>Ga0315298_1008730_pt1 | contig 12795 bp, 10 predicted proteins | sample WHS_1_MG_FD_203077 | JGI IMG/M metagenome (GOLD analysis project Ga0315298, IMG submission 203077) | Extremophilic microbial mat communities from Washburn Hot Springs, YNP, Wyoming, USA - WHS_1_MG | ecosystem: Environmental > Aquatic > Thermal springs > Hot (42-90C) | place: USA: Wyoming...
AGAAACGGCTTTCTTCCGTGCCGGGGATCGCATGGCACAGCGCGGGATATAGTACGGAGCGGACTGGACAGAAGGATGCCAATTGGCAGGTGAGTGAAACGCTGGAAGTGCAAAGCCGGAATCCTGTCGCCTTGCTGCCATTGCTTGGTACTTTGCAATCGCGGCTGAATCTGGTGGACATGTATTACACCGCCAGCGCCAAGGACACCGACATGGCGCTCCGTGAGGCAGAGTTGCGCGGTTTGCGGCGGTATCGGAAAGAAGCCCTCCAGAACTGCCAAGCGCTAGGATACGAACGTATGCGTCTGGGCCCGACGTTCATTGATGTGAACACGACCCCCTGGCGTCCAGTGCCGGTCATGACGATGGCGGAGAAAACGGTCCCTGGGCCGGTGATAGGTCAAGCAGGGAGTAAGATCGGCGAAGTGGTGGTTGGTGGAAATGCCTATTGTCAGGAGCTTTCTCCCTCACGACAAGGGAGCGATTCTCCTGTTTCGTAAAGTCACACCACGCTTGAACGCGCTGCTTTCGGTTGCGCCGTTAGCAATATCGTAGCATCTGATGTGGAGGGTCCCACATGATCTGGATGTTCGCTGGTAGCGGTCTCGCCAAGCTCGCGGTAGCGGCAGGTGGCGCGGCATTGCTCTCCGGACCGCTGAACACCCCGGATACGTGGGTCATGGGGCGGATTTCCTATGCACCCCCATTGGCAACGCACTTGGCCTCAACCAGCAGTTTGCGAGGGGTGGTGGGGGCGATGAAAATCGGCGACTCCGGTGTGGTGCTGGATGTCGAGCGTTGGCCGCTGACGCCGATCGAGGAGCAGCGGCATCCGGTCAGGACGTATCGCCTGGCATCCGAACGGGTCGCCCGTCAGGGAAAATTCCTCGTTGCGACACCCGCTTTCGATCTCGTCAAGGTCGCAGCGCCGCATTATCGCGGCAGGATTTACCCGGAGTTCATCCGGCTGGACCTCGCCGGTCGCATCGCGCCATACGCGCAGGTTTACGAGATCCAGGCGCAAGGTATCGAGCAGAATCCAGCCCAATATCGGTCATTGGTGAACGAGATCGCCCATCAGGTGCGGGAGGCCAATCCGGGCGCGACCATCTTGGCTGGGTTGAGCACCAATCCTTCAGGGAAAGTGGTTCATGTGGCCAGTCTGGTTCGGGATGTCCGCGACACCCAGGGCATCGTGCAGGGCTATTGGCTGAACATCCCACAGGCCGGGCTGGCCTGCCCCGCCTGTGGAACCGCGAAGCCGACTGTAGCTGTCAGACTTCTGCGGAAAATCTTTCGGGAAAATGGGGTATTCGTAATTTGTTGTGTATGGCCCCAGATTTTCCGGGAGATGTCCACGTTCCAAAGTCGCAATAACTTGTGTATGGGCGAGCGCGTGTCCAATGTTCAAAATCGTAAAATCCTGTGTATTGTCTGAGCGTTTTTCTGAGTGCAGTGGATGGTCCATGTCGAACAGGACGTGAACTGCAGCCCCTGACTGTCACAAAAAGTTCATTTGCATTTTTCTGAGGATCGTCTATCTTTCACTCAAGTCATTGACAAGGTTAACGTAAGGAGAAGCTTATATGCCCAGCCATCCGAATGCCGCACTGCTCAACGAGGCTCACCATCCCTTTCCGGAACTCCTGATCCCTCAAGGAGGACCGGGGGATGCTGAAATCTCCGATGGAACAGTGGATAAGCGGGGCGGCCGCGAGGCGCAGACGATCTGATGCGAGGTAACTCTGATCAGAAACTTGCATGGTCTTGTGGAGCCCGTGTAGCTAGATAGTGATGCATCAGGAGTTTATCCAGAAGTATTGCGACAACTGAGCGTTGTGCGGAAAACGTGTAAAATGCTGAATGTATTTTAAAAGGAGAATGTTTCATGAGTGTCACAACAGAAGAGCAAACAGTTTACAACGAGATTTTGACCAGTTTGTACGGAAACAGGCTCGGCCAAACACCAAGCCAGATTAACAGTCAGGTAATCGTTGATGTGAATACGGTTCTGCAATCCATTGTTAAATGTTCAGAGGCATTGGGGGCCACCAAGCCGTTGCTGGATTTGCTCACACCAGAAGCAACATCATCAGCCTTCATCAAGGCGGTTTTGAAGATAGGTTACGAAGAAGTTAGCAACTGGCTTGGTGTTGTGAATGGCAACGAGGAATATCAGACCTGCATCACAGTAGCTACTGCAGATTGGGAGGACGCTATCGAGATAGCACTTCTTGGGGTAGGGTAAAAGAACTTGGACAACCCGCTCATTTTGGTATTTCAAGCTATCGGAAGGTTGCTTACGCAACTGTGCTTCTATACAAACAGTTGCAGCTTTCGGACATTCCTTGTAATTGCCGGATTCACATCTCTACTCGTCGGAATATCAACTGGGGTGTCAATATTATCCCTGTTTGGTGGGTTGTCTTGTATTTTTGGACTAATTGGTCATTTCATTCATATCAGAAATGGCCGGTAAGAATCACCGAATCGCCGCGACCATTGGTATTCTATTGGCGGCTAGCATTCTCTCTAGCGCAGTTGCGAGCCAAAATCAAGAAAGTCTAAGTTATTTTACCTGCTTATTTGGCAACGGGTTGGGTCAATATCAGGTGCAATCTTTTGAAATCCATCGTTCTGGAACAGTGACGTTAAATGCTATTTCCAGATGGGTGCGTGGTAACCCGCAAAATGTCGCAGTAGCAGGAAACCAGGTTTTTGTAAGTAATGCGGCAGCACGGACTGTTGCGCAATTTTTAGTATCGAACTCTTCTATTGCGTCTTTGGTGTCAGAGAATGTTCCTTACTCTCCATGGTTCTTGGTTCCATTTCGTCGCTACATTTTCTCGTCATCACTTTTGGGATCTACAATCTATCGTATCGAGTTCAGGCTGGGCAAGCCTTGCGCTGTTAAAAAATTCGATATCCATAATATGGCAATTTCAGGAATGCGACTTGTTTATCTAAAGAGTGGCCCACAATTGTTTTTAACCTCTGCCATCGGTGATGACCATATTCTTTTGCCATTGCGAAGCTTAGCAAGAAAAGCCTATCGTTCGAGTTATAGTCGTCCCGTTAATAAAGGCCGAATGCTCTGGTTGGTGTCATCCATTACGAACCGCAAAGTATTACTTTCAGGAATTTCTTTACAGACGGGCAACCAAATACAGTCTAGATCACTAAGAGCGGCAAATGTAAAGGGTGCTAAAATCATTTGCGGCGGAAGAATTGTCTACACTATAAGCACCAACGGGGCATTGAATGTTTATCATGTGACAAATGACGGTGGATACCGTTTGGTTCAGAGTCTTCCTTCCAAGATTTTGCGTGGCTGTGATACCATGACGATATCAGGTAATTATATGATGGTGGCCCAAGGTGGTTTTCATCAAATTGAGATATATGCAATTGCTCCCCACGGAAAGCTTGTGTTCATCGGCAAAAAGTCAACAGGGGCAAATCGGTATTTGATCGCTATTACTAGCCCATTACATCTATTTGGGAATTCATGTACCAAGCATGGCAAGCGTATTCGACGTATTCATAATTTTTGATTTTTGGCTAAAGCTTGTTCGTTGGTCATCTCCGCTTTGGAATGACTGTGCAATATCTTGTTTTTGACGATTCTTATGTTTCCCCAATGCTCGGCAAGTCCATCCATGATCGCCGGTTAACGATGTCTTGGTTGACTGTCACAAAAAGTTCATTTGCATTTTTCTGAGGATCGTCTATCTTTCACTCAAGTCATTGACAAGGTTAACGTAAGGAGAAGCTTATATGCCCAGCCATCCGAATGCCGCACTGCTCAACGAGGGTCATCACCCCTTTCCGGAACCCCTGATCCCTCAAGGAGAACCGGGGGAAGCGGAAGCCTCCGAACTTCAGGCCGCCATCACTGCATGGGAACGCAGCGGGCGGCCTGATTCGTTTGCGGCGCTGGAAACGTTTGTTGGGCAGCACCCGGATTCCGCATGGGCAATAGCCGTGCAAGCGAACCTGGGCATCCTTGCGGTGGAACAGGCGTGTTTTTCCGTTGCGCTCCGTTGGCTCGAACAAGCGTTTCTCGCCGGTCAGGATGTGCAGGAGACGCAGATGAGGTCCTTGGTGGACCGGACGTTAGGCGAATTGCTCAGGCTGTCCGCCAGACTGGGGGATGTGACGGCGCTCGACCGCTGGCTGCGGATTGCGGATACCCGTTCGATGCGGGGAGCCGCTACCGAGGCCCGCACGGCGGCACGAATCGCGTTGTGGAGTCTGCGTAATCAGACGGGTGTGGCGCACCGTTGCGGTGCAGCCGCCCTCAAGGGAGTGTTGCTGGCGAAAGAACCATCACCGGCCCTGCCGATCCTGAAAACCTTGGAAAGTGCCCGCTCCGGTATCGATGGGCTGAACCTTCTGGATCTGGAGCAATTGGCGACAGAGGTTGGCATCGTCTTGCAGGCGGTGCATCGGGAGGATGCGAAAACGCCGGTTACCACGCCCGCTGTTGTGCATTGGAAGGTGGGCCACTTTGCCACGCTCCTGGATTATCGGGACGGTCGCTATCTTCTTCGGGACAGCGTGTTCCCCAATGACCGCTGGATTGCGGAGGATACGCTAGATAGCGAAGGCAGTGGGTTCTTTTTGGCATCAACCGTCGCGCCGGGATTCCGTGCGGCCACCCCTGAGGAGAAGACTGCCACTTTCGGGCGCGGGTATGTGTCGGGGCAGCAGCCCGGGGCGAACAAGAAAGAGTCCACAAAGGTACCCACCAAGCCCCAGAAGTGTACCGGTATGGCGACCTACACTGCTTACGCCGCCACGGTGTCCCTGGTGATGGAAGACATCCCTTTGGGGTACACCCCGCCCAAGGGACCGGCTATTGCTCTGGAGATGACCTACGCGCAGCGGGAAGACAGTCAGCCGGCCAATTTCCCCTTTTTCAATTTTGGTCCCAAGTGGAACAGCAACTGGCTGGCGTGGATTCAGGACATCCCCGGCGATCCTGGCAACAATGTGAGCCGCGCGATTCCCGGCGGTGGCACCCAATATTACAGTGGCTACGACAGCGCGACCGGCCAGTTCACGCCCCAAACCGACAATGGCGCGGTCCTGCAATTGGTGAGCGAGACCCCGGTACGTTACGTGCTCACCAAGGCCGACGGGAGTCAACAGATCTACGCCCAGAGTAACGGGGCAACGAGCGGTACCCGGTATGTGTTGCTGTCAGAGTTGCGCGACGCCTCTGGCAACACCGTAAGTCTCAGTTACGATGGCGAACTCCGTTTGACGGAGATCACAGATGCCCTGGGTCAGAAGACCGCCTTCACCTATGGTGACCCCAAAAACCCTCTCCTCGTTACGGCAGTTACCGATCCTTTCGGGCGCTCGGCGCGGATCGCCTACGACGATACCGGGCGGCTCGTATCCATAACCGATGTCATGGGTATGGTGTCAGGTTTCGCCTACGACAGTGGCGATTTCATCGAGGCCCTGACGACGCCTTATGGTAAGAGCACGTTCCAGTACGGAGAAGATGGCACCACCCTCTGGCTGGAGATGACTGATCCCCTGGGAGAGACGTCTTATCTCAAATTCACCCAGAACGCGCCCATCGAGTTCAGCGATCCTATCGCCCCGTCGGGGATGAACCTGTTCAATGCCTATCTCATGGACCGCAATTCGTTCTTTTGGGACGCCCACGCCTACGCCCACGGCGGGGTGGATTACGCCAATGCGCACCTCTACCACTGGCTGCATTGGGAACCCAACACCAGCCTTTCTTCGGATGTGATAGAAAGCCAGAAAGATCCGCTCACCCGCCGGGTGTGGTACAACTACCCCGGCCAGGTTTGGGGCGGGGCGACGGGTACCCTGAATCTTCCCTCGATCATCGGGCGGGTACTGGAGGACGGAACCACCCAGCTCACCCAGATTGGTTACGGAGCTTATGGGCACATCACGAGCTTCACCGATCCTGCCGGACGCGAAACCTTTTTTACCTACGCGCCGAATGGCGTCGATCTCATCGAGGTGGCCCAGAAAACCGCTAGTGGCCAGGACGTGCTTTTTCAGGCGACCTACGACCATCGCCACTTGCCCCTGACCATCACCGATGCCGCCGGCCAGCAGACCACCTTTACCTACAACGATGCCGGCCAGCCCCTGACGGTTACCAATGCCCTGGGACAAGTCACGACCTACCGCTACGATACCCAGGGCTACCTGACGGAAGTCGTCAACGCCAACGCCGTGACCGCCCTCCGCTTTGCCTATGATGCCTATGGCCGTGTCGCCAGCGTCACCGATGCCGAGGGCTACACCTTGGGATTCCAGTACGATGCGCTCAATCGGCTGACCGAGGTGCGTTATCCCGATGGCACGACGCGGACCTACGGCTACGACAAGCTGGATCTCGTGAGCCAGACCAACCGTCTGGGCGAGACCACTCGGTACGCCTACGATGCGGTGCGTCGCCTCATCGCCGTCACCGATCCCGTGGGTCGCGTCACCCGTTACGGTTATAACGAAGCGGGTTATCTCACCACGCTGACTGATCCGGCCGGTAACGTCACCACCTGGGAGCGCGACATCCAAAATCGTGTGACGGCGAAAATTTACGCCAATGGCACCAAGGAAACCTATACCTATGATCCGGCCACGGGGCAATTGGCCACCGTGACCGACGCCATGGGCCAAGTCAAAACCCTCACCTACACCATCGATGAGCGGGTGAGCGAGATCGCCTATACCGATACTCTGGTGGACACCCCCAACGTGTCATTCACTTACGGTGAGGATTACCCCCGCATCAAGAGCCGTACCGATGGGATCGGCACGACCTTTTACGCCTACAATTCCGTCGGCGAGTTTGGGGCAGGGCAGGTGGGGCAGGAAACGACCCCCCACGGTGCTATCGACTGGGAGTACGACTCCCTGGGCCGCAAGGTCAGTCGCCGTGTCGGCGACGTGGTGGAGAGCACGGAATACGACTTGATTGGCCGGCTTCTCTCGATCACTAACCCCTTAGGCAGTTTCCAGTACGAGTACGCCGGGCAGAGTGACCTGCCCACGGCGCTGCTTTCCATTGGCGGAGTCCTGGACACCTATTTCCGCTATGGGCCGCTCAACGAATCCCGGCAACTGCGGGCGATTCACCACAACGCGCTCTTTCCCTTGCAGGTCATGGATTTTCTGTACCAGAGCGATCCGGAGGACCGGGTGGTGCAGGCGACGGACATCGGGGGGCAACTCATTCCGCAATACAAGTCCTACCAATATGACGCGGCTGGACGCCTGACCAATGAAGCCGCGTACCCTGGTGGAGTAACGAATTATCGCTACGACCCAGCGGACAATATCACTTCGATGCAGGCCCCCGAAGGCTCTTGGACAGCCAGCTACAACGACGTGAACGAGATCGTGGAGCGAAACGACCGATCGTATTCCTACGATGCCAATGGGAATCTGACCAGCGATGGGGTTCGCACCTATACCTGGGACGCTGAGAACCGCCTTGTGGCTATCGCTTATATGGATCAGCCCGAGAAGCATAGTCAATTCCAATACGATGGCCTGAATCGCCGGGCGATCATGACGGAGACAAACGGTACGGTCAGCGAGACCACGACTTTCCTGTGGGATGGAACCGAGTTGTTGCGCGGGCAGACCGGGGCGGAGGCCACCTGGTATTACAAGCAAGGTGAGATCCACGGCAGCCGCAAGCTGTACTATGTGCGGGATCGCTTGGGTTCCGTGCGGGAGACGGTTGGGGAGGATCACGTCGTTAAGGCGCGGATGAGTTACACGCCCTATGGGGTGACCGAGACGAGGCTGCCGCCATTCATCGGCAAGGCCTCGGATTACCGGTATGCCGGCTTGTTCTTCCACGAGCAGAGTGGGCTGTATCTGGCGGTGTTCCGGGTTTACGATCCGGAGGCGGGGCGGTGGATTAGTAGGGACCCAGTAAATCTAACCATATTGGACAATAAATACACCTACTCCGATAACAATCCATCAAATTATTCCGATTATGCCGGACTACTTGTTACGAACAGATTGCTTCCTGGTTCACAACTATATTATGACCCGGTCCTACATCAAGCATTCTATGCTCCTCCTTATGCCAGCTTCAGATTGGAGTCGTGGTATGCATCTCACGCACCTTGGTGGGCTATATTTCCAGCGTTGTGGCACGGTGGAACTTTCGATTATCAGCGGCCAATACCGAACAAGCCAAACATAAATTATACGCAGTATGTGTGCGCCGCAAATTATGGAGTTGGAGTCTATGAGCGTTCAGAAGGGATACCTGAGTTGATAGCGATTCTTGGAAATGCCGCTGTGCTTGCGTTGCATCCGGGAACATTCTTGCAAAGATTCAAGGCAGACGAACCGCTTTGGAGTGCCGGATACAAAGGTGGTGCGTTTGTTATAGGAAAATAATTCAGTATTCACGTTGTAGCTTCTGATGCATCAAAATAAACTACGAGGTGATACGGCATTGTGACTTGGTACGCAATCTACAAAAGGGTAGAAAACCGTGGTCAAAGCGATATCGAAGTTAAATACGGCTTTTCATATCCTGCATTTTTCTTTACATGGGTATGGGCGCTATCAAAACGGCTCTACGCTGTAGCATTTGTGTCTTTTCTTTTTGGTCCGTTAACACCGTTATCCATCGTTTTTTGTATCCTCTCAGTGATGCCGCCAATGTTATGGGTACCAACCGGAAGCAAAAATCTTGAATCTTTTGTGGTGAATGCGGTGCCATTGTTGTCTGCATGGACTGTGCAGGTGACTATGGGTTTCTGTGGGAACGTTATGTACCGGAAAAAGCTGGAAAAAAGCAGCTTTATTTGCACAACGGCCGTTTGCCGTAACCGCAGTATCTCTCAGTGTTACAAACCTCATATTTTCAGACAAATAGTCATCTTTGCAAAAAGCATGAACTATTCCGGCCTTGTTCCCGGTGTGTTGTTGTCTGTCGTTGTGTTGTGGCTGGCTGTTCATGATCTGTTCCCGGTTGGATAGACGCTCATGACTGAAATTCTGCAGCTTCCTAAACTCCCTATCCGCCACGTCCAGGATCTCGGTGATCATTACCAGGTCGCGGCGAAAGGCGACAAATTTCTACTGCTTGCCCCACCCGCTATAGTGCGCTTAATCGCCGTGGCTGCCCACTTCAGACATGCGCAGATACATCCATGCACGGCATGCGTGTCCTCATCCAGATCGATCGTAAACGCTATCGCCGCAAAGTCTGCGGCAAAACTGGGTTCAAGCTAATAAGGGCCATGGACACCAAATGGTTGGCGATTACTCGATACGCCCCTGTTGCCGACAGTTCTGGTGGTCAATAGTGATTAGGCTACTTTCTCAACTCCAATCTCAAGAATCCTATCGCCGCTTCGTCTACGACGATGCAACAGGGCATGAGATCGTCCCCGGCTATACGGTTCAGGGTAACCCCACCATTGGCTATGGCCGCAATCTGATCGCCCAAGGGATATCCGAAGAGGAAGCGCGCGTTCTTTTGGAACGGGACGTCGCGCGAGCTTGGCACGAAGTGCGCGAGCATTTGCCCTGGGCGGAGAGCCAACTGTCCGTGGTGCGCTTTGCGGTGCTGGTGAACATGACGTTCAATTTGGGGATTCAGGGATTGCTGGATTTTCACGAGATGCTCCAGGCCTTGCAGCAGGGTGACTACGCCGGCGCTGCGGATGCCATGGTTCAGAGTCTTTGGTACCAGCAGACCGGGGAACGGGCGCGCACCTTGGTGGAACAGATGCGTAGCAATCGATGGCCGGCATTGCCAAGGACCACGGCGTTGTGAACCATCCGGTTGCGGGGTCCAAAAAGCCGATCCAGGTAGCGCTGAGCGGCTCCGGTTTTCTGCTGCCCGTGCATTTGGGGGCATTGCAGGCCATCGAAGCCGCCGGGTACCGTGTCTCTGCTTTGAGTGGTACGTCGGGTGGCGCTATCGTGGCCGTCCTTTACGCGGTGCATCGAGACATTCCGTCTTTGGTGAACCTCGTCCTGGATACCGACTGGCAACCGTTCATGAATTTCGACTCCTGGACCAACGGCTGGCGTCTCCTGACCCGGCGGGGTATCTGCGCGACCGCAGCCCTCGATGCTTTTCTGACCCGGCACACACAAGGACAATCCTTTGCCGACCTTGACCTGGAGCTTTTCGTCTGCGCTACGGACTTGCTGCGTGGGCAACGCACCGTTTTCTGTCGAGCGGAAACGCCGGAACTGCCTGTCGCAAAGGCAGCCAGAGCGTCGTCCTCGTTGCCTTTTGTCTATCCACCCAAGCGGGTCGATGGGAGGCTCTATGTGGATGGCGGTCTGACCGACGACATACCGGGCGACGTGCTTCCCAAAGATAGCGAGGTTCCTTCTGTCGGCGTCTACTTGACGGGAGAACCACCCAGGCTTCACGGGAACGAACCGACGCTTTTCGCCCTGGCATCGCTGAGCGTGCGCGATCTGCTGCGTGGGCAGGAATACCTGGACCGGCATGCCGCGCCGTGGGTGCGCTTTCTTCCGGTGGACACCGGAAACCTGAACATGCTGGACGCCCGGATGCCCAGGACGGACCGGGAACAACTCATGGAGCTTGGACGGGTCGGCATGGAAAAGCTCTTGCAAAATCTCGCCGCGTAGAAAAATAGACGGCCACCCCATAAACATCTATCATTGACCTCGTAATCTCCTGTGTACGAGAACGAAATGACCGTAGCCGAACCCATGCAGGTAGAAGCCCTTGCACAGCGGATTTACCGCATACGTGGGCTGCGCGTCATGCTCGATGCTGACCTGGCGGAACTCTACGGGGTCACCACCAAACGGCTCAATGAGCAGGTCAAGCGCAATTCGGACCGTTTCCCGTCGGACTTCATGTTCCAACTGGACGATGAGGAGTATGCGGCTTTGAGGTCGCAATTCGCGACCTCAAACACCGGGCGTGGTGGCCGCCGGTATCTGCCCTACGCCTTTACCGAACATGGGGCTATCATGGCGGCCACAGTGCTCAACTCCGCCAAGGCCATCGAGATGAGCGTTTTCGTGGTGCGGGCCTTTGTCCAGTTGCGCGAAATACTGGCAACCCACCAGGAACTGGCCGAGAAACTAGACGCGCTGGAGCGCACCGTATCCACCCACGATCAGGCCATCGCCGGGTTGATCAACGCCATCCGGGAGTTGACCCACACTCCTCCGTCCAGGTCTCGCCCTATCGGGTTCACGGCTGACATCCATGGTGACGGGCAGTAGTTCACGGCGAGGGCACCCCATGGGCGAGAACCCAGCCTCATTAGAATCACCCCCCGATGCCTCGGCCAATATCATTCGGCTACCTGGTTACGCGATACGCACCCTACGGGAAACAGGACACGATTATCATATACAGATCGAAACTCTGGCACCGACGGCGGTCTGCCCAGCATGTCAGGGTGTCCAGTGCGTAGGTTATGGCCGTTCAGAACTACTGGTCCATGACCTGCCCATGCACGGGAAACGGGTGGGTCTCTATATTGACGCCCGGCGCTTCAAATGCCGGGGCTGCGGCAAAACCTTTATGGAATCGCTGCCTGCAGTGGACGGAAAGCGCCGCATGACGGAGCGACTGGCCCATTGGATCGGCCCTCGTTCGCTCAACTATACGTTTACCAGTGTCGCCGAAGAAATCGGCGTTACGGAAGGCACCATTCGCAACATCGCCCACGATTATATTGAGGCGCTGGAGCAGACTCACCACTTCGAGACGCCGGAATGGATGGGTATCGACGAAATCCATCTGCTGCGTCGCCCCCGCGCCGTGATTACCAATCTGCGGGAAAATACCGCCATTGATCTACTACCAGATCGCGGCAAGCGGAGCATTCTGCGGTATCTCGCTGCCCTGAAGCAAAGGGATCGCATCCGCACAGTCGCCATGGATATGTGGCGGCCCTACCGAGATGCAGTTCATGAAGTGCTGCCTGATGCGTCTGTCGTGGTGGACAAGTTCCATGTTCTACGCATGGCCAACCAGTCTATGGATGAACTTCGCCGCTCGTTGTCTCGCTCCAAAGATGCTGATCGTTTACGTCGGAGGGCCGCAGGGGTCAAGAAAGATGCCTATCTCTTCCGCAAGCGCGAAAAAGATCTGGACGACAGTGAGCGCCTGATACTCGATGGCTGGCTGCGGAGCATACCGGAGTTGGGCGAGGCATGGCGACTCAAAGAGGGTTTTTACGGTGTCTACGATGCTGACAACAAAAAGGACGCCCACCAACGATACATCGTCTGGGCGGCATCCGTCCCACCCGAGTGCCAGAGCGCCTTTCAACCCATTCTCACGGCTTGGCAGAACTGGGAGCCTTACATCCTGGCCTACTTCGACCAGCAGGTCACCAACGCCTTTACTGAGAGCCTGAACAGCCTGATCCGCGTCACCAACCGCATGGGCCGGGGCTACAGCTTTGAGATACTGCGGGCGAAGATTCTGTTCACCCGGGGCACCCACAAGAAAACCCTGCAGCGACCGAAATTTCGACGAGAGTCGCTGGGCACCACCGCTTTCTACCACATGGGGATGGCTCTGCCCTTGGAGTCTGATGAAGACCAAACAGAAATCAACTATGGGGTGGATCTTCGGCTGCTCGCAGAGGCGCTGGATACCGGCGGGAATGATACCATACACAAATCGCCTCGCGATCTGGGCTAGTCCGGTTTTGGACAAATACACAAACGTGGTCAGAGAAGCCTGTGGCCAGGTTGATGCCTCGTAAACACCAAATTACGAATACCCTCAAAAAAGATATCCAC
>Ga0315298_1008731_pt1 | contig 12795 bp, 15 predicted proteins | sample WHS_1_MG_FD_203077 | JGI IMG/M metagenome (GOLD analysis project Ga0315298, IMG submission 203077) | Extremophilic microbial mat communities from Washburn Hot Springs, YNP, Wyoming, USA - WHS_1_MG | ecosystem: Environmental > Aquatic > Thermal springs > Hot (42-90C) | place: USA: Wyoming...
CATGCATAAGCATCATAATGTTTCACTTGGTTTCCTTTAAAGCCTCTAAAAGTGCCTTTTTCTGTTCAGCCGGCAAACCTTTAACCTTCTCCAAGATTTCGCCTTCAATGTTCTTTGGCTGAGTTGGTGGAATTGGTGGTGGCCTATGAATGCGCGCGCAAGCCAAAAATGTTAACAGTTAAGTTTAAGTTTTAGAATATTAAATGTTCGGGGACTGTGGAAGCTTGTCTTCCTTCGACGAGAAAGAGGTTCTTGACATTCTAGAAAGGGTAAGCAAAAGCGTTGTGAACATAAGCACCATCAAAATCTTCCACCACCTGTTCTACCAGGCAGTTCCAGTTGAGGGAATTGGTTCTGGAACAATAATAGATCCGAAAGGCTACATTTTAACAAATAACCATGTTATTGGTGGAGCAGAAAAAATTGATGTGACGCTTTGGAATGGCGAGGTTCTAGAAGGAAAAATTATCGGTTCATGCGCCGCACATGACATGGCTGTTGTAAAAGTAAACGCGAAAGATTTGCCAGCTGCTGAGTTTGGCGATTCAGATAAGTTGCGCATTGGACAAAGAGTTTACGCCATTGGAAATCCGTTTGGCTTGGCGGGCGGACCCACAGTGACTTCAGGCGTTATAAGCGCCGTTAACCGAACAATAGATTCACGTGGGGGACTTTTGGAAAACCTTGTTCAGACGGATGCCGCCATAAACCCGGGAAACAGCGGCGGACCACTCGTAGACCTCGAAGGGAAGGTTATTGCAATTAATACGGCGATTATCCCTTTTGCGCATGGAATAGGCTTTGCAATTCCAATAAACTTGGCAAAGAAATGCACAAACGAAATAATTACAAATGGGATTTCTGCGAGACCTTGGCTTGGCATAGTTGGCTTAAGCATAACCGGCGAACTTGCACGCTACTATGATTTGCCGCTTGAGTATGGTGTACTCGTGACAAGGGTCGCAGAAGATAGTCCAGCATCTTCCGTTGGAATCGCTGCTGGAGACATCATTTTGAGGATGGATGGCAAAAGTATTTACCGCATTGAAGATTTGCTCCATGAGATTCATAGCAGAAAGATTGGAGAAACTGTTGAAATTGCCGTTTTCCGTAGAGGGCGTGAATACAGGTTTAAGGTTACATTAAGCAAAATGCCGTAAAAACTAGAGAATTTACTGCCACAGAATTTGCTTTCTTTTTCATTAATATATACTTCGCACGGATTGCACAACATTGGCAACCAATTCGACAGCTGACTTTTCTCCGACTCCCCAGCTATCTTGACCGCGCCCTCTGTTAGCGTCACCACTCTGGTAAAACCTTTATCGGAGCAACAATCGATGTTATTAAACCCTCTACGCCCTGAATGTTCTGTATATTTAGGACTGTTTGTTCAAGTTCCATATGGTCTTTCGCTTTGACGGCGCATATTATGTCATATGGTCCTAATACACTGTCTGCCGTTAACACATTGGGAATTGTCAGAAGCTTTTTCCGCACTTCTTCTAGGCTTTTAGGCTTAGTATTTAGGAATAGGAAGGCAAAGGGTTTTTCAACAAGCGCTGGGCCCTCCGATACTACAATAAGGCTTAAAGTCTTGGTTATCAAATCTTCCTCTGCGCCAATCTGTCTTATGGGATTGAAGGCCCTCTCAACAAACTCCTCTAAACTTTTCAATCCATGAAAAGGGATGAGTATATCAATTGGACCGAAAAGCAGGAAAACATCCTGCTCAGAGAAACACACGCTACCACGCTCACGAATACACAAGTTTAAAAGCCTTTTCAAAACCTCAGTGTGAGAACCAAGCTTACAAGTTAAACCCATATACGCCTTCACTATTCGCACCACCTCAACATTTACGTCGCCATATTTGCTTTTATGGTTCTCCACGTTTAATTCTTTCTATGAGTTCTAAAACTCCTATTTCACCTTGGTCTTCTCTCACCTCTTAAATATATTTCAGCTAGAGTTGAACGTTCCATTCATCAGCAAATCTATCCAAGTCAACCATGCTGTTTACCTACCATAAGTCTTGAAGTTTCAGAAACCGGTCTGTGTGTTAAAGCACCGAGAAACGATGTGGAATATTTTGGATGCTGGTTTTCGCCCATTCCGTAAAACCTAAGGATGCAAAGGCATCTTTTAAAGATGGATTGTTAACGGTGACTGTTCCTTTAGCAAAACCATTAAAAGGAGTGAAGGTTCCAATCGAATAGACTCAAAGTTTCCTCTTCAAGTTCCCTCTTTTTTAAATGAAGACGTAGAATGAGTTAAGTAATGATTCCAAAGTGATGCTCGATGATATGGTGGTATACTTGTGGATGTGCAAGCGAATGAAATGCTCTTTGGACAACCTCGCTTAGAGATGGGTGAATGTGCATTCCTTCGATTATAGGAAGCGCTGATTGTTCATGGGTATACATTAGGTTAACCACTTCTTGAATCAACATTGATGCATAGGGTCCGATTATGTGGGCTCCTAAAATTTTCAAGTTCTCTTTTTCCACGATAACTTTTGCAAGGTAGTTTTTGGCGTTCATGGCTATTCCCTTGGCAGTGTCTTCGTACCTTTCTACTCCTATTAACACATTGTCTTCGTCGTATTTCTCGATGGCTTCCTTCTCTTTTAATCCGACGCTTGCAATTTCTGGATATATGAAAACGGCATGGGGGACGGCGTGATAATCCGCTATTATCTTTTGTTTTAAAAAAGCGTTGAAATAGACGATTTTTGCTTCGTAGTTTGCCTTATGTTTGAACATGTATTTACCGTTGGCATCACCTAGGGCCCAAACGTTTGGTTGAGTTGTTTCAAGATACTCATTTACAACGATCCATCCTTCTTTATCGACTTTAATTCCGCCGGCCTCCGGATTAAGAATATCCGTATTAGGTGCTCTTCCAGTTGCCACCAGTATTTCTTCAGATGTTATTTCAATTTCTTTTCTGCTTGACCTGTCAACGGCAACGACTTTTTTATTTCCGTTTTCTGCTTTTCTAACTTCGCGAACTTCGCAGTTGGTTATTATTGTCATGTACTTTTGCATCTTTTGTTTAGCAATGGCTGATATTTCAGGTTCCTCGTCTGGGAGGAACTGGGGGTTTCTTCCGATAATTGTAACTTTTGATCCCATGGCTGAAAAGAAGTGTCCATATTCCGCGGCTACGTATCCTCCGCCGATAATTGTTATACTTTTCGGCAGTTTTTTCATTTGAAGAACTGTGTCACTTGTTTGATAACCAACCGCTTCTAGTCCATCAATTTTTGGGACGGCTGGCTTTGAACCTGTACAGAGAACTATCATATTCGATCTTATTGTTACATCACCAGCCCTAAGCTGGTATGGGGCTACAAATTCGGCTTTCGTACGGTAATAATCTATGTTTTTAGAGCGGGAAAGACCCTCTCGAATAATGTCCACTTCCGATTTGATGTGTCGCCTCATTCTCTCCATCACCATATGAAAGTCAACCTTTTTTATTGCTACATCTATGCCAAATTCCTTCGCTTTTTCTATTGTTCTAATGAGTTCTGCCGGATAAAGCAACATTTTCGACGGTATACATCCCCTTGTTAAACATATTCCACCAGGTTCGTCCTTGTCAATAACAGCGATTTTAAATTTCGGATTATCTTGAATTACGGCGTTCACAATCTCCATCGCAGTTCCTGTGCCAATTACAATTAGGTCGTATTCTTTTCCTTTCAAGTTCAAAACCTCCCATGCAAAACTGTCGAAAGGCTTTAAACCCTGTCAATTCCTTCCTTTATATCTAAAAAAGGATATTTATGAGTATTGATTTAAAACAAACCTTTGGAAAATATAAAACAATCGCCATAGTTGGACTTTCAAAGGATCCTTCAAAAGATAGTTACAAGGTTGCCATGTATTTGAAAAGTCAAGGTTTCCGCATATTGCCCTTCAACCCTTCCGCTAACGAAATTCTTGGCGAAAAGAGTTACAAAAGTCTACTTGACTTGCCTCAGGATATACAAAAAAGTTTGGAGATCGTTGACATTTTTAGGCCTTCGAGGGAAGTGCCACAAATAGTAGGATCAGGCTATTACGTTGAAAAATGCTTATGGAAGGCTTAGTGTGGTTTGGATGCAGCTTGGGATATTCAATGAGGAAGCAGCGCAAAAAGCAGAAAAGGCAGGACTAACGGTTGTGATGGGTAAGTGCATCATGCAAGAGCACAAGCGTCTATCAATATCTAAAATCAATTAAAGGAGCTGTTGCAAAGCGAATCTATAACAACAAACTTAAATGGTTTGCTTAAAAGTACTATATCATGGAGAAGCAGATAATTATTCTGGGTCTTGCGGGCAGTTTAAGAAAAGGCTCATATAACAAAGCGTTACTTCGCGCTGCAGCCGAGTTAGTTCCAAAGGGAGCCAAGCTGGAAATTTTCGATATTGAAGGAATCCCCCTCTACAATCAAGATCTGGAGTATGAAATGCCGGCAAAAGTTAAGGAGTTTAAAGCAAAGATAAGATCCACAGACGCGATTCTTGTGGCTACGCCAGAATACAATTATTCAATTCCTGGAGTGCTAAAGAATGCTATAGACTGGGCTTCTCGACCACCAGGCGACAATTCCTTTGAAGGCAAACCAGTAGCCGTAATGAGTGCATCTATTGGAATGCTTGGAGGGGCTCGCGCCCAATACCATCTCAGGCAAGTATTTGTAACTTTAAATATGCATCCGATAAACAAGCCTGAGGTCATAGTGCCATTCGCTAAAGATAAGTTTGATGAAAATGGACAGTTGAAGGATGATACAACGCGGACCAGAATTCGGGAACTGCTTGAAAATCTGGTGGCTTGGACTAAAAAATTGAAGACCTAATTTTCAAAAGTTTTCAGCTTTAGGCAACGTTTTTAATTTTCTCTTTGGCTTTTATTATGTTGAGGAGATTACATGGGAAGCATTTCTCATAGGAAATTGGATTGTTTGGGACTTTATTGTCCAGAGCCTGTTTTCAGGACGAGGATGGAGCTTGATGAGATGAAGATCGGCGAGGTTCTAGAAGTTTTGGCAGATGATCCGGCCGCAGAAGAAGACATTAAAAGTCTAGTGAAGAATTTGGGACAAGAAATCATAAGCATAACAAGACGGGGAAATATAGTTCAAATTTTGATTAAAAAAGTTAAATAAACGGTCAAGGAGGTGAAACGTTGTCGGGAAAGAAAAAATTTTTGTATATTCAAACAAGCGGAGTTGACACCCCTGAACGCGCCTATGCCCCATTCATTTTGGCAACTACCGCTGCCATGATGGGAGTCGATGCTACAATATATTTTCTAATAAAGGGTGTAACGTTAGTCAAGAAGGGCGAGGCTGAAAAAATAAAGATGAGTGGTTTTCCATCCTTGAAGGAAGTTATGGATCAAGCGGTTAGGACTGGAGTTAAACTCATGGTGTGTGAACAGAGTTGCATGTTGCTTGGTATTCCTCGGGGCGACTTCACGCCAGAAGCCAAAATTGTAGGTGCAGCGACCTTGAATGATCTGGCCTTGAACGCAGATGCAGTTATATGTTTCTAGAGGATTAAATATGGTGGCTACTAAAAAAATTTATATGGATCATGTTGCCGGCAAACCTGTTGATCCCCGCGTTATAGAAGCCATAATGCCATTCATCAAAGATTTTTACGGCAACCCATCCTCTATTCATTCGTTTGGACATGGGCCGAAAAAAGCTTTGGAGGAAGCAAGAGCGAAAATTGCCAAACTTATAAACGCTGAAAAACACGAATCTATAATTTTCACCTCCGGGGCCACAGAAAGCAACAATTTGGCTATTAAAGGCGTTGCCTATAGAAACATGGATAAGGGTAAACACGTAATAGCCTCAAGTATTGAACACATGTCGGTGATTAACCCATGTAAATACCTGAAAACCATAGGTTTTGATGTAACCTTTCTTCCAGTAGACAAGTACGGTTTAGTCGACCTTGATAGTTTAGAACGTGAGTTGAGGGAAGAAACTGTTCTTGTTTCCATACAGTATGCTAACAGTGAAATAGGAACCGTTCAGCCAATAAGGGAAATAAGCCAAATAGTGCACAGAAAAAACGCATATCTACACGTGGATGCTACAGCCGCCAATGGACAAATCCCAATAGATGTTCAAAAAGACGGAATCGACCTTCTAACGCTTTCTTCCAACGACATGTATGGACCTAGAGGGATTGGAGCCCTTTATATTCGCAGTGGAGTGCACATTGAGCCCATAATTCATGGCGGCGGCCAAGAAAGAGGTTTACGTTCTGGAACAGAAAACGTGCCAGGCATAGTTGGGTTTGGAAAGGCGGCGGAAATAGCAGTTAATGAGATGCAAGCTGAAAGTGAAAGACTTAGCAGGCTCAGAGACAAACTCATTAAAGGCTTGCTGGAAGCCATACCATACGCTTTCTTAAACGGCCACCCAACAAACCGCTTGCCAGACAACGCTGCAGTGAGGTTCAGCTTTATAGAAGGCGAATCCATACTCTTAAGCCTTGACATGATGGGAGTGGCAGTCTCATCAGGCTCTGCCTGCACCGCAAAAACTTTGGAGCCTTCTCATGTACTGCTTGCAATTGGACTGAAACATGAAGAAGCTCACGGTTCAGTGCTATTCACCCTTGGAAGACAAAACACAGAAGACGAAGTAGAATATGTTATTCAAATAATGCCGGACATAGTGAAAAGGTTAAGAGCCATGTCTCCCTTAACGCCTAAGGAGTTGCTGAGTTAATGTATACTGAAAAAGTGATGGAACATTTCAGGAATCCGAGAAATATGGGAGAAATCCAGGACGCTGACGGTGTCGGCACGGTAGGAAACCCTGTTTGCGGAGACATGATGACAATATACATAAAAGTTAAAGATAATCGCATAGAAGATATAAAATTTAAAACCTTCGGCTGCGGCGCCGCAATAGCAACAAGCAGCATGATAACTGAATTGGCAAAAGGAAAAACCTTAGAAGAAGCATTAAAAATAACAAGGAAAGATGTGGCCGACGCCCTAGAAGGGCTTCCGCCTGTAAAAATGCACTGCTCCAACCTAGCGGCAGACGCCCTCAAAGCCGCAATTGAAGACTATTACAAAAAACAGAAAGGAAAGGTGGAGAAACGATGAAAAAAGAGTTTATCAGATGCGAGTTCTGCAACATACCAATTCCATCAGAAACGTGCCAATTGGCAGCTTACCGCACTACTATCGACGGAAAAGAGTACATTTTTTGCTGTCAGAAATGCGTGGAAAGATATCAACAAAGAAAATCTTCAATCAAATAATATCCTGGCCTATATGACTTCGGTTTCCCCATTTTTATTTTAGTACTAGAACTGCAGCGTATAAGTTTATGTATATCATAAATCCGAGAATAAGCGCTATCAGCCAAAGAACAAGAGTAAATCGCATTGCAAGCTTCTTTCTATAACACGCCTGTGCGGCTGGACTTAAACGCCAAGCAGCAACAATCCATACGCCTAGAGCCAAGCCAAAATTCCCGTAACTCCATGGAAAATCGATATTAGAGACGTGGGCTTTGCAAAATTTTCTAATAAATGTGGTGTTAAGATCGAGGAAAAAGAAGGTATCATGACCGTCAGTATAGTTACTAGGTGAACAACAATAGCCAGAAGCATTGTTATTCCATGAGCGCGAATCATTTTTCTTCTTTTCATGCTTACCGTGATTGATCCGAGTATAACGAATTGCAAAAACAAACTTGTAAATGCAATAATTTGACACAATTACATTACCCGCCTAATTATGGATAAAAAGAGAGTTTATTTTATTATGGAATTGCGAAATGCTATTTTTTAGCTTTAGCCTTTACTGGTTTCATTGGGACCTCACAGCAAATTAAGTCACATTCAGCGCACCCACAAGCCTCGTCAACGACGACTACAAGCCCACATTTTTCGCACTTATATTTTTCACCCTTTTTCACCAAGATTTTTCATCTCCAAAGCAATTCGTTGCTTTACATTTTACTTGTAAAGGAATATAAAAGCATTTGCAACATAGATTCTTAAACTAGAATACGATCTTGCGCAAAATTTAATTCTGGTAAGCATGAAGAAAAGGGTGGGTGAAAAGGATTGAATTCTGAGGGTTCTGAACCCATTTGCGATAGATGCGGCAACCCGATTGATGATTGCAAATGCGTCTGTCCCTATTGCGGCGAATCTTCTGGCTGCGAGTGTTGCATAGGCCCTGATAAAGCCACTGGCGGGTGAAAGCCTTCAAGTAAAATTTTAATGGCTGGTTTATGATGGATAAGGGTTTTAACTGGATGGCCGGCGGACCCCAAGGAAGCGGAGTGGATACAGCTGCAAACATTTTTGGAAGAGCGTGCGGCTATGGCGGCTTATACGTTTATGGCCGCAGGGAGTACCATTCAAACATAAAGGGTTTACATAGCTACTTCCACCTAAGAATTTTAAGTAACGAGGTTTCAGCTAATGTGAACGATGTGGATATGTTGGCGGCTTTTGACGCTGAAACCGTTGTTAGGCATATATCCGAAATAGTTCCTAAAGGTGGAATAATAGTTGATCAGAACCAATTGGACATTAAAATTTTGGAGATCCCCACGTTACCACCGGAATTTAAACTCATTTTCCAAGATTTTTTGAAAGAAAACGGGATAGGCGATCGTCTAGCAGATCTACTTGAATATGCAAGGAATAAAGGTATCTATGTTTTTGAAGTCCCATATATAGAGCTGCTTAAACAGATCGCAAGTAAGCTTGGCATAGAAAAATTAAGTAAAATTACGCAAATAATAAACGTGTTAACAATCGGCATATCCTTTGGTCTGTTAAGGTACAATATTTGCTTAGTTAAAAAAGCTGTAAAAGATATTTTTGGAGAAAAACCAAAAATTGTCGAGATGAACCTCTTTACATTAGAAATTGCCTACGAGTATGCCAAAGACAATTTCTCAAAAGACTTTAATGACCGTATCCCAATAGGAACGGTGAATGAGGAGAGAATTTTCCTTTCTGGGAACCAAGCGGTTGCAATTGGCAAGGTTTTGGGGGGATGTAGAGTTCAAACCTACTATCCCATAACCCCGGCAGCGGATGAGAGCGAATACATAGAAGCCCATGAAATTCTCCCTACAAAAAATCCAGGCGTGGAAGCTGGCGTGGTTGTGCTCCAAACAGAAGATGAAATCGCAGCTATAAATATGGCTTCAGGGGCAGCTTTAACTGGTGCTAGAGCTTCAACATCGACTTCCGGGCCTGGATTCTCATTAATGGTTGAGGGGTTATCCTGGGCTGGCAACAATGAGGTTCCAGTCGTGATTACCTATTATCAACGAGGCGCCCCTTCAACCGGGTTGCCAACAAGGCACGGACAAGATGATTTGAGATTTGCCATTCACGCTGGGCATGGAGAGTTTCCTCGCATAGTGCTGGCTTCAGGCGACATTAGAGAATGCTTTTACGACGCGGTAAATGCTTTCAACTATGCTGAAAGATTCCAGCTGCCAGTAATTCACCTTATCGATAAGGCACTTGCCAATAGTTCCCAAACCTTTCCAGTCTTTGATGTTAGCAAGGTCAAAATACATCGGGGCGAAATTTTAGATGAGAAAATGCTTGGAGGCATAGAATACAAGCGTTTTGCCTTCACCGAGTCTGGGATTTCGCCGCGCGTTTTGCTTGGCACAAAAAATGGCGTGCACTGGTACACTGGCGACGAGCATAATGAGTATGGACACATAAGCGAGGAGCCGCATAACAGGACTAGAATGATTGAGAAACGCATGAAAAAGCTTGAAGCTGTTGAAAGAGAAGTGCCAATATCGGAGAAAATCAACTTTCTCGGAGAGCAAAACGCCAAAAACATGATTGTAAGCTGGGGTTCTCCAAAAGGTGCGATAGTTGAAGCCTTAAACGAACTTTCTAGAGAAGGCTACAGTTTAGGTTTTCTACAGGTCCGAATGGTGCACCCCCTTCCAAGAGAACATGTAAAGGAAATTCTCGAAAGAGCTGAGAGGATAATCGATGTTGAATTGAACTATTCTGGGCAACTGGGCGGAATCATAACCGAGAAAACGGGGGTGTCAATGGACTTTCAAATAGTCAAATATAACGGTAGACCCATGACAACTACGGAAGTTTATAACGCCTTGAAACTTGTTTTAGAGGGAAAGGCGCCAAAAAGGCAGGTATTGACCTATGGCGCTTAAATGGCAAGACTTTAAAACAGACGTTTTTATTGATTGGTGTCCAGGATGCGGAAACTACGGCATACTCGCGGCTTTACAGATGGCCCTAGCAGAACTGGCCATTGAACCTCACAGAGTTGTATTAGTATCCGGAATAGGCTGTTCCGGAAAAATCTCCCATTTTGTAAAAGCCAACGGTGTTCACGTGCTTCACGGTAGAACTTTGCCGTTTGCGCAGGGAATAAAGATTGCGAATCCAGACTTGGAAGTTATAGCTATAGGCGGCGATGGCGACGGGCTCGGGATAGGCATGGGCCACCTTGTCAATGCAGGAAGGAGAAACATAGACATAACTTATCTAATACACGATAATGGGGTTTATGGACTTACTAAGGGACAAGCCTCACCAACACTTAAATTGGGCTTAAAAGTTAAATCAATACTAAGGCCGAACATTAACGAAGCCGTGAACCCGCTGATCATTGCCCTTGCAGCGGGATACACGTTTGTTGCAAGATCCTATGCTTACGACACCAAACACTTGAAGGAAATAATAAAACAAGCGATCCGACACAAGGGATTAGCCCTAGTAGACATACTGCAGCCCTGTCCAACATACAACGACATAAATACAAAGGAGTGGTATGCTGGCGAAGATAGGATAGATCCCAAAACCGGTAAACCAGCACCAAGACTTTACAAGTTAGAAGGGACAGGTTACGATCCAGTTGTGCACGATTTAAGTGAAGATTTTAATAAAAAACTTGCTGCTATGGAAAAAGCTAGGGAGTGGGGCGATAAAATTCCCATCGGAGTTTTCTATAAGAATGAGCTAATCCCCACATTCCGAGAACGCATAACCCAAAGGATACCATTTTATATGAAAAACCCGCCAGCGAAACAAAAAATCTATGATGATGAAGGTTCACCTATAACCGATGTATACGTTTTCTTTAAGGAATTAAAGGTGACATAAAAACAACTAATTATCGTTTTAAACGATGTAAATTCTGAGGTCCGTGTTTTGTGCAAGACAAGTTCTGTACCTTTGAAGCATATCATTGATAACTTTCCTCATATCTTCTTCTCCGGTATATCCTACCATTTGCATTAAAGGACGCCCACTACAGAAGAAAATCAAGGTAGGGGTAGCCATTACTCCAAGGTTTGTTGCCAATTCTTGATTTGACGGTGACTCTAAAATGTTTAACTTTGCGAATTTGATTTTTCCCAAATAATATTCAGCCAACCTTTCAAGGATAGGCGTCAACTGCCTACACCAAGGACACTGTTGGTGCCAAAAATAGACCAAAGTTAGAACGTTTGAACGACTAACTTCCTCCTCCCAATTGTCTTGGTTTAATTCCACCATCACCATGCAAGTCAACCAAAATTCTGCTTATTAATATTGAAGTCTATATAAACCTTAAACTGCGACTCACGAATGTCATCCTCGAAGTTTTTCGATGATTCGGAAAAATTCATTAAATTAAATGGTGGATATTTAAGTTGGTGCATTTGAAATTGTCAGTGTTGAAATAATTAAGGATGTTTTTTGGGTAGGCGTGATAGACTGGAACATTAGGGATTTCCATGGGTATCTCACCAAGCGCGGAACAACTTACAACGCCTATCTAGTAAGAGATGAAAAAACTGCCTTAGTTGACACTGTTAAATATCCGTTCTCTGATGAGCTGGCAAGAAACATCAGTGAAATTTTAAGCCTTGATGAACTTGACTACATTATTGTAAACCATGTTGAAATGGATCATTCAAGCGCTTTACCACACATAATCAAGTTCGCGAAAAACGCCAAAATAATGGCTTCTCCAAAGGGTAAAGAAGCCCTAATAAAACATTACGGCGAAGAAATTAAGGTAGAATCCGTCAGAACCGGCGACCAGCTAAAGCTTGGAAAAAGAACGCTCAAGTTTATTGAAGCGCCAATGTTACATTGGCCTGACAGCATGTTCACGTACATTGCCGATGAAGGGATTTTAATGCCCAATGATGCTTTTGGTCAACACCTTGCAACCTCTGAAAGATTTGACGACGAGGTTGAAGAATCCATTTTAATGGAGGAAGCAGCAAAATACTATGCAAACATTCTCATGCCTCTCGCATCGCTTGTTTCAAGGAAAATACAAGAACTCCTATCCATGGGAATTTCGATAAGGCTGATTGCTCCAAGTCACGGGATAATCTGGCGTTCAAACCCCATGAAAATAATTAACGCCTATAAGAATTGGAGCGAGGGCGCATCAAAGAATAAGATAGTTATAGTTTACGACAGCATGTGGGGAAGCACAACTGCCATGGCAAGAGCCATAGCTGAAGGAATAGCAAGCCAAGGCGTAGATGTAAAATTCTTTAAACTTCGGGAGTCTGACGTAACAGAGATTGTTACTGAAATTTTAGATGCTAAAGCTGTTATTGTAGGTTCGCCAACCCTTAACAACTCCATGTTTCCATCAGTTGGCGCATTCTTAACCTACATATGCGGCTTAAAACCAAAGGGTAAACTCTGGGCTTTCTTTGGCTCTTACGGATGGGGAAAAGGCGCAGTGAAGCAAATGATGGAAACAGTTCAAAAAGCCAACTTTGAAGTTT
>Ga0315298_1008735_pt1 | contig 12789 bp, 18 predicted proteins | sample WHS_1_MG_FD_203077 | JGI IMG/M metagenome (GOLD analysis project Ga0315298, IMG submission 203077) | Extremophilic microbial mat communities from Washburn Hot Springs, YNP, Wyoming, USA - WHS_1_MG | ecosystem: Environmental > Aquatic > Thermal springs > Hot (42-90C) | place: USA: Wyoming...
GGTAGGGCGCGCAGTCCACTGCGCGCCGGTGTGGATTCCGTGCAGACCCGGCTTCTCAGGCTAGAATCCTGCCATCCGCGCCCTTACGGGCGCGGCTACGCTCACCTGCAGTGCTGTAGCGGCGGTCTGTGACCGCCAGGTATTGTTGGCCCGTATCTGCAGGATTGTCTTGCTGCACCCGTGCCGGGGAAAACAGACGGCGTTCGCACAACGCCGCTACAAAAGCTGTGGTACCGGCGCGCGCCACTCTGGAGCGCAGTAAATTCAGCATTGGAAGGCGAGGCTGGGTCCGAGCCGGCTGCTGTGTGCCCTCGGCCATACCAAACTCTAGACGACGTGGAAGTCGTCTCTCCTGAACCGAAAGCGGTGCTGGAGCACCGCGCTCCAAAACGTTCTGCATCGGCTCTTGCGCATTCGCGCAACTCAATCTCTCACCGCAAGAGACACAAAGTTGATTTGAACTGCCTAAAATCAAACCTCCTGCCGGCATCTTGCCGGCAGTTGAAATTGGTTTCCGGACGCCTCGGCGAGGCGTCCGCACCATTCTCAGTTGCGGACAAATTCATTCAGCGTGGATGGAACGTCCCTACGAACGGCTATGGTAGGGACGCATTGCCTCATGCGTCCGTGCTGTTACCATTTGCCAAGTTGGCAGGCGCGCAACCATACCGGTGCCAAAAGACCTGCGGCCAGGATGGCCGCGGGCCAATCTACCCCGGCGCGCGACCGTCTCGGTCGCAGGAGCCACTTCGCCCAAGCTGGCCGCGCGCGACAAATCTGTCCGAAGGCGCGCGGGCGTCCACGCCCGCAGAAACAATACTGCGCTTAACACCGCTACATCACCGTTCCCACTGGTCTGCCACTTCCACACCCCCAAAAAGACCTCAAACTAATCACAGTCACCCGCAGTCACTGCGGCCAAGATGGCCGCGCGCCAATCTGCCCAAAGGCGCGCGACCGTCCCGGTCGCAGAAGACCTGCAGCCAAGATGGGCGCGCGCCACTGCACAATAATAGTTGCATAGCTACACCGGCCGGATGCCTCGGCGAAGTGTCCCTATCCATTCTCAGTTCCTGACACATCAGTCCAGCGTGCATGGGATGTGCCTACCAACGGCTGTGGTAGGGACGCATGGCCTCATGCGTCCGCATTTTTTAGTGTACACTCCACTGCGCGCCGGGCTTGGTCACACGCAGAGCAAGCTTCTAGGTTTGAACCTCGTTTTCCGCGCTCTTACGAGCGCGGCTACGAGCCGCTGGTGTATTGGCGCGGGAGCACGCCGTTTGATTCCGGCTACGGCGGGCAGAAGACTAAGCGCTGAAATCGCCGCACTTGAGTGATTTGAGTCGAGCAACGCCTGAGAAATTTCAGCTCTTTTCTGCGGAACTTGCTTAAATGATGTGGCTGTGCAAAGTTGTGGCCAAACCGAGTAAGCGAAAACTATGCAACTGAAGTTTGACTGGCTCATTGTGCTGGAAAACCTGCGGCGCGGAATAATGGTTACAGACGTCAACCTCGATCCACCCCGTGGCCCGCGCATTATCTATGTCAACAGAGCATTCACAAAGATGAGCGGATACAACCGCGACGAAATCGTTGGCAAAACACCACGCATCTTGCAGGGTAAACATACCGACCGCGCCGTGCTGCAGCGGCTCAAGGCGGCTCTGCAAACGCGTCAGGTCTTCCATGGCCAGACATGGAATTATCGAAAAAACGGCGAACCGTTCATGATGAACTGGACCTGTTACCCGATCTACGGCGAACGCGGCAAACCGATTTACTTCGTGTCCGAGCACGAAGACGTAACCGAGCTTGAGTCGTATCGAATGAAAGAAAGGCTGCTAGTGAATCCTTTCGATCCCGAGGCGAACCAGTTCTTTGCTGTACTACGCGAATATCGCGAGACAAAAGCGCGCCTACAAAGGCCTGCCAACTTATAGCGGCAGAGGCCAAATCGGTTCAAACTGATCGTGCAGCCCACCATCGCGGTAAGAATCGGGCCTCGCTTCCCACTCGATGCAGGGCTGAAGCTTACTCACCGCGGTCCGCGCCCTCGGGAACATCCCCTCGCATATAACGAGCTAAACCGGGCCTTCTTAGGTGCGCCACACGGCAGTTTACATATCCAAGATCTGACAACGAAAACACCGCGCACGGTTACACGTGCCGCAGTCGGAAAAATCAGTTGTTTGCCGCCAATAACTCGTTGACCTTGGCCATAACCTTGAATGCGTCGGCTACGTAAAGCACATCCGCCTAGCCGCGTGTCAAACGACTTACTTATCCTTGCTCCGTGTAAGATATTGTTCTGCCGCTTCAGCAAATTCTGCAGCCCATTGAAGCACCTGGCGGGCTTGTTTTGCGGTGACTGGCCGTCCTAGGCCGCAGTCGCCGAGGTTGCGAAAGTCCTGGGCGTCGAGCAGATATCGGTGAAATCGTATGTCGAGCACGCCGGTCTTGGCGAATTCCTTCCCAAAAGCGGCAATCACCGCGGAGTGGCTGGAGAAAGACAAGCCCCGTTCTAACAGCAATACTTCCGCAACGTAAAACATCGCGTCAGTAACCTCGTGAAGCTGCAAAATCCGCGTAGCCCTCTTTCAGAAGCAAAGTGGCTGCCTCCAGGCTCTCGCTGGCCTCGGTCATCAATTCGTGAACTGCTTGTTTCACAGCGGCACTCCCTCGCGTCGAACGTTCAGAAAGAACGGACTGCATCCCCGTTCATACTCCTCATCACTCACGAACACGCGCGAGATTACGATGTCGTGTTCCGGGGACAACGCCGACACCAATTCGGAGGTGCGCCGCATCAGGTCACCATAATCAAACTTCCCGCGCACCACCACCAACACATCCATATCGGAATCCTCACGTGCTTCACCCCGCGCTTGCGAACCATAGAGGACGACGCGGACCAATTGTCGTCCCAACACCCGCGTCCAACTCCTTGCGGAGTTGGACGAGAATCAATTGGCGTCGTTTTATTGTCATCGCTTGCAATATACCGCAGCCGCGTATCCCCAAACAAATACAAAAGCCGGAGCGGCTGGGAACGTTTCTGTGATAGCGTTGGGATTGGTGCTACTTCTGGCCCGCAAGCAACTCGTTTACCGTGGCTATAACCTTGAATGCGTCAGCCACGTAAAGCACGTCTGCCTTGCCGCGTGCCCAGCCACAGTTCGGGTCAAGGTTAATTGCGCGGCGTTCGGTGATAAAACGCCAACCAATTGTGTGGGGTTCTTCGCCATGACAACATGTTGCCAGGCCTTTCGGATGGCGCGGTGTCGAACCTGTCTGACCAACCTGGTTCATGTGTGACAAGAATGGTAACACAGGCTGACCTTCGGCACCGAGGTCAACCAATGATTTTGTGCTGCCCAGCGACGCACCGGTCAGCTTCAGAAAATCCAGGATCAGTTTCTCGGCTTCTTCGAGATGTACCTTGCCGTCTGCCTGTTTTTTCGTCCAGCCCGCCCCGGCAACAAATAACAACTTTGCCTCAGGTCGAATGGTCTGCAATTGGCCGCTTCCAACCTTGTGTTCACGAACCTCGAGCACGGTAGTGCGGCGACTTGTTTGTGCCAGGTCAACTGCAATCAACTGAACCTGCGCAGTCCCAGCAGCGCACTGGCACGGTTCATGGCTGCCGGGTTCAACCAGAATAAACCATGGCCGATGCGACCGTGTAATGGTCGCCTCGATCCGCTGGCGATAATACCAGCGTGTAACTGTTGGGGTGCCATTTGCTTCGCCCACGGCTGTAACGTGTGTATCTGTCCGGCCGCCGAGTCTGTGTGCGACACCGGGCAAAACACGTGCCCAACGCGACGTACCGGGTGCAACAACAACAGTTGCACCTGCAGCCCTGCAAATCGCTTCGGCTGCCGCCGCATCGGTTGCATATCGTGACTGTGCAAACTCTGGACCGGCCACGCCAAAGTATTTTGTAGCCGGACACGACCCAATCGAGTCCGCTGCAGCTTGGACGGTCTCTCCGACCAACCCTACAACAAGGCTCGAGCCGGCGTAGGCTTTGTTCAAGGTCCGTGCAGCACGCAACGCCTCGCGCGCCGATTTTGCGAGTGACCCATCTGCTTCAGTGTGTACGAGCAACAAGATCGTTTCCATTTTTGAAATTGGTTTTGCAGGGCCTGGCTGCTGGCTTATCCTCATTCGGTTGCCGCGTCGCCGTGTCCCCACCAGTCCAACGCTTCAACGCTTTAACGCTTCACCGCTTTAACGCTTTAACGATTCACCGCTTCAACGACCCAACAGTTCAACGGCTTATCCACTCGACTATCTCGCGTGCAATTTCATCAGGTGACTTGTCCTTCACAATTCGCGTTTCACGGACCTGCTTTGGCACTGAGACAGTCACAAATCGCGGGCCTTCGCCGGCAACTTTAACCTGCTTGGCGCGTTGCAAGGCCGGCATTGCAGTGCGCATGTTTAACATGCCAATCTGCGGATTGTTCTTCGGTTCCGGCAAATTTCCCGTAGCCCAACCCACAAGCAACGGTGGCCCGGCGCATCTGGAGACCTGATGTTTACCCCCTTCGATCCGCTCGAGAATCTCAAATGAACCGTCCGGGTTCAGCTTCAACTCATCAACGCCCTGGAACTGATCAACAATCCCGAGTCGTTCGCCGATAATCTGCATCGTCACACCTGCGCCACGTGATGCGGATTCCCACCCGCCAAAAACAAGGAGCCGTTGCTTGTCCAACCCGGGTATTGCAGCAATTGCATCAGCAAGTGCACCGGCAACCTCAGCAGCATCTGTAAAACCGCTCGATGGCCCGTCGAGCGCTACAAGCTCGAACGGCACCTTTTGCGCTACTGTCATCATGACCTGTTGCAGTTTTACTCTCGGTGCCATGCTAACAAGCCAAACCTTACTGCCGGGGTTGGCCTGAGCGAGGTGTGCTGCCTCGTACAGCGCGTGGCTTGCCCACGGATCAAGCACCGCAGGCAACATCATCTCATTTTTCAGTGCCGGTCCGCTCGGGCCTGTCACAGGTTCAAGTGTCTGAAGCGGGTCCGGCACTATGCCGGCACAAACAACGATTTGGTATTGAGTTGTCATGGTTCAACAAACTTTCACGGGTGGCAGCGCTGCAAACCTGAAGCCGAGTCAGACAGGCAAACGCTTGCGAATGGCAGCGCAGATACGGTCTGCCATTGCAACGGCTTCTCGGCCAATCTGTTCTTCATCTGCGATTGGAATGTCAGGGTAACGGACATCAACGGCAAAATCCGTCAACTGTTGGCACTCAGCTTGCAGGCTCGCAAGTGAGGAATCAAAACGCAGACATTCCTTCAGTAAAGCGTCCCGGGCATGTGTCCGCTCAGGGTCAAATCCGTTCGCGACCAGAAACGCCTTTAGGTACTTTTCGGCAGCCTGCTGTGCATGAAAACACACCACGCTCCATGGAGTTTGGGCGGCCGCTAATTCGTTGCGTATGCACAGCCAGTCTTCGTCTGCTTTGGCGATCCAACTCCGCCAGTCACGCACCGGGTCGCTCATACAAGGTCTTCCCTCCGCGCAGTATTGTGCGCACGATTGAGCCAACAACATTCTGCCGTTCTGCGACTTCGCGCGGCGTGTACACCAACAAATCCATGGCGCAGGGTGGCGGCCAGAAAAGCGCGCGAATCTGCGTGCGCCGTCTCACCGGATGCAACTCACTCTCCATCTCAATAAACAAATCCAGGTCACTGTCGCCCCGTTGATCGCCACGCGCGCGGCTGCCGAACAGGATGATGCGACGCGGATTAAACGCCGCCACAATCTTGCGGACGATCTCCTGGATCAGGGCATCGTCCACCGGCGGCCGCTGCATTGGTTTCAACACCCGTTCGCTCATCGCGACAATAATTTAACCCCAGTGCTGAACAGCCGAAAGTTTTTTCCACATACCGCTTTAAGTAAAAAATCCGCCATTGCTGCCTCGGGGTCTAAAACTGCAAAACAGCCCAACACAGCCGTTGCCAGCCGGCTCCCCCGTCACTGAAAACAGTGGCAAACCGGCCTTGTCGGTGTTACCATGGCGAGCCAAATCAAATTATGGCCATGAACCAGAAGTTAATCTTTCCACAGAACTATAAACCGTTGCTGGGCGTGACCGAAACGGAACGCGCCATCAAGGCACTAAAAGACTTTTTCGAGTTGAACCTGGCTACCGAACTGAACCTGAGCCGAGTGACTGCGCCCCTGTTTGTCAAATCCGGCACTGGCATAAACGATGACCTCAACGGCGTTGAACGACCAGTTGCATTTGCAGTTAAACACATGCGCGGTGTGCGCGCTGAAATTGTCCAGTCACTCGCAAAATGGAAACGGCTGCAACTGGCTGAGCTTGGGATCAAGCCCGGATACGGTATTTATACCGACATGAATGCAATCCGGCCGGATGAAGTGCTCGACAACACGCATTCGCTCTATGTTGACCAGTGGGACTGGGAACGCGTCATCACCCCTGATGAACGCAACATCGAGTTCCTCAAAAAAATCGTGCGCAAAATTTACGCTGTGATCAAACGGACTGAACAATTCGTTTATGAGCGGTACCCGATGATCGAACCCGAGTTACCTGAAGAAATCACTTTTGTCCATGCTGAAGAACTTCGCGAACAGTATCCGAAGCTCACCCCGCAGCAGCGCGAGCACGAGCTACTGCTGCAGACCCGAGCAGCGTTTATCATCGGCATTGGTGGTGACCTCGGCGACGGCACCATTCACGACGGCCGTGCCCCAGATTACGACGACTGGTCAACGCCGACTCCGGACGGCCGACACGGCCTGAACGGCGACCTGTTCGTGTGGCACCCGGTGTTAAAGTGTGCATTCGAGCTTTCCTCGATGGGCATACGCGTTGACAAGGAAGCGCTGTTGCGCCAACTGAAGATTCGCAGGTGTGAAGAACGTAAAAAACTGTTCTGGCACCGCAAACTGCTCCGCGGCGAGATGCCATTGTCAATTGGGGGCGGGCTTGGCCAGTCGCGACTTTGCATGTATTTTTTGCGCAAGGCGCACATCGGCGAGGTGCAGGCCAGTCTCTGGCCCGAAGAAATGATCGCAAAATGCCGACGTCACAACATCAGACTGCTGTGAGTTGCCGGCCATTTTTAGATGGCACTTTCGCCAAAAGACCCGCGTGATCCAATGTGCGCTCAATGGCTTGGAAGGCCGCTAATGTAAGTTCAATGACCTGCGATGGGCTTCGGCATTTACGATATATACCGAATCTTTCAGCCAAAGTTCCGCCAACAACGGTTTAAATTGTTCCTTGACATGTTTAAGCCGACCGATCAGACCAAGATTCTCGACGTTGGTGGTACAGTGTACGACTGGGCAGGGTGCAGTTCGTTGGCGTCCAGAGTCACGGTTGTGAACGTTGCACAAGCGGGTTTGCCACCTAAAACGCACCCTTGCTTCGCGTATGTAGTAGGTGATGGGCGCAATCTACCGTTTGCAGATCAAAGCTTTGATATTGTTTACTCAAACAGCGTGATTGAACATTTGGGGTCTTACGTCAACCAAGCTGAATTTGCAGCCGAGCTGTTACGGGTCGGCCGCGGTGTATTTGTTGAGACACCAAATCGTTGGTTCCCGATCGAGCCGCATTTTGTGACGGTGTTTTTCCATTATCTGCCAAAGCGTTTACAACGGTTTTTCCTGCCGCATTTTTCGCTCCGGGCAATATTCCGGTCGGGCGACAATGTCACCCCCATGCAGTTGCTTGAGGAACTGCGACTCTTGTCGTTTAAGGAAATGAAACTTCTGTTTCCGGGCTGCACTATACACAGAGAACGCTTGCTCGGGTTGACCAAAAGTCTGATTGCAATCAGGCAACTGTAACAAAGAACACCTGTGCCAAAGGGTGGCGGGTGAATCAGGTTTTGCTTCCGACCGACTCGAATAAATCCGAACGCGCCCAACTCAGGTAAAACGAGACGGCGCGAGCAACCGCATACAGAGGCACGGTCTTACATCCCTTCGTAACACTGGTACAGGCGGTCATTGAGGTAAACTCGAAACTTCTCGCCGAACAGTGGTTTGCGCTCTTTTTCAACCCTGACGGTAATTTGGTCTTTATCGTCAATGTGGATTACGTGTGCCTCAGTCACAGGTTCGTTGAACAGGCGTCGGGTCCGCTTCACCTCGCGATGGTTAACCTTAATGACAGTTTCACCCAGCAACTGATTGAAGCTGAATTCGATCAGGTGCTTTTCGTTGCGGCCTACCTCAATGTAAAACTTCATACTTAACCTCCACGTGCTAGGAAAAAGCAAAATTTCTGCCAAGTTTCACTCCTCTGGCTATCCTGCAACAGGGCCAAGCCACATTAAAAATGGCCGGTGCACCTGTTCTGACATGCGATTGGTTACGGACGGGTTTCCCCGAGCAAATTTAGCGGCTTTTTGGCCATTCAGAGTTGCTAAATGCTTGGCATTTGAGCTAAACAAGTGCTCATGCCGACTGTACCCGAACAGCTTCAACAAGCGCGCTTGGCGCGGCACCTGACAATCCAACAGGTGGCCGACATTACCAAAATCAGGACAGACCACATCCGCGCGCTTGAGGAAGGTCGGTACGAAGTCTTTTCCGCACCTGTGTACGTGCGCGGGTTCGTGCGGAGCTACGCAAATCTGCTCAAGCTCGATGTACCACAGCTAATGGCGGCGTTGGACGCGGAACTGAAACAGTGCCCAAAATTTCAAGAGCCTGAGCTTGGTCCGTCCCGTCGAACAAGTCCGCTAACTGTGCTTGTCATCTGGACGAGCAAATTAAAGCTGACCAGACGAACGGTTCTGTTGACCGGTTTGGTCGTTTTGCTCGGCTTAATTGCAGGTCTGGCCATATGGCGGCAATATCAGGCACGTCACCAAATAACAGAAGTCACCCCCGGAATTTACGAACCTGCAAACGCACCGGCTGACACACTGCCCATCCCACAAAGCACGCCGCGCAGGTAATAGACCAACACCCGATGGATCCTACGTTTCGCTGAGGTAAATTCTACGGTTACGCCACAAATAAATCGCCCCTGAAAATGCCGTCAGCACAACCGCGACCCAGAGCAGTACCGTAGCCACGGCAGACCACCACGGCTTGAGCAGCTCGAAAACATTTGCCCCCCATTCCCGCGCAGCTTCAGGAATAAGCAATGCAATAACTGCAATTGTCTGCGACACGGTTTTGTGTTTTCCGTACCGTTCGGCCGCCAACACAACGTTCTTTGACACCGCAAGTAGGCGCAAACCTGTTATCACCAGCTCGCGTGCAACAATCACAACAACCATCCAAGCGGCAACGCGCGGATAGAAAACGTGCTGGCCGATGTTGAACGCGGCAGGTAAGCCAGCGCATGCACCAGCTTGCATGTGTCGCTCGACCAGCGCAATGAACGCCGAACAGATCAGGACTTTGTCAGCCAGCGGGTCCATCAGAATGCCAAAGTTTGTGGTCAGATTACGCCGACGCGCTATCAGCCCGTCAAACACGTCCGTCAAACTGGCTGTGATGAAAAGCAGTAGTGCGACTGTGTCGTTAAATGGCACCTGCAAAAAAATGGCCAATACAAACAGCACCGTCAGTGCCAGGCGCGACACAGTCAGTTTGTTCGGTAAATTCACAATCGGTGCTTTTACAGCAAAACCCGAAAGAAATCAAAACTTCAAACTACCAAACCCAGATTTTGCAATCGCCGCCTGCTGCCGTTTGTAAGTCATTCCAAGTGCCGAAGGCGCAATTCAGGTGCGGTGCGCTGGGGACTGCGCGCCATACATTGCTCTGCGCTCCATAGTCTAGAGTGCACTCGCAGTGCGACCCTCAGCAACCACGACCCCGCTTTGGGATCAGCTCGCGCCATAACCACCTGCCCGAAAAAGTGCCGCCGTCGAGGCGTACCGGCCCTACGTAAAACATAATAAAACGTAGCTGCGCTCCTAAGAGCGCGGAGAAAACAGGTTCAAACCCACAAGCCTGGTCTGCATGCCCAACACCAGTGCGCATCCCGCACATCCGGAAGCGATTTAGCTTACTTTGCGTGTCTGCGGAGAAGAATCGGACGCGAGGTTTTAAAGTGCGTTGCTCCAGCACCGCTTTTATTTCGGTTTTATGGCCGACTTCCACTTTGCTCACTGTGTTCCTCAGCCCATGGCCGGTGGATATTGGGCGAGAGGCTTTTCAACGAAATCGCGACGGAATCCGATTGTTAAACGTAGCCGCGCTCGTAAGAGCGCGGAAAACCGGATCTAACCCGAAAGGATCGCCGCGGCATGGCCAACCCTGGAATGGAGAAGGCTGCGCGCCATATATTGCTCTGTGCCCCATAGTTTAGAGTGCAATGGCGTAGGCGGGCGGCAGCGCGCTGCCAACATTGCTTTGGAATCAGCCCTTCATCTGCAAGGTTATTGCCATCTTGCGAAGCCTGCTGCCCGTTGCATTAACATTAACCCAGATGTCGCAATTGAGGCCGACTATGTACTGTAAACCTCGGCGCTGGGGGAATATGCAACCTGCGCGTCCTGCACAAAAATGTGAACGGCTAACCGAAATGCATTTGTTGACCGTGTTCACAATTTGGCGAAAATCGCATAACTACGCTCCTGACTTCTCCCAAAGCGAGAGCACAAATGCAAAACGTGGGTTTACTCTTTTGGCTCCAAATTCCGCGAGCCGGTGGGATTCAGAAACGACTCGATCATGCAGAAATGGTCTCCGCCTGCGATCATCGAAAAAGTCATCCTACCGAAACGCCCGTCTGCAAGTCGGTAATAGAATTTCAACTCAACGTCGCTTTTCCAGTCGGGCCGGGCCGCAGGCATAACGATCTCGGTCGTTGGAACATATCCATTTTCTGGTGCCAAAAACGGAAACTCCTCCTCCGTTAGCGCCAAGCCACCACACGGGATGGTAATTAGACACCGCCAATCATACTTCTCGCCTGACCTTTTCCCGCAATCATCCGTCCAGCATTGCACAACTAAGTCAGCGTCGCTTCCGGTTGTGGCATTACCTGTGGCTAGGTTTATTTTCAGAGGCGTACCGTCGCGACGAACCGGATAGTTCCGCTTCACCGCAACCAACTCTTCACCGACGCCTTTCTTCTTGAGACAAAAAACAACTGGGTTTTGCGGATCTGGGATGAACTTACCATTGCTGTTGGGGAAGGAATACAGAAAGATTTGTCTACCACCGCGCGATGCATAGTAACCCTCCTTGCTAACCCATACGGTCAGCGTACCGCCTCGTTTGCCGCGTAGCGAGAACAGTCCTTGCTCATCGCTTTCCGTGACGGCACTCCAAGTCTGTTCTTCCGTATCCTCACCCCACATCGGTGGTGTCTCAGTCCATTGAAAAACAACCTTGGCCCCCTGAACAGGCGCACCCTTTTCATCAACCACTTTGCCGTAAAAATCTATCGGCGCCCGCCACTCGGCCAAAAACTGTTGGTACAGCGCATCAGATGTTTCCAGCTTTGTACGAGGAGGCGCGATAGAAACTGAAACGCTCCCGTTTGGTTTTTTTTCGGCCTCCTTGGGCGGCGCCAGCCGACTCACCAACGGCTGATTTGTGAATACTGCCTTGTTCTCGTGTAATCCAGTTCTCACCCGTTGAATCCCCCTCTGTAACAATACCCACACACAGAGTCCAAGGACAACAATACAAATAAGCAAGATCTTAGTCCTCATGGTGCTGATTGAATTTGACAACTCGTCAAAACCCGCTGGTAGCACGGGCGAACAGTTTGAATCGGCCTCGTGAAAAGAGCGCTGTGTTCGGCTCGCCTATCACCTAATCCGAAATTAGCTTGTAAATCCACAGCCGAACCAATGACGCCCTGCCCCTGTCCTGAAACCGGCCCCTGCACGCCAATTGCCCAGGTCCGCGACCGCGAAATCATCGCGCGCGACTCCTGCAGGTCCGTAACCAACCGAATCAAACCTAAATCCACAACGTACCAGCCGTTAGTCCCATCGTAAAAGTACTTTAGCGTGTACGCCGCACCATCAGGCTTGTTGAACTTCTGATTCCAAATCCACGGTCCGCGTAACACCCCATCTACCGGATTAAAGAAATTCACCAACCGTCCCACCACATTGGTATAAACCCCGCGGTAACCCATCGGGTGCCATTCAGGCGTGATATACGGGCCTGCATCACGTGCCACAAGGTCAGAGTCTGTGGGCGCGCTCACGTCGTAGCAACTGGCCGGCATGGCCGCTTGCACCAAGATATACGTGTCAAATGGTGCGCCAAGCGACAAGGCCTCGCTCACCACAGCGGCACCCTGGCTATGCGCCAACACATGCAGCCTTGAACCACGAAACCTGGCCCGCAGTTGGCTCAGATATTCTTTGAGGCCGTAAGCCGACTTGAACGCATAAAGCTCACTGAGGTTGTAATTGACCGGGTCAAACGACCGGGGAGGCAATAACTTACACGGCCAACGTACACTGGCAAACTTCCCATCGTATCCTGCCCAGTACAGCCGCTTGAACATCGTATCACTATTCTTCAACCAAGAGCTCACGGTGTTGTCATAGCCGTGCACATAAACAATCACGTCGGCGCCCTCGTTCGCAACAGTATCGGAAGGATACTCCACTGCTGCCACTGCACTGCTCCAGTTGCTAATGGGGCCAGTCGTAATGTTTGTGATGACGACCCGCTCATACAAGTCCCTCACGTCACGCAGATCGAGCCAGGCTGATGTTTCAGCCAACACATTTGTGCCGCGCTGTACCCTCAGCACTAGTTCACCAAAACCAATCCCACTA
>Ga0315298_1008736_pt1 | contig 12789 bp, 9 predicted proteins | sample WHS_1_MG_FD_203077 | JGI IMG/M metagenome (GOLD analysis project Ga0315298, IMG submission 203077) | Extremophilic microbial mat communities from Washburn Hot Springs, YNP, Wyoming, USA - WHS_1_MG | ecosystem: Environmental > Aquatic > Thermal springs > Hot (42-90C) | place: USA: Wyoming...
CAATACCGTCCGGCCGCATCAGTCCCTGGGATACCTGACTCCTCAGGAGTATTTACAGTGCCATCACCCCAATCTGAGAAAGGAGGCGATGTGTCACTGATCTACTGAACGAGTACACTGGTTTGACACAGTGTTGTAGCGATAATATGATTGCCTCGAAGTCAAAGATTGACGCAGGAGGTGGTATATGTTTGAGAAAATCCTTGTCCCGCTGGATGGGTCGGAGCTTTCGGAGCAGGCTTTGCCGCTGGCAGAGGAGCTGGCGGGGCGGCTTGGGTCTAAAATTGTTGTTCTTCAGGTCTCCGAGTCAACTGAAAGCGGTCTTTATCACATGCAGGAGCTCTATATCAACCAGATTGCCCAGCGTGTGACTAACATGGTCAAGAAATACCGTGCCGATGCGCAGGTGGAGCCGGTCATCATCATCGGGTCGGCGGCGGAGGAGATTATCAAGTACATTGACCGGAACGACATCGGGCTGGTGGTCATGGGGACTCACGGGCGCTCGGGTATCACGCGATGGGCGATGGGTAGTGTCGCCAGCAAGGTTGTTCGCGGTACCAAAACGCCTGTTCTTATGATACGGACCAAGGGGACAAAGCCACCGGAAAAGAGCCGGCTTTTGAGCAGGGTACTGGTGCCGCTCGATGGTTCTGAGGTTGGCGAGGCGGCCTTACCGTTTGTCACCGAGCTTGCTTCAAAGCTGGATATGGAAGTAATCCTTTTCCAGATGGTAGCAATGGCCTACCACGTCTATTCCAGTGGAGAGATAGTGAGCCAGGTCCCATATACCGAGCAGGAGATGGAGCCTATAAAGAGGAGTGTTAAGGCTTATCTGGACAAAGTTGCGGAAAGGCTGGCGGTTAGAGGTATCAAGGTAGGGACTCAAACCAAGACCGGCGCCGCAGCCGAGGGCATTATCAGGGCGGAGGAAGAATTGGAGGTCGACCTGGTAGCCATGTCAACGCACGGCCGTTCCGGTGTCAGCCGGTGGGTATTCGGCAGTGTTGCCGCAAGGGTTCTACAGCAGGGTACCAAACCGCTACTGCTGGTGAGGGCGGCCGGTGCCAAGGTGGATGCCGCATAAACGGTTATGGTACAGTGACGCTTTTGGCCAGGTTGATGGGCATGTCGATGGGACAACCGCGCTCTCTGGCTACGTAGTATGAAAGCAACTGCAGGGCGGCCGCGTTTAGCAGTGGCGACAGCATAGCTTCAGCAACCGGCACCCGGATTACCGAGTCGGCAAGCTGTTCGATGGCCTCGTCATTCTCCGGAGCCAGCGCGAGCACCATGGCCCCTCTGGACTTCACCTCCTTGATGCTGGTCAGCATCGGTTCCCGCGTGTCGTCGCCAGGTACGATAGCGATAACCGGGGTTGCGGCGCCGAGCAGGGCGAAGGGGCCATGCTTTAACTCACCGGCCGGGAACGCCTCAGCATGGACGTAAGCGACCTCCTTGAGTTTCAATGCCCCTTCCATGGCAGCCGGGTAGTTGATGCCGCGCGCTATTAGAAAGGCATTATGGAAGTGGCTCAGGTGCCTGGCCTGTTCCACTATTTGCGGCTCGCTGTCGAGGATGCTTTCAACTTTGCCGGAGAGAGCGCGCAACCCCTCCTTCAGACGTATGGCGGCATCGTCGGAGGTCCTGGAATAAGCTATGGCGAACAGGTAGAGAGCGATTAGCTGGGCGGTGAATGTCTTGGTAGCAGCCACCGCCACTTCCGGGCCGGCGCAGGTATACAAGGTCTGGTCGGCATATCTGGTGATGCTGCTTCCAGGAACATTGGTGATGGCCAGTATCCGTACACCGGACTCGCGGGCAGTCTTGAGAGCGCGCAGGGTGTCGGCGGTTTCTCCGGACTGGCTGATGCCGATGAGCAGGCTGTCCGGCCGGAGCGCGTCAGCACCCCTGAATTCTGAGGCAATAACGGCCCTGGCCGGTATTCCGCTCAATTGGCTGATTGCCTGCTCTCCGACCAGCGCCGCATGGTAGGAAGTACCGCAGGCGATGAGTGTGATGTCGTTCAGGTTATCATAGCGTTCTATCCCGAGTTCCACGCCTGGCTCCACGGCCTTGATGCGGCCGCTGAGAGTGCGGTCAATGACCTTCGGTTGCTCGTGAATCTCTTTGAGCATGAAATGTTCGTAACCCGCCTTGCGTGACTCTTCGGCGCCCCACTGGATGCGCACTTCGGGCCGCTCTACCGGCCCATGGCTGTTTGTGATAGCTACGCCGGTGTCGGTGGCAACTGCAATGTCTCCATCTTCAAGATAGACGGCGCGGTCGGTATGTTCAAGAAATGCCAGTATGTCCGAGGCGATGAAGTTGCCGTTCCTCTCGCTCTTGCCGACGATGAGCGGGCATTCCCGCCTGGCGCCGACGAGCTCCTGATGGTCGCGGTGCATGGCCACGATAGCAAAGCTCCCGGAAAGGTCGTGTACTGCCTTCGAGACCGCCTCCTGGAAATTGCCGCGATAATGTTTCTCAATCAGATGAGATATCACCTCCGAATCGGTGTCCGAGCGAAAGGCGTGGCCTTCTTTGATGAGCTGTTCCTTGATGCTGGCATAGTTGGTGATAACGCCGTTGTGGACGACGGCAACAGTACCGGCGCAGTCGAGATGAGGATGGGCGTTCAGTCGGGACACGCCTCCGTGGGTCGCCCAGCGCGTATGACCAATGCCAGTCTTGCCTTTGAGTTTTGGTGAGGTCTTCTCCAGCTCCTCGACAGTGCCGACATCCTTGTGTACGGCGATGCCATCACCGCGGACAGCGATGCCGCAGGAGTCGTATCCTCGGTACTGGAGCCTCTTCAGGCCTTTGAGCAGGATCTGCTGGGCGTCCCTATTACCTACGTAGCCAATGATGCCGCACATAGCTAGACAATCAGGCTCCGGTCGGCGGTGCTTTCGCCGACGACTTTGAGCGGTCTTACCCGGGTGTAGTTGCCGAGGAGGACACCGGGCTGGACAATGACGCTGTCTTCGATCTCGCAGTGGTCACCTATCATGGCCCCGACGTTGATGCTGTGGTATTCATTGTCTACACGGACGGTGGCGGCACCGTTCCGGGCGGTGAAGTGGCCGCCGATGGTACAGTGCGAGCCAATGACCGAATGTTGAATCGAAGCCGAAGGTCCAATCTGGGCGTGGCTGCCTATGACACAGTTTCTGATGTAGCTGAAAGGCGAGACGGTCACGTTGTCTCCGATGCTGGTTGACGGCGAGATTACCGTGTTGGGCCCAATCTCACATCCCTGCCCGATAATAGTAGGCCCAATGATATAGCAGTTGGACCTGATGATAGTCCCCTGGCCGATACGGACCGGACCTTTGATAGTACAGCCGCTTTCGACCATACCGGCGGTGGCGGTGGTGAGGTTGCCGAGGGCGGCGTTGTTAAGACTCAGGATGTCCCACGGGTAGATAACGTCGAGCCATGGTGCCGTTGTTTCCCGGGCAATTAACGTCCGTCCGCTGGCAATCATCTTCTGAAGGGCGGCAGTCAGGTCACGTTCATTTTCCAGAAAGGCAAAGATGTCGCGGTCAAGCACGTAGATGCCGGTGTTGACCAGATTACTTTCCGGTTGCGGGGGCTTCTCGATTATCTGCTTAGTCTGGCCTCCCTCGACCACGACCACGCCATACTTCGAGGCATTCTCTGATTTGCGTACGAGAATAGTCGGCGACTCAGCGCGCGTCATAGCGGCGATGGTCTCCGGCTCAATGACATTGTCGCCGGGTAAAACAATGAAGGTTCTGGCGGCGGCTTTTTCTGCGGTCTTGAGAGCATGGCCGGTGCCAATCTGCTGTTTCTGCACCAGGTAGGTGATATCGACGCCGAACTGTTCTCCGTTCCCGAAGTAGTCCTGCACCTGCTCTTTCTTGTAGCCGACGACCATTACGATGTTCTTTATGCCGTTCTTGGCCACGGCCTCGACAACGTAGCTCAGTATCGGCCGGTTGGCGATGGGAAGCATTACCTTTGGTTTTAGAACCGTGAATGGCCGCAGGCGCTGGCCTTCGCCAGCCGCCAGAATTATCGCCTGCTCGATCGCACCCATCGTTCCCTCCTTTCGAGTACCGTGGAGCCGGGCGGGATCTCGCCGCCGATAAGGGCATCGGGCCAGATATGGCTGTTGCTCCCGATGATTGTGCCGGGGCTGATGCTTACATTGACGCCGGTGTGCACCCCGCCACCAATGATGGCACCGAATTTACGGCGGCCGGTGCTGGCGCCGCCGGCAGATACGCCGGCCTCATCCAGTCGCAGATTGGCGATTTTAGTACCTGCGCCCAGGTTGCAGTCCGGGCCGATAACGCTGTCGCCGACGTAGCTGAGATGGGGTATTTTCGTGCCGTTCATAATTATGGAGTTTTTCACCTCGACCGAGGCACCGATGCGGCATTCGTCGCCGATGGCAGTCGCCGGCCGGATAAAGCAGTTCGGGCCGATATCGCAGTTCTCGCCGATGGCAACAGGCCCGATGATGTAGGAACCGGAGCGGATGATGGTCCCTTTGCCGGTGGTGACCTTGCCTCTCAATACGGCACCGGTCTCGATAACGCCCTTTCGGCCTGTCATGGCCCTGGGCAGGAGTTCCTCGTTGGCCGTGAGCAGGTCCCAGGGATGGGTGAAGTTCAGCCACCAGTTGATGCGGACATATTCCACTCGTGTCCCGCGGTCAATGAGCGTCTGGATGGCATCGGGAAGTTCGTATTCGCCCCTGGGCGAGCGCGGCAGCGCGTCCAGAACGCTGAAGATATCGGGGGTCAGAAGATAGGCCCCGGCATTGGCCAGGTGCGTTGGTGGAGACGGGGTCTTCTCGTGGATGCGTACCACCCCGGCACCATCGGTCTCGACCACACCGAGACCGTCTGTATCCGCGACCTCGAACAGGGATAGGGCAGGGGTTTTCCGCTCAGCCAGCCGCTTCAAATCGCCGGCGTTGAGGATGACATCACCGTTGACCAGAAGGAAGCGGCTATCAACTTTCTCCTGGGCCAGTTTGACGGCATGACCGGTGCCGCACTGCTCCTGCTGGGTGATGTACTCGATGGTCATTCCCAGGCGCCGGCCATTGCCGAAATAACTGCGGATCGAGTCGGCGTGATAGCCGACGACGAGAATGAGTTCGGTTATACCTGCTTTCTTGAGCTCGGTTATGAGGTGTTCGACAATCGGCCGGTTGGCTACCGGAAGCATGACCTTGGGGCAGGCGCTGGTGAGCGGCTGCATCCGTCTGCCCTCGCCAGCGGCCAGTATCACTGCTTTCATGGACGTTATTCTATCATTTCTGTGGTGGGTCTCACTTTGGGGAGTGTGCAGGCTGTGGCTGCTACAGCCGGTAATGTTGCCGTAATACCTAGCCCCGGGCTGCTGGCAACCGGAGGGTTGTGAAGGAGAGTATCGAGGCAGCTAGAACTCTTACCGAGTTCCGGCTTGACTTAACGGGGAACAGCACATGACATGATCGTGCTTCCATCACAGTAAGAAAGAAGCCGGTTTTCAATGTCCGACAATCTCGATAGACGCTGCTGGCGATTTGACAAAAAGCGGTTGCTGTGGATAATTTATGTGATTCTCAGGTCAGGAGAACGATATGGCGAATGAAGCTGGCAAGAGATATGTCTGTTCCAAGTGCGGCGCCGAGTTCATCGTGACCCGCCGCGGTGAGGGTACCCTTAAATGCTGCGGCGAGACGATGAAAGAGAAGGGCAAGTAAGCCACCTGAGGATTTGACGCCAATGGCTAATCAGTTAGGTAAGAGATATCGCTGTACGGTCTGCGGGACAGAGGTGCTCTGCACCAAAGCTGGTGATGGCACGGTACAATGCTGCGGCAAAGATATGGAAGTACAGACGCCGCGCCCCCTGCCGTCATCCGACTGAGTCCCGGACGCCCCCGTCTTTTCTGCCCTAGTGCCGTAGGGTTTTTGTTGACCTGGTTGTTTCTGCGTGGTAGCCGTCTTTGTGGCTGTGTTGCGGTGTCGCTTCGTGCTGGCGGTCAGGTGACAGTTGCATGTTGAAGAGGGCCCGGTTATCTTTGCTGTCGGGCCTGCACGTCATCGACCTTACGGCCGGCGGAAGCCTCCTGTGCGGGCGCATCCTGGCCGAGCTCGGCGCCCGGGTTACCAGGCTTGAGGCATCCTCCGGGCGTACCGGCTTCGGCCATATCTGGGGTTGCGCTGCCACTGCTGGCCTGCGTGCGGCCTTCGCGGCCGCTGGGGGGCTGGTGGAGGTTGTTGACCTTGAGAGCGCCGCGGGGCGCCGCGCAGTTGAACGTCTGGCAGGTTCAGCCGATTGTCTGGTTGAAACATTCCGGCCCGGGTATCTGGAATCCATCGGGCTGGGCTTTGCGGCCCTGAGCGCCGCCAATCCCCGTCTGATTATGGTTTCCATCACCGGATTCGGGCAGAGTGGCCCGCAGCGTGACTGGGTTTCCTGCAATCTGACGATTGGAGCATTGGGCGGGCAGATGCACGTAACGGGTGAGCCCGGCAGGCCTCCTCTGAAGCTCTACGGCGACCAGGCGGAGCATCTGGGTGTCTTGTTCGGCGTTAACGGTCTGCTTCTGGCACTTCATCAGCGTAACCGGACGGGTCGCGGCCAGCACGTGGATGTGTCCCTTCAGGAGTGCGTCGCGGCGGCGCTTGACCATGTCCTGCCGCGGTACTTCGGTGATTTGATTGTAGCGCCACGGCAGGGCAGCCGCAGCTGGAACGGTGCCTTCGACATTCTGCGGTGTCGGGGCCGGCACCTCCTGGTGTACATACCGGATGAACGGCGGGTTCTGACCGAATGGCTGGCGGCGGATGGCATGGCCGTAGGTCAGGGGCATCAAGTCAACAACCCGGACCTTGCTATGTCTGTAATCGGTCGCTGGGCGGGTACCCGTACTGCGCCCGGGCTTTTCCGGAAAGCACAGTTGTTGCGCCTTCCGTGGGCGCCGGTGCTGAGGCCCGATGAGCTGGTGAAGAACCGGCAGTTGCGCTTGCGGGGCTTCTTCGGGAGTGGTAGGGATGGTGGCGGTCAGGTGGTGATGTTTCCAAGAGCAGTGCCATTTCTTGTAAGCGGCGTTCCATCCAGCATTAAGGGCGGAGCGAGCCGGCTGCCTTGCGCTGGTGCCAGCCGCCTGCCGTTGAGCGGAATAAGGATTCTCGATTTCACATGGGTCATGGCCGGGCCATATGCGACGCGGCTTATGGCTGATTTCGGTGCCGAAGTCATCAAGGTGCAGTCACACTGTGTTCCCGGCACGGAGGCGGCGAACCGTACCGCCTATTTCAAATACTGGAACCGGGGCAAAAAAGGTATCACGCTGAATATGAGTCAGCCCGAGGGAATTGCGCTCGCCCGTCGCCTGATGAGAGTGAGCGATGTGTTAATTGACAGCTTCAGTCCGCGAGTTATGGACAATTGGGGGCTTGGTTGGGATATCGTGCGGCAGGAGAAGCCCGACCTCATAAGGGTCAGCATGTCGGCCTTCGGACGGACCGGGCCATGGCGTAACTATGTTGCCTACGGTCCGACCATTCATGCACTGTCCGGCCTGACTTACGGCACGTGCTACGCGGGTGGCAGTCCACTGGGGCCGGGATTTGCCTTTGCCGACCATGTTGCCGGTCTGTACGCCAGCATGGCGGTGATGGCGGCGCTGGAGAACCGGCGCCGGACTGGTCGGGGCGCTTTCATTGACCTTTCGCAGTTCGAGGCGATGTGCGCCCTGACAGCGGCGGACGATAACAATCCGGTTGCGGCACCGTGCGGGGTCTATCGGTGCCGCGGTGAAGACCGCTGGTGCGCTATCGCCGTGTTTGACGACGATGAGTGGTGCCGGTTGTGTCGGGTGATGGGGATGTCTCACCTGTTGGACCATCCGAGGTTCGCAAAGGCGAAATCACGTATTCAGAACCGTGCCGGGCTGGACCGAATAATAGGCGAGTGGACGGGCAGGCTGACTGCGGAGGAAGTAATGACCCGGCTTCAGGATGCGGGTGTATGCGCTGGAGTGGTACAGGACGCTCGCGACCTGGCCGGTGATGAGCAGTTGAAAGCGCGTGGATTCTTTGTTAATGTGGCTGATTCCGGAGGGCGGGAGCTGGTTATGGATGGGACGCCGGTCAGGTTATCAAGCGGGCGAGCTTTCTTCCCGCACGGGGCTCCGCGGTTGGGGGAGCATAACGAGTATGTATTCTGCGGTTTGCTCGGAATGAGCCGGGAGGAATTGGCTGACTGTGTTGAACGCCGGATTATTTACTAGACTGCCGGGGTGGTCTTCATGATTCCCGCAGATTTCATCATGGTCGGTGCGGTGATTACCATGTCGCCGGGACTGCCGCGTGCGGAAGCGGTCGCGGTCAGGGACGGGGTAATAGCGGCGGTCGGGACGGCCTGCGAGGTGATGGCCTTAGAGGGCCCGGGGACGCGGGTGTTCGATTGCCGGAACCGGGCGGTCGTGCCGGGGTTTATCGACGCGCATTGTCACATCTTGGCTTCAGCGGCGGCGCGGCTGAGTGTTGATTGCTCGCCCGAGGTGGTGCGCTCGATACCGGATATTCAGGCCCGGCTCAGAGCTAGGGCGAGCGAAGTATCCCGAGGTGTCTGGATTCGTGCTACCGGCTACAACGAATTCTATCTCCCGGGGAAACTTCATCCGACCCGCCATGACTTGGACGTGGCGGCCCCTTCGAATCCGGTGCGGCTGGTGCACCGCTCCGGGCATGCCTGTGTCCTTAACAGCATGGCTATGTCTCTTCTCGGGATTGATGCCTCCAGCGAAGACCCCCCGGGCGGTGTTATCGATCGCGACCCTGCCACGGGAGAGCCGACCGGTCGCCTCTTCGGGGCAATCGACTACTGGGGAGGGCGTTTCCCCCGGTTGGGCGAGGATGAGATTGCCGATGGGGTGAATGTCTTTGGGAAGGAGCTGCTGGCCAGCGGCATCACTTCCGTCGTGGATGCCACGGCAACAAATGGTTATGAGGAGTGGCGTGTTCTGGACGGGTTCTGCCAGTCCGGATACCTCAAGAGCCGCGTTTCCATGATGGTGAGCCCGAAGGCGATGGGTGATTTCTGCGAGTGCGGCGCCGCATTGGGGGCCATGGGTATGGTCCGGATTGGCGGCGTTAAGATAGTGGTTGATGAGTCGAGCGGGGACGTTTTTCCCGCCCCGGCTGACCTGGAAGAGATGTTGATGTCGGCCCATGCGGCCGGCTTTCAGACGGCCCAGCATGCGGTGGAGGGCCGACCGCTGGAGGCGGCGGTGGGTGCGCTGGCTAAGGTCCTAACGAAAATGCCCCGGCGCGACCACCGGCACCGTATCGAACACTGCTCGTTGTGTCCGCCGAGGGTGCGGCAAAGTCTCAAAGAGCTGGGCCTTGTGGTGGTAAGCCAGCCCGTTTTTGTCTATCAGAATGGTGAGCGCTACCTGCAAACGGTGGCAAGCCGGGACATCTCCTCTTTATACCCTTTCGGGGAGCTATTGAGGGATGGCGTGGCTGTCGCCGCTGGCTCTGATTCGCCGACCGGGGCAATCAGTCCGTTGGTTGGAATCTACGCGGCGGTGACGAGGACAGCAGAGAATGGTCAGACAGTAAGCGTCGGGCAGGCAGTAGAACCGGAGCAGGCGCTGGCGATGTATACGCGGGATGCCGCTTTTGCTACCTTCAGCGACGGCAGTCTCGGGGTGCTGGCACCCGGCAGGCGTGCCGACATGGTAGTCTTGAGTGACGACCCGCTGTCATGCCCGAAAGGGCACATCAAGGACACAAAAGTTGAGATGACCCTGATTGACGGCCGGGTTGTCTATGAAAGCGGTTAGTCCGGTTTGCCCCACTTTTCGCGGCAGGCTTTGCGCAGTATCTTGCCCATGGCGCTGCGGGGAAGGGAATCAACGAAGACTACTGAGCGGGGGCATTTGAAGCTGGCCAGCTTCTGACGGCAGAACTCCATCAGTTCCTCGGCGGTGCAGGTCTGCCCTTCTTTGCAGACGACTACGGCGCGTGGCTGCTGTCCCCATTCCAGGTCAGGGACGCCGATGACTGCCACCTCCTTGACCTTGGGGTGAGTGTAGAGAACGTTTTCGACCTCCTCGGGCGAAATCTGCTCGCCGCCGCGCTTAATCATGTCATCGCCGCGCCCGGCCAGGAAGACGTAGCCTTCACTGTCCATCCAGCCCATGTCACCGGTGTGGAGGTAGCCGTCTTTGTCGAGGACCATGGCGGTCTTTTCGGCATCCCCCCAGTATCCGCTCATAATCATCGGCCCCCTTACCACGATTTCGCCAAGCTGTCCCGGCGCCGCCGGCTTGCCATCAGCGTCAATTATTTTCATCTCAACACCCGGGATCGGCCTTCCGATGGAATGCTTGAGGCGTTCCAGCTTTTTCTCCCGCTCCGGTCCCGAGGCGGGTATCTGGTGGTCCTCCGGGCCGAGGACGGTGAGAGTCGCCGCTGTCTCCGTCTGGCCGAAGGCGTTGACAAAGCGCACATCGGGCATTAGCCGTATCGCCTTCTCAATGACCGGAAATGGCATGGCGGCGGCGCCGTAGGTAATGACCTTGAGACTGCTCAGGTCATATTTCGGGAAGTCCGGGTCGTCAATAATCTGCTTGAGCATGGTGGGTACGAGGAGGGAACGGTTGGCCTTCTGGTTCTGAACGGTCTCAAGCCAGTCCTTGACCTCGAACTGCCGCATCATGATTATGGTGCGCCCGCCGTAGGTTGCGGTGAGCATGCTCTGAAAGCCGGCGATGTGGTACAGGGGAAGGCAAAGTAGATTCCTTTCTTCAACATCGGGATTGGCCGGCTCGACCTCCTGTAAAACATAGGCGGTGAAGTTGCTATGGCGCAGGGAAACGCCCTTGGGGCGTCCGGTGGTGCCGGCGGTATACATAAGTACCGTCATGTCGTCCTCGGCAATGTCCACGGCCGGCGCTTCCGGCGGTGAGGATGCCAGAAGCTCATCGTAAAAGGCCATCTTCGGACGTTTGGCATCGATTGAGATGAAGTGCTTGACCGAGGCGGCCCGGGGCCGGACGCTGTCTACCAGGTCGAGGTAACGGCTGCCGACAAAAAGGCAGACCGGCTGACTGTTGTCGAGGAGATAGGTTAGTTCCTCTTCCCTGGCACGGTAGTTGAGCGGGACGAAGATGGCACCCAGTCTGGCCGAGGCGTAATAGGCCTCGACATACTCGTTGCAGTTAACGTCGAACACGGCGATGCGGTCGCCTTTGCGGATGCCGAGGCGGCTCAGGGCATTGGCCAGGCGGTTTACCCGTTCAGCGACGCCCTGAAAGGAGTAACGCTCGTTTTCAAAGGATATAAAAGTGCGGTCGGGACAGATGGAACTGGCGATTTCAAGGAAGTCGAAAGTAATCATGGTTTTCTCCCAGCATCATTTCTCTACCTGTTCTTGTCTATGCGGCCTAAAGTTCGATTTCCTTGAAGTTCGGGGCCACAGTAAGCCGTGCTTCAGTGACCGATTGAATGTCAGCCGGCGTCAGGCCGGGGTAACCTTCTTTGAGAACCAAGCCATCAGGAGTCACCTCGATGACAGCAAGGTTAGTCACTATGAGGTCGACGACGCCTCTGGCGGTCAGCGGATAGGTGCACTCTTTGACGATTTTCGGTCTATCGCCAGCAGTATGTTCCATGGTAATGATGACGCGCTTGGCGCCAACAGCCAGGTCCATCGAGCCGCCGATGTTGCCGACCCCGTGCGGAAAGCCTCGAGTGGGGTTCAGCCAACTGGCAAAATCGCCCCGCTCCGATACCTGAAGGGCGCCAAGGATAGCCAGGTCAACATGTCCGCCGCGGATCATGGCCATTGATTCGACGATATCGAAATAGCACGCGCCGGGGAGTTCGGTCACCGGTTCGCAACTCGCATTTATCAGGTCCTGGTCAATCTGGTCGCCGGTGGCGAGTGGGCCGGTCTTGAGCATGCCGATTTCCGCCTGAAGGATGACATCGCGTCCCTCAATCCAGTTGGAGACAAGGGTGGGGATGCCGATGCCGAGGTTGACGTAAGTGCCGTCCCGGATTTCTTTCGAGGCACGCAGGGCAATCATTTCCCGGCTCAGACCTTCAACCGCGAGAGTCTTCAAGCTTCTCCCCTTTCCTTCAATCAATCGGCTGATGGTACGATGCTAAGTCGGTCAACCCTGACGACCCGCTGGACGTAAATACCTGGAGTATGGACGCAGTCCGGGTCGAGCTGGCCGGGCTCAACAAGCTGTTCGACCTCGGCAATGGTTACTGCGGCAGACATGGCCATGACAACGTTGTAGTTGCGCGCTGTCTTGCGGTACGTCAGGTTGCCTTCGGCGTCGCCTTTCCAGGCATGCACCAGGGCGAAGTCCGGCTTAAGAGCAGTTTCGAGGACATACTCCCGGCCATTGAAGAGGCGGGTCTCTTTTCCTTCGGCTACCAGCGTGCCGGCGCCGGTCGGGGTGTAGAAAGCGGCGATGCCGGCGCCGCCGGCCCGCATTTTCTCAACGAAAGTGCCCATAGGGTAGACCTCTACAGCAATTTTGCCAGTCCGTACGAGCTGTTCGAAGCGGTGCTGTGAGCCCTTTTCAGCGGAGCGGTAGAAAGGATAGTTGCCGATTACCTTCTTGACCTGGCCGTTTTCGACCAGTTCGTTGACTTCGAGAGCGCCGACGCCGAACGACTGAATGATAATAGTGAGGTCCCGAACACCGAGCCTGGCCAGAGCTTTTGTCAGGTAGGTTGGGGTGCCGCAGGTGAAGAACCCGCCGAGTGCCACAACCGCCCCGGACGGA
>Ga0315298_1008737_pt1 | contig 12788 bp, 15 predicted proteins | sample WHS_1_MG_FD_203077 | JGI IMG/M metagenome (GOLD analysis project Ga0315298, IMG submission 203077) | Extremophilic microbial mat communities from Washburn Hot Springs, YNP, Wyoming, USA - WHS_1_MG | ecosystem: Environmental > Aquatic > Thermal springs > Hot (42-90C) | place: USA: Wyoming...
TTTAAGCAGACTTTTATATGCTGAAAGCGTAATAGTGTCGGATATTAAGGTTTTCTAGGAAGAGTTGTGTGGTGCTCCGGCCGGGATTTGAACCCGGGTCCGCGGCTCGAGAGGCCATGGAAACCTACGGTTTCCATCCCTTCCCTTTCGCTTAACTGGCGCAATCATAAGGAAATGCTTGTTAAGTGGATGGTGAGCAGGGGCTACAGCGATCAATACAGGAAGGACGTGTTGAGGTACTTGAGCAGGTATGTTGGTGAAATTTGCGGGCCATCAGACGTTATCGACGTTTGCAGCAATGTTCAAAGGGGGAGAAGGCACCTTGTCCTCGCCTTAAGGGTGCTTTTCAACTTCTATGAGGCTATGGGCGTTGACAGGGAGTTTCTTCAAGCGCTTAGGGATGCTTTGCCAAAAGTTAAGTGCGGCATCGACTTGAAGATCCCATCTGAAAGCGAAATAGTTGAATCTCTGAGAAGGCTTATTCGTGCGCCGTTGAAATATCAAGCCCTCTATAGCCTGCTCCTTGACTCTGGGTTGAGGCTTATTGAGGCAATAAGGATGATCAACAGCTTTGATGGAGCCGAAAGCGTTAACGGCTTCTACCGTTGCGCACTGGCGATGTTTAGAGGAGAGAAACAAGCCTACTACTGCCATTTCACGGAGGCGACTTACAGGCTTATTTTAAAGGTTGACGAAAAAATAGACTACGGGTCAGCCTTCTGCTATTACAAGAAAATGGGCTATGTTAGGCCGAAGTACTTGCGCAAATTTGTTTTTGACAAAATGGTTGAACTCGGCATCCCTGAAAGCGTCGCAGACTTCATCGAGGGGAGGGTGCCGAGAACAATAGGTGCCAAGCATTACATGGCTTTGGCCAGGCAGAGCGGCGAATACTACCCTCGCTTTGCAGAATACGTTAATGCCCTGCGCGTCAAAGCAGGCTTTTGAATTGCTCGTCACAGCCACTAAACTTTCATATCTATGGGCGCAAAATTAGAGCTTGCCGTTGAAGCATTAAGCTATAAATCAAGCTTAAGTTAAGTTGCATTTCTGCCAATCACAACTTTAGGGCACAAGTCGCATGATCCTTTCAAGGGTTCTCCATGCAAAATTTTAAGCCCTAGCCACTGGATTTCATGGCGGTAGTTGAAGTATGCTTCACTCAGCTCCTTTCTTGCATTCTCCAATTCCTCATAGGTAGCCCTAATATCCATGCTATTAAGCACGCATTCGAGCGCCTCTACGATTTTATCCCCTAACTTGAGGTTCTTGGTTATATACCAATAGTGCACTTTCAAAAATTGAGCCTCATCGGTGACATCTTTCTCCATGTTTATGCTTATGGCTCCAACTAGCTTAACTTTCCCATCTTCAACAACTTTTGCACGTTCAAAGCAATGCATGATTACACTGCGGACACCGTGAGCATAGATTTCCATTCCCCCGGGAGTAAGCTGGGATATGTCCTCGACTAGCTTAAATCCGTATGTTTCCAAAAAATCGTCGACCTGCCCCCACATTTTTCTTTCTATGGTTTTCACTTCTCCTTCTAGTTTTTGAAGTATCAAGTATTTTTCGTATACTTCAGGGTAGCCTGTTTTTAAATGTTGCAAGACGTACTGCTCATAGCCTGTTAAGCTTACTATGACATTCGATCTTCCTAAAAGCTCCCTCGGTGTTAACTCTGTGGGAAGCTGGGGGTTGAGCAACTCTTTAGAATGTTTCAGCTTTACTTCATACTCATCCCTATTCTTATATTCTTGGTAATCTTTGAGCAACTCCTCCTTCTCCTCCTTCCATATCCAGTAGTACAAGCCATTTGCTTCGTAAACAACCTTCTCATCCTTAAAAATCCCAAGCAACTCATAGAAACTTGTCTTCGGAAGTATAAGGTCTCCGATTTTCACAGTGTCCTTATCAATCCTTTCAGCCTTTAAGCCGGCGCTAAGCCCTCTAAGGATAGCGCGTAAACAAGTTCTTATTCCCGCTTTCTTCCTCATTTTCGGACACAAACCTCCAGAATTTCCCTTAGTCCGATTTTTCCGGACTCAAAGTTTTTGTTTGTCCGAGTTATTATTTCTTGTGATGAAAAATGGTTGACAGAAATATAAACGTGAAGGGGAAGAAAGAACTTCGGAAACAGAGGATTCTCAAAGCCCTTCACGAAAACTCAACGCAACCACTAAGCGTTGATGCCATAGCTCACATTACAGGTTTGCATTGGCTGACTGCAAAGGCCCTGCTGCTGGAGCTTATGGCTGAAGGGAAAATAGCGGGCATGAAGACGAGCAAGGCTTGGGTTTTCGGTCTGCCTCAGGCGATGAAAGTTGTGAAACTATCAAAGGAGGCATAGTGTATGAGCTGGATCAAAAATATTAAAGTTAAACAGCAAACTCCGCCGTTGAAGTTGGATGAAGGAACCTACATCCTTGAGGTTATTGAAGAGCCTGAAGCACCCATAAACACGCGTTTCGGTGAACGGCTTGTATATAAAGTGAAAAAAGAAGGAGATAGCGAAATCAGATCACTATTCATTCCGTACCGCGAGGAAGCTTCTGAAAGCAGTGCCATCGCTCAACTTAAAGCTTTAACGGAAAAATGTGGAGGAACCATTAAAGGGAAGAAGCTTAAGGTTGTCGTTGCAGGCAAAGGCAGATCAAAGCGGTATAGTTTTAGCATTGTTGAACAGGTTAAGATGGAAACGTGTCCAAACTGTGGCACTGCAGTCACGTCGGATGCAAAGTTCTGCAACCAATGCGGCGCCAAGCTCAGGGGTTAAAAACATTCGCTGATTTCCGCTACCTTCTCCCTCCTTTTTCTGGTTGCTGGGGGTTTCGAAGATGGATGAGCTTAAGGAGACTTTCAGGCTTGTTAGGGCTGTTGCAGGCTACCTTTACGGCTACACGCTTGTCGCTGTGCCTGTTATTGTTAACCCGCTTACTTTGAATTTGGACTTGAAGCCTGACGAATCCGCGAACAACGTGTTGCTGGTGACGCCTAGCGGAACTGGAAAAACAACGTTGTTGCATCATATTCTCCAGAAAAGCAATCCCAAATGGTTTCCAGAGCTGCCTGACAAGTTTTTTGAAAGCCAGATTCTGCTTGAGCCTGATGAAAAGTTTAGTAGAAAAGTGTGGGTTTTTGACGATTTAATCACCGTTTTCAGGGGTACAAGCACTAAGCAGCGCGAGCAGCTGATGGGCTTCTTCAACAGTTTTCTGACTAAGGGCGAGTACAGCCGCAAAGGCTTAAAGAAAAGTGGGAGAATCGTATGCATATTCGGCTTGGCCAAGGAGCATTATAAGGAGTATGGCAAGCACATGTTTCTCCAAACCTTTACGGACCGCTTTATGCCTGTGAAGTTCAGCTTCAGCGGAAGGGATAAGGAGGCGATACTTGAACTTAGAAGCGGAAGGGGAAGCGTTGACCTTCCAAGGGTTGTGTTGCCTTTTAGGGATGAGCCTATCCACATCAATGTTCCTAGGGAATTTTATCCCGAGGTTAACAAGCTTGCTTTGCTACTGGACGCTAGGGGCGTTATGAGCTTTGTTAGGGCTCAAACGCATATCATCAACTTTTTGAAGGCTAACGCCGACTTAAATGGGAGGGGCGAGGTCTGCGAGGCTGACGTTAAGCTTTTCAAGCTTACGCTGCCGCTGTATTTCGGAGCCGAGTCCGGAACAGCCGACGTTAAGGTGCGGGAGTTCATCCTTGAAGCTTCAATGGAGGGTAGGGCTGTAGGCGGCTGGGAAGTTGAGGAGGCTGTTGTCTCCAGGGCTGGTGTTTCAGACCGATGGGTTAGGGATATACTTGCAAAGCTCAGAAGCGAAGGCGCAGTATTCTACAAGCAGTATTCAGGAGGTTATGAGTATTGGATTTAGCGGAACTCTCAGCCAGCCATATGAACATTCAGAATAATACATTAGTGTTCAAGTTCAAGCCCTAAACTTCCTAATACGCTGAGGAAGGCAAGGGTCAAAAAGCGTTGATTGAGGTCTATCTTATTGCTTAATATATAGGCTTTTGCAAACGTCGGCTTAGAACACAATAGCTAAACCTTAAACTTTCATTGTAATATGTAGGAACATGACTTTATAATTAAAGCATAAGCTCACAATGTTTAATGTTTTATCAGTTAACTGCGAATTCGTTGTTTGAATTCGTTTGTATCCACGGAGGAGCTTACCTCCTAGACATTACGTTTTCCAGCATTTCGATGGCTACTCCGTAGCTGAAGTTCCATGCTCCATCTTTGTACATTTGGTATATTTCGACGTTGTCCCATGTTGCATGTGCCAGGTCTCCGATTAGGAGCTTGGCATCGCTTAAGTATCCCCTCTCAGCCAGCTCCATTAAAGATTTTCTTAGCGCAGAAAACTCGTAAACTGGCAGTATTAACCTGACGTATAGCTCGTTTCTTCCAAGGGCTTTCTCGTAGCCGGTGTTGTATGGTAGATGGCTTAAACCCGTTATGAATTTTCTCAGGCTTGAGCTGTTTGGAAAAGTTAAGTGGTATGTTATGAACTGTGCCGTTGGCTCCGGATTTGGAAACAGATATGCCCTATAGCCAACAATTAAGCCTTGTGGCATTATGTCTTCCCTGAGCCTTCTCGAGACCAGGGGGATAAGCCTTCCATGCTCCTTCTCCCCAATTATCCTCGCCATTTCCTTCACGATGCTCCTCTGAGTCATCCTAGCATTTATTTCCAAACAGCGTAAAATTATCAAGTCGTACAAGTCAAACCTAGCCTTTTCATAGCCAGCCGGCTCCGCAAATTCTGCCTCCTGGAAAGAGTCGTAATCCTTCACCCATTTATCCCAGTTGAAAACTGGTATGCCCCTCCCCTCTTTATAAAAGTCTAAATTCAGCAATGGATAATTTGGGCTTGTCGTCGGGAAGATTTCGAATTCGGATATTAGGCCGCGCCTCTCAAGCTCGTTTAAAAACGCTTCCAGATCCCTTTCTTTGTCTGGAGGGATTGCATATCGGACGTAGCATCCATGTTTCCAACCATCTACTATCGCCAGATACCTCCATAATGGAAAGCATGTGAGTGCCATGCTTGAAATGTTCTCTCTTCCAAATTGAACAGATGCGACAACAACGTAGCTCTTCAAGCCCAGCTTAGCCTCATTAATTAGGGCCCTGAAAAGGACAAGGTTTTGATCATCAAACCTCTTAACGCGATAGCTGACCGTTTGCTGTGGAACACCAATGGCCTTAGCCAGCCTGCTAACATTCGAAACACCATAACTATACATGGCCTTAATTATCTCAAAATCCAATGGATCAAGCTTCCTAAAAGCCTCAGCATACTCAACCATCGAAGGAATCAAACGAGCATAGCCCGTAACCATCACCAAACAGCTCATTTAATTTATTCAATACAATTCTTCTTAAACTTTCCCCTTCTTTATAAAATTTTGTATCAGATATGCAATTTTTACCAATAAATTTATAAGAAAGCTGGTTAATATTTTTTTCAAAAGAAGAGGTTTAGGAGGTGATAACCGTGCAAACCGCATCATTCATCGCTATTCTCTTAATATGCCTTTCAATAATAATCCTGCCCGCCATCGCTGTACAGGTTGTTGAAGCCCCAAGAGCGCCCTCAATTCCCTACTATGATCACATCATAGTCCAAGGGACAGACGGTTTTGTAACACCACAAGATCCTGGAAGTGGCGGTGGCGGACAAGGAGTCATTTAAAAATAACTTTTAGGTGGACGATAAATGGCGGGGCGTAATACCCTAAAACAAGCATATAAAAGTGCAAAAGAGAAAGCAACCTTTACAAATTTACTCATTAATAAAATTAACTTTTCACTTAGGAGAAGCAAAATAAGGAGAGAAGTTTTAAAATTACTGCTTCATGCATATCCGCGAGGCGTACATCTAAGTGAAATCGCAAGGGCCATCGGAGCGAGGCCGGATCAAGTTTTATCTGCATTAAAGGGGTACGGTGATAGATATAAAAAAGATTTGTCTTTACTTAACCTTGGACTTGTTCGCTGCGTTGTACATAGTAATCTTAAACTTTATAATATCACAGAATTAGGTATCAGGGCTCTGCAGTACAATAAAGACATCTGTACATACCTGCAAAAAAGGAATTTAAGCTTACAACCTGAAGTTACAATGGTAGATATAAATGGAATACGGAAAGAAACTACTAAATCTCTATAAACTATCCAACAGCGTAGCTCCAACTGTATCATGTAGTGTTTGTTGCGCTGTCGGCGGTGGCTATATCCGCTTGACATAAAATTCTGGGAGCATTATGCAACTCTCCCCCTTTTTTCTGCGGAAAGAGAATTTTGGTATTGTGTTGCTTCATCCAGACTTTTATAGGATAGGTGTTATTGATCCGTTAAGTGCGATGATTTTAATTTTATCAAAACGCTACCAAAGTATATATGAAGTAAAGAAACGCTTGGCCCTGAGATTAAACCTTGATGAGAAGGAATGCGATGATGTTTTAAATGATGTGCAAAATAAATTTAAACATATTTTTAAACCAGTGGGCACGTATACAAGGGATTTGGATATCGGTTTGAAAGAAGATGATGTTTTATATTTTGATGTTGATGAAAAAGAACATCTGGCTGCAAGGCAAGGTTTTGTGAGATTAAAAACACCAATAGCTATTTCTTTTTGTATTACCTTTAGATGTCACTTAAAGTGCAGATATTGTTATGCGCCAACAAACTCGCTGCCACCTATAAATATCGGAAGAGAATTGTCATATGAAGAGATTATTCATATAATTGATGATGCACGTGAGATGAATGTGAAACAGATAGTCATTACTGGAGGGGAACCGTTCTTAAGAGATGACTTGATTGATATAATTAAATATATTGCCAGAAAAGGAATATTTGTTGAATGTTCAACAAAGTATCCGTTAAAAGATGAAGTATTCCATGAACTAGGTGGAAGCTTAGACAAAATTCAGATAAGCATAGATGCTTTCCATCCTAAAACTCAAGATTTTTTAACACAATCAAAAGGTTCATTATATTGGTTATTAACAAATGTAGAATGCGCAATTAAACACAAAATTCGTACTCAAGTAAATTCCGTTATAACAGGTTATAATATCTCTGAAATCCCCCTGCTTGTTAAGTCTTTACTTGAAAAGGGAGTTGATTTTATTTCCCTTTCATATTACGGAAGAGCTCATAAACACTTTGACGACGCCCTCTTTCCAAACTTAACTGACTATATTACTTTAAAAAGAAGGCTTTATAAGATCTTAAAAGAAAATAGATCAGACGAGTTAGAAGAGGGAGTTTTTGTGATAAACAATGACTCTAAAGAGTCATTGCTTCTTCTTAAGCCCATCAACTATGCTATTGAAGCATTGCAGGGTACTATAAGAGTAGAAAGTGGCTTTAGATGTGGTGGCTTTAGAAATGCATTATCTATATTGCCGGATGGAAAAGTAATTTTCTGCGATAGAATTGTATGGGCTGGCTCAGAATTTGTTGTTGGAGATTTGCGAAGTAATCGACTTATAAATATTTGGAATTCACCGAAGGCCCGGGAACTATGTTTCCCTTCTCGGGAAAAATTTATTGGAACTATGTGTTACAAATGTGAGAGATTCGATGAATGCCAAAAAATAGGATTTTGTTATGTTTCAAGTTATGAGGCTTATGGTCGTTACTTTGCACCGAGACCAGGGTGTCCTTTTTCGAAGCCCCAGGTTAGGGTGTTATGAGGTGAACCAAGTGGATATAGTCGAAGCAATAAATCTCACAAAAATTTATGATGGTTCCATTAAAGCCGTTGAGGATCTATCGTTCAATTTAAGAGAAGGAGAAATACTGGGCCTTCTCGGTCCAAATGGTGCGGGTAAAACGACAACGATCGGTATGCTAACAACAATCATTAAACCAACTAGTGGAACCGCATATATTTGTGGATATAATGTTCAGACTGATAAAGATCGTGTTAGAAAGCATATTATTTTGGTTCCGCAAGAGCCTGCAATGGATTTATTCTTATCTGTTTATGACAATCTTTATTTTTATGCATGGTTGCAAGGGGTTCCTAAAACTTTGCGACGTACCCTAATCTTAAATGTATTGAATGAGCTTGAACTTTTGGATAAGATTAACTCGCAGGTTATTTCGCTTTCGACTGGATTACAGAGAAAGGTTCAGTTAGCTAGGGTTTTTCTAGTTAAAAGAGATGTGATCCTTCTAGATGAGCCAACTCTCGGTCTTGATCCAATCAGCAAGATGAAGGCCTGGAATTTAATTAAGCGTCTAGTTGAAGATAATGAAGCTTCCATGATTGTCGCTACGAATGATATGAGAGAAGCCGAAGTTTTATGTGATAGGGTCATAATGCTGAAGACCAAGCCGATAATCGTCAGCGATGTTGAGGAGCTAAAAAGAATGAGGGGGTTAACAGTCATTAAGTTATCTTTAAAGAACAAAGAAAGGTCAGACTTTTCCTTCTTAATGGACATTGAAGGGGTGCTCAAAACAGAATATAAAGATGGGGTTTTGGATGTAACGGTAAACGATCCATCTCTCGTTCATCAAATTGTCTCGCAACTGATTGATAGAAAATTTACGCTGCTTAAAGTTCAAACAGTAGAACCTAGCATTGAGGATGTATTTCTTTTGATGTTTGGGGTAAGATGAAGTGTTAGCTCTTATATGGAGGGAATTCAAACTTGGAACCACAACTTATTTACTAATATCATATATTCTCGTTCCTACAATTTATCTGGTAATATTCGCCTTAACAGTATCGACAAGCATATCTTCGACTATAATCTATCAAGGTTTACATATAAATTATATTTCATTTATCGCGGCAGGAATAATAGGCATTCAAACTTTATCCATGTTTAACCAATCTTTTGCAATAACAAGACTGGATGTTGTCACCAACTTTTTGACGGTTTTAATGACCAGCAATACGAAATTATATAAGTATGTGCTTGCACGCATAGTCACGATATTTTCTGTGCTTTCCACTCAATTCGTGTACGTGGTGTTTTTAGCATACATTCTATCCGGCTATCTTCCACCGATTCTTGGAGCCTGCCTCGCCCTAATTTTCATGTTTATAGGGCTTCTATTCTGGTTCAGTTTAGGAACCATTTGCGGTCTATATGTTAAAAATGAGTTAACTAGAGACATAATAATGTTAATGGTATCCACACCAGCCACATTTCTAAGCTCCTCTCTTTACAACTTAAATCAAGCGCCATCTATAATTAGAATGTTAGGATATGTCAACCCACTCACATACATTGTTGATTTAATAAGAAGTTCATATTTTGGCTTAACCATTGAACCAACCGAACTACTTATTTTGTTAATAATAACATCATTAGTTTTATTTCTTTTAGGACGCTCCATCCACAAATTCACAATTAAATAAAAAGCGCGTGTTGTCATGATACGAACATTTAACTATGGATAAGTCCCATTCAAGGCTTTATCAGAAGGTCTATTAAAACATCCTTAAACGGTTCCCGTTTACGCGCGCAAACTAGTTTCAATTAAAGCGTACACGGGTACTATTTCCTCAATTTTTTTTAACTAGCTTAGACAACGTGTAAAAGAGTGTCTTGAAGCTGAAAGGGAAAAGGAAGAGTTTAAATTATTCGAGGAGGCTGTTGAGTTTTTGGAGGTCTGACGTCTTGTGGCTTCTGAGAGGAGCTGTTAAGAACAAGGAGGTTGCTGAGCGAATACTTAGGGAGCACGGAGACGAGTTGACAGAGGAGCAGAGACGCTATCTTCTGGAAACGATCAGGATGGGTATAGAGGCTGAGATGTACATTAGGAAGGTGGAGAGCAAGCACGAGCTAAATAAGGGATAGCATTAGCACTTACTTTTGTTTGCATTTAGTGTGACGCCAGCCAGCTATAAACATAGACGCCTAGAGGGTGCCCCACCCTGAGAGGTGAAACCCCTCCACCAGTACCCTCTAACCCTCTAGACCCCCTTAACCCCTCTAAGGGTTTTCCCAAGGGCCTAAACCCTTAGCCAACCCCTTCAAGCCCCTTGAGAGGCCCTTTAAGGGGTAGGGGTACCCCACCTTAAGGGTCTCACCCCTCACCGCCACACCTAGGAATACCCTTAACCCCCCTGAGCCCCTCAACCCCCTCTAAGGGGTTTTCCAAGGGTTTAAACCCTTAACAAACCCTTGAGAGGGACCCTTGCAAGGCCCCCCTTAAAGGGGGCTGGAGGGGGTTGGAGGGCACCCTCTGATTTAGGCTGTTTTAGGTCAGATCGGCTGAGAGAAGCGTAAGGAGAATGCTTGAAAATTGGCGTAAAATCGAAAAAGTAGCCTGTAAAATTGCACACCGGTAGGTCTTCATGCATAGGTTTTTGAGTCACCTGAGGTTGTTTTGACTAGGTGAACCTAGGTTATTTTGACCTAGGTCGGGCCTCAGGTCGCCTCAGGTGCCTGAGGTATATGGTCCCTACTAGTTGATTGGCTTAATGGGCCACCTGGGTCCACTACCCCAGTGTCGGCAGACCTTTTCCACCAGAGAGGAGGCCTGCGCCTAGCGCATGCAAGGCTCCTAAGCCTTTCATTTCTCGCCTCAATGTATTTCATGCCTTCATAGGCTCTCCCATCCTTAACCTCTATGGTGCCCTTCTCAAGCTGCTTAATTATGCGCCAAATTTTCCAATGGTTAATGTTGTACTCCTTAACGATTTGCGGGTGGAGCTTGGCGAGGTAGCCTGCTATCGTTCTCGCTGAGCAGCCTCGTTTCCGCATGTTTTCAACAAACGCGTAAACGATTTCAGGATAGTAGAGCACAGGCAGTCCCATCCATGCTTAACATGGCTTAAAGAAGCGCTTTAAAGGCTTCTCTTGTTTAAGGCGTGAGCGTATCTCGAACCATTGAAGGGGCTGTTTCTGCGAGTTCCGCCATGCTTATTTGACAGACACGCCATGAGTCTGTCCCGCTTCCGGCTCTGCGGGAACGCTTGAAAACGTTTCCGCATTCACGCTTCATTAACGCTGTTTCCAAACATTTTCTCAGAGAAACTGATTATAAAATTTGGTTTAGCAGCCTAGTACATTAAGAGAAGCGGTCTACCCGCTTGACTTCAAGCTCCAGACTAAGTTATAGTAATCCAGCTGAGGAAACGTTTATCCATGACCGAGAACATGGAAACGTTGAGGACCATGGCTCAGACACTTCAGCTTGCAACGGGCGAGCTTAGGCAGAGGATAATCAACTATGTCAAAGAAGCCAATGCTAGGGGTGAGGCCCCCTCACTCGGGAGGATAAGGCGTGAGCTGGGCGTTTCAACTCGGAGGCTTTATCAGCTTTTCCCTAAAGGTTTGGAACAGATATACGTTGAGGCCGGCGTTCCAGCTGAGAAGGCCAGGGAGAGGCTTGCGTTGACCATGAAGGCTTTGAAGGCTAGGGAAACGTTGGAAACTCGTGGAAACGAGCTTACAGCCAAAATATTCGAGAGGCTTGAGAAGGGACAGAGCCTAACAAAGATAGTTGTTGAGCTCAAGGCTGACCCGGATGCTGTCATGCAAACCTATGAAAAGTGGAGGAACCTCAAGGAGGTAGACGTCAACCAGCCTAAAGTCTTAAGGGAGCTTAAAAGCTTCGAGGAGAGGCTTGACGTGCTTTGGGACTTCATGGAGTGGGTTGAGAGAAGCGTTGATAGGCGACTGAGAGACGACCATAACGGCTGCAAATACATGAGCGCCGACGGCTACTGCACGCTGTGGCACTGGTACAAGTCCATTCAGGGATGGAGCATGAAGCCCGACACCATTGAGGAGGATGGAAAGCCCAAAACAGTCTACCATTTAAACGTTAAAAGGCACAAGTTCATATGCACGTCATGCCCAAGCTACAAGCCTAGAGGAGCCGCATAAACGTTAAACTCCATGCATATGAGGAACTTTCAGCCTAGAACTTGAACTTATATTTTATGATAAAGTGTTCATATTCGCATGCTGAACTTCCGCCTGTAGCATTTGAGGAAAAGCTTATAATATTAAATGCATACTTTAACACTTGGTGATGCTATGCCAATTGTGAGGAAAACCGTTGCAATACACCCTGTTGTGGACAGCTACATAAGGAAAACATGGTCAATGCTTGTCGAGGCAGGATACGATGCAACATACTCCACAGCCCTAAACTTCATGCTGCTGGGTGCAATCTTCGAAGCCGTAAAAGAAGGAGGGTGGAGCCAAGAAACAAGAAAACTCGCCTGGAGCTTCCTGGAAGACGAGAAAACAATAAGCGAGTTGAACCTTGAAGACCAACTTGCAAAAATAGCAGACAAACTCTCAATCCCCAAGAACGTTATAGTAGAAATTAGGGAGAAAATAAAAGCAAAAGAAAAAAGCGTCAAAATTCAGCCTCTGAAGGAGGAAGGAGGAAAGTGACAAGGCAAGGCTACACCCACGTAATAGTGCCAAAAACGCTTCATGAAAAGCTTAAGCTGTTGGCGCAGGCAAACGGCACAAGCATAGCCAAACTCATCGAGAAGCTTGTCGACGCTGGCGGTATTAATACCGGTATTAATACCAGCACATTAAAACAAGCATTGAACAGCCAAAATCACAGCTTTAATTGGCAAAACGGCAACAAATCAAGCCTAAAACGTGAAAAGGGAAGTTTCGGAACCGTAGGTTCTGAAAATTGGTGCTCCGGCCGGGATTTGAACCCGGGTCCGCGGCTCGAGAGGCCGCTATACTTGACCGGACTATACTACCGGAGCCTTTCATCTAGATTAGTATTTGGCGAGGCTGTATTAATTTGCTTTCCT
>Ga0315298_1008742_pt1 | contig 12777 bp, 14 predicted proteins | sample WHS_1_MG_FD_203077 | JGI IMG/M metagenome (GOLD analysis project Ga0315298, IMG submission 203077) | Extremophilic microbial mat communities from Washburn Hot Springs, YNP, Wyoming, USA - WHS_1_MG | ecosystem: Environmental > Aquatic > Thermal springs > Hot (42-90C) | place: USA: Wyoming...
GAGACCTCGTAATATGACCAGCACCAAAGATAATCAGTTTATCATCAGGAAGAATAGGTTCAATATATACCTCGACTTCTCCTCCACACATCATATCGAGTTTCCCTTTTTCAGGGTCCAGGATAAAGAGGTGAGCTTAGGGTTTCCCTCTTTTATCACTTCCAATGCCTCTTCTATAATCCTTTTTTCGAGATCTCCACCGCCCATCGTTCCAAAAGTCATTCCATCTTTTTGAATGATCATTTTTGCCCCAGCCCTTCTTGGTGCTGAGCCCTGAGTTTTAATAACGATAGCAAGGGCAAAGGGTTTTCCAGTTCTTTTTAACTCCACAGTTTTTTCAAATATATCTTCCATTGGTTCTTCCTCTCTAATTCGTTTGGGATTCCATGGATTCTTGTGAAACCTTTAGGCCAGCATTCTTCAGGGTTTCAAGGAGGATCTTTCTTTTTTCTTTAAATTGGTCTGTAAAAAGAGGACGACACTTTTCAATCCCAATCTTATCATCAACTAATTTAAAGGCAAATGCAAGACAGCTTCGCATTCCACATTCTTTACAATTTGTTCCTGGAAGAAGTTTCTGAATATCCGATGGTTTTAATGTATCACCTGAAGAATAATTTGGTTCAATCTGGTTTCTTTTCTGATAAGTGTCGTTAATCAAATCTTTGAGCCAATTTAGTATCTCATTGGCCTCTTTTTCGTCCTCGATCAAAGTCATGGTGACATGATTGGCATGAAGAGTGATCAATTTTTCTTCCTTCCTAATGGTTAGGGTAAGAGCAGGATGATTGTAGATACAACCTTTGATAATAGCATTGAGATAAGGAAAAACCTCATGAATTTCGTCTGAAACCTCTGCAATGACACGAATCTTTTCTGGATCAGCAATGCAAGGAAGAATACGAGTGATTTTATAGGATTTGAGTAACATGATTTCCTCATAAGAAGAGGGTTATCAATATCCCTGCCAGTGCAAAGAAGAACAGGGCAGTCATTAGTTTAATGGTTGAAGTCCTTCTCTGGAGAAAAAAGGATAATTGTTGTGAAGTGGTTCCCCAATAGACGATAATAAAAATGACCATCAAGGGCAGTATATAAATGATATTGTATAAAATAAGGTAAAGAATAGCACTGTCTCGAAGGGATGGAATGTTGGTGACAAAAAGGATGGTCGGGAGGTAGACCTGGCTTGTGCAGGTGGATTGTAAAAGGGTTACAATGAAACCAATAACTATCGCTGCGAAAAGAAAGCGAACGGATTTACTTTCTTCCCCTTTCTCAAAATCTCCTTCTTTTGTTCGAATTATGCGATGGATCCTTTTCTTTAAAGAGTTTGGGACCTGGAGGGTCATCTTTGAAGGACGACCTCTTTTGACCTGGAGATAATCATAAAGACTGAATATTCCAAGGAAGAGGGATAAGAAAAAAGTAATTAAATAGATAATCTTAGAGAAGAGAGGGAATAAGGAAAACTGTTGGACGAAACCAAGGATTCCGAAACCGAGTAATAAATGGGTGATGAATCCTGCTCCAGTAAAGCCCATTCCCACCCAGAGGATTTCTTTTCGTGTCCGTCCTACCATTGTTAAATAAGAGATAAAGAAAACGAGGGTCGCTAAGGCACATGGATTTAACCCTTCGATCAACCCTGCAAGAAGGATGGCCGGGATTCCAAAAGATTTGAAACGTTCGATAATAGATTCTTCTGCTTTTTTAATCTCATCAGGTGATAGTGATGGTGCTTTTTTAAGTTGATCAACACCTTTACTAATACTAACTTTAGTAGCATATTTTTCAATTAATGCATTTAGCTTTGCTTCGGTTATTTCTTCATGGCTTAAAAAATTATCACCAATAAAGATGCTCGGAGCAATTAAGCGTTTCTCTTGAGGAAGGTTCAAGCGGTTAGATAAAGTTTCGTTTAGTCGTTTACCATCGATTGAGTTCAAATCAATGTGTTTAATATGGAGCTGAGGATATTTTTGCTGAAGATATTTTAATAGATAGCTTGCTCGATCACATTTCGGGCAACCCTTTTGATAAAAATAGACTAATTCGGCTTTAAAGGTCTTTTCTGAGATTTCCATTTTAGAAGGAATTTCAAGGGGAGGAAGGCTTGGGACAAGATATCCACTCATCTGATATTCAAGGATGATCGGATCTAATTTTTCCATAATCTCTTTCTCTCCAAAGAGCATTCGATCTCCAATAAATATAATTGGAAGTTCATCAGCCTTACGATTAAATTTCTCTTCAAGTTTTAATAGTGCCTCGTAATAGGAAGGATGAGCGAGATCAAAGGTTTTGATCTCGAGAAAAGGGTACATCGCTTTTAGAGTTGGGACATAACTTTGGAGGATGGCCTGACAACTTGGACAGTCCTCAGCATAGAAAAGATAGACGGGGATTGAGGAATGTTGAGTTAATGAGGAATTAGGGAGAAAAGGGAAAAGAAAAGCAAGAAGTAAGATTATCCATTTTTTCATTATTTTTCCCTAAGTTCTTATTGGAATTCTTTAAAGATTTAGCTTCCACGAAGCTTCGAAGGAAAAGGGTCTCACTCGCTTCGTGTCGCCTGGTCCACTTGGGGTTTAATCACCTCTTTGAGAAAGATTAAAGCCTCCTCTTTTTCTTCGTCGAGGAGGATCTTCGTCAATCTGCTCACCTCATCTGAATTCAAACTTAAAATGATCCGTTTCAAATTCATCCCATCTCCTCTTCTAACCATTTCTTTATCTGAGATTTTGGAGGAAGGGTGCCTTTAGATTTGACCTTGCCGTTGATTACCAGGGCTGGGGTAATCACGATCCCATATTGGGCCATCAATTTTGGGTCGGAGATGTGGGTTAAAGAAGCTTGTATCTCATTTTCTGAAAGAACAGCCATTACATCCTGTTCCAATTTGTTACATGAATAGCAACCAGGGCCCAAGATAATTACCTCGAGAAATCCACCCCCTTCCTCCTCTACTTTCTCACCTAAAAATTTTTTAAATTCTCTGAAAAGTGCGTTTTTATATTCCTCCTTAACAGAATTAGGAATGTAGTTCTTCTCCTCCGCCTTCTCAACAAGCATTTCTTTCAGATTAGTTTCAGATTCATTCCTTTTAGTTTTTAATTCTTCGAAGATTGCTTTGAGTCCGATGAGACCAACTTGATTATTACCCACACGAACCAATATATAATCTTTTTCTTCCATAGCTTTTTTCTAATGCTCTACTGTCTTCCCGATAAACAAGAGATTATTTAAAGATGATTTAACTAATTTTCTCTCCTTTTAACAATCTGAGACCTTAAATGGTCAACCACTTTTCGCACATCTTCGGGATTGAGGTTGAAGTCATGATTCTTTTCTATCCCTAAATCAGTAACTTGGACATATTCATCAATATTAAATCCTGCATGTTCCAGAGTCTTTTTTGCACAAGCTACAGGGCAACCGTCAATTGCTATAATGACTTTACCTGCCTTAGTCGATTCAATCATACCACTGACATGACCCCCGATTCCAGCCAAACAAAAAATATTGCCCACCCCATCTTGGGTCAATTTTACACCCGCCTGATTGGCAATCTGCCCCACATTGGAACCCCCGGAACATGGAAAGATTAAGATTTCACTTGGTTCACATAAACATTTATCTTCCATCTTATCCCCCTTATTTAATCCATTCTTTTATTTCTTCAACCTTTGGAACCTTTCCAGCAACCTTGACCACTCCATCAACGACAAGGGCGGGTGTCACCAACACACCATAATTAGAAATAGTTTTGACATCAGAGACCTTGACTACCTCAGCCTCGATCCCTAATCCCTTTACAGCTTCTTTCGCTCGCGACTCGAGCTCATTGCATTTGGGTCAACCCATGCCAAGAACTTCGATCTTTTTCATAGCCTTTACCTCCATCATAAGATTTTATGAAAAAACGAAATTTCCTGTAAACCATCCAACGAATGTTCCAAGGGCACATATTAGAAGGACATAAACAGCACCTTTTTTTAAACCAAACACCCTAATAATAGCCAAGATATTGGGAAGGCTCATCCCTGGACCTGTTAATAGAAGGGCAAGGGCCGGACCTTTTCCCATCCCCAAGCCTAACATCTTGTGGATGAAGGGTGCTTCGGTCATCGTTGCGAAATACATGATTTGACCAATCACCGTAGCCAGAAAAGAGGCAAAGACCCCTGTTCCCCCAAGCCAATTTTCAACCCACTGCTGTGGAAGAAGTTTTCCAATGATGCCTACAATAAATACACCCCCTAATAGAAGAGGAAGGATAATTCTAACAAACCACCAGGTTTCTCCTATCCAGCCCCGAATTTCTTCCCATGTCTTGACCTTAAAAGCATAAATTCCTACTATGATCATCCCAATAGCCCAAACATAGACTTTATGTAAATAGGGTCCTTTTTGAACAAGATAGTTAGGGGCAAGCAAATCAGCAACAACTAAGAGAATTAAAATAAGGTCTTTTCGGGTAATGACCTTCCCTGCTTTAGGATTCAAACTGAAAGCACCTCCTATTCTCTGAGCCTCCTCTCGGCGGAAGACAAAACTCATTACCCAACCCACAACAAAAGCCATGGCAAGGGCTGAAAGGATTCTGACAATGACCATTTCAGAGCCTAAGATAGCCCCTGTATAGATGATAGCTAAAATATTGGCTGCAGGAGCAACCCAAAGAACAATGAAGGCAGGCCCAATTCCCGCCCCACCATAGTATAACCCACTTGAAACTGGAATGACCGTGCAAGAGCAGGCTGCAACAAAAAAGCTTCCTCCGCTTGCCAATGCAAAGGATTTAAGTTTATGAGCTGCTGCTCCTAAATAATAGATGATTGTTTCTTTTGAAATAAAACTAACCATTGCTCCTGCAAGCAAAAAAGCAGGAATTAAACAGGTCACTACATGCAGAGCAATATAGTCTTTGAGAGCTTCTAATCCTGCATAAATTAATTCAAGAATAAACATAAGATCTACTCCCTTTCTATTCAGATGATTCAAATTCGGGCAAGAAGTTTTTCATGCTCCTTCATCTGCTTTTTTAGAATGTCACGAACCATATCCAGGATTTCAAAAATTTCAGGATTTTTTACCTTCACCATCACCCTCACTCCTTCTTTTCGGGTTATTACAAGGTGTGCCTTTTCCATAAGCGATATATGACGGGACACGTTTGATTGTTCTCCATTTATGGCAGGAACAATTTCACAGATGCATTTTTCCCCATTTCTAAGGGTTTCAAGGATTTTGAGACGAGTAGGTTGAGCGAGGGTCTTTAAAATTTCAGCCTTCATTTGAATGATTTTCTCATCCATAAAATGTCTCTATGAATATATGATTTATTAATCATATAATATAAAAAGAAAAAATTTTCAATATATGTCAAATAAATTATTAATGAACGAATTTGCCATTTCGATCAAATTCCCTTCTCTGTCATTTCTAATCCCCCTTTTTGTCATTTCGAATCCCCATTTTCTGTCATTTCGAATCCCCCTTTTTTGTCATTTCGAGCGAACATCCTTTTTATCATTTCGATCGACCCCCCATTTTTTGTCATTTCGAGCGAAGCGAGAAATCTTGTCTTTTATACTTTAAGATTCCTCACATCCAGTGGGATGTTCGGAATGACAAGTTATGAGGTGTTATTACACCTACGAAGTGTAAATTATTACGGCTCAATGCTCTTTTTTGTCATTTCGAGCGCCCCCTTTATGTCATTTCGAGCGAAGCGAGAAATCTTGTCTTTAAGATTCCTCACATCCTTTGGATGTTCGGAATGACAAGTTAGGTATTTTCATAATAAAATCCTCCAATTCAAATAATATTTAAAGTAGGTTAAAAGCTTGTCTCTTAAGGAAAATTGTTTTTTAAAATTATTCGGATTATAATTCAAATAAATGTAATTATTTTGGGGGTCAAATTGTTTGAAAACATGATTGTTGACAAGAAACTTTATTGGCAAGGTGATTCTTACAAAGATTAGGTTCAGAGGAACATTCTCAAAAAATTAAGGGCAATATTGAGCCGAGACAGGTGCAATGGTTCTTGCTAACAAATTAGACTGGCGGATTGAACATGGTTGATCAGAAGATTATCCAGATGTGGCTGGACAGAGTCAAATACGATATTGAAACCGCCAAGGCCATGCTTCAAACAGGGCGTTGGATATATGCCATTTTCATGTGTCAGCAATCATTAGAAAAGTGTATAAAAGCATTGATTGCTTCTGAAGACAAAGAGATAATTCCCATTCATAATCTTCGCCGATTAGCTGAGATAGCCTCTATTATTCATGAGTTTGAAGAGTCTGCATTAATTAAACTTGATTTCCTTTCCAGTTATTACATTAATGCACGGTATAAGGAAGATTTGAATGAGTTATCAAAAGGAATCAGTGAGACAGTGGTTAAAGAATTCATTGAATTTACAGAGGATACGATTAAATGGCTTTATCAAAAGATGAGGTGATTAAGATAGTTCAAGAGTTTATTCAACTCCTTCGACAGCACTATGATATTCGGGAGGTATATCTCTTTGGCTCTTTTGCCAAAGGCACTGCCAAAGAGTATAGCGATATAGATTTGGCAGTGGTGTTGGGGAAGGTGGATCAATCCATTGATCCAATTAATAATGAATTTTTTAAAATATTTCATGAGGCTCAAAAATATAACTCTCTTTTAGAAGTGGTTTGTTTTAATCAAGAAGAGTTTGACAAAAACGGAGGTGTTCTCATCAAGCATATTAAAAAGGAAGGAATTAAACTGGTTTAAAGAAAGATAAAGCATTACCTTTTCCCCCAAATTGCTCACTAACATTTACAACAATCTTAGAAGTCATCGATACGAAGAAATTAAAAAATTTATCTATAAAGATTTTTTCATTTCGAGCTCCCCTTTTTTTTCATTTCGAGCTCCCCTTTTTTGTCATTTCGAGCGAAGCGAGAAATCTTGTCTTTAAGATTCCTCACATCCAGTGGGATGTTCGGAATGACAAGTTATGATGTGTAGGGTAAGGGCTCGTCCCTTACCAAATTCATCTTTTAAAGTAATGGTTCATTCTTTTGAAATAATTGAAAAGGTGATACAAAAGTGTTACAAAATAATTGGAGGTGAATTTTATGCCTGTGAAAAATCCCCGAATAAATGTTGTGCTGGAGAAACCCCTTTATCAGACCATTGAGAAATTGGCAGACAGGGATGGTGTTTCACTTTCGTTAAAGGTGCGTGACCTTGTCAAAGAAGCGCTGGAGATAGAGGAGGACATAGCATTATCCGCATTCGCAGAGGAGAGAGAAAGGACATTTAGGAAGACAAAGGCATTGAAACATCGTGAGGTTTGGTGAAAGTGACATTCAAGCTGAGATATCACCCTGATGTGAAGTTCGTTGATATTCCTCTTTTGGATATGAAGTTAAGGTCCCGTATTAAGAATGCTATTGAGAGTCGCTTAACAACAGCCCCACATCTTTATGGTGAGCCTTTGAGAAAGACACTTCGTGGGTATTGGAAATTGAGAGTCGGTGATTATCGTGTGGTCTTTAAGATCGTGGCGGAGGAGGTTTGGATACTTGGGATTATTCATAGAAAGAAAGTTTATGATGCAATAAAAAAGAGAGTATAAAGCACGACTATTTAATCCATTTTTACTCTATTTTTCTCATTTCGATCAAATCCCCTCTGTGTCATTTCGAATCCCCTTTTTGTCATTTCGAATCCCCATTTTCTGTCATTTCTAATCCCCATTTTTTCTCATTTCGAATCCCCCTTTTTGTCATTTCGAACTCTCTTTTTGTCATTTCGAGCGAATGCGAGAAATCTTGTCTTTAAGATTCCTCACATCCATTGGGATTTTCGGAATGACAAGTTATGAGTTGTAGGGTAAAGGCTCGTCCTTTACCGAAAGGCGTAAGCCATAAAGGCTTACCCTACGATAACTATGGGAATTTGGTATGTTTTTATTTCGAATTGTTTGACAAAAATAAAATTTTTTGGTAATTTATCATGACAGGTTTGGACACCCACGACCGATGAAAATTTATAATCCCCCCTCACCCCCCTTTAAAAAAGGGGGGATTGGAGGATTTGAAAGTTATTTTCAAAATAATTGTATAAAAATTTCGTCATTTCGAACGAATGCTCTTTTTTTTGTTTTGAGCGAACTCTCTTTTTGTCATTTCGAGCGAAGCGAGAAATCTTATCCTTAAGATTCCTCACATCCTTTAGGATGTTCGGAATGACAATTTATGAGGTGTAAGGTAAGGGCTCGTTCCTTACCGAATAGCGGTAAACCATAAAGGCTTACCCTATAGAAAGTAATTATACCAGGAGGAAAGGAATGGAAAAAAAGGCGAAAGAGGTTTTGGCTTCAAGAGTTATGGGAAAGAAGACAATTCTTAAGAAGACTCCAACATATATCAATGGACTTGATGAGATTCTAAATGGTGGGCTCCCTGCCAGGCGGACAACCCTTGTTGTTGGAGAACCAGGTAGTGGAAAGACAGTTATGGGAATCGAGTACATATTCCGAGGGGCGATCAACGAAGAGCCAGGTATCTTTTTAGGATTTGAAGAACCTGTAACGGTGCTTCGGGAGAATGCTCTTACTTTTGGCTGGGACTTGAGGTCTCTCGAGAAAAATGGGAGACTTTTTCTAATGGAGGGACGCTTGGATCCGGGAATAGTATTGAGTGGTAAATTTAGCCTAAAACCAATGCTTTCTATTATCACAAGTAAGTCAAGGGAAATGGGTGCTAAGCGAGTAGTGATAGATGCTCTGGATGTTCTTCTTAGGCTTTTTGAAAGTCCTTCACAGGTTCGCTTGGAGCTTCATCAGTTGAACCAGTGGCTTACAGAGTCAGGTTTAACATCCATCCTTACCCTCAAACCGAGGGAAGAACCTCCTGGGAGTCTATTTCAGGATTTTTTCTTTTCAATGGCTGATTGTGTCATTCACCTTGATGCAAGGCTCTTCAATCAGATTTCTACTCGGCGACTACGAGTGGTCAAGTATCGTGGTTCGAGCTTTGGGAGAAATGAGTATCCCTTTGTTATTACAGAGGAAGGGATTCGGACCATTCCCATAACCAGATTTGAACTTAGACACAAACCTTTTGGTGAAAGAATCTCTACTGGGGTACCGAGTCTGGATGCGATGATTGGTGGGGGGTATCACCGGGCCTCCTGTATTCTTCTTGCAGGAGAGCCAGGAACTGGGAAGACGATTCTTGCCTCAACCTTTGTCAGGCATGTTTGCAATCGAGGGGAAAAGGTCATTTACTTGAGTTTTGAAGAATCTCCTGAGGCGTTAATTCATAATGTTACGAGTGCCGGGATTCATCTTATGCCATTTCTTAAGGATGGGAGACTTCATCTTTTTGGGGCTATGCCTGAAGCTACAGGAGCAGAGGAACATTTGATTCGAATGGCAGATGCAGTTGAGAGGATTAAGCCTCAGCATGCGATTGTGGATGCTATTTCAGCCTGTGAGAGAATGGGGGGAAAGCAGGTGGCTTTTGATTACCTGATGCGGCTTTTGAATTTCTTAAAGGAGAGAGGGATTACGACCATTCTTACGAATCAGACAACAGGAACAAAATCTCAGATTGAGATCTCAGGTAATGGAATTTCTTCAATGGTTGATACGGTAATTTTTCTTTCCTATATTCCGGGTGAAGGGGAGACCAACCGAATTATTCAAGTTCTTAAATCTCGTGGATCGAACCATTCGAATCAGGTTAGACAATACAGGATAACGGATGAAGGCATGGAGATACTGGAGGCTTATATTGGGATGAAAAAGGACATCCATGCAGGTTAGAAAAGAGGGATTAAAACCTATTTGGTAAAATTAAAATTTTTTCTTGAAGAAATGGAATCATAGGGGGAGAAAATGGAGAAGGAGAAAGATAAAATTTCAGATTCCCCAAGGACTTATCATTTTAAGCTTTTTGTTGCAGGAAATGAACCTAATTCTCGTAGGGCTAAGGAGACGCTCCAAAGATTCTGTGAAAACCATCTAAGAGGGAAATATGTGTTAGAGGTGGTTGATGTCTTTGAAGATTATAAATCTGCCCTGGAGAATAATATTCTTTTGGCTCCAACTTTGGTAGTTGCAGCTCCTAAGCCTGAGACAAAGATCATCGGGTCGTTAGATGATGAGAGAAAGATTTTGGAAGTTCTTGGAATATCTGAAGCGGAGGAGAAGGGATGAAGAAAAAGAAGCCAACCTTTGAAGAACTCGAAGCTCGACTGATCCAGGCAGAAGAGACATTGAGAGCGATTCGTTCGGGTGAAATTGACGTCATCATTGGAGAAAAATGTCCATTCATCTTAAGGGCAAAAGAAATAGAGGATGCACTTAAGGAAAGTCAAGAAACACTTGAACTTGCTATTTCTGGTTCAAATGCTGGTCTTTGGGACCTTAAATTTAATCCAGAAGATCCTTATAAAATCCCCGATGAAATTTACATCTCACCTCGGCTAAAAGGTTTTATTGGTTTTAGTGAAGATGAGTTTCCCAACTCGATTTCTGCCTGGCATAGTCGTATTCATCCTGAAGATTTGGAGTTAGTAAAAAAGGTAGCTCAAGAGCATCTCGAGGGTGAAAGAGAGATTCATGAAGTTGAGTATCGTATTTATCATAAGGATGGGAACATTCGCTGGATTCATTCTCGGGGTAAGATTAAGCGTGATGAAAATGGATTGCCTAAGCGATGGACAGGTATTGATTGGGATATTACTGAACAAAAGAAGAGAGAGGAGGAATTGAGGGCAAGCGAAGACAAATATAGGGCTTTGGTTGAGAGATCACTTCAAGGGATTCTAATCGTCCAGGACTTTCGCATCGTTTTTGCTAATGAAAGGTGTGCAGAAATAACTGGATACACTTTGGAGGAATTATTATCCCTTCCGACCGAAAAAGTCATAGCACTTGTCCATCCTGAGGATAGGGCTTTGGTCTGGGGAAGGTTTAAGGATCGTCTGCAAGGGAAAGATGTTCCACCTCGTTATGAATATCGATGTATACGGAAAGATGGATCTATCGTGTGGCTTGAAATGTTTGCAAGCCTGATTGAATATCAAGGGAGACCTGCCATCCAAGGAGCTATTATAGACATTGATGAGAAGAAGCGAGCAGAAGAGGCTCTTAAATTTGAACGGGACCAACTCTTATCCCTGTTTGATAGTATTAATCAGGCCATTTATGTCACGGATCCAAGATCTTATGAAGTTTTGTTTGTGAATCAATATTTGAGGGAATTGTTAGGTAAAGACCCAGTGGGAGGGTTGTGTTACAAGGAATTTCAGGGGCTGGATTATCCTTGTAAGTTTTGCACCAATGATATTATTTTAAAACTCAAAGGTCAACCTTATCGATGGGAGTATCATAATCCTATTTTAAATCGAAACTATGAAATTACGGATCGAATCATAAAATGGCCTAATGGAAGAGAAGTAAGGTTTGAGATTGCAATTGACATCACTGAGCGAAAGCAGTCAGAAGATAAGCTTCGTGAAAGTGAGGAAAGATATCGTTTGTTAGTTGAGAATGCAGGCGATGCGATTGCAATTGTTCAGGATGAGTATTTTAAATTCGTTAATCGGAAGATGACTGAAGTTTTGGGATATCCTAATGAGGAGATTCTTTCTATGCGCTTTTGGGAAATTGTTCACCCAGAGGATAGGGAGAAAGTTATAGACTCTTATTCAAGGAGGTTAAGAGGAGAAAAGGTTCCAGAGGCGTATGAATTTCGGGCAGTTGATAAAGATGGAAATGTTAAATGGGCCGAAATGAGTGCCGTCAATTTTTTTTATGAGGATAAACCTGCTATTTTATGTTTCGTTAGGGATATTACCGAACGAAAGCAAGCGGAGCAAGCACTTAAGGAGAGCGAAAAAAGGTTTAAAGAACTTTTTGATTTTGCGCCGGTGGGGTATCATGAGATAGATAGAGAAGGGCGTATTACAAATGTGAACAATAGAGAGTTGGAGATGTTAGGGTATACTCGAGAAGAGATGTTAGGTAAATATGTTTGGGAATTTGTCATTGAGGAGACAGCTCAAGAGATTTTTAAAAAGAAAATAGATGGTATCTTATCTCCTGGTCGGGCCTTTGATCGGACTTATAAGAAAAAAGATGGGACATTGATTCCGGTTTTAATTGAGGACAAGCTAATTAAAGATGAGAATGGTAATATCATAGGGATGCGAGCAACCATTCAGGATATCTCTGAGCGTAAGCGTATAGAGAATGCCCTTAAAGAATCAGAGGAACGATACAGAGCAGCTATTGAAAATTCAAATGATGGAGTTTCTATTGCGAAAGGTGGCCTTCATTTATATGTAAATAAAAAGTTTTTAGAAATATTTGGTTATGATAATGCTAAGGAGTTAATAGGAAAGCCTATATCAATAACAGTCCATCCTGACGATAGAGATCGTGTAGTAGAGATTAGCCTAAAAAGAGAAAGGGGAGAGGTTGTTCCTACCTGTTATGATTTTAAAGGTGTCAAAAAGAATGGGGATATAGTTTATGTAGAAGTTTCTGTTGCAAGGGTACATTATCTTGGTGAAATAGTTTCTCTTGCCTATTTAAGGGACATTACTGAACGAAAGCGTATGGAGCAGGAGATGTTATCTTTGCAGGAGCAGTTGCGTCAGGCTCAGAAGATGGAGGCGATAGGGAGGTTGGCAGGAGGGATTGCGCATGATTTTAATAATCTTTTGAGTGTGATAAAGGGGACGTGTCAGCTTTCGTTGCTTGATCTTC
>Ga0315298_1008743_pt1 | contig 12777 bp, 9 predicted proteins | sample WHS_1_MG_FD_203077 | JGI IMG/M metagenome (GOLD analysis project Ga0315298, IMG submission 203077) | Extremophilic microbial mat communities from Washburn Hot Springs, YNP, Wyoming, USA - WHS_1_MG | ecosystem: Environmental > Aquatic > Thermal springs > Hot (42-90C) | place: USA: Wyoming...
TGTCAAAGAGGCTGACGCCTACTGGCTTCCGCTAGGGACTCCGCCAGCGTATGGCAACATTACGAAGGCCCTGCGCGCTCTGGGTAACACCAAGCCCATTGTTTACCCTAACTACGGCCCGAGCACACTTGCTATCGTGGGACCGGAAGGGGCAACCAATATCCTTAACCATCTAAGCTTCATGGAGGACGATCCGTACAATCCTCCGCTACTCAAAGAGGTGTTCGAACGGCGGAACACAGACCTGCAGTGGTTTGGTATGGTGCCGAATGCTTTGTGGTGCTTGGTAGAAGCTATGCGAGAAGCGCAGAGCATTGTGCCCGAAGATGTAGTTAAGGCATGGGAATCTATGGACAAGATGAACTGCCTCTACGGCGAGGGAATCCTCTGCGGCACTCAAACCTACGGGCTCAAGAACCATGCGATCGTCTATCCAGCGGCAGTTACAAAGATCATGAATGGCCAACTCCAGCAACTCGAGTGGATTTGGCCTGATCCTACTCCGTGAGGTGATGACGAGGGGGACCGGTAGGCCAGATGGGAAACCCAGTTTGCCGGCAAAAGTAGCCACAGGCCGACCGGTTCCCCTCTCCCGTTCACTCTCCAACTGTCAACTTACCCGAGCATAGAAATGGAAGTCTGGCTACAAACGGGCATTAACATGGTTATCCTGGCGGCCGTCTATATTTTGATGGCCCTCGGGTTCGCGTTCATTCTTAACCTTCTTGGCATTTTTAATCTGGCCCACGGGGCTGTATACATGGTGGCCGCCTATGTTTGCTATTTACTTGTCACCAAAGGAGGACTGAGCGGCTGGGCTGCTCTTCCGGTTACTGTCATAGCAATCGCCATATTCGGCCTCGTCGTGGAGAGGTTTCTTTTCCGGCCCTTCAAAGGAGACTTTGACCTTACAACCATGGCCTGCATCTTCATGTCAACCGTCTTCGTGACGGCTTTTAACCTGCGGATGGGAACCAAGCAGATCTCCATTCCCTCGTTTATTCCCGGGACAACGGGAGTGGCTCCTTACCTGATACAAAAGGACAGGATCTTTGTCGCCGTAGTAAGCATTGTCATCCTTGCGGCGGTCATGCTTTTTGTGCGGTATTCCCGCTGGGGTACGCAGATGCAGGCTATTACTCAGAATCGGGAAGGTGCTGCTCTTCAGGGCATCAGATTTAGCCGCATTGCTGCATCTACCTGTGCTGTGGGTTTTGCTTTGGCCGGGATTGCCGGGATCTTTTCGGGGGCACTTTACAACCTCAGCCCGTACATGGGAGACCAGAGTCTGGTCTATGTCCTCATGTTGGTGATTTTGTCTGGTCTGGGCAGTTTTAAGGGAATCTTCATAGTGGGCGCTTTCCTCGGCATTCTGTATGCTGGTCTGCCTATTGTTTTGCAGGGCGTGGTGGTTGATGCTGTAGCGTCTGTTCTCGTTCTTCTTGTGCTTCTTGTGAGGCCGCAAGGTCTATTCGGCCATGAACTTACTCCGCCTACCGGGGCTGGGAGCGAGCCCGGGGGCTATGGGTCTGGGGCGGTCGGAGGATGGCCGCGAGCGCAAAAGTACAGTTTGCTCGGACTGGCTTTTCTAGCTATTGCAGTTCTTCCGGTCGCCATTAACGGGACTTACTGGATGCACGTGATGTGTGTTGCCTTCCTCTACGGGATTGTAGCCTCAAGCTTTAGATCCATCTCTATATCAGGGCAGTTCTCAATCGCTCACGCTGCCTACTTCGGTGTGGGAGCGTACGTATCTGCCATGGCTTCCCGTTGGCTTGGGCTTTCACCATGGCTTACCGTGTTCTTAGGCGCGCTGGCTGCTGCTGCTGTGGGCTGCATTCTTGCCTTCCCCTTCGGGCGACTGCGCGCAATTTACTACGCTATGGGTACCCTGTTTCTCGGGGTGGTGATAGTCAACCTTTTCACGGTGGGTGGCAAGTGGACTGGCGGTACCAGCGGAATGAGCCGGCTGGAGCCGCTGTTCAGGGGTACCAAGGTGCCTTACTACTACCTGTTTCTTGCTTTGGTCATTCTCAGTCTGGCTGCTCTTCATCGGTTTGAATTTAGTCGCATTGGCATAACGCTGAAAGCCATTGCTCAGTCTCACCTGGTGGCTTCAAGCGTCGGCATCAGCGAGCGGCGCTATCGGATGCTGGCGGTTGGTTTTGGCTGCTTTTTCGCGGGGCTGGCCGGGGGCTTTTATGCCCACTACCAGATGTCGGTAACGCCGACCAGCTTTGCTCTCCCTGCTACTCTGTGGGTCATCATGTACGTGCTAGTGGGAGGGATCAACAATTTCTGGGGTCCGCTGGTAGGGGTACTTGTTCTCCAGGTACTGCCTGAATTTTTCCGGGACCTGAAGGGGTATATGCCTTTCTTGTCCGCTGGGATACTGATCGTGATTGCCTTTACTCTCCGCAAGCAGGGGCTTTGCGGCTTACCCGGCATAATACGGGCTCGTCTTATCCAGCGAAAGTCGCGGGGAGCCAGAGAGTCTGTGGTTGGTGGATAGGAAGTTAGAGGACGTTAGATAGTGCGGACGGGGAAAGACGGGTGGACTGCGACCATGAGCATGATACTTGAAATAAAGAACATCACTGTTTACTACGGCAAATCATTGGCGGTCTCGGATGTAAGTATTGAGGTGCCCGATGGTTCAGTGGTCACCATGATTGGGGCCAATGGAGCTGGTAAGACTACTGTACTTAGGGCGCTTGCCGGTCTGGTTCCCATACGAAGTGGAGACATACTCTTCCGAGGCGAGTCCATCGTACATTTGGAGACCTATGCGCGTGTGCGCAAGGGTATTGTTCTTGTACCAGAGGGTCGCCAGCTTTTTCCTTACCTAAGTGTGTACACCAACCTTATGCTGGGAGCTACTACGCGCAAGGACAAAGAAGGCATCAAACGCTCTTTGGAGTATGTTTACGAGCTGTTTCCTCGGCTCAAGGAAAGGGCCAAGCAGAACGCTGGCACACTGAGCGGGGGAGAGCAGCAAATGCTTGCCATCGGAAGAGGTCTAATGGCAGATCCCAAATTGCTTTGTTTGGATGAGCCCTCGATAGGCCTGGCACCTTTGGTGGTTGAGCAGGTGGGCGAAGTTATCAAGGAAATTAACCGCCGGGGGATCAGCGTACTTCTGGTTGAGCAAAACGCTCGTCTGGCCTTGGGTGTTGCCCAGTACGGCTACGTGCTTGAGGTAGGGCGTGTGGTGGCTCATGGGGATGTAGAAACGCTGCGTCGCAGCGACATTGTCAAGAAAGCTTATTTGGGAGGGTGAGGTCAGCCGTGCTGATTGTGACTGCCAAAGTTAAGATCAAACAGGGAGCAGCGGAAGAGTTCATAGCGGCGGTTCGGCGGATGAAGGCCAGCATGGCCAACGACCCCGGTGTGATTGAATACACGCTGTGTCGCTCCACAAGCGACCCCGACGAATTCCTTTTCTACGAGCGGTACCAGAGCGAAGAGGCTTTTTCGTATCACCTCTCTACCGAGCACTTCAAAGTCTTGGCAAGTGAGATCGACCCGCTCATGGAAAGACCGGGAGACATCGGTCACTGGACAATTGTTCTGTAACGCAGCTTAACAGGCCAGGGACCGGGCTTGCCCCGGTCCCTGGCCTGGATGCATATTGCCCTACTTGCCGAGTTGCTTGCCTACGATACGCCTGTTTCTGGTTTCCGGTTTGATTTAGCCGACGTAGCCCTGGGCCAGCTCGTCTTCTGAGGCTGCACGTACATCTACTACGTCCACTTCGAAATAAAGCGTCTGGCCGGCTAGCGGGTGGTTTGCGTCTACAACGATGGTGTCCTCGTTTACCTCTCGCACGATGAGCTCAATCGGGCCGCTGGGAGTATCGCCTACCACACGCATACCCGGCTCCAGCTGCACCCCTTCCAACACTGCGTCGTATGGCAAAGTCACGACCGCATCCGGGTCAAACTCTCCGTAAGCTTCTGCGGGCTCAACTACCACCGACCGATGCTCGCCCGGTTCAGCGCCCTCTAGTCCCTTTTCCAAACCAGGAATAATGTTCCCGTAGCCATGGAGGTACTCAATTGGGGTATCGGTCGCATCGAGTAGTTCCCCTTGATCGTTTCTAACTTCGTAGTTCATTGAGACTACAGCTCCGCGAGTGGCTTGCATCTTCTGGTCCCCTTCTCTTGCGGTTAACACTAGGTTATTTCTGCCCATTTCCCCAAATGGGAAACCTCTCTCGTGCCACTGCGGAAACGTGCGGCGGCTCGGCGCGGTCAGACGGGGCAGCATAACTTGCTACATGATACCAGAATGCTTCTTCCGTAAAGGCTCGGCCGCTTCCTGGCCTGCTCGTCTACATTCTGCTGAGGCCCAGGGCTTGTCTGCAACCAAGACCGTAGACAGTCCCTAGGACATCAGCTTCTTAAGAACCTCTGGCCGGTTTATGTCTCCCAGGTAAGGGATAAGCTTCTGTACTATTTTGCTTGCCACTTTGGCCCGCAGCAAGGTTCGTTCAACTGCCTGTGGGAAGGCCTGGTAGGCACTGGCAGCCCACTCGACCTTCTCCTTGAGTGTGACTACCCGGTCTTCAACTACCAGCATGTCTGCCAAGAACACAACTTCGGCCTCAGTAGGGGAAATGCTTTCCAGCAACGGTTTCTTGTTTGCGGCTGCTACGGATTCCTGGATGGTAAGCGTGTCCTCCTCCATGACTATGTGATTTGCCACAATCTCCGCCACGTGACCGAGGCCAAGGTTTCGCAGAACATCAGCCGCCTGCTGCGCGTGACAGGCCCCGTCGCTCTCCCCTTTGGATTTTCCAAGGTCGTGCAAGAGGCAGGCGCACTTGATTGTCTTCAGACTGAGGGTTACTCCCTGTGCCATCAGCGCGTTTGCTAACGCTGTTCCAACATGCTCCACCGTCTTGCAATGACGCTGCACATCTTGGCTGGTTCCTACCCGAATGTGTAAGAAAAGGCAGTCAGCTTCTTCCAAAGCTGGAGCCGACAGGCTTGGCCCTACACACTGAGCGACGTCTTGAGGGTAAGTCACTTTGCCGAGAGCCTCTGCTCTGTCAATAAACCAGGCGAATCTTTGCAGACGCGCATAATCCTCCGGGGTGTCCATGTCAAGGAGTACACTTACATCCTCAGTCTCTACATCGAGCGTTTCTCCGGAGTACTGGGCAAGAAAGCTCCTAAAGTCGGGGGGGCATGCATCTAGCCCTGGACCGCTTGATTTAGCCATAAGAGGCACACTGGCAAGCGTCTCCCGGAGGGCGCCGCCAAGCAGCGGGGGGTGTCCGTGGCGACCCAGGCAGCAAGGACGAACCACAGCCGGCCGCACAGAGGAGCCTTTGAAGAAGCTTTTAAGGAGTTTCTCAAGCACAGCTTTCTTGACCAGGGCACAGTCGGCGGGCCACACAAAAAAGGCCTCCACCTTCTCATCAAGTGCGGCGGCTCCAAGAGCGGCAGAAAAGAGCATTCCTTTTTCAGGACTTGGATTGTGAACCTCCTGTAGACCTAGTTGTGTAACTAGGGGGGCTAATTTGGGCGAATTCTGGCCGGTAACGATAGCGATTTCCCGGATCCCAACCTCGTGGAGCGTCGTTGTTACGCGCTCAAGGGCTGTGGTCTCTCCAATCCGCAGCAAGGGCTTAGGAGTTCCCATGCGCGATGATGCCCCCGCAGCCAAAATCACTGCTCCTACGGGCAGTGCCTGAGGCGTTGTAATACCCGGCAGCCGCTGCCCAGGCGGGACTACGAAGTCAGGCTCGTTCATGTCTGTGTTTTATGAGTTCAGCCGCTATGCTTACCGCAATCTCTTCCGGGGTATCCGCGCCAATCTCAAGACCAACGGGGGCGTGCACTTGCCTTAGCGCTTCCAAAGAGACGCCCTCGGCCTCCAACTGGCGATATATTTCGGCCACTTTTTTCTTACTACCCATCATGCCCACGTAGCAGGCGGGAGTCTTAAGAGCTTGAGCAAGCACGGTTTTATCGTGATGGTGGCCGCGAGTCATGACCACAATGTAGGTATTCTTATCCACCGCAAGATCAGCAAACGCCTGGGAAAAAGATGAGCAGACCACTACGTGGTCTGCGGAAGGAAACCGGTCGCTGGTGGCAAACTCCGGGCGATCATCAATTACAGTAACCGAGAATCCTACCATGTGCGCCAGCAGCGCCAGTGGCTGAGCACAGTGGCCAGCACCAAAGATATAGAGTCTTTCCTTGCTTGAAGTGGGCAAGGCTATTAGTCGCCGGCCTTCCTTGCTGGCAACAACGGGGGCGTGTTCCGTGGCGTCTGCTACGGCTTCGAGCGTAGCTTGAAGCAAATCTTTCGGCATGGTCAGAGAGGTCGGGGGCTTCTGCTCTGGGCAAAGCAGCCCAACCAAATCAGGTTCTGCATTTGTCTCTGCGTCTGCCGGTGGCAGCGAAAGCACAAGCCAAGCCTTTTGGCCAGTCCTGGTGGCCACCTCGGCGTCTTTGAGGGCGCTTATCCAAGTTGGGCTTTGGGCTGATAGGTAGGCAAAAAGCAGTGAGCCCGATCCTCCGCAGGTCATGTCGAGGCGTTCAGGCAAGGCAGAAGTTTCCCCCGGAGCTTGCTCGGACGAGGCCGCCAGTACAAACTGGTCTACGCGGCTCCTCTTGTCTTCTAACACCCGGAGGGCCTGTTCACGAGCGTAGGCCTCCAACGGACCACCTCCCACGCTGCCCACGGTAGAGCCATTTGGGCGAACCAGCATGGAAGCTCCGGCGTGCCGGGGAGTGGAGCCCTGGGTGTCCAAAAGCACGACCCAAACCAGCTCTTTTTCTTGCTCGAGTAGTGTGATGATAAGGTTAGGCCACTCCGCGGTAAGCATGCCTGACCATGCCGAGACTCCGAGCTAAACCGGGCCTAAGCTGGTTTTAGCCTTGGTCCTCTTTTATGTACTTCCCGCCCGTAACCACAGTAAAGTGAAAAATTGGTCGATCTACCCGGGTGATCACAAGCGGGCAGTGCACCATCCCAGCGGGTACAAAAATCATGGCCGTACGGTTGATGGTGTGCTTTTCGTCCTCCAACCAGATCTCCACTTCACCTCCCAGATCATAGGGGTTGGCTGGGTCGCTGCCGAAAAAGCCAATGATTTCGTCGGTTTCGTGGACGTGGGGCTCAAGAGCGCTCTGAGTGGGGCGAAAATACCAGCTTGTGTTCATGTGGAACGCGCCTTCCACCACTTGATCGTCTAACCACAGGATGCGCTTTGCAAACTGCGAATAAACAGGATCAATTTGCCTTTGGGCCTCGGGCATCTTAAGCTCGGTCACGATGTACTTGGCGGTTCTTGCGGTGGTCATGGCTCCCTTCCTTGGCAAAAGCTAGCGTGTCTAGTGACCAAGAGGTTATCATTCTGTTTAACTGCCACAAGCGGCTGCAGCTCTTTATTTTTCAGCCGTGGGGCACAGACCAACCGGGCGACAAGAGGAGGAGCGGCATGTCGGATGCGCCCAGCACAGAGGCCGCGGGGACGGTGGTTGAGTTACAGATTAACGGTGAGCGTCACGCGGTCATGATCCAGCCCCAGTGGACCCTGCAGTATGTGCTTTCTGAAGTGCTTGGTCTTACCGGAACCAAGGAGTTTTGCGGACAAGGGGCATGTGGAGCCTGTACGGTCATCATGGAGGGGCGGCCCATTCTTTCCTGCATGACTTTGGCTGTGGAGTGTGAAGGCAAATCCATTGAAACTATTGAGGGCATTGCCAAGGCTAACCATCCGCTGATTGAGTCATACGTAAAGCACAGCTGCATGCAGTGCGGCTTTTGCACCCCAGGGTTTGTGGTTACCGCCAAGGCGCTTCTGGATCGAAATCCAGATCCCACCGAGCAAGAGATTAGGGAAGCCCTCGGTGGCAATCTTTGTCGGTGCGGAACTTATCCCGCTCATGTAAAAGCAGTCAAAGAGGCGGCCTTGATGCTAAGGGAAGGAGCAAGCCGTGCGTGAAATAGAGATGCGGCGGATGCTCGAGTCCTTCGACAATAAACGGGCTGATCCCTATCCGCTCAAAGAATTTGAAAGCGTTGGCAAACGCGGAGTACGGCGCCAAGATGGCTACGACAAGGCTAGCGGAGCGGCAAAGTACACCATTGACGTGCAGCTTCCGGGCATGCTATATGGGCGCTTCCTCACTTCACCCTTTCCCCACGCAGAGATAGTAAGCATGGACACCTCCCGGGCGGAGAAATACCCGGGAGTACGGGCGATTCTGCGCCACGACGATCCGGAGCTGCCCGAAGGGGCGAGCTTGGGTGGACATGAACCTAACTATGTGGCTCCCTTGCCGCGGGTGGCACATTTTCAGGGCGAAGAAGTCGGGGCCTTTGTGGTAGCGGACCGGGAAGAAATTGCCGAGGAGGCTCTCAAGCTGATCAAGGTCGAGTGGAAGCAGCGGCCTTTTGTACTTGACCCCCAAGAGGCCCTCAGGCCGGACGCACCGGTGAGTAGGCCAGAGGAAAATCCTGGCGGCAATTTGGATGTCCGCGGGGTATTTGTGGAGAGCCACGGAGACGTGGAAAAAGGCTTTGCCGAGGCCGACAAGATTATTGAGTTTAAGTTCACCATGGGCCAGAACACCTGGGTGGGTCCGGAACGGCCTTGCGGAGTTTGGTGGTGGAACGGCGACAAGGCAGAGGTATGGGTAAAGCAACAGCGGCCCCACATTGCCAAGCGCGCTATTTCCACCTGGTTTGGCGGAATCCCCATGAACAAGATTCACATGCACTGCTTGTATCAAGGAGCCAGCTTTGGCGGGTGGACGCAGACAGCTTGGAATCTGGGGGGCATGTACTGCGCCGCTGTGATGGCGAGGCGGACCGGGCGACCAGTCAAATGGGTTTTTAGTCGCCGGGAAGACTTTTACGGCGGGGAGATGGACACCGGCATTTTCTACGTGAAGGTGGGTGCCAAGCTAGACGGCACTATTACCGCGGTGGAGGAGCGGGGCGTAGTGGTGAACCAGAACCTCCCGGTTTTTGGCATCGCCAAGCATTTTATTGAGAACACTCGGGTGCCACATGTCCGCGGCCGCACAGAAAACGTTTGGGTTAACAAGGGCCCCAACGTGCCCACGCGGTGTGAGCAGAACATAAATTGTTACAGCGTCAACTTGGTTACCAATCGGGTGGCAGCTGAGTTGGGCCTTGATCCCAGCGAGGTCGCGCTTAAAAATGACGGGGCCGAAGGGCACGATATTGAGTGGCTAAACAAGCGCAAGGCTGAGCTTGGCTTTCCGGTGCGTGACAGCCTCCGCGAGTGTATTGAAAAAGGCAAAGCTGCCATTGAGTGGGACAAGAAGTGGCATCCTCCGGGAACCAGGCGTCTTCCCAATGGCAAGATGCACGGCCTTGGCTTCACCTGGACCCATGAATGGGATGATTCTGGTGGCACCGGCGAGGTGGCCATCTACATCGAGCGCAACGACGGCACTGCTACCATCCTAGGTTGTCGAGCAGACGGCGGGCAGAATGCTGAGACCACCTACTGCCAGATAGCAGCAGATGAGCTGGGCTTTAAGGTGGAGGATGTGCGGTTTAAGCACCAAGAGGATGCCGGCTTTTACACCATGACTCCCGACACGTCCACCAATCTCTCGGTTAATGGGTGGGCAGTAAGACACGCTGCCCGTCTACTTAAGGCCAAGATTTTAGAGGCCGCAGTGGCTCCACGCGGAGTTACTCAGCTGGGAAGCTATCCCCCTGCTTTTCCCGGCAAGCGTCCGGAAGAGCTTGATATCAAAGACGGAGTGATCTTTGAAAAGGCCAATCCCTCTAACCGCATGACGGTGGCTGAGTTTGTGGGGCCCTCAGGAGCCGCCGGTCCTTTGGCTTCGCTGGTGGGGGAGCCTATCTTGGCTCAGTCTGAGGGGCTGGCTCATCCGGAGCGCTTCACTCCACCTATGTTTGAGTATGCGTGGCAGGTTCAGCGGGGAACCTACCTGGGAGTGCGGCTTCGCTTCTGCCGGCAAGCCCACTTTATGGAGGTAGAGGTTGATACCGAGACCGGCCAGGTGGATGTCGTGAAAGTGGTGACCGTAAATGATGTGGGCAAGGTCATTAATTGGGACGGGTGCGAAGGTCAGGCCTACGGGGGAGCCATTATGGGCATTGGCCGGGGCTGCATGGAGGAGGTTGTCCACGACCCGCGCACCGGGATCATGTTAAACGGCAACCTGCTCAATTACAAAATCCCCACTATTCTGGACTACGGCTCCATTGAGAGCCTTATGGTGGAGACAGGCATGGGTTACGGGCCTTACGGTACGGTTGGCATTGGCGAAGACGTGGCCACTGTGCTGCCGGCGCTGATTGGGCCCGCCATCCACAATGCCATTGGCGTGTGGGTTGAGGGCTTTCCCGCCACGCCCGACAAGGTTCTGCGGGCGCTGGGCAAGATCTAGGGCAGGCAGGAGTACTGCACGATGAAAAGCTTTGAGCATGTAAACGCGGTCTCGGTAGACCAGGCTGTCTCTATTCTGCGCAAGCATGGCAAACAAGCGCGCGTAATCGCGGGCGGCACGGATCTATTGGGAGAGATGAAGGATGCCATTCTTCCTCCCCACGACTATCCCCGTGTGCTTGTAAACATTAAGAGCATTCCTGGTTTGGAAGGGATTTCCGAGAGTGACCGGGGGCTGGTAATTGGGGCGCTTACCCGGCTGGAGGATGTGGCCAGGCACGAACTAGTAAAGCAGGAATATCCTGCGTTGGCAGAAGCTGCGCGTTCCACTGCCTCTCCGCATATCCGAGAGATGGGCACCGTGGGGGGAAATATCTGCCAGAACAACCGCTGCTGGTATTACTGGGTAGAGGACAACCTTTTTGAGTGTTTACGGAAAGGCGGGCGCGCCTGCTATGCGATCACAGGAGATGCTCGCTATCACTCGATCTTTGGTCCTGTGCGGGTGGATCGCACTGCCTGTTCACGGGCTTGTCCCAACGGGATAGATATCCCCGCCTATCTTGGGAAGATTCGTGAAGGAGATATCGAAGAAGCAGCGCGCATTCTGCTGCAAAACAATCCCATGCCTGCCATCACGGGGCGGGTGTGCCCGCACTGGTGCGAGACGGAGTGTGCGCGCAGCGAGTTTGATCAAGCACTGGCAATAAGAGAGGTAGAGCGCTACCTGGGTGATTACGTCCTGGAACATAAAGACCAGTTCTACCAGCCACCTGCGACAGATTTGGGCAAGCGGGTGGCTGTCGTGGGAGCAGGGCCGGCAGGACTGGCGGCGGCGCACTACCTGAGGAAACACGGTTACGCGGTCACGGTTTTTGATCGTAACGAGCAAGCCGGAGGTCTTTTAACCTATGGCATTCCTCCTTATCGGTTGCCCAAGACTGTAGTGCAGCAGCAGATGGAAGCTTTTTCTGCTCTAGGAGTGAAGTTTGTTCTTGGCGTGGTGCTTGATCGCCAGGCTTTGGGCCAGCTGCGGAGTGAGTACGACGCGGTGCTGGTAGCTGCTGGGGCTGGCCGGGAAGTGCCTATGGGGATTCCAGGAGAGGATTGTCTTTTGTCGGGCACGGAGTTCTTGCGCCGGATTTATAGCGCTCCAGAGGGCTTAGCTGGAAAAGCAGTGGGAGTAATAGGCGGAGGGAATACTGCCGTTGACGTGGCCCGCTCCCTTCTGCGCCTAGGGGCAAGACCTGTGGTGTTTTATCGGCGGACAAAGGCAGAGATGCCGGCTCTGGAGGAAGAAATCAAGAGGGCCGAAGAAGAGGGAGTTTCCTTCGAGTTTCTTACGCAGCCGGTGGGGGCGCGGCCTGCCGCGAGCGGAATTGAGCTTATCTGTTGCCGTATGGAACTGGGAGAGCCGGATGAGAGCGGCAGGCCGCGCCCACTAAGAATCAAGGGCTCAGAATTTGCTGTGGCCTGTGATCTGGTGGTCAGGGCAAGCGGAGAACGGCCGGACTATTCACTTTTGCCCGAAGCTTGCCTGGAGAACGGGCGACTAAGACGGGTTGACGGAGCTGGGCAGGTGGCCGAAGGGCTGTTTGTGGCCGGTGACTACGTTTCTGGTCCAGGTACAGTGGCAGAAGCCATGCGTTCAGGTAGAGATGCGGCTCAGGCGATTGCTGAGTACCTTGGGTTTGCGGACAAGAAAGAGGCCGATTCCCGGGAGGCAGCGGGAGCTTATGTGGTCGGGGAGACCTTCAGTGAAGGCTGTCTAAGCCCGACCCAGCGGGTCGAGGTGCCGGAAGTGTCTCTGGAGGAGCGGCTGCAGAGTCTTATGTGCGAGGAGCGAAGCACTCTTGAGTTTGGCGCTGTAGCCTTGGAGGCCAACCGGTGCTTTAACTGCGGGTGTGTGGCGGTAAATTCTTCTGATCTTGCGCCCGCTCTTATTGCTTTGGAGGCGACGGTAAGGACTACAGAGCGGGTTATACCGGCTGAGGAGTTCTTTGCTGCTGGCGTGAACACAAGCACCGTGCTTAGAGAGGGCGAGTTGGTTGTGGGGATTGAGGTGCCTAGACCCGAAACGGAGACTCGTTCTTGCTTCCTTAAGTTTGCTCTTCGGAAATCGATTGATTTTCCCATTGTGAATTGTGCTTGTGCGCTTACGTTTGCTGATGGGAAGGTGACAAAGGCCCGCATTTGTCTAAACTCAGTGTTTGGAGTGCCGGTGAGGTTGCAGGCGGCCGAAGAGCGGTTGGTTGGCCGGCCGGTAGAAGATGAGGCGGCCACCGAGGCGGCCGAGGTAGCACTTGAGGGGGCACTTGCGCTACCTGGCAACCGTTACAAGGTTCAGGTCGCACGGGCTT
>Ga0315298_1008744_pt1 | contig 12775 bp, 10 predicted proteins | sample WHS_1_MG_FD_203077 | JGI IMG/M metagenome (GOLD analysis project Ga0315298, IMG submission 203077) | Extremophilic microbial mat communities from Washburn Hot Springs, YNP, Wyoming, USA - WHS_1_MG | ecosystem: Environmental > Aquatic > Thermal springs > Hot (42-90C) | place: USA: Wyoming...
AAGCACAAAAGTTACACGGCTTTGATTTAGAGTTCGATATAAAAAATATTGTTTACGAATCATCCAAAGATTTGATAGTTGTTCTCGACAAGGATGGTTATATAATCAGCGCTAACAAAACGTTCGAAAACTTTATCAAGAACCTAGTTGGAAAAAATGATATTTTATACCAACCAGCCAGGAACATCCTTAGCGAAGAATGCTTGGAAGTCATAAAACACGGCGAAGGCGTGGTCAAAAGGTTTGGACGTTATTTTGAGGTATGGGCTAATCCATTGAGAGATAAAAAAGGTAATGAAAAAGGAAAGGTTGTATTCTTCCACGATATAACCGATGTAAAACTCTCAGAACAAGAAAGAATGTTAGAAAACGAACGTTACAAAACTCTGTTCGAATTTGCTCCCGTTGGGATACTTATCGAAGATGAAGAAGGTAACATCATCGACGTGAACCCCGAATTTTGCAAAATAAACGGAAGAACCAAAGAAGAACTAATAGGTAAAAATGTCAGAATTCTCGCACCAAAAGAAGATTTCGAAATAGTTAAAAAGAACATCCAAGAGATACTTTCTGGAAAGACCTTGGTACATACAGTAAGAAACGTGGGAAAGCACGGAGAAATTAGGTATCTTGAGCTCTACGAAACGAGTATCACTTTACCCAATGGGAAAAGAGGTATACTTTCTATTCAAAAAGATATCACCAAACAAAAAATTGCACAGGAAGTCATTAGAAAGCTTGCAAAGTATCAGCAAATCATTATAAACTTAGCTATAAACTTCATAAACCTTCCTATTGAAAAGCTTGATGAAGAGATTTCAAAAGCCGTTGAACTTGTTGCCAAAGAGCTAAATATTTCAAGGCTAAGGGTTTACAGACTTATCAAAGATGATGGGTCTTTTGTATCCATTAGTTCTTGGTTTTATTCTGAAAATCCAAATGAAATCTCTACAATCACTCTCGATGTAGAAAAAGTAAAAGGTCCAGAGTTAGAAAATCTAATGCAAGGAAAACAGTTTGTAATTACAAAAGAAAAAACAAAAAACGAAGAGATAATAAGAATACTCGGAGAACACTATGCTGCACTTATCACTCCAATAATATTAGAAAACAAAGTATCGGGTTTTATAAGTGCAGCATCTAAAGAACATAAGGATTGGCATCCTATTGAGAAAAATATATTCAAGCTCTTAGCTTCATTAATTGCAAACGTCGAGGCAAAGAAACGATACGAACAGGAGCTGATATCAGCAAGGAAAATAGCAGAAGAGGCAAGCATAGCGAAAAGTAACTTCTTGGCGAACATGAGTCATGAAATTAGAACACCTTTGAACGGTATTGTAGGTTTTGCCAACTTGCTTGCTGAAACAACCTTAGACGAGAAACAAAGGAAATATCTATCAACTATACTAAAATCTACAGAGGTCTTGCTTGGAGTTATAAATGATATACTAGACTTAGCAAAAATCGAGAGTGGTAGACTACAACTTGAGCTCGTTGAATCTAACCTAAAAGCCGAACTTCAAAGCTCACTCATGTTGTATGAAGCAAAAGCAAGAGAGAAAAACCTGGACTATAATATTTTTATCGACGACAATATTGCAGATTGCTTAGTTTTTGATCCTGTTAGGCTCCAACAGGTGTTGTTCAATCTAATCAACAACGCAATCAAGTTTACGCCTGCAGGTGGGTTAGTGTCTGTTCGTATCGAAAAGGTAGGGGAAGACGAGGAACACCAATATATAAACTTCTCAGTAAAGGATACTGGGATAGGGATTCCCAAGGAAAAGATTGAAAAAATATTTGAACCATTTGAGCAGTCTGATGTTTCAATAACCAGAAAATACGGAGGAACCGGACTTGGATTGTCAATTAGTAAACAATTAGTGGAACTTATGGGCTCAAAAATCAGTGTTGAAAGCAAAGAAGGTAAAGGAAGCAAGTTCTACTTCACTCTTAAACTGAAAAAGTGTGTAGCCAAAACAACAAAAGATACGAAGAAAACTTCTGAAATAAAAAAGTATAAAGCGAAGGTTTTGGTTGCTGAAGACTACGAAGTAAACAGACTGCTCATTTCTGAGATACTCAAAAAATTCGGAATAGAACCTGAATTTGCATCTAATGGGAAGGAGGCTGTAGAAAAAGCTCTAAAGAACAACTATGATTTAATCTTTATGGACATACTCATGCCAGAAATGGATGGAATAGAAGCCACCAAAAAGATAAGGCAGTTCAATCTGGATGTTCCGATAGTAGCCTTAACTGCACACGCTATGAAAAACATCAAAGATGAGGTTTTGGCATCCGGGATGAACGATTACGTTGTCAAACCTATAAAAGTTGAAGAAATAGCTCGCGTTCTTGAGACGTACTGTAGTCACTTAACTGAAAAACCAGAAACTGTAAAAAGTGTTGAATCATCAATTTTTGAAACGACAAAAAGAAAAGCTAAACCTGATGAAAAAGAACAAGCTGAAGATATTGCAGACAATATATCCAAACTAAGGGAAGAACTTGAAAAAGCCGAAAAAGAATACGACCTGACACCGGAATTCGAGAAAGAACTGCTTGAGACATTTCTTACCTCTTCGAAAGGCTCACTAAACAATATAATTATGGCACTATCAACGGGAGATTTTGAAACAATACGGCAAGAAGCCCATAGCATCAAAGGTTCCGCACGTTCACTAGGTTTTGAAGAAATAGGTGAACTGGCAAAAGATATCGAATATGCTGCGCGTGATAGAAACTCTGAATTTAATTATCTGGAACATGTTGAAAAGATTTCTGAGTATATAAAACTTGTGGAAAAGCTATTTGAAGAGAGGTTTAAAAGCTAAAAGCTACTAGCAATGTCCTATAAAATTTATAACATCCTCATCAAAGTTTCTAAGAGAATTGGTCAGAAGTTCCAATCTCCTTATAGTTTCTTCCGCATCTTTTGCGGCAAATCCGTTTCCGCAAGGTATGTTTGTATCGTTCAAAGACAACTTGACTGAGTTCAATGCCATCTGAGTACCTATACTTGCTTTTAGCGCGCAACTTCTCTTTGCACCATCGCACGTCATACCAAACAATGTAGCAAGTACGTTGTTGATGGAGTTCTTGATTTGCTCGACTGTTCCATCCTTCAGATACACAATACCAGCTGCCGCACCTGCCGAAGCTATGCTACCAGCTCCACATATTGGGGTTAACATCCCTGTGTAAGCTTTTATGTAAATGGTAACAAGTATACTAAGCAAAATTGCTCTTTCTTTCTTATCTTGCGATACACCAAGTTCATCCGCAACAATTGCCACAGGGACTATACAAGAAATCCCCTGGTTTCCACTGCCAGCAACAGTCATCACAGGTAATAATGCACCACTCATTCTTTGGTCCACACCAGCAGCAACGCACCGAGGTATACCTTCAAGTATTCTTCCAAAATTTCCCTGTGTATCCAAACCTATTCTTGAAATCTCAACATTGTATTGGATAGCTTGTCTAACAATCTCCAAGACATCTTCTTCAGGATTTTGCACATAATCAAATATCTCGTTCAGTGTGATACTTCGTGCTGTTTCTTTTTTGAAATTCACACTCGATTGTACATTGAGTATCTCATCTCCATCCACAACGATTCTAGTAACATTATCATGAGAATCTGTTATCTCAACAATTACCTCGTTCTCTCCCACAAGCTTTGTTTTTATGTGCAAGCGCATATCGTTTTCGTATTTCACAGTAACCTTATCCTTCATCTCATACGCTTTAAAAATCATTTCGGTTGTCACGTTTTTAAAGACCTCGAGCCCAAGTTTGGAATCACCTACTAAATAAGCCAGCATCGCTGCAATTTCAAAGCCGTGTAGATGAGTTCCTGGAATACCAACTTCCAAACCGTTTTTGTAAGTGTTTCTATCCATTACTATTTCTAACCTTTCCAGTTCACCCTTCAGATAATCCTTCCCCACGGCGACAGATAACCCAACAGCAACAGGTTCTGTGCACCCGTAAGAGAGCTTCACGTTGTCAAAAAAAACATTGCGGATTATTTGCCTAATCTTTGAAAGTCTACCAAGCTTTTCGAACTCAGCCAATTCACACCCCACCCTCGCATTAATCAACAGCTGTTCAACCACGTGTTGAAAACATTCTATCACAAATTGTTTTACCAATCGAATTCATCCTGTGATTTTCTGTCTCATATTAAGCACAGCAAGAGTGAACTTTTACTAATTCAATCGATAGTTCTCAAAATTTCTCATTCTCACTTGAGTATGCTTTGAGTATGCTTAATTACTTCACAGCTTTCCTCTCCACGCCCCATTGTAAAAATGTGTATACCTGGAGCACCGTATTCGATAAGCTTTTCAACAAGCTCGACTGTAAAACGTATTCCTACTTTAAACTCTTCTTCCTTCGTCTTCGCATTATCGATTGTCTCAACAAACCTTTGAGGTATGGTCACAAAAAATTTCTTTGGAATGTTAAAAACTGAACTTTTGCTTACTACAGGTTTCACTCCTGGAATTATTGGGACATTTATGCCTATACTTCGACAACGTTCAACGAAGTCTTTATAAACTTGTGCATCGAAGACCATTTGTGTGATGATATAACCCGCTCCTGCATCTACTTTTTGCTTGAGAAATTTCAAATCAGTTTCCAGGTTTGGGGATTCGTAGTGCTTTTCTGGGTATCCCGCCACCCCTACGCAAAAATTTGTCGGCTTAGCTGATGTGTAGAGGTATTTTCCCATGTTCAGGTCTTTTATTTGTCTTACCAGCTCAACAGCGTACTTGTAATCTCCTTTGTTATAATTCTCAACACTTGAGGTAGTTTCACCACGTATAACGAAAACATTATCAACCCCCATTATATCCAGGTCTATCAACATATCCTCCATTTCAAATTTACTCATCCCAACACAAATAAGATGAGGAACAACATCAATTCTGTATCTATTCATCAACGCAGCAGTTAAGCCAAGTGTTCCAGGCCTTTTGACCTTATGAACCTTAACAATTTTGTCTTCATATTCAATGTAATCTACTTCGACAGGATGCCTTGTAATACTTATGAATGAAATGTCATAGTTCATAAGCTTATCCAGGGTTCTGTAGATATTTTCAACATCCTCGCCACGTTTTGGTGGGATTATCTCTATGGATACAATCCTTCTTTCTTTGACCATTTCCGTAACCTTCAACTTCCCCACCTCCAAAGTTTTACAATCTACAAAACTAAAGCTAAACTGAAAGTCTCACATTTCCGTAAACAAGTAGTTTATTCTTAACAACAAACAATACACCCAATATATATCTTTTTTCATCGATATCATCCTTGACAAGCCCCAAGACCTTTTCAAAGTCTTTCTCGCTTTTTATCAAATTCCCGTATTTCGTTGCGAAAGCATCAGCAATCACTGCACTCCTTGCTATTACACAAGCTGCATCGGCATTCCCAAAACTTACCGAATGGCCTATTTTTCCAGAAGAAGTACATACCCCATATTCACCAGGTCCTAAAATAATAGAGAGTTTGTTGAATTCACTATCAAAATTTGCAAAAATTCCTATTCTTACCTCACTTCGAACATTTAAATAAATATCACCACCATTTTCTACAATAACCTCTTTGCTTCCGTGTATCTTCAACAGATACTTTCCAACCGATTCAGCAAAAGCTCCAGCAACGGCAGCCATCGGTCCTACTCCTGCTAATTTAGACGCTTCAGCCATTGCGAGGATTATATCTGTTATTGGCTGAAAAAGAGAAACATCAACAGGTTTGAAAGATTCAAAGAACTCCTTGTTGAATTCTCTTAATCTTTCAAGCTCTTTGTAGTGGTTCCTAACTAAATCATAAACTCCTTCAAGCATCTGAAGGTTGAATTTATCGACCCCTATTGCTAAGTCGGTGTATTTGTATTTAACGTAAAATCTTGTGAATCTTTCAGAGTAGTAATCTCTGTAAAATCTCTTAACAACTTTGAATTTTCTTTGACTCATTTGGATTTCTTCAAATTTATCAATTTGCCCAACATATCCATGGTGTTTCTTTTGCATTTTTCCCTCACCTTCAAATTCCATGTACATCCCTCGCCAAGATTTCAATTCATCAATAAGGCATTTCAAATTTCGTCTCTGACTTTTCATCCGGTAATTTGAGTCCAACAGGACACGTATCAGTACACAACATACAGTATACGCACTTTGACTCATCAAATTTCACTTTATCCTTTTCCCAATAAAGAGCTTCATAGCCGCATACCGAAACACAAGCACCACAATTGACACATTCTTTGTGTTCGTTTAGTTTATCTTTTGGATTTAGCACTCCCATAACATATTCGACTTTTTCATTTTCCAAATGAGAAACAATCTGCTCAACTTTTGAAAGGTTTTTCAACGTTCGTTCTTCGTCAAGCATTGCTGATGGATTCGTCAAAAAGAAGTTGCCGGCTAGTATCCATTTTTTGAGAGTATGGGCTATCTCTCTGGCTTTTTCTAAGCTCGAGAGCGATGTTGTTCTTACAACTTTACCGTTTATTTCAACCTTACCTGACTTCAGTTGTGCGTAACTTACTACACCAACAGTAGGTCTTTCCAGTTTGGAATAATCTTTTATCTCCGTGTGGAGCTCTTCGTTAGAAAGACTGACATAGTAGGCTATTTCTTCATTTAAAATTGGTATCGGAACACCAACTCCGACAAATAGTGTCACACCGTAGTTTTTAAAGTATGCTCCTTTTACAAATTTTGAATCCATCTTCTTAGCATCGCCAATCAGCGCGAGTGTACGTGCAGGAACAAGTGGAACACCATATTCGTTTTCCTTCACTTGCGTTCTGAATTGCGTCCCATACCAAGCAACGTATCCAACCGCACCTCCAAGGAATATCCTTGTTCCAATACCTATCGTCAACATTTTCGGGTCTTTAAGTAACGGACTAAGCTCCCCGGATGTTGAATAGTTGACATTGCCATAATTTGGTAACAACTTGCCCATGTAGGTATAAAGTGTTCTATCAGAACTATTTGTAGCTGCAGCATAGTTTTGATAGGCGTTTCTTGGATTGAATAGGAAGAAATCGTTTATCATATCCTTGTTGATATACCCTCTGAAGTATTTCCCCGGATAACAATCTGTACCTTTTCCATAAGCTTCAAGTAAGAGGTTCTCACCTCTTATGAGCATCTCTATAACATGCCCACCACCAAACGTTTTATCAAATTCCGACTCTTGCGTTGCACCAATGTATCCATCGACAGCAGCAAGTCCGCCGTAAACCCCCACACCAGCAAGTCTTATCTTTTCCATTCTCATAGGGGGCATTGTGTGACCAAAGTTTATAAACGCCCCACTGGAGCACATTGGAGCAAAAGTTCCTGTAGTCACAACATCCACTTTTTTTGAAACTTCTCTAATACCTTCTTCTTTCACAAGTTTTACAACCTCTTCAGCAGTAAGAACAACAGCTTCACCTCTGGCAATTTTCTTGTTGATTTCCTCTATACTTCTCAACTTGTCCAACTGCATCGCCCCCTTTCTTCGGTTTTCTTAACCCTTCCCAAAAAGTTCACTGTGAACCATCCTAACTGCATCCTTTACTTTCTGGGCATCAACTAAGAAATACATCGAAACTTCAGAAGCACCTGCGGAAATCATATCAACGTTTATCTCACCTTTTGATAGAACACCAAAAACTTTAGCTGCTATACCATGTGTATCGAGTAAACCGTAACCTACAACTGCCACGAGTGCCTTGTCCGTTCTGTATGAAATTCTCTCTACTTCTCTAAGCCTGAGCGTTTCAGCAACTCTCATAACTTCTGGAAGGTCTTTTTTACAAACTACTAGATTTATCGCTGTCTGGGAGGTGATAACGAACTTAATATTTAAACAAGACTGTGCCATGCTTTTTGAAATCTCACCTAATACACCTGGAACCCGTCCCAAATTTGCCCCGAAGAACTGAACAACTGCCACATCATCCGTAAACGACACACTCTTTACACATTTCTCAGAAAGATGTTTTTCATTTGAAACTACCGTGCAGTTGCTGAGGCTGAAATTTCCTGAAAAACTGCACACATACAACGGTATTGAACGGTTCTTAAGTGGTTCCACTGCATTTGAATGGACAATCTTTGCACCAAAATATGAGAGTTCCTCAAGTTCATCGTAACTGAGTTTTTCAAGCAATATTGGATTCTCAACGATTTTCGGATCACCGCTAAGAAAACCGTTAACATCTTTGAAAAGTACAACATAACTAGCATCTAAAGCGTATGCCAAAACAGTGGCCGTGTAATCACTCCCACCACGTCCTAAGAGAGTTACATCACCTTCTTTTGATACACCATAAAACCCAGGAACTATGGAATGCTTGTTTTTCCAATCATCCAAACGTTTTTCAATCATATCTTTTGTGAGTTCAAGGAGCACAGATGCAGTCCCAAATTTTCCATCGGTTATTATCCACTCCTCCGGCATCTTAATCTCAAAATCAAGTCCTTCCCTTTGCAGTAATTTTTGCAACACATATGCGTTAAGACGTTCGCCATAGCTTATGATTAAATCTTTTGCAAAATCAGGCACCTTGCGAAGTAATTTAACCGCATCGAATATTTTCTCTAGTTCAAAGACTTTGTTTTCCAATTCCTTAAGCTCTTCTGTTATTTCATACGAATTTCCATCATTACTCATTGATAATAGTGAAGAGTGCAAATCGTAAAGCTCACGCAAAAATGTTCGAACATCAATGTTTTGAAAGTTGTTAACCGCGTTAAACAATCTATCGGTAATACCATAAGCAGCACTCACAACCAAAACTAACGTTTTCCCCTTCTCAAACTCGAGTATTTCTTTAATTTTTGCTATTACTTCGCAGTAGCCTTGAAAGTTTTTGAAGTTCGAACCACCGAACTTAACTACAATAAAACCACCCATTTTGCTCACGGTATCACCTCCTGTAAAATTTTTCTTTGGATATAAAAAAAAGGTCGGGTGATTTTCTCACCCGACCGTCCTTTTGTTTTCCAACAAACTGAAGGCATACCGGACGGTCGGTACGCCACATCATCATAGCCATCATGCTTATTTGTTTGCTCTGGTATTCATCAACTATTAAAGCTTTCGTCCTTCTGATTTCTTTCATCAGCTTTAAATTGCTCCTTCTTACTACTTTTTGATTGATGTTCCCTTTGGCAAGAATTATACACAAAAAATTAGATATTTCAAGATTGAATTTTCAAAAAATTGTGTTATAAAAAAAGCGTGTTTTGGAAAAACTATAAAACCTTGAAGGAAAAGAGACCAAAGGTGGTGTGAAAGTTATGGAAGGCACCATTTGGAAAAAGTGGAATGTTCGTGGTATTGTCCAGGGTGTGGGATTCAGACATTTCGTTAAGAACGTGGCACGTGCAATAGGTATTAAAGGTTACGTGAAGAATGAAATGGATGGGAGTGTAACAATCGTTGCTGGAGGAGTTTCGGAGCAACTAACTGAACTTTTCAAAAGGGTCATGGAAGGGAACGGTTGGAGTTATATCACCGATTACGACGAAGAAATCTTGCCTCCACAAGATTACAAAGATTTCCATGTCGAGTTCTAAACAACTCGAAGAATGGAATAAAAAACTTAATTTTGTATACAAATCTCACAAAACTTACGGAAAGAGGAGATGAAGAGAAATGAAAGTGGCATGCTACGGTCTTCAGTGGGGGGACGAAGGAAAAGGAAAGGTAACGACGTACCTTTCCAAGGACTTTGATTACGTTGTTCGGTATAGTGGAGGTAGTAACGCTGGGCACACAGTTGAGTACGGTGAATTCAAGTTGGTCCATCACTTGGTCCCTTCGTTTGACGTAAGAACAAAGACAAAAGGATATATTGCAAACGGTGTCGTTGTGGATTTGAAGGTCTTGAACGACGAAGTGGAAGAACTAAAAAAGATAGGATTTGATATCTCAAGTAGGCTGAAAATCTCCAGTCTAACTCATATTGTTTTGCCTGTTCACAAAATGCTTGACGAAAAGCTTGAACTTTCAAAAGGGAGTAAGGCTGTTGGAACAACAAAAAGAGGAATTGGACCTGCATATGCCGACAAGGTGCACAGGATAGGATTGAGGCTGGTAGACCTAAAAGAAAAAGAACTGGCTCTTGAAAAATTGCGTTTTGTGAGCGAGTTATATAAAAATCTCTACTCGATAGAATGGGACGATTACGATTGCATCTTTGAAGAATACGAGAAACTCAAAGACAAGATTGTTTCTCCACTCGAAATCAGGTTTGAACTAAATAATTCAAACGTTCTATTTGAAGGAACTCAAGGAGTTTTGCTTGATGTTGATATGGGTAGCTATCCTTATGTTACCGGAACATACTGCAATGTTACAGGTGTTGAAACAGGTTTGGGTTATCCTATAAAAATCGATAAGCGTATAGGTGTTTTTAAAGCATACCTGACAAGGGTTGGTGAAGGTCCATTTCCAACTGAATTATTTGGTAAGGAAGCAGACAAGCTCAGAAAAGCTGGGAAAGAATATGGAGCAACAACTGGTAGACCAAGACGATGTGGATGGCTCGATTTACCACTTCTCAGATACGCAATTGAAATATCCAATTGTGACGAAATGATAATGACAAAAGCAGATGTTTTAGCTGGAATGGAAAAGATAAAGGTTGCTGTTAACTACAGAACAAGTGAGCATGGCAAGGTTATAGATATGCCTTATGATTTAGACTTGATTTCCAATGTTCATGCTGAGTATGTTGAATTCGATGGTTGGAAAAGCTTAGACGACAAAAATTTTGAAAAATTTGTCAAGTTTATCGAATCAGAGACAGGCAAAAAGATAACTTACATATCCACAGGAGCCCTTATTAGCGATATTGTGAGGGTGTCTTGATACATGGAAACCAAAATAACAATCAGATTTTTTGGTAGTTTGGTCGACTTAGTTGGAAAACAATACGTACAGTTAGACGCTGGAATTAATCAAACAATAAAAGATTGTGTAGAGCGCCTCGGTGTTCCACACACCGAGGTATATTTTATAACACTACAAAAAAGCTTTGTGCGTTTTGATAAAATCGTGGAAAATGGAGATATGTATTTTGTTTATCCAGAATGTAATTTGGATATACCAAAGGAATACATTTTAACCCCAAAATATGAAGGTGTTCCAAAATTTATTTTGGATATCCACCTTGGAAAGCTTGCAAGACTTCTAAGAATGCTTGGAATCAGTGCCGAGTATGGAACTGTGGACGACAATGAAATCGTTTCAAAAGCACTCTCTGAAAATCTTATCATCCTTACAAGGGACAGGGGAATTTTGAAAAGAAACGAAGTGACTTATGGCTACATATTGCGTTCAGATGACCCCAAAACCCAACTTAGGGAAGTAACTCTCAGATATAGCCTTCAAAATTGGTTTGCTCCATTCACAAGATGTATGGAATGCAACGGTAAACTAATAAGTGTTCCGAAAGAAGATGTCCAGGAACAACTTCCTGAAAAAGTCAAGGAAACATTTGACGAATTTGCCAAATGCAAAAGGTGTGGAAAAATCTACTGGAGTGGAACGCACTACGAGAACATGAGTGTGTTCATCGAAAAATTTTTGAAAGACATTCCCAGGAAAGAATTTTGAAATATTCCAATTTCTTACACCTTCACTCAATCCATGTCTTGTTTTGGCTAATTTCCCATCGATTTGATACAATTTGTATCGATTTTGCTTAGTTTTATCACAAAAAATGTTATATCGTCCCTCTTTTTAGGTATTTTGAGTGGAGGCTTATTACTTAACAACTTCACCCCATTTTCAGCTGTTGTTTACTCACTTGAGAACATTGCAGGCTCTGTTGCCGATGAATGGAATGCAAAGCTTTTGCTTTTCAATTTGATAATGGGGGATGGAGTTGCGTTTATTTGGTACTACATTTAAATTCCTTAAAAAAGCTTTCTCAAGATTTTAGAGTTCAGATTTTTTGGTTTGGAATTTGGTTGGTTAGGATGATTCAACGCTTTGTTGGATTCATCCTAACCAACTTTTCATATCTTTTACTTGTTGTAGTGTAACCCGTCATTGTAGTATGGTAGTATGGTTGACCTGGCTAACTTTTGAATTTACCACACTATACCTTAGCGTTAGGTATATATATAACGTTAAGTTAGTAGTAGTAGTATTATATATATGGGTGGTAAATTTGGTAAGTTTACCTAAATGTAACACTGGAAGTTTTTATCCAAGCTCACTATAGACTCATATTACAACTTACCACATTTTTGTTACAACTTACCACCCTGGTAAGTTTTCACGAAAAACCTTGATTTTAAGACATATTAAAGGTGGTAAATTTTTCTAATAATGATGAATACACATTTTAAGTGCAATTAGGGATGCCTAAAAGCTGTGAAATTTTTCACTAATGGTAAGTTTAGTAAGTTTTTTGTTGAGAATCATTCTCAAAAAACTATGGATAGTAAACTAATTTTGTTTTTCACAAAATATAGTAGTAAAAAACTTACCACCAGGTGGTAAAAACTTACCAAAAACTTACCAGAAATTTACCACTAATCAATAAGTTGTGGTTGAAAATTTACCACAAACAATATATAGTGGTAAATTTGGTTATAATTTTGCTGTTTCTCGAAGTTATTCTTGGCTAAAAAAGTTTTGGTTCATAAATGGTAATAATTCCGGATATTTTTAATTATTTCGTTACGGTGTTCATTTTTTGGAATTTTATTGTATAATTAATCACAGGTTC
>Ga0315298_1008747_pt1 | contig 12773 bp, 11 predicted proteins | sample WHS_1_MG_FD_203077 | JGI IMG/M metagenome (GOLD analysis project Ga0315298, IMG submission 203077) | Extremophilic microbial mat communities from Washburn Hot Springs, YNP, Wyoming, USA - WHS_1_MG | ecosystem: Environmental > Aquatic > Thermal springs > Hot (42-90C) | place: USA: Wyoming...
CCTTATGAGCATTCTCATCTAAGCCCCCATTGACTAAGGCCCTCCTACCACCCTCCAGAAACTTGTCCCGCCACTGGTAATAAAGCGCCTGACTAATCTGATACTCCCGACAAAGCTTAAGCTATAGGTTTCTTCTCCTTGAGCCCTTCAAGCACAATCTCTAACTTCTCCTCAACTTTCCATCTCCTTGGTTTCACCTCTTACACCTCCAGTGATAAAGTTTCCCACTCAAATAAGCTTCTTAACTCTATACTTTCAGTGTGTCCACTTTCTAAGGGTCTCAGTATACTCTATGATATTGGTTGTCCGAAGTGAAATCCATTCTTCTTCAGAGAATTTAAAAAAGGTCAAGCATACATCTAAAGGAATCTCATTCTCCCATCTATCTTTGAACCGGGGAAAAAACTTCAAGGCCTTCTCTTTAGATGAAGTTAAGAAGAGGGATCTTAAATCATTAGTCACAGCCCGATTCAATTTCCTTGGCACCTTGGCCAATACATTCCGCGTCACATGCACCTGGCAACGTTGCACCTTCGCCTTTGGAAACTCCTTCTTAAATACTTTTTCTAATCCTGAAAGGCCATCCATTATCCCTAAAATGACATTCCAGCCATTTAAGCCTTGCTTCTTTGAATCTAAAAAGAGTTCCCTCTGTCTCGGTATCGCCTTTCACGACCGAACGGTATTATACTTCGGCATGACCGTATCTTACCTGGGATTTTTTATACCACCACTTCTTTTATCATCGTGATTGGGTAGTTAAAACACTGCGTTGGCTTTAGTATAGATGCGGATTTTATTTATATTTTTTTATGTGATGGCACTGGTTGTTATCAGTGATTATCATTGGTGGAGGCGGCGGGAGTCGAACCCGCGTCCGAGAATCTTCCCTTGCAGGTTCTACGTACGTATCCACTGTTTTTATTTCGCACCCAAGGACTCCCAGGGGCAGGATTCCCTAAGTGCTATCCCGTGTTTTCTTACCACCTCTCATCCGGGAGCATGGGAAGTGGCCAGCCTGTCTTCATGACGCCCTGAATCCGAGCCGACAGGCAAGTTCGGCAGGACGTTAGCCGTCTTATGCGGCTAAGGCGTAATCGTAGTTGTCTGCGATTATGTTTTCCTACCTGTTTAACGAGGCCTGTAGGAACCTCGGTACGCTGCTGCAAGTTCAACTATCCCCGTCGAAACCGTTTCGCCCCCATAAGTTAGCATATATTAAATTAGTCTATTCCCAATGTCAAGTTATTCGCCGAAATTTTTCGGCCATTCCCCTCTCCATTGCCCTTCTATCGTCTCTCCTCTTCAATTCCTCTCTCTTATCATAAAGTTTCTTACCTTTCCCCAAACCTAATTCCACCTTTACTCGACCGTTCAAAAAATAAAGCCTCAAGGGAACGAGGGTCATTCCCTTCTCCTGGGTCTTTCCGTAAAGGCGCTTTATTTCCCTTTTATGGAGGAGAAGTTTTCTCTTGCGCAGAGGATCGTGGTTGGCACGATTCCCATGGGAATAGGGACCGATATGCAAGTCATGAAGAAAAACTTCCCCCTTTTCTACAAGGGCGTAACTGTCCTGGATATTTGCCTTCCCATCCCGGAGTGCTTTTACCTCAGTGCCGAAAAGGACGATTCCTGCCTCATAGGTATCGTAAATGGTGTAGTTTAAGTGGGCCTTTTTATTTACACAGATTGTTTTTTGTGTTTCTTTTCCCTTTCCCATTTCATTTACCGTAAAATCTTTAACATATAATCCAACTTCACATGCCCAAAGGCACGCCAGATATTGTCATAAATATCCTTGTTTTCTTTCGCCAAGTCATTAAGAAGACCTTTTATGTAACTACGCTTTGAGGTCTCACTCGAAGGACAGGGATTTTTCATAACAGGCAATTCCTGTTCTTGAGCATATTTTTTTATTAGCTCCTCACGGATATAGGACAAGGGACGAATGATGTGAAACCGCCCACCAAAAACCGTCTGTTTTGGTACCATCGTACTAATTTCCCGACCGTAGAAGAGATTGATGAGAAAGGTGATGATGATATCGTTTCGATGGTGTCCCAAAGCAATTTTCGTACACCCTTTTTCCTCGGCAATTTCGAAGAGTCTCTTTCGCCGAAGGCGGGAACATAAGAAACAGGGATTTTTTCTATTGAACTCACTGTGGGCCAAAGGTCCGTAATTACTCTTTTCCATAACATGCGGTATACTGTTTTCTTCAAAAAATCTTTTGAGAGTCGAAAAACCCCTAAAGGATGGATCGAATCCCGAATCTATGTGGACCGCCAAATACGAAAAGTCGGGAACATAAACCATAGGCGTTGCAAGAAGGCTAAGAAGAGCAAGACTGTCCGCCCCGCCGGATACGGCAATTAACACCCTGTCCCCTTCCTCAATCATGCCGTAATCCATGACGGCAAGTTCCAAATATTTCTTTAGATGGTGAAATAAGCGTGACTTCTTTTTCATCTTTCCCTAATCGGAATTTGATAGTAATCAACCCCGTTTAACTTAGCAAGGAATTTTTAGAAAATTCCATTGAAAAATCCCAGCCTTTGTCTTATGGATAAAAGTAGGTGAAGAAAAGTTTAATGGTCTTAACTCAACAGAAAGGAGCGTTTATGACCGAAATTATCAGTATAACTGCAAGGGAAATTTTGGACTCTCGGGGCAACCCCACCGTTGAGGCGGAAATTTTATTGTCCTCCGGTATCACCGGGCGAGCTTCCGTCCCTTCAGGCGCCTCTACAGGCGAACATGAGATGTTGGAACTCCGTGATGGCGATAGAACCCGATACCTGGGCAAAGGTGTGAGAAAAGCCATAGAGAACATCACAGAAAAAATTGCACCCCACCTTGTAGGATTAGACTGCCTAAACCAAAGGGAAATCGATGAGATGATGATTAGGCTTGACGGCACCCCAAACAAATCCTCTCTGGGGGCCAACGCCATCCTTGCCGTGTCTCTCGCCTGCGCCAGGGCGGCAGCTTCAGTCCTTGAAGTCCCCCTCTACCGCTATATAGGCGGTATCATGGCCCACGAAATACCCTTACCCATGACCAATATTTTAAATGGTGGGCAACATGCCGACAACAACGTCGATATTCAGGAATTTATGATTACCCCTGTAGGTTCTCCTAACTTTACGGAAGGTCTGAGGATGTGCAGTGAAGTATTTCACACTTTAAAAGCCATCCTCAAAAATAAGGGATACCAAACGGCGGTAGGCGATGAAGGCGGGTTCGCCCCCAATCTTAAATCAAACGAAGAAGCCCTCATGCTCATAACGGAAGCTATTGAAAAAGCCCACTATCGCCCCGGAGAGGACATCTCTATCGCCCTTGACCCTGCGGCAAGTTCTTTCTATAAAGAAGGGAAATACATTCTTTCTGCCGAGAAAGAACCGGAAAAAACGGCCACAGATATGGTCTCATTTTACGAAGACTTAGTAAAACGATACCCCATCGTCTCCATAGAAGACGGTTTAGCGGAAGATGATTGGGAGGGATGGAAATTGCTCACTCAGAGATTGGGAAAGAAAATTCAAATCGTCGGTGACGACATTTTCGTAACAAATAAGGTAAGGTTACAAAAGGGCATCGCCGAAGGAATAGCCAACTCTATTCTCATTAAACCAAACCAGATAGGCACCCTAACAGAGACTTTGGATACAATAAAGTGTGCCAAGGAAGCAGGTTACACGACGGTTATTTCTCATCGTTCCGGTGAAACGGAGGATAGCTTTATTGCCGATCTATCCGTGGGGGCAAACGTAGGACAGATAAAAAGTGGATCCCTCTCCCGGAGTGAACGTTTGGCTAAGTATAACCAGTTGTTGCGGATTGAAGAGGAACTGGGAAAACAAGCAATTTATCGTGGCAAAAGTGCTTTCTATTCCATCAACCGGGGTTCCCCGTAACAGGGGTGCCCCTTTTCGTATTCATTAGAGTCAATCTGTAAAGAGATAATTTTTCTCTTAGGATACATAATCGTTCCCGATCAAGGACTGTTTTTGTCCCTCTTTTATCCGTTGTTATTATGCCTTCTTCCTCCAGAATAAGGATAGCATTTTGCACATAAGGATAGCATTGACTTTCTAAGCTAATGTTCTCACCCTTTTCCGACAAAGCGGAGACAAACAGAGGGAATGAACGATAAATATCCTCCAATGTCGAAAAAGATGCTTTCTTTGTACATACATAAGTGAAGGTAAGCCAATAAGCAGTAAGATAACTTTCCATAAGGGACGCAAAAAACCACTTTGCTCCTCCGTTTCTGTTTAAATAGTCAAAGGCGAAAGCCCAGACATTTTCCGTATCTTCCGGAAAAAGGAATTCCCTCCGGAAAATCCATTTCAGAAATTCCCTTTCTTCTTTCATTTCTTTTTCATTTACAAAAAACAATAGTGAAATCAAACAAATCGGAATGAAATGACCCATAATCGTGTTTTTGTAATACTCCAAGTGGATACGTTTTTCTCGGACAATTGTCATATTTCCCTGTAGGTCTCTTACAGGTAAAAGGTAACCCCTTTGTGCGAAATCCTTCCACAAGATGGGAGGTATCGCGGTCCTCTCGTCGAGGGAAGGAGCTAAAGGGCAATCTATTGCTTTCAAATAATGAAGGAAAGAAGAGATTACCTCTTCGACTTGGTCAAGGGTAAAACACTCCCAGTGCAAACCCAGTAATGCGGCAGCTCCTAAGGACACAGGTGTAACCACGGTTAATTTATCAATAGCCCGTGCCAGTTCGTGAGCCAATCTCACCGGCAGAGGTTCACCATCCTTTCTATTTTTTAGATAATCCTTAACGAACAGAGGTTGACCCACCTTGATGTAGACATTGTGGCCATTGCCTCGCAAATAGCGTAGCGATTTAAGCAAATCGAGGAGCGATTCCCTTTTCTTCCTTTCCCCCCGCATCTCTCCGATTAGGGTGTCTTCCTCCAATACCCGTTCGTAACTTATATTAACGGGGATTAAGGCAATATCATCACAGACCCCCATTCTGTAAGCTTCTGTAACTATAGAAAGAAGGCCATAACGTGGCATGAGCATTTTACCTGTCCTACTACGACCACCCTCTAAAAAAAATTCCAATGAAATTTTTTCTTTTAAAAGCATTCTTATATAAGCAGCCAAAACTGCCGAATATAACTTATCATCACGAAAATGACGCCTAATAAAGAAGGCGCCACTCCGCCTGAAGAAAAACCCTAAAGGCCAAAAATTCATGTTTTCTCCCGCCGCCACGTAGGGAAGAGGAATGGAAGCCCGATACAGGAGATAGGCAAAAATTAGGTAATCGGCATGACTGCGATGCGACGGAAGGATGACAAAGGGCATTTTTTCGGAAACTCTTTTAATGGCCTCGAGTTCCCGCGCTTCATAGACAATATCCTTAAAGAGACGCCGAAAAAGATGGCGAAGAACCCACTCCCAGTACGGAATCCATCTTGCATCAAATTCGGCTACAATAGCTCGCAAATTTACCCGCGCCTGGGCAAGAAGCTTTTCTTCCCGGATTCCAAAGAGGGTATATTCCCTTATCTTCCCCTGTAAGAGAGGATCAGACAATACGGCCGTTACTATTTCTCTTCTTCTTTTCAATTTGAGGAAAACTCTTCGGGAAATCGATTGGACATGTAATTCTCTACGTGACGGCGAATCTCAGCGGCCGAGGAGAATCTCATGACCTCTTTTAATAAATCCTTTGCCTCTTGAAGTGTGGCCCGGCGGATTATTTTTTTCACCCGAGGGATGGCCGAAGGGGTCATACTTAACTCATCAATCTCCAATCCCAACAAAATTAAGGTATAAATAGGTTCAGCAGCCATTTCTCCGCACATGGCCACTTTAATTCCAGCATTATGGCCACTTTTAACCACGTGGTCGATGAGACGTAACACCGCCGGATGGAGCGGTTCGTATAAATGGGTCACCCGCTCGTTTACCCGATCAATGGCTAAAACATACTGAATGAGGTCGTTGGTGCCGATGCTAAAAAAATCCACTTCCCTTGCCAAGGCATCGGCAATAATGGCTGCTGACGGAACCTCAATCATGACCCCGATTTCAATGTCCCTTGTTCCTGCCTCCCCTTCCCGGCGAGAAACTTCTTCCCTCACCTCCTCGAAAATATCCTTTGCCTGACGTAGTTCCTCAATGCTCGAAACCATCGGGAAAAGGAGCCGCACCTTACCTAATTTGCTCGCCCTCACTATGGCCCTGAGCTGTACTTTAAAAAGCTCTACTTCTCTCAGACAAAAGCGGATGGCCCTGAGCCCCATCTGAGGATTCATTTCCCGCCCCAAATTAGGATCGGAAAAGAACTTCTCCCCACCTAAATCAAAGGTCCGAATCGTGGTCCATGCCAGATTAGGAACACCTACCACCGATTTATAGTGCATTAGATGCTCTTCTTCGGTGGGCAGTTTATCTTTATTGATATAAATGAACTCCGTTCGATAGAGCCCGATATTTTCTGCACCATGCTGTAGCGCTGCCGGTACCTCTTCCACGAACTCGATATTCCCTCCAATCGCCACACGGTGCTGGTCGATGGTCACTGCAGGAAGTCTTGCCTGACTAAGAGAAATCTCTTTCAACTCTTCATAAAACTTTCTCTTCCCCTCATAGCGACGCAACATCTCTGGATCGGGGTTAACAATAACTACACCGGACGTACCGTCCACTATGACCGTATCGTCGGTTCTCACTTCCCGTGTTATCTTCTCCAAGCCTACAACGGCGGGTATTCCTAAGGATTGGGCAATAATCGCCGTATGAGATGTCCTCCCCCCAAAATCTGTGGCGAAACCGAGAATTTTGTCGATCTTTATCCGTGCCGTATCGGCCGGTGATAATTCCTTCGCCACCAAAACAATTTCAGGATAAGTAGAGGTTGATATCTGCTCTTCCCGACCGGAAAGGTTCCTAAAAATTTCCTGTCCTACGTAATTGATATCACTGATTCTGCTTTTGAAGTAATCATCCTCCATCCTATCGAATATTTCTCGATACATATCGATGGTTATCCGCAAGGCCCATTCCGCATTTACCCCTTTAGACCGGATGTGCTCGATGGTAGTTTCAATAAACTTTTTATCCTTTAAGATTAACAGATACACATCCATGATGTAGATGGGTTCCATTCCACCTAAATCTTTCAGCTTATTTTTTAACTCCTGTAGCTGACGCTCTGTATCTTTTACAGCCTTACGGAAACGCCTTATCTCCCGTGTTACAGCATCTTGATCGGTTAAGTGATAGAAAGATATACGGGCATCGAAACGATCAAAAAGATACGCTTTCCCGATAACGATACCCGGTGAAACACCTATCCCTTTAAGGGCTAAAGTTCTCTCTTCTTCATGAGACATTAGGCTTCTCCAAACTTGTCTTCAAAGAGTTTCTCCAGAGCCTCAAGGGCTTCCTGGGCATCTTCGCCGTAAGCTTTTACTTTTACTTTTGTCCCTTGCGGACAGGCCAGCGTGAGAATGCTGAGTAAACTCTTTGCATCCACTTCCTCACCGTCTACTTCGAAAGTAATGGTGGCTTTATAACGATTACTTAACTCGGCCAATTTTGCTGCCGGCCGGGCGTGAAGTCCCAACTTATTCTTAATTTGAAAAAATTTCACCAATTCCATCTCTTTCTACCACAGGAGGAGCAACGTACTTACCAGAAACAAGCCGTATATCATTTTTAGCCGTGGTATCCCCCTCTTCATTCCATAGAAAAGTAAAATAGTCAGTATTAAAACATACACATCATGGTTGAATGAAAAATTCTTAAAAACACTACGGGTAGAAAGTAAAATTACCAGGGGCAAGATAAACACTATGATATATCGTATCTTTAGTGTTGTTTTAGGAAGGTTGAGCGTTCCAATAAATTCTATACCGTCTTTTTCTCCTCGATATCCATAAATAAATCCTCCAACCCGTAACCACAGATGCGGTACATTATAAAGTAAAAGAAAAGTCAAGGGAGCAAGATTAGAACCTAAAAGGGCTATTAATACGGCACATACGGCCCCTAAGGGTTTTAAAGCCCCCCAGAAAAAGGCATCACCTATGGCAGCGTAGGGTCCACCCAGGATTTTCTTCACTTCATCAGTTCTCTCACCATCCACTTCTAAACGGGCAATGGTAGCCAGTATGGGAGAGGAGAAATAGGGATGGGTATTAAAAAACACCATATGTTTCTTTAAAAAATCTGCGGCCCTTTCCTTTATGAGTTTATACTTAACCAAAGGAAGCAAAGAAAAGGCAACTCCCAAATTTTGCATACCGCGGAAATTGAATGAAGCCTGGATAAGCAGGGAACGAAGAAAAATATCAACAGGAAATGGGATGATACCGAGCCTTAAAGAATCCCTCCTTTGGCTCATAAATTCCCCCTATTTCTCCCTTGACAGGGACAATTTTTTTTGTTAATGAGCTCGGCATTTTGAAAACCCATGAAAGAGAGGTGAACATTATGATTTGCGAAACAATTAAAAGTGGTCTTGAGTGCAGCTTCATGACAAAGAGAGGCTGCACATACAACGGAGGTCGTTGTCATACGATTGTCGAGTTGTGTGAAGGTTGTGGTAAAATTTTAGAAAATACCTTTGGTAAGTTTTGCACCGTCTATCCCAATCCTGCTTCGAAATGGAATTTCGGCAAATGCCCCACGGCAACCCATCTCAAACGAGAGGTGGCCGAGACTACCCAAAAAATCAACCCTCTAAAAGCTTCCAAGCGTTCGACAAAACATTAAGCAATATTGGCGATAGTGCAGATTTCCTGCATTATCGCCCAATCTTCATCTTTTATCTAAAATTTCTTTTATCTCCACCAATTTTTGCCGGACGAGAAGAAGGAACTTCTGTTTTTCCCGCCATTCGGCAAGGCGTTTTTTGGCCCCACTGATGGTAAATTTTTCTTCATAAAGAAGCTTTTTTATAAGGAGCAGTTCTTCTACATCTTTTTTCCTGTAGAGGCGCTGGTCTGATTTAGCCCTGCGGGGCCGAATCGTCTTGAATTCTGTCTCCCAATATCTTATAACGTGCGGTGCCACACCTAATATCTTGCTTACCTCACCGATGCGAAAATACGCTTTCTCGGGAATTAAGTCCGCCATTTAGGTGGTACACCTTAAAATTTCCGTCTCTATTCGTTTAATGTTTTTCTCAGTATCTGGCTTGCCTTGAAAGTAAGAACGCGACGGGGAGAAATTTCTATCTCCTCTCCTGTCTGGGGATTCCTACCGCGACGGGCTTTCTTTTCTCTAACGGTAAAATTGCCAAATCCCGATATCTTTATAGTCTCCCCTCGGGCCAGGTTTTCCTTCATTATTTCGAATACTGATTCTACAATGGCTGCCGATTCTTTCTTTGGTATACCTAATTTTTCATTTATGTTTTTAATAATATCAATCTTCGTCATCCTTTCCTCCTCTTGGTTTATTATTTACCATCCTCTAACCTGTGCCCCCGACTCTTTTACAATCCTTTCCACTATCTTTCGATGGTGATCGTTCACCTCCTCATCGGTCAGTGTCCTTTCCTTAGAGCGATAAACAAACCTAAGACCGATACTTCTCAATTCCACCGGAATCCTCTCACCTTCGTATATATCAAAAATACTCACCTTTTCAAGCAATTCTTCCCGTTCTTGTCTAACATAATGAAGAAGTGCACTTGCTGTTATCTCTTTTCTTACCAAAAGAGAAACATCTCTCACTATAGCGGGGAATCGGGAAATTTCCCGATAGGAGAGTGAGAGTGAAATTGCCTCAGCAAAGGCATCTAAATCTATTTCCGCAACCAGGATATTGCCCTTTAAATCATAAAGTTCCTTGGTTCGGGGATGAAGTTCGCCTAAATAACCCATAGAACAACCATCGATTAAAATTGTGGCAGCCCTGCCCCTTGTCAGGAACGGCTCGTTCACTTCGGATGAAAAACTAACCTTTTCTACCCTTAAGGCATAAAAGAGATGTTCCAAAGAACCCTTTAGGTCATAGAAATCAACCGCTCTTTTCCCCTGCCAATCTTCGGGATTCCAGAGGCCCGATACAAGACAACCCAAATGATTCTTCTCCCACGGCAATTCTTGTTTCCCTCGATCAATAAAAACCCTTCCGATTTCGAAAATTTTTAGGTCTTCTGTCCCTACGCTTACATTTTTCTTCAAGGTTTCCAGCAAACCACAGATTAAAGTGGTGCGCATGACCGATTGATCCTCGGTCAAAGGATTTTCTATAGAAACCCACCTTTGTCTTATATCATCGGGCGAAAACATCAGATTAGCAATTCCCTGCGGCGAAATGAAGCTATAGGATATTATTTCACAGAACCCCTGGGCCGCCAAGATACGGCGAATAATCTCTTCCACACCAAGCCGCTTATTTTTAAATACAGGATCAAGACGCACTCGGGGCAGGGTAACAGGGACGGTATCGTAACCTTTTATTCTCACGATCTCTTCGATGAGGTCAATTTCCCGCTCAACATCCCGTCGGAATGAAGGAGGGGTTACCAAAAAGGTGCTTTCATCTTTTCTCTCGACAATCATTTCCAACCGGGAAAGGAGAGAATTGACTTCTTCGGCTTTAATATGGGCACCCGATACGGCCCATAGTCTCGGCAAACGCAAAATGAGGTTTTCTACTTTCGTTAGCTCTTTCGGATATACATCAATGACACCCTTTAAGACCTTTCCCTCAGTAAGGTCGCTCATGAGGGCCGCCGCCCGATTCTGAGCTCTGAGCACACCCTCAGGGTCAACTCCCCTCTCAAAACGATACGCCGCATCGGTAACCAACCCAAGCCACTTTGCCGAAGCACGGATGGAAATGGGATTAAAATAGGCACTCTCTAAAAGCACCGTTTCTGTATTATCGGTCACTTCGGAATTCATGCCACCCATGATTCCACCTATAGCTACCGGCTTTTCACCGTCACAGATGAGACAAATATCTGCCCTGAGGCGGCGTTCCTTGCCATCGAGGGTAGTAAAAGTTTCCCCTTCCCTCGACGGGCGAACGATAATCCTATTTCCCGCCAAGTTGCTAAAATCGAAGGCATGGAGGGGCTGCCCCATCTCTAACATGACAAAATTCGTTACATCCACAACATTGTTTATAGCCCGCATACCCGCCCCAGCTAAACGCAAACGCATCCAGAGGGGGGAAGGCTTTATTTTCACATCCTTTATTACCCGTGCTGTATACCGGGGACAAAGGTCAGGGGCCAGGATGGTTACCGATGTTACCTCATCAACCTTTTCATCCGTTTCCGGAACTAAAAAGGTAGGATAACGTAACTCGGAATCCGTTAGAACTGCAATCTCCCTCGCCACTCCTATCACCGAAAGGCAGTCAGCCCGATTGGGAGTCACGGAAACATGAAGAATAACCTCAGTAAGGTCCAAGATCTCCCCCAGATCACAACCTAATTTCAGAGGTTTTTCCCCTTCCACAGCAAAGTAGCTTTTTAACGTTTCCGATAAAATTTTCCCACCGCGGGAGATAACCATAACCCCCGAAGCATCATCACTTAAGCCTAATTCCTTCTCCGAGCAGAGCATACCCATTGATTGCTCACCCCTTAAGACCACATCCCTTATTGTCGTTCCATCGGGAAGGCGGGCACCAATTTTGGCCAGAGGAACAAGGTCGCCAACGTGTATATTCTTTGCCCCACAAACTATGGATAATATTTCATGACCATCGGTAACCTCACAGAGGGTCAATTTATCTGCCTTGGGGTGCGGTTTTATAGATACGATGCGAGCTACCACCACCTTTGAAAAGGGGGGATCTCTCCTTTCGACGGCCTCTACCTCAAGGCCGGCCATAGTAAGACGTCTGGCCAAAATCTCCGGTGGCTCTGCGATATGAACATAATCTTTTAACCAACGGATACTTACCTGCATATTAAAATTGCTCTAAAAATCGCTTATCATTCTCGAAGAAAAGGCGAATATCAGAGATGCCGTATTTGAGCATGGCGATCCGCTCCAGCCCCAATCCGAAGGCAAATCCGGTAAATTCCTCGGCATCATAATTTACATACTTAAAGACCTCAGGATCGACCATACCGGAACCGAGAATCTCTAACCAGCCGCTGTAACCGCAAACGCGGCATCCTTTGCCTGAACAGATAACACACTTTATATCCACCTCGGCACTGGGTTCCGTGAAGGGGAAAAAGCTCGGTCTGAACCGTATTTCCGTTTCTTTACCGAACATTTCCCTTAGGAATGTGGAAAGGACGCCTTTTAAATCACTAAACGAAATACCTCTATCCACCATCAAGCCCTCAATTTGATGAAACATAGGTGTATGGGAAATATCGGAATCTCGACGATAAACCCTCCCGGGGGAAATAATCCTTAAGGGTGGACGTTGTTTCTCCATCGTTCTTACCTGGACGGGAGAGGTATGGGTTCTAAGAACGATGTTTTCGCTGATATAAAACGTATCTTGCATGTCCCGTGCAGGATGATTTTTGGGAATATTGAGGGCCTCGAAGTTATAGTAATCTAACTCTACTTCTGGACCCTCAACGATGGAAAAACCGAATCCTGCAAAGATTTCACATATTTCTTGACATACTTGGGTGATGGGATGGAGATGACCCACCAGTATCCCACGCCCCGGCAGGGTAATATCCAAAGGAAACTCGCCCTGTCCCTGGTGGGAATCTTGCAGGTGAGCCTTTTGTTCTATCAAAAGGTCCAGCTTCTCGGTTAAATAGTCCTTAACCTCATTTCCCCTCT
>Ga0315298_1008749_pt1 | contig 12770 bp, 10 predicted proteins | sample WHS_1_MG_FD_203077 | JGI IMG/M metagenome (GOLD analysis project Ga0315298, IMG submission 203077) | Extremophilic microbial mat communities from Washburn Hot Springs, YNP, Wyoming, USA - WHS_1_MG | ecosystem: Environmental > Aquatic > Thermal springs > Hot (42-90C) | place: USA: Wyoming...
CACCAAGCTTTGCTCAACCTCTTGAATCTTCTATCAGGTAACAATTTCTCTAATCTTTCGAGCAATATATTTTACATCTTCTTCTGAAAGTTTTACACTTGAGGGAAGATTTAGTCCTTGCTTAGAGACTTTCGATGATATAGGATATGTAAAGTTTGCATACTTTTGGTATATCGGCATTTCGTGCAGTGGATAGAAGAAGTTTCTTGTTTCAATACTATTCTCCTTAAGTTTTTCTGCAAGTTCATCTCTAGTCACTTTTTTATTATCTATTAAGATGGAATAAAGCCAGAAAACGCATTTAGCCCACGGCATTTCTGGATGTAACGTAATACCTTCTATTGAAGATAGTTCTTCTGTATAAATTTTAGCTATCTCCCTCTTCTTTTCAATAAACCTTTCTATCTTGTTTAGCTGAACTAAGCCTAAAGCTGCCTGAAGGTTTGTCATGCGATAGTTAAAGCCAACTACGTCATGCCAGTACCTTCTTTCTGGACTCGTGCCATGGTCCCTTAGAATTTTAATTTTTTCAGCCAATTCATTGTCGTTTGTTAAGCACATGCCGCCTTCTCCCGTGGTTATTATCTTATTACCATAGAAGCTAAAACACGATATGTGACCAAAAGAGCCAACCTTTTTACCTTTATATTCTGCACCATGAGCTTCCGCAGCATCTTCAATAACATAGAGGTTATGTCTTGAAGCAATTTCCATTATAGCTTCCATGTCACATGGATGACCATATAGGTGTACTGGTATTATTGCCTTAGTATTTGAAGTAATGGCTTTCTCCAACTTATTAGGGTCTATGCACCAGTAATCCTGGTTTACGTCCACTATAACTGGCTTTGCACCTACGTATATTACAGCATTTATGGTTGCTGCAAACGTTAAATCTGGAACTATGACCTCATCTCCCTTACCAATGTTTAAAGCAACTAAGGCGAGATGGAGAGCTGCTGTACCATTTGATGCAGCTACACCATACTTTACGCCAACATACTTTGCGAAGGAGTTTTCGAATTCTTCAATAAACTTTCCCTTACTGCTAACCCATCCACTTTTAATGGCTTCAACAACATTCTTAAGTTCTTCTTCACCAATTTCAGGCTCTGCCACAGGATACCTATACATTTTTCTCACATCTTCAAAGCTCTTGTAAGGATCTTATTCTCACTAGGATAGTTAGGTGCATCCCATGGAAATCTTTCTCCTTTAAGCCATCTCTCCCAGCGACTAACATCCTCTTTAACCATGAGTTCAACAAGCTTATCAAACTTTGTTCTAGGCTCCCAGCCAAGTTTTTCTTTAGCCTTAGAATAGTCTCCCACTAAACATGGAACATCTAGAGGTCTAAGAAATCTCTTATCAATCTTAACGTATTCTTGCCAATCTAGACCGACAACTTCAAAGGCTTTCTCAACAAGCTCTCTTACACTATGGGCTTCGCCAGTTGCAATAACGTATTCATCAGGCTCCTTCTGCTGAAGCATAAGCCACATACTTTTAACATATTCTGGAGCATACCCCCAGTCTCTCTTTGCTTCTAAGTTTCCAAGCCTAAGCTCCTTACTTAGTCCTAGAGAGATCTTAGCAACTTCGTTAGATACCTTCCTAGTAACAAACTCTAGCCCACGTAAAGGAGATTCATGATTAAACAGTATCCCGTTGACAGCAAATATTCCATATCCTTCACGGTATATCCTTGTTATCCAGTAGCCATAAAGTTTTGCAATGGCATATGGACTCATGGGATAAAAGATGTCCTTTTCACTTAAAGGCTTTCCACCATTCAATAGGCCACTTTTGCCAAACATTTCGCTAGTTCCAGCAAAATAGAATTTTGTATCTGAACAAACTTGACGAATTGCCTCCAAGATCCTAGTTGTAGCCAAGCCAGTAACATCTCCAGTCGCAACAGGTGTTTCAAAGCTTGCCTCAACAAAACTTTGGGCAGCAAGATGATAAACCTCGTCAGGTTGAGAAATCTTTAATGTTTCAACGATTGAACCAAAGTCACTCAAATCTGCAGGAATAAGATTAACTTTTCCAAAAACTCCCAAATACTCTAGACGCCAAAAGTTTGGAGTGCTAAGTCTACGATAGGTACCGTACACTTCATAACTTTTATCCAAAAGAAACTTAGCAAGGTATGCACCATCTTGGCCCGTGATGCCAGTAATCAGAGCTCTCTTATTCATCACATTTCTTCACCTCTTAGGACTATAAAACTCTTTTCATGATTATAGATTGAAATGTTTTCCCCCTCCACTGATCTATAGTTTTTTCAATTTTCTTAAATTTCATATTTCTCATACAATTGTATCGCTTTCACATTATCGGATAGAACTGTTAGCGCACTACGCTTCATGAACATTCTCTTGTTGAGCCAGTTTTAGTAAAATTTCCATCAGCTTAGATCTTGAACCTTTTCCTCATAAGCTTCATCACTCCAATACCTAATTCAGCTAAGTAACATTCACTACTCAAGCACTTTTTAGTCAAAAGGAGTAATGGACAAATTTAAGTTTACAAATTTTTCGTAAAGAATTGCTCGTGCATCACAACTTAGGTTAATCTAGATGGGTTCCAATTATTAACATGTAAATATTCTTTATTTTTCATTATTTTAATTATAAGTAATTCCTACAAGAAGAGAATAAATATTACTTTTATCTTTTGATATTCTTATATTCATAAAAACCTTTTCCACTTTTTCTTCCTAAAAATCCGTTTTTGACCATTTGTTTCAAAAGTTTAGGAACCTCATATTTGCTTTGTCCTGTTCTTTTCCTTAAATTTTCAAGGATAATGAGACATGTATCTAGACCTATTAAATCACATAAGGCTAAAGGACCAATTGGTACGTTAGTCCCAAGTTTCATAGCATTATCTATTTCTTCTGGTGTTCCTATACCGTCTTCTAAAGCATGTATAGCTTCACTGAGCATAGGAAAAAGAATTCTATTCACAATAAATCCAGGTGTATCGGGAACCACCATTGGCTCCTTTCCGAGACTTTTACAGAAAGCGAGCGAAGTTTCTAGAGCATCCTTTGAAGTTTCAGGAACTTTAATAATTTCTACAAGCTTCATGATGTGAGCGGGATTAAAGAAATGTATTCCAATTGCTCTTTTTTTATTACTGACAAACTTGAAGATATCTTTCACACTCAAAGAAGAAGTATTTGTAACTAAGATTGTATCACGAGGACATAACTTATCGAGTTGCTTAAATAATTTTTGTTTTAAAGTAATATCCTCCGGTACAGCTTCTATGATAATTTGTGTTGAAGTGCAAGCATCATTGAGATCTGTAGTCCATTTAACTCTAGATAAAAGTTCATGCGAAGGAATAATAAGTCTTTTTTTTAGCTCTTCTCTATGAATGTAATCTGAAAAATCCGAAAAACCTTTGAGACCTCTTCTAGTTCTAAGTATTACATTGTATCCTGCTTGAGCTACAGCTAACGCTATGCTTTTACCTGCTACACCACATCCAATAACACATACCGAACTAATTGTAGTTTTTAATTCTTTCATTAACTCGATCACATGTTATAGTATACTTAAATGTATTTTGAGCATTATTTCAAAACCCTTATTAGGACTTCTGAACCTTCATATGTGATTCTTAGTGCAAAAATCATTCCTTAATATTTCTTCTTTTTATGACTTTTGCTGGGCATCCTATAGCTATACTGTTAGGAGGAATATCCTCGACCACATAGGAAGATACACCTACCCAACTGTTCTTACCAATCGTAACTCCGGGGAGAACGACAGAGTTTAGCCCAAGAGCATTATTGCCCTCAAAAACTACAGGACCAACTATTATAGATTGTTCTTCTACTGGAGCGAAAGGTGTAAATTTATACACAACATTATCTTCTCTTTGCAAATTTCTATAGTGATGAGAAGCAGAGTATATTTTGCTACCACTTGCTATGCCTGAAAAATCACCTATGTAAACCCCACCAACTGACTGAATTAAAACGAATGGAGCTATGTGGCAATACTTACCTATTATTAATTCTCCAACTTTTCCCGGAAATTTTTTGTTTTCTTTAAAGTAAATAGAACCAGCATTTATTTTATTATCATTTTCTCCAGCTAAAAGTACAGTATATGAATCTATATGAGTGCCGGTCATAATACTAATGTTGTGTGGATTTATTATTTTTACATTCGTGTGAATTATAACGTTTTGACCCATACATTTTAACCGAGCTTTCCAAAATGCTGACCGCATAACATAGCCAACCCGATTGTCAAATCCATATGTAATTAGACTCTCAAAGACGGGAAATCTTATTTTTGATAAAATAAAAGAAAGACCGATCACAAAATATAAAAAAGTTCTTATGAAAGCATACTGTAGAACCTTAGTTCTTATAAGAAAGTCATATGAGAAAATGTTTATGGACTTTCCTACATAACTTATTATAACGTACATGAGCAAGAAAAATGAACATACTGTTACGAAAAGCATGCTTTGTCTTCAGTACTTCTAACTTCTCTTTAGCTTATAAGTATTACGCGCTTGAAAATCCAAGATGAATATTATGTCTTGCTGAACCTAAAAACCTTGCTACAACTAACAGCAATATTTTTCTTAAGAACTTTACACTAGACAAAAATAATGTTATTTGAGACAAAAGCCACTAAAAACCAATGTTCTCGTATCTAAGAAAGCCAGGATGGAAAAAGCGTTTACTATCTTTAGATGGTGAATCATACATGTGATACGGGTAATGTAAGTCCATAACGTGCATTTCTCTGACGACATACAATTAAAATATCTTCTTATATTACTTTTAAGTTTGTTTTTGTCTTTTTAACAGTGTCTGCGAGATTATTACTGAGAGACAGGCTATAAAAGTTAAAATTGAAATAGCGTAAGACATTTTACGGATTAATGAGGTTTCATGACGTATCATAAATTGAAAGTTTCCTACAGAACCGATATAGTAAGCATTAAGGAAGTAAAAAGCTTGAAGTGATTCTATGTAAGTTCGGTTGTTTCCACCTTGCAATTGAAACTTCCATTCTGGATAGTACGACTCTGTAAAGACGAGAAAAGTTGGCTTACTAGAACTTAGATTCCCACACCATGTATTAAGTTGAACTTCGCTAAACCGAGTTTGCGCCATATCAACCGCTGGATGGAAAGCTAAAGATTCTTCGATTATGTATAAGAGGTCTAATGAATTGTATCCCTCGCTGTTCTTAACTTCTATTAAATGCTCTCCAGAACTGAGAAAGATTGGGTCCGATTTTATCCATTTCCATACATTATTGCCACGTGTAAGGATACTTAGAACAACTTTACCATCTATTTTAAGATTTAAAATACCCCCATCTGGTCTTTGCAGAAGCCGCAATCCTAGAACATAACTGCTGTTTTTAGCTATAAACAATCTTTGCGTGATTGTTGAATTCGGTTCAAGAGTTAAGTAACCCGACCAAGCGTCAGAAGTATATGGTGTTACGCTGGCTTGTCGGATAGCACCCTCTCCTGCAAAATAGTTTGAAAATTCAAGCAGATAGACATGTTGCAAATTATTAATACGTGACATTTCATCCGCCATCATTTCGTCAACTAACCCAGTTGGAGTTACTGCGACCATATCAAGGTACACTGGATTTCCACTTGTGAAGAGGGTTAAAACGTGATCACCTTTGGATAATGAAAGTGGATTGCAATTAACTTTGATCCATTTAAAACCGCCAACCTCACCTAGATTTACTTCGCCTATAGTTAAGCCATCTGCACTTACTGAAATAACGTTATCTTTTGCTGGAAAAGTGTTGACCCATCTACACCAGTCAATTGGAACATCATTTCGAGCTCGTATCCACACTTCATAAGAGCCGGAATGATCTACATGGAATGGTATGACTAACTTTGTATTTTTGTCTGTATATATTACTCTTTCAGAAAAAACCAACTGACCAAAAACTGAGCTTTGGTAAGATCTTGCAGAAGGTAAAGATCCATGCTGGTCCTCAACTATTCTCCAATCTTGATTTAAATACTTCCATGCTTCCAGCTTAAACTTTGGATCTAAGTATAAGAAAGTTAAATCTCTTAAGTCCGAATCATGAAAAACTATAGCGTTAAACTTTTCAATTTGACTCAAACTATTTTCTTCACTAAGAACATCGGTTCCAAATAAAGCCCAATCGTTGTTAAATATACTCGGCCGATAAAACTCATTGAGGAACGCAATATAATCTACGTAAGTATGAAGCTTAGCATTATTTGTATTAAATTTCTCTACGGTACAAATAAGGATTCTTTTTATTTGTCTCTGTGTGTATGCCGAGAGATCGATATATATTGTAGTCCAATCAGAGAAGTGCACATTATTTACACATGATATTCTGTTGTTCAGGTCATCGAATAAATATATCGATGTTGCAGATGCAGGATTGTCATCATTCTTCAGACGTATTACCAAGTAACGCGTAGCATTCGGATTTATGTTTAAATAATCGTAGCTATATCCAGCATACTCAGGCCACTTTTGCGTGGTAACTATCCACAAATTACCAATATCGCCATCAGTTTCGAAGCCATAAGATGCAGCATTTACCACTTCAGCGACTCTCCATCCATTTTTGAATGTTTCATCACTCCAAGTAATATTAGTATCAACTAATCTTGTCCCCTCACCTAATGCATAAAACGTTGACAATACATTAGGGCCGCCTAATGTTAAAGCTCCATAAGCTGTATATATCCTTGGCTTAGCCAACTTATTTACATAAATTGTCACGTTGCCAATCTCAACTTTATCGAAGTCTGAAGAATTTGAAAGTACTTCGTTTATGTAATGCCAGGAAAAGTATGAGCGACCCCAATCCGGATCTGTAACAATATACTTAACATTTAATAGTCCAAGTATTTTAGCAAAAGATGGAGAACGATAATATCTTTCTACTAAGTCGGAGGAAACTACAAGTCCACGGAAATATGCTCCAACCCCACCGACACTACGTGTTAGATCTATAATCCTAAATTCCTGGTTGATGTTATCCTTCTTAAGCCATTCAACCACTTTAGGATATGGATCCGAAATAGGTTGCTTCCAGCCAGGGAAAAAAGGTTGCATATCAAATGGTCCTGCAGTTGAATATGCAATATTATAAGCCGAGAACACGTATGGAATAATTATTGCTAAAATGATCACTAAGTATGTAAATTTAATCTTAAAATTTCGTTCCTCTCCTCCATTTAAACAGATTCTTATTTTATCTAGTTTACTGATAACTTCACCTAAAGCAATTCCTCCCAAGAGAGAAAATGATAGGGCAACTTGTATGGTAAAGCGACATGGGGTTCTAATAAGACTAAAATATGGTAAAATCCTTACGTATTCAAACAATCTCAAGAAGTAAGGGGCATTAGATCCCATAGAAAAGAATACTGCTAATACTCCTAGCAGGAAGAAAATTAAGTAAACATCTTTCCTCTTCACGATTATTAGAAGTGAACTTAAAAGCAACGGCAATACAAATGGAATTATCAGCACTCCATAAAGGCTGAAATAATCAGAATTAACATCTGCACGAAGCCCTTCGTTTAAGAGAAAGGAAGATTCAATATATGTGTTTGAATAAGTGGGGTACACCGATGTTCTTGAAAAAGTAAAGGGAATTGTGTATGGACTATTTGAGAAGAATAAAGGAAGTATAAAGTAGGCTGAAAGCAAGAAGCCTATCAAAAACATCACGAGAACGTAAATCATTCTATTCAAAAATCCTCTAAATTGCCGTATGCGTGTTTCGTGAGCATGTTTAAAGCAGAGTATTAAAGAAAACAAAATTAGAAATATACCATTTATATAAACATACTCTATCATTGGATAGAAAGTAGACAATGCGATGAAAATACCGCTAATACATATCAATGCATACACATTTTTCTCCTCATTAGTGATAGTATGATATATAAGATAATAAGTCATGGGAAGCAACGCATAGGCCCACATCATATATGGATGCCCAGTAAGTTCTAAAAGAAGATATGGAGTTAGGGAATAAAATATTGCAGCAAAAATACCAGATATTATTTTATTTTTTTCAGAAAAAGAATATGCAGCCACATACATGGAAAAGAAACTAACTATAAGAATAATTACAGTTTGAATCCTGTACGAGATAGCTACATCCTTGGATATCAAGTACAACAAGAGGTGTAAAAATATGTAAATATTGCTGTCACCGATAAAAGTTGGTATAGACGAAAAAGGACTCCAATCGTAAAAGAAGCCATACGAACACCTCTCGATAATAAAGGGTAATCCAGAGAAAATATCCCCCGGCCTTCCAGCACCGTTCCCAATTAGATAATTAAAACTAAAGACCAGGAAAAAGGATGAGGCTAACAAGAAACCTATAATTATTGAATGTTTGTTACGTTCGCTCATGTGCAGTAGCCTCCGCCCCGCTACGTTTCTTTCTGCAGAGAAAACCTATTCTGCCACCAAACATCCTAAGAAACTTCAGACTTCTTTCTAAGAAAAAAGCTACGTCTTCAATCGCTTCATTTACTATTGAAAACGGCGTTATCGGATACGTGTGGTAGTACAACCCAGTAGCATCCTTTTTTAATATGTTTAAATCCGCTATATTGAGCATTTTCCTCAGCTCCTTTTCTGAAAAAAAGTACTCTGAATAGTCTTGGTGAAGCTTCTTTTTTAGCTTACTTTGAAGATAGGTCAGCAAATTAAGTTTATTGGAAGTAGTGATTGTAATATATCCTTCACTTCTTGTTACCCTTGACATTTCCTTGATCCAGCCTAGAAAATTTGTCTTCGAATGCTCGATACTTGAGTAACTCACACATACATCAAAAATATTATCTCTGAAGGGCAAATTAAAGGCACTTGCTAGAACAAATCAGTGTTCAGAGACCTTTGCATCCGCACTAGCTTCTTTGCGATCAGAAGAGAATTTTTGTCTATGTCGATTCCAATGTAAAAATCACTTTTTCTTGAGAGTAAGATAGCATCTATTCCTAAACCACATCCAACATCCAAAATCTTATCCTTAGGGCATATGTGTGTTAACTCCCAATCTATACGTTTCAACCTCAAATACCTTTTCACACTTCTTCCCAACATAATTACCAGGAAGCTCTCGATTTCCTTGTTTATTGCTATATTGTTACATTGACTCAATTTTAGTCATAACTAATTACTTCTTGATATATTTTCAACAATTTTCTTGCAGATGCTTCCCAAGTGTATTTTTTAGCTTTTTCAAAAGCTTTAGTACTCATTCTTTGATATAGTTCTTCATTTTCTAAAAGAGTGACTATTGAAGTTGCTAAAGCCTTGAAATTGCCAGGTGGGACTATAAAGCCCTCTTGCCCAGAAACGACTACTGGATATCCGGCTATTGGCGTAGTAACTACAGGTTTACCAAATGCCATAGCTTCTATGACTGTTTGGGAAAAGCCTTCATGAAAGGATGGAAGTACAAAAATATCACAGCTAGCATAAAGTTTTGCTAATGTTTTTTCATCAGGATTACCAGCAAAAATTATCGAATCCATAAGTTTGAGCTTCCTTGCCAATGATATGAATGGCACTTGTGGAGGCCCAGTTAACACTAACACCGTATTAGGTACCTGCCTACGCACTATTTTAAAAGCGAGTAAAAGATACCATACCCCTTTACGATACCAATCGTTTCCAACAAACAGCAAAACTTTTTTACCTTCTAACTCACCAATTTTGCCAAATATTTTTAAATGATATCGATCAAAAAGATCTTGTCCCAGTGGCAAAACACTTATTGACGGAGCAAAATATCCATAAGATTTTTGAAATTCTTCTATGGTCTTGGAGGTTGGAACGATTAGTCTATCTATATATCTTAAAGCCTCAAACTCTAGAGGAGTGTAGAACATATACATTAATAATTTCCTTAGAAAAGCTTTATTAGATTTGCCTTTAACATCTAGTAGGTGCGCCTTCATTTCAAACGGCAATGCTCCATAGGTATGATACACAAAAGGTTTAGAAGACTGCTTTCTGAAGTAGAGTAAGGGAGGTAAAGAACCAGGGCCATGAAAAGAAAAGAGATCTATGTTAAATCTTTCTTCAATTTCTTTAAGCTTTCGAGCACCTGCTCTCATAAAAACTAATTTTTCTGTGAAGGGATTGTAAGTCGACATTTTCACAGTATGTAAATGAATTCCATTCACAGTAAATTCTAATGAGCTATCACCTGTCGTATCGATGAAGACTATATGAATGTCGCATCCTAGTTTAGCTAACTCATTCGCTAATTTCCATAATACTACAGCAGTGCCGTCTGGTGCTATATCTGGTCTTCTATAGATAACTGAGCAAATGTTCATTAATTCTTCGTCCTCATGACTTTTCTGCCTTTACTAGCCAAACTTGTGAATATTTTTTCTAGTTTCTTGGGAAATTTGGTTGTTCCCATCTCGAATCTCCCTCTTAATCCAAGCCAAACTCCTCTTATTCTTATGCTTCTTAAACCAGCCCTGTTTAAGAGCAACTCTAACTCTTCTTTCGAATACTCTCTAATATGAATACAACCTGGACCTAAACACATCGGATACTTAATGGGCTTTACTAGACTTTTTAACTTAATGGGCACAACTATGGCACAACAGGAACTTAAGATTTGCGGCCTAAACGCTAAACACCCTGCAAATATACCTCAGAAACCTCGCCTATGGTACAAAACGACAAGTTACGGTTAATATTCAAAGTCATAACCTCTTTCTAGCGATGACATTAAAGTGATGATGGAAGCGACTGAGTGGGGTTTTAAGCAATATTGAATCAAGGTAAGACAACGGTAGCCATAAGAAATTATATACTTGTTGCATTGCATGGCTAGGCATGTAACTTGGAACCATTTCCGTTTTCCATAGCTTTAAGATGTCAAACTTCTGTTTAACTAGTAACTTAATGAGGGTGCTTTCATCAAAAAGTACTTCGTGATGATCAATTCTTAGGAGCCGCGCGATTTTTTTCTGTGTAGGCTTTTTTGTTGGGACACTCAAAAATAAAAAAATATCCGTTAACCTTCAGAATTCTGTTCACTTCTCCGAGAAAATGTAATAATCCGTTAAAGTTGTTTTTATCGTGATTTTGGACGTGTTCGATAACAGCGTACGCGAGGACAGCATCAAATCGTCCGCTTTTAAAAAGCAAACATCTTCCGTCGCCTTTCAAAAACTCACAATTAACTCTTTCGCCAATTTTTTTCCATAATTCGTACGTAAAATTGAGAGAACCCGACTTTGGTACATCCAACCCTATAACTGAGTAACCATAATCTGCAAGAATTGCGGTCAAATGACCGAAACTACACCCTAAGTCAAGTATTAAAACATTTTTTTCTTTCAAACATTCTCTCATTAGATTAAGATTTCTTTCATACGTCGCTAAGTAAAGTTTCGATTCAAATTCACGTATTTTAATATATTTGGGTATGTGCTCCTTAATTAGCTCAATGTCCTTCCAAAATACACGGATAAAGTCATCATTCAACATGCTCTATCACATCAAATGAAACAACTGCATCGAAACTTTCGTCTTTAAAGGGAAGGTTAAGAGCGTCGGCTTGCAGAAAATCGAGGTTAGCTGAAATTTAAGTGTTTATACATATCCTTTATTCCAATTTCTCTAACTGAGAAACGATGCATTCAGCCACCTTATCCCACGTATGCTCTTTAGCGAATTCCCTTCCCCTGTCGCCAAGCTTTCGAGCTGAATTTTCATCTTCTAAAAGTCTAATGATCTCTTCTGCCAACTTCTTTACATCACCTAAAGGCACGCTTACAATGTAATCTTTAATCTCTTCGTACGTTGGCAAGTAATAGGTTACAACTGGAAGACCACAGTACATTGCTTCATAGAAAGTTATTGGAATTCCTTCCTCATAGCTTGGAAGGACATAGAGCTTGCTCCTTTTAAGTATTCTATATTTTTCTTCCTCAGGCTTAAAACCTAAAATATGCACATTATTTTCTAAGCCTAAACACTTAATCTTATACTTAAGCTCATTGAGTACTTCAATCGAGCCTGCTCCGACGATTGCAAGCTGAGCTTCCTTCCTGGATTCGTATACATATTTCCAAGCTTCAAGTAAGTCGTAAACTCCTTTCGACGGATGCAGACGAGCAAGGAAGCATGCATCATAAGTCTTACCTTCCGTTGATGTAACATTATCGATGAATCTTGTATTAATACCGCTTGGGCAAACGACTATCCTATTGGGGGACATATTTAGCCTGATGAGCTCATTCTTCACAAAAATGTTTTCTGTCTGAACAATATCAGCCCACTTCACTATTAGAAATATAGAAAGACGTTGCTCTATGAATGATAACAAGTTAGAAATGCAAAAACCACCTGGTCTTTTAGAAGGATGCTGTATAATATGGTAGACTGTTGCAAACCACTTTACTCTATGATTTTTAAGCTTCTGTGCGAGTGCAGGCAACACGTCCCAAAGGAAGTCTGATGGAGAATGGACTACTATACTGGAACTTAAATAAGGAAGAGATATTAGGCAAGAATAAATAGATCGCATGATGGAATTGATTACCGTTAAGATGGACGGATTTTCAATCGTTATGAAGTCTGGAATCTTCTTATAGTAGCCTTTCACTTGATTTTTGTGAAAAATACCGTAAACTGTTTTTGAAACAAATATCCAAAGGGATACATTATTTCTTTTGCTTAGTCTTTTTACTATTTCTAGTTCCCTGACCGC
>Ga0315298_1008751_pt1 | contig 12766 bp, 11 predicted proteins | sample WHS_1_MG_FD_203077 | JGI IMG/M metagenome (GOLD analysis project Ga0315298, IMG submission 203077) | Extremophilic microbial mat communities from Washburn Hot Springs, YNP, Wyoming, USA - WHS_1_MG | ecosystem: Environmental > Aquatic > Thermal springs > Hot (42-90C) | place: USA: Wyoming...
TCTATCAAGAAATACCCGTGCCTGCAGGAAGGTCGCGATCAACAGTAACGATTCCAAGCGTATCGCCTGCAAGTGCTGCCAGCAGCATTCCTTTGCTTTCTATCCCACGGATGACGCGCGGTTCAAGGTTTGCAAGTACCACCGCGGTTTTGCCGATAAGGTCTTCCTTTGTATAATACGGCTTTATTCCTGCTACCAACATTCTTGTTTCATTGCCAAGGTCAACTGTCACAAGATAGAGTTTATCTGCTGCCGGATGGTCTTCAACCTTAAGAATCTTTCCGGTCTTCAATTCCATCTTCTTGAACTCATCATATTTCACATTTTCCATACTGCCTCCAATTTTGATAATCCCTGCTGCGTTTCGTTTGCCCGAACTGTAAATTTAGAATGCCAGATAGAATTTTTCAAAGGTGCTTTTTTAAGAATTCTATTGCCTCATACTGCATTTCCGGTGTTTGCCTGTGTCCTACCTGATAACGCTTCAGTACCCAGTTTTCAGTGGCGCCAAATTGCTCATACCGCTGTTTCAGCCGGGCATCTATCTTGTCAAGACCTGCTGGCGGAGTCAGAATATCATAGTTGCCTGCGAGTGAAAGATGCGCCCGCGGCGCAATGAGCGCATTTATTGAGGCAGTGTCAAAATGCTCAAGCAATGATGGCACGTAGTAATAAATGCCGTGGCCGTTTAGACCCCGGGTTTCAATGAGCGATTCAAAATCCGTTAGACAGCATATATCCACACATACCTTAACCCTTGTGTCCAGCGCTGCAAGCCACCACGCCATCGTACTACCCATAGAGGTACCGATTGTGCCGATGCGCCTGGTGTCAACATCCTGTCGGGTCGCAAGATAATCAATCGCCTTAATGCTATCGTACACCATCAAACCCCAGAGAACCTGTCCTTTCCAGATAAGTTCCTTAAAAAGTACTGTTTCGTCCCTTCCACTGCGGTCGCCAAAATTCCACGCATCAATGGCGAGGACGCTGAATCCGAGTTTAGAAAATTCATCAGGGTAGGATTTCAAACCAGGCCAGCCCTTAAGCAGTTCGTCCTTGCCAAGGTCGTACATACCTCCGTGACAGTGGTTGAATACCACCACAGGCGTTTTTTCTTTTCTGTTTTTTGGTTTAATGAAATAGGCAGGAACCCGCTCAATCCCATTGAGGTCAAGAGTGAGCCGTTCAAGAATATACGCACCCCTATCTTCAACAGAAAAACATTTGCCTGAAACGGGTCTGCGGCGTTCTGGAAGCCGACCGAGTAGCCCGTAGAGTTTTCTGCGTGATTTCTCCTGTTCTTTATAGAGCGCGTCTATATTTTTACTCGCCATATTCCTGTCCTCCTGTCTCAAATAGAGTAAACCTTGCAGGCAATGTAGCGTGTCCCGGGTATGCGGGTGAACAAACTTGCATCGTCCTTATTTGTGAGTCGTCCTGTATGAAAATAGTAAGATGTCATCACTCTGCCCGAAGCCAGTTCAATTGAACTGGGATATCCGAGGTCCCCATGCAGACCGTCTGAGCGAAAAATGAGTTCATCACCGAGATTCCAGGTATTTCCTTCATCTTCACTGATACATCCCCTCACACTGTATGGGGGTCTGCGATAGCCATAGGTCATGAGGATCCGGCCATCTGATAGGGTTAGAAGATTAGCAGGACATCCCCAGATATCAAGTCGTCTTGGAAATGCCCATGTTTTTCCGCCGTCAGTAGAATAGGTCTGCATGAAGTATCCAAAACGATCATCCCGCATAACAGCAAGAATTTTGCCTGATTTTGCGAGACAGAGAGACGGTTCTTCAAAAAGGACATTCTGAAATGGGTCTGTTCCAAGCAACACAGGGTCCGTCCAGTTAATGCCATTGTCACGAGAGCGAATTACAAATGCCTCATAGTAACCGCCGACCCTGTTTCCATATAATGGCATAAGAAGGTCGCCGTCAGGCAGTTGGAGAACAGGTTCAGTCGGTCCATGGAATAAATAACCAATAACCTCAGGATATACTGGGGTCTTCTCCCATGTTGCCGCATTGTCAAACGAACGCACTAACCCGGTGCTTACTGGTTCATGATGCCATGGTTCTTTATACATCACCTTCCACTGAAAAAAATTACATATGATTGTGCCATCGCGCAACTGGGCAAGTGAGGGATCTTGAACTCCATACTCCTGTTTGTAAATGAGTTCTGGCTTCCCCCATGTCTTACCGCCGTCTCTGGAACGCACCAGAACCGCTTCACTTTCCCCATCAATATGACCTGTGGCTGGTTTTCTTTGCGGAGCGCGACGGAATCCCACAACAAGGTCTCCATTCTGCAGGTGCACAAGAGAGGGATTATGCGCGTAAAATTCAGGGTCCATATAAATTATTTGCTCTGCCTCTTTTACAAATGCCATCTATACCCCCGGGGTGGATATATGGTTCTGCCAGTGACCTTGATTAATTATCCTCTCCCTCCCATATTGGAAGAGGAAAAAGGCGAAGTGATTCCATCTCACCCAACAAGAACCTGTAGGGGCTTGATTTATCAAGCCCGCGGACCTGCTTTAGGGAGGAGTGGGCTCCTCCCTAATATCCTACCTCCCATATTAACTGCTTTGGGTCGGATAAATCCGACCTGCTTTAGGGAGGAGCGATACCTCCTCCCTAATATCCTACCTCCCAATGCAGGCAACCTTTAATTACTTATCGGGTCGGATAAATCCGACCCATACAAATATCCTGCATCCAGATGCAAACTATCATATTCAGCCCGCCGGCACCTATCAAACCGCTACTACCTATCAGTGGGCAGGGAACTTCTTATTTTTCTTTTACTTAATTGTGAGACATTTCATGATTCATTTGATACCGCCCACAGAAATTTCTTCCCATTCAGATATTCTTACGCAGTCCCGTAAAGTTTCCCGTCTGCTCCAGGATAAATCGGGTCATCTGCATGAACAATTGCACGGTCAATATTGTTGAAAACCTTGTGGAACGCTGCAACGATTTTGTCCATGAGGTCACGGCCGTTTGGGGCATGAATTCCATGTACCACTGTATAAGTATCGCATAACATCTTCGCAACAGGAAATTGATTCACATCATAGTTGTATCTGACGCCTTTTGCCTCATTGACTGCCCACGGGAATCTTGACCCGCCGTATCCAAGTTTGCTCTGGAATAAATCCTGGCCGGGTACAGGCATTGTCTGCCACTGGCCTACCAGCACCCCTTCCCTGTAAAGGGCTTTTTCAACGCTGATACGAAATTTCCTCGGCTCGCATTTTATACCGGCAGCAGCAGGGTCAAACCGGATATTGTACATGAAATAGACATGTGTGCATTCAGGCGGGCAGTATGGAGGAATAATACCAGGAATTTTTCCCAGTTCCCCGGTGAGGTAATTGGCGTTTGCGATACGAACAGCATTATATTCATCAAGATGCGCCAGTTGCCCGAGCGCAAGAGCCGCTGGAAGTTCCTGATTTCTGTACATATATCCAAGAATGGATGCGTTATAGACGCGTCGCTTGCTCACTTCATCAACCTCATCTCCAAAACACCTTATGAGCATTCCCTTTTCAAGGTATTCCTCATTATTTGTCACAAACAATCCACCTTCTCCGCCGCACAGGTTCTTAAGGCAATTAAGGCTGAACGCACCGACATCAGCAAGAGCACCAACTTTTTTCCCCTTGTAGATCGCACCATGCGCCTGACACGCGTCTTCAATAACAAATAGTTTATGTTTTCGCGCAATCGCAAGGATACGGTCCATATCAGCAGGAAGGCCCTGGATGTGAACCGGTATAATCACCTTTGTTCTTGGAGTGATTGCTGCTTCAAGTTTATCCGGGTCCATATTATAGGTGCGCGGATCAATGTCTACAAATGTTGGAATTGCCATCTGATGCAGGGCGCATGATGCAGAAGCAAGGAATGTAAAGGCAGATGTAATAATCTCGTCGCCCGGACCCACGCCAAGTGCGGCAAGCGCCATATGAAGCGCAGCAGTGCCGCTGCAGGTAGTCAGGCAGTGTTTTGCGCCAACATATTCTGCCCATGCCTTTTCCAGCGCAGAAACCTTTGGGGCAGTCCCACCAGCGACAATTCCGCTGTCAAGTACATCCTTTATATGTTTCTGCACATCTTCATTAATGATAGGCCGGTTCTTGTAATCATTTCTTGTAAGGACAGGTTTGCCCCCATCAATTGCAAGTTTTTCTGCCATACCTTCCTCCGGTTGTTTGCTTTAATCTTCGGATTTGTTTCTGTTTGAATCTTATCTCTGGATTTTTGCTGCTTTATTATCCTTGCTTTGATAGCAGTTATTTGATTTATTATTTCAATTCATATACCTGCTTCAAGAGTTCTCTGCTTCTTTCTATGATAATTTCATCCGCGTTGTCTGCGACCGTCCTTGTTTCAGTTTCGTATCCGCCCTGCTTTATTGCCTCCTGAGTCGGGATATATCCAGCATACCCGTTCGCCAGCCCGATGATAATCGTGCGGGAAAATGGACTTGCTTTCTCAATGTTTGCGCCGATTTCAGTGAAGAGTTCTCCCGGAAAACCGATTAGTGCGGTATCACCGATGGCGATGCAGGTTTGTTCAATCAGAATTGGTATATCCTCCTGCTCTTTCAGTTTTTTAAATAAAACCGCCTTGTAATCGTCTCCAACTCCATCTGCAACAGGTTGAACTTTTCCACCAGTTTCCGCAAGAATCTTCTTTGTCCAGGCCCACTCTGCCTCAGTAATATGTCGGGCAGGTATTTCATAAGAGATTGACGCACCACGAATTGCTGGTTCTGGCTCAAGGTCACTTTGTGCAAGGGCTGAAAGCACTGCCTCGCCTATTGCTCCTCCTGCGCGCTCCACCCCTGTCCAGTCCCTATCTCTCAATCCGTCAATATCAATATTTCCCTGGGCTCCGTTGATAAACATGGCCGTGGAACCTGTTTTTTCTTCAATGTGGCGTATAGAAGCACCAGGATAATCAGCGCTGATAAGGTAATTGTCTCCTGACATAACATTTGGATGACCGGCATGATGGAAAAACACCGCGAAGGGAGATTTGCCATGATTTGCATCCCTGAATCCAAGCACCCTGACCCGCGGATCTATTTCTCCGAGAACTTTTATGATGCGTTCTGCTGGAAAACTCTCCCAGTTCATCACAACATGCCCGTCATCTGCAAGAAGGCGCCTGTAATGGCTCACAGTGCGTTCTTCGGCTTCTCCTCTCAACAAAACGGCGCGCTGAAACCTGTCTGCCGCCTGGACAACTGCTTCCACAATTCTCCCTGAGAGGAATTCAACATACCCGGCTTCTGCTGGATTATAGAACCCGATTGCCGCAGGCCCCGAATGATTATGTGTGGCGGCTATGACAACTCGTTCAACACTTATACCGGTTGCAGCAGATACCTGTGCGCGAATTGAATTAGCATGCTCTGTCTTAAGAGCACAAACATCTGCAGAAACAATAGCGAATCCATCGCGCGGGTCTTCGGTGTTGCCGATAAGCAATGCCCGGGTGAATATTGGGTCATGAACCCCTTCGGATTTATGCGAGCGAATCATCCCGTCCATCCAGATAGGCCCTTGTGGTGTTATCTCTCTTTTCCCGATACCCGCGTACATTTTTTGTCCCTGTTTTATGAAATCCAATTGCCACTTCGCATTATGCATTATATCATAGCAGGAAATATTAGTTAACACATCAAATTGACTTTGCAGGATGTTAAAATCAAGGTACACTATGAGGAAATTTCTTATACACCAGGAGAAGAGATGAAAATCAGTTTGTATTCGCTCTCATTGAGCGACAGAACCCCAGTGCAGGTCGTGGAACTGGCAAAAAAATACGGATGCGACGGAATTGAATGGTGGTGCAGGGAAAATGGCCATGTAGACCGGGCGAACCTTGAAAAGTCAGCAAAAGAAATCAGCAGCATCATGGATGGTTCTGAACTGGAGGTCGCCGGTCTTTCGCCATATTTTGACTTTAGTGAAAATAAAGATATCCTTGCCAGATTATTTGAGGCAGCGCAGATTCTCGGGGCAAGAAATATTCGCTGTCACAGTTATGCCTTCACAGGCGAAATCCCGGTGCAGGAACTCATGCGGAGACAGCGCGGATGGCTTGAGGCAGTGGTGATCCCTGAAGCGCAACGCGCAGGTGTGCGGATAATGATTGAACAGCATCATAATCAAATATGCTGTACGCCGAATGCCTGCCGAGAACTTGTGGATGGACTGCCTGAAGAAAACATCGGGGTCATTTTTGACCCGGGCAACTCCCTTTTTGAAGGATATACGAGACCCGAGTATGCTATAAGCGTCATCGGGAAGTATCTCTCTCATGTTCATGTGAAATCAGCGCGGCCTGTTGCTGAAAAAGGGGCTGTGCCGTCTGGACGAAGGTATCCGATGGAGTTTGGTGCAATTGCATCCGGAGACCTTGACTATGAAAAAATTGTCGCTGTATTGAAAGCAAAAGGATTTGACGGTTTCCTGTCTCTTGAAGCGCTGGATGGCCGCCCCGGCGAGCAAAAGATGGAACAGGATATCCTGTTTCTCAGAAAACTTGTTGACTCGGCTGAATAAGAACAAAGAACCATATGGATACACGGCTTCATAGACTTATTCCGGCAATTGTCACCCCATTCCGGACCGACCTGCGGCTTGATGAAAGGGTTTTTACACGTTATGTGGAGAAAGTGGTAAGTAGCGGCATTTCTGCAATTGCAGTGAATACCGACGCAGGTGAAGGACAGTTTCTTCTTCAGGAAGAACGGGAAAGAGTTCTGTCTCTTGTGAAGAAAACCGTGTCAGGGCGCATCCCGGTTGTCTGTGGTCTTGGAGGCGTCAACACAATGCAGGTTCTTGAGCATGCCAGAAGATTTCAGGACCTTGGCACTGACTTTTTTCTTGTTTTTCCTCAACCGGCATTTCGCGGCGCGACCGGGAAAGACAGGGCAATTATTTCCTATCATGAATCACTTGTGCGTATCGGCGTCCCGCTTATTATCTTCCATCTCCAGGAGGCGCTTGGCGGGGTTTTCTACCCGGCTGAAACGATTGCAGAACTTGCGCAGATGGACGGCGTGGTGGCAATCAAAGAAGCAACCTTTGATGCCCTGATTTACAGAAATGCGGTTGATCTGCTGTCTTCTGCGAAACGGCGCATTTCCATCCTGACAGGTAATGATAACTTTATCATTGAATCCTTCCTGCTTGGTGCAGATGGGGCACTCATCGGGTTTGGCTCCATTTTCACAGATATTCAGGCAAAGGCGATAAACCTCGCCAGAAAACAAAGATACCGGGAAGCGTTTGCTCTTTTTACCCGCATTGACGAGATATGCCGGTTTTGCTTCAAGCCACCTGTCAGGGATTACCGCGCCCGTATAAAAGAAGTTCTTGTTGCTCAAGGCGTGTTCCAGAACGCACTTGTAAGAGCGCCGCTGTTGCCGGTTGTTGCTTCTGAACGCCGCCAGATTAGAAAAATCCTGAATCATATTGATATAAAATTGCCTGGAGCAGTCAAAAAGAAACTGACCTGACGCATGGGTAGGATACTATGGCAAAGAAAAACTCTGCACTGGAAGAGATTTACTGCCACTATTCACACAATCCAATTCCTGATGATTTTGAGAGCATTGTCCTTCGCACTCTCGGTGTGAATCTTGCAGCGAAATATGGCCCGTTTGATTTGACCTCACCAGTGCTGGTTGCGCCCGGACAGTTAACAACCAATACAGCGCAGATTAAGGCGCTGCGCGATGCGGGGTTTGCCGGATGTGTCCTGAAATCAGTGGTTGGCGAGGACCCTTGCGGTAACTGCTCAATGTCGCGGCAGAGAAGAAAACATACCTTCATCAAGTCAGTATATGACCCGGACGATAAAGAAGGGGTTCGTCCCATAATCCACTGGAACGGCGGACTTGATGTGAGAAAACTGCCTGAATACCTGTCCTTTGCACGCGAAGCATTCAAAATGTCCAGCAATCACTTTTTTATTGCTGCTTCTTTCCTTGCGCATCTGCCGCTTCCTGAAGAGGACTTTCTTGTTGAAGAGTGGTTCCATACAGCGCGCCTGCTGAAGAATGCCGGATACAGGGCATGCGAAATAGATTTCTGCCCGTTTTTAAAAAGGGAAAATGACCTTATTGACCAGAAAAATGTTCTGCGCTGGTACAGGGAAATACCAATTCTTGTAAAGAAAGCCGCGCCTGATATGTTTATCTATCCAAAACTTCTCAATCTTGACTATGGTTTTGAATTTCAGATGCGCATGGCAGAATCTGCGATTGAAGGTGGCGCAGACGGCCTTGTTGTGGCCAACAGATTTTTCAGCAAGGAATTTGACTGTGCCCATGGCGGAAAAAAACTGCACGGGTTGAACCTTGCACAGGTGCGGGAAATATGCCGGAGATTTCCAGGTGTGCCTGTATCTGCGACAGGCGGCGTGTACTCGGGCAGGGATATTTTTGATTATCTCAGCGCCGGGGCCAAAAATGTGCAGGTATTGAGCGTCCTTATGGGGAAGGTTCGTAAGCCGTTTGTAAAAAAAGGACACAAATTTGAACAGGTTTTTCATAAACTGATGCTTGACCCGGAAGATGGCCTGATTGCATGTCTTCTGTCTGAGGCATAGGAGACACGGATAACCTTCAGAAAGTGCGTCAAACCGTCTCACACAGAGAGGAGAAATTTATGATTATTGCTGAAAATGGAAATGCAAGATGCCGCATATCTGTACCGGAAAAACCAACGCCATGTGAACTTCATGCGGCAAAAGAACTTAAAAAATATCTCGGGAAAATAAGCGGAGCAAAATTTGAAATCGCCGCAGCAATTCCGGCTGAAGGGCCGGCAATTGTCGTTGCGGAAATCGGGCATACACCACTTGCTGGAACAAGAACAATGGCGTGCGAATCAATTATGAGGACTATAAACAACAACCGGCTATTTCTTGTTGGCGCTGACGCACGCGGCACCCTTATCGGCATTTATGCTTTTCTTCGGGATGTGCTCGGTTGCATCTTTCCTCAGCCGTATCCTTGTGATGAATATATACCCCATAAAAGCACCATTGATGTGCCTGAAACAGATTATTACCATGAGCCTTTTTTAAAATTGAGATACCTGTTGGGCGGCGGTGATATTCCGGTCCTTGACTGGTGTGCAAAGGCAGGGATGAGTTTTTCAGGATCTCCTTTTCAGGACAAGACCCCAGAATTTGCAGGAGAACGACCAATTCTCACAGATGAAACGGCAAGAATATGGCACAAAGAATCAGTTATTCTTCGCGGGGAACCGGGTATTTCAGTCGGCGGGCATGCCTGTGAGGCAATTATGCCGCCGTCAAAGTATTTTGAGGCGCACCCTGAATATTTCGCTTACAACCCAGCCCAGCAGCCGAATGCCCTGCACAGGATGAAAAATGGCCGCGATTCGTATGGAATCTGCTGGACAAATCCTGATGTCCGGAGAATTTTTGTTGAGTACTTTTTGGAATTTTTTGAAAAATATCCATTTGTTAGACGCTTCACATTCTTTCCAAATGATGGCCAGCCGCCATGCTTCTGTGAAAATTGCCGAAAGGTTGAAGAGCCATGGAAAGGAAAAACCACAGGGGAAAACCTTCAGTATACAACCAACTATGTGCTATTTGCCGCTGAAATCGCCCGTGCTGTGGCAAAGAAATTTCCACATGCGCGCATTGAGGTAGGCAGTTATTCAAGCCATACAGAACTTCCTGACGATTTCAATGAGGAACTGCCGGCAAATCTTGATGTTCTTTTCTGTATCTTTGAGCGCAAGTGGGACAGGGCTCTGGATGACCCGCCGACTGATGAAGAATTGCGCCATACGCTTTCAGAGACACCGATTGGTTCCTATGAGAAAGATGCGCACAAGTATACGGTATATCCAGCGATATTTTCACACTGGCGCAAGCACATCAAGGGAGAATTTCGTTACTATGATTATCTCACCAGCACGCTCGGTTCTGCAGGGATGCTCTTTCCGGTCAGCCGGGCGGCTGTGCGGACAATCAGGTACCTTGCGACACTCGGTTTTTCCGGTTATGGCTCACAGTGGTTCAATGCGCCGCTCATCTGGGCTTCTTACGGATTATCTCTTTATGTAACCGCACGCGCTATGTGGGATAAAGAGGCAACATGGGAAGACCTGGCAAAGGAATACTGCCGCGGGTTTTATGAAGAAGCAGGAGAACATATGTTTTTGTATTTCAAAACCCTTGAAGATTCTGCGCACAATGTCAGGTTCGGCATGGGAATTCCAGAAATACTTCAGATTTTTGACCCTGAAACCTGCCGGACTTGTCGGAATGCGCTTGCTGAAGCAAAATCATCCACAGCATCCGCAAAGGTGAAACGTCGCATCCGCAATCAGGAAGACCTCCTTGAATTCGGACGTCTTTTCTGGGAGACGCGCCGTCTTGAAAAAGAAATTGAAACAGCAATCAAAGAAAATCGGATTGATGAAACCTTCTTATTGCTCGCAGAACATGCGAAGGTTGATGACAGGATACAAAAACTTTTCAACAGGCCCCTTCTGCGCTGGTGCAAGAAATGGCGCGGTATAGTTTACAGGCATATACTTGGAGCCCAGGCGGACGGCAGGGGATTATTGCGCGCAGTTAAACTTATCAAAGATGCCACAAATGCGCAGTTTAACAATCTCTGGTATGATGAAGGTGAGAAATTCTGACATTTGAATTTTGCTTGAGTACCGGCCGTGATACACTAATGTGGGGATGCCTTTTTCAGGGAAGGGATGGAAAATGCTGAAAATTCTCACTGAACGGTTGACAAATTTCCTTTACCGCAACATGTTTGTTTTTGACATCATCGGGTATTTCCTTGTGGGGCTTATCGGCTTCATCAACGGTCAAATTGGCAAAGAAATTTCCATAGCAATATTCTATGTGTACCCGATTTTCCTTGTTACATGGCTGCGTGGAAAAACCCGCGGTATGTTTATCGCCATTGTCGCTGCTGTTACCTGGTCGGCAGTGGATTTGATGCAGACCCATACCCTGATTCCTTCGCCCATCCTTATCTGGAACGCAGCAATGCGCATTGCGTTTTTCCTCCTGATTAGCCACATACTTGCTTCACTCAAAATGCGGCTTGAAAATGAACAACGTCTTGCACGGACTGATTTCCTCACAGGCGCAGTCAACGCGCGCCATTTTTTTGAACTTGCTGCAGCAGAGATTTACCGCACGCAGAGATACCAGAGGCCTTTTACAGCGCTCTATCTTGACCTTGATAATTTCAAGGCGATCAATGATTCTTTCGGGCATACTGCAGGTGATAAACTGCTGAAAAATGTGGTTGTAGCACTCAGAGAGAATCTTCGGCAAACTGATGTTATTGCCCGGCTTGGCGGTGATGAATTTGTGATAATGCTTCCTGAAACAGGCGAAGAACCATCATCAGTGGTTGCAGACAAGGTGCAGCAGAAAATTCGCGAGACAGCAGAACAAAACGGCTGGCCGGTTACATCAAGCGTGGGTATGGTTACATTCTTAAGGGCACCCGAATCAGTGGATGAGATGCTAAAGCAACTGGATGCCATGATGTACGCAGCAAAAAATAGCGGAAAGAATTCAGTAAAGCGCAACGTCCTCCGGTAAGCGGCATCCCAGGCATCACCTACTGCGGAAGGATATCGTCGTCAGTCACAATCCCAAGGTCAAAGGCAATCTTAATAAAATACATTGAATGTACCCAACCGAGCGGCCAGCGTGCGCACCGGAATGCAGCGCGGAAGAATTTTGCCACACGGTCAACCCAGCGCCGGTCTCCAGTCATATAATAGGCGTATGCGGCTGGATTGTAGTCCGTGATCCTGTGATAACAATGAACAAAACAGTACTCTGGAGTCAGCCGCCATTTTAGTTGCTCAAGCATGAACTTTTTGACTTCCTCATCACGGGTGATTTCCCAGTACCAGTACATACCTTCCCATGAGGCATAATCGCCGTACCTGACCAGTTTCATCGGCATGCCGATAGGTTTTGCCGCAAGCATGCGGCCATACGCCTTTACCTGAGCCATAAGCCCTTCAAAGATAATCTTCCTGCAGGCGTCAAGATACCGGTCATCTCGATTGAAGTGGTAACACCATGTAAGATTAATCATCGGTTGACCTGCTTCACGATGGTCCCCACAGATAATTCTGAACCCTTCGTCTGTATTAATCCAGTGTAGAAGATTCTCACACATTCGCATTGCAGCCCTCTTGAATTCTCCGTCGCCTGTTAGGACATAGGCAAAAAGCAATTCAGTAAACCACATATGCGAAGGGTATGCTGCACCATCGTTATGGTGGAGGCAGTGCGCCACCATGCCGCCATTCTGGAAACTGTCTATGCTGAAATCCACAAAATCCACCTCAAGAATATGCTGCGCGGTTGCAAGAGCCACCTCAAATGCAACAGGGTCTCCTGTGCGCAGGTGCTGCTGAAAATAGGGTAGCGCAAACATCTCCTCATTATTTGCGCCATTGTCTCCATATTCCCAGAAACCTGTTGCCTGATGCGGCATAATTTCCTCAGTAACGCCCAGACACCCATATGCCATGCCCATCCATGTGTCCATCACCTTCTTTTCAAAAAGCGGCCGGTTTTCCATATCATATTCAGGCAGTTTGTCTATCGCGAAAACCTTGCATTTTCTGATGTGGGCTGTATCTCCGGTTATCGCTATTGGCCCGGGTGATGGCCAT
>Ga0315298_1008753_pt1 | contig 12765 bp, 11 predicted proteins | sample WHS_1_MG_FD_203077 | JGI IMG/M metagenome (GOLD analysis project Ga0315298, IMG submission 203077) | Extremophilic microbial mat communities from Washburn Hot Springs, YNP, Wyoming, USA - WHS_1_MG | ecosystem: Environmental > Aquatic > Thermal springs > Hot (42-90C) | place: USA: Wyoming...
GCCGGCCGATGCCTGCTCACCAAAAACGACACTGGGTCTTTCCATGGAGGGCTCCCTCTCAAGTCGTCACCCTACGGCCGCAGGAACGATGAACAATGATAGCACAAGAGGGGATGGCATGGCAAAAGGGGGGTAGCGTGTGGCTGTTCAGATCCGAGCCCCGAAGCCTTGAGGGCCCATCCATATCGGCCCGGCGGGCACAACCGGGCATGAGAAGGCTGCTGTGATCCGGGGAGCATGCACAGTGTTGCGCATTCCTGGACGAAGCGTGAGCCATGTGTTTGACATCGAGCGGGAATGGTGTTAAAATGAACATGTGCCTTACATTCAGTAGGACACGGAGGCTTTGATAGGGAGCCAGTCCTCGATGTATCCAGCAGAGCGCAGGCAGGAGATCCTAAGGTGGCTCGAGAAGGACTCGAGCGTCACAGTGGCCGAGTTGGCATCGCATTTTGGGGTCAGTAGGGCTTCGATTCGGCGCGATCTGAACCACTTGCGCCTCCGTGGCCTTGTGCGTCGCACCTATGGGGGTGCCGTAGACCCGGATAGCTTGGTTATGGAGGCCCCTTTCAACGAGCGCAAAGTCTCGCGTTACGAAGAGAAGGATCGCATTGGCCAAGCGGCGGCGCAGCTGGTTGGTCCTGGGGAGACGATCTTCATCGATGGGGGGACGACGACTGAGTGCATGATACCTTATCTGGGCGACAAGCGGCGCCTGACCGTGGTGACGAATGCTCTCAACATAGCGAGCCGAGTGGCTGCGTATGCTGAGATCACTCTCATTGTGATCGGGGGCACGCTGCATCGGCGCTCGCAGACACTCGTTGGGGTTCTGGCTCACGACAACATGCGTGCCTACAACATGCATTTTGACAAGGCCTTTGTCGCTGCACGAGGTGTCTCGGCCGAGGCCGGCCTCACCAACGCCAGTTTCGAAGAGATTCCGATGAAACGCAAGGCGATCGAGTCCTCGAGCCAGGCGATCGTCTTGGTCGACTCGTCGAAGATTGGAGTCATTGCTGCCGGGCAGATCGCGCCCGTCAGCAGGATCAACCGCCTGATCACTACTCGCGAGGCCCCTGCGAGTGAGATTGAAGAGCTGCGCCGGCTGGGGCTCGACGTCCAAACTGTCTAGTCTGAAGGGTTGTCGATGGCGAAGTTCTCGCTGGGTATCAATCTCTGTTTTGCGACCAACCGCTATGTGGAGCCCGACGAGTGGGCTCGCATAGTCAGCGAGGAGCTGGGGCTCAAACGAGTGCAGTTGATCTCCGACATTCTGGACCCTTTCTGGCCGCAGGCGGTGCTGGATGCCGAAGTCAAGCGCATTCTGGCCGCGACACGTCGCTACGACATCACTATCCAGTCGCTGATGACGGGGGGCCACAGTCGCCTCAACCACTTCATGCATCCCTATGTTGAGCACCGGGAGGCCTGGCTGGCCTGGTTCAAGCGCTTTGCGGACTTGGCCGCTCGCCTGGGCTCGCCAGCGGTAGGCAGCCATTTCGGTATCATGACCTTCCGCGACCTCGAGGATCCTGCCCGCTACCGCGAGCGCCTCGCTGATGGGGTGCGTGCCTGGCAGGAGCTCTCACACTATGCGCGGGCCATTGGGCTCAAGTACGTGTATTTTGAGACGATGTCGGTGCCGCGTGAGGCGCCGGACACGATAGAGTGTGCACGCGAGCTTTTGGCGCGGGTCAACAGCGGTGCCGACGTGCCGGTGAGGCTATGCCTCGATGCGGGCCATGCTCCGCACCCCTCCCAGCGTGACCCGTATCGCTGGTTGCGGGAGCTAGGCCGTGATGCGCCGATGGTGCACGTGCATCAGACTGATGCCAACCACAGTCGGCACTGGCCGTTTGTGGATGAGTATAACGCTGTCGGCATCATTGACCCGCCACGTGTCCTCGCCGCGATCAACGAGAGCGGCGCCGCAGAGGTAGACATCCTTTTTGAGATACTGCACCGCGAGGTGGCCGAGCAGGAGGGGCGCATCGTTGCGGATCTCAAGGCCTCGGTGGCCTATTGGCGGCGCTGGGTGCCGGTGGATGGGGCCGAGTGGCCCCGAAGCCAAGATGGCGGAGACAGGCAAGGCTGATGGCGGAACGCACGATGCGAGCGCTGGTCCTGCGTGCAGTGGGCGATCTCCGTCACGAGGTGGTGCCCTACCCGACTATTGAGGACGGGTGGGCTATCGTGCGCGTTGCTGCTGCAGGCGTGTGCGGGTCCGACATCCCGCGCGTATTCCAACATGGCACGTCTCGTTTCCCACTCATCCCCGGACACGAGTTTTCGGGCGTGGTGGAGGAGGTGGTGGGGCCGGGACCCCAGGAGCCGGGCACGCGTGTGGCCGTGATCCCGCTCATTCCCTGTGGCCACTGTTCGTACTGCCAGATTGGCGCTTACGGGCAGTGTGCCCATTATGATTACCTGGGCTCGCGGCGCGACGGTGGCTTCGCGGAGTTTGTCGCCGTGCCGCAGGCTAACCTGATGCCTCTGCCGGAGGGGGTCGACCTCATTGAGGCGGCGCTGACCGAACCGGCGGCTGTGGCGCTGCACGCCATGCGTCAGGGAGCGCCGGAGGCGGGTGACACAGTGGCCATCCTTGGCACTGGGCCTATCGGCATGATCCTAGCGCAATGGGCGCACATCCTGGGCGCCGGGCGGGTGTTGCTGGTGGATGTCGATGAGCGCAGGCTGCAACTGGCGGCACGGTTGGGCCTGGGTGAGACGTGCAATGCGCGCCAGAACGATCCGGTAGCCTGGGCGCAAGCGATGACCGACGGGCGTGGAGTCGACCTGGCCATCGAGGCAGCGGGCGTGGCCGCTACCCTGGACGAGGCGTTGCGCATCGTGCGCCCGCTGGGCCGCGTGGTGCTCATGGGCAACCCTGCGGGCGACATGTTGCTGCCTGGCGCGACCTTGTCGCAGGTGCTGCGCAGGCAGCTGACCATCCGTGGCACCTGGAACTCGTACTTTGCCGACCTGCCCGTTCATGAATGGCGCATCGTGCTGCAGATGCTTGCTGCGCGTCGGCTTGAGCTCGGGCCGCTCATCAGCCATCGTGTGCCGCTGGCCCAAGGGGTAGCCGTTCTGGAGATGATGCGCGACCAGCTCGAGTTCTGCAGCCGCGTGTTGATCATTCCGTAACCCAGCGGGTGCGAAGGAGCAGACCTGTGAAAGCGGCTGTGTTTGAGGGCCTGAATCAACTGGTGGTGCGCGAGGTGCCTGACCCCGCGTTGCCCGACGAGGATGGCATGATCGTGCGGGTGCGCACCTGCTCTGTCTGTGGGTCTGACGTGCGCATCTTTCATCATGGCAATCCCCGGGTCAAGCCGCCGCAAATCGTGGGGCACGAGATTGCTGGCGAGGTGGTTGCGGTGGGTCGGCGCGTTACGGATTTCAAGGTGGGCGACCGGGTGGCAGTGGGCGCCGACGTACCCTGCGGCGAATGCCGCTGGTGCCGCGAAGGGATGGGCAACAACTGCGCCATCAACTATGCTATCGGCTACCAGTTCCAGGGCGGCTTTGCCGAGTACATCCCCCTCAATGGCCTCACCGTCCGGCTGGGTCCGGTCCATCGGATCCCTGGCTCGCTCAGCTATGACGTAGCCGCACTGGCCGAGCCTCTGGCCTGCTGCATCAACGGTGTGGAGATGTGCGATATTCACCTGGGGGATACGGTGGTCGTCATCGGCGCAGGGCCAGCGGGTTGCATGCTCATGCGCCTGGCCCGCTCTCTCGGCGCGGCGCGCGTGCTGGCCGTCCAGCGTTCGCGGGCACGCGTAGGCGAAGCGCTGCGCATCGGCGGCGCCGATGAGGTGGTTTGCTCGCTGGACACCGACCCGGTGGCGGCGGTACGAGAGGCGACTGGCGGCGCAGGCGCCGACGTGGTCATCACGGCCAACGCTTCGGTCGAGACCCATCGCCAGGCCGTGGAGATGGCCTGCAACCGCGGGCGCGTAAACCTCTTTGGCGGCCTGCCCAAAGATGCGCCGCCCATCGAGCTGGCGAGCAATTTGATCCACTATAAGGAGCTGCGGCTCACTGGCTCACATGGCAGCGTGCCGCGCCAGCACCGGTTAGCGCTCGATCTGCTAGCGACCGGGGTGATCGATGGTCAGGCGCTGGTGACCCACAGCTTCGGGCTCGACGAGATCGCTGCAGCCTTTGCAGCCGCCGAGGGTCACTTGGGAATGAAGGTCATGGTGCATCCGTGAGAGTAGTGGAGGGGCAAAGTCAGCCCGTGGGAGACAGCCCGCGTCGGAGAGCGGGCAAGGACTGAAGGTGAGCAAATTCATTCTCGAACTGCAGGGCGTCAACAAGACCTTTCCAGGCGTCCAGGCTCTGACGAATGTGGATTTCGGCGTCGAGCCTGGCGAGGTGCATGCGCTCGTTGGCGAGAATGGAGCCGGCAAATCCACCCTAATCAAGATCATTGCCGGCGTGTACCCGCCAGACGCCGGCACCATTCGGTTCGCGGGGCAGCCCGTGCGCATCCTGAGCCCCCACCACGCGCAGACGCTGGGCATTGCCGCCATCTACCAGGAGTCAAGCCTCTACCCAGAGCTGTCGGTGGCCGAGAACGTCTTCATGGGTCACCACCCGCGCGCAGGCCTGCTGCGCGCGGTCGATTGGGAGGCGATGTACCGTCAGACAAGTGAGATCTTCAAGGGCCTGCTCGTGGACCTGGACCCGCGGGCCAAGGTCGGCAACTTGAGTGCGGCCTACCGGCAGTTGGTAGAAGTTGCCAAGGCGCTCTCGCAGAACGCTCGTGTCCTGATCATGGACGAGCCGACGGCTTCGCTGACCCAGCGTGATGTCGAGGCCCTGTTCCAGACGGTGCGCGTCCTGCGAGGGCGCGGCGTGGCTGTCATCTACATCAGCCACCGCCTCGAAGAGGTCTTTGCTCTGGCCGATCGCGTGACGGTGTTGCGCGATGGTGTGCTCGTCGCCACCCGGCCGGTGAGCGAGGTGACGCAAGGTGAGCTGGTGGCCATGATGGTGGGCCGCACCCTGGACACCATGTTCCCGAAGGAAGAAGTGCCGATTGGCGAGCCTTTGCTGCGCGTGAAGCACCTGGGGCGGCGTGGGTCGGTGAGCGACGTGAGCCTGGAGGTACGCCGCGGCGAGATTGTGGGCCTTGCCGGCCTGGTAGGCGCCGGACGCTCGGAGCTGGCGCAGACGCTATTTGGCATAACGCCGGCCGACAGTGGGAGCATCGAGCTCGATGGGCGGCAGGTGACCATTGGCAACCCACACCAGGCGATGGCGCTGGGCCTGGCCTATGTGCCCGAGGACCGGCAGCGCCAGGGCCTGATCCTACCCATGAGTGTGCGCGACAACGTGACACTGGCCATCCTCGATAGCCTGTGCCGGTTCGGCCTAGTATCGCCTGGGGCCGAGGAAGCCATCGCGAAAGAGTATATCGACCGTCTGCAGGTGCGCACGCCCAGCTCGCGGCAGACGGTGGTGAACCTTTCGGGCGGCAACCAGCAGAAAGTAGTCGTCTCCAAGTGGTTGGTCAGCCGGCCGAAGGTGCTGATCCTCGACGAGCCTACGCGTGGCATCGACGTGGGCGCCAAGGCCGAGATCCACCGCTTGATGAGCAGGTTGGCAGGGCAGGGGCTGGGCATCGTCATGATCTCTTCTGACTTGCCCGAGGTCTTGGGCATGAGCGACCGCGTGCTGGTGATGCGCAGGGGCACCATCGTCGGCGAGTTCCAGCGTGGTGAGGCGACGCAGGAGAAGGTGATCGCCGCTGCCATGGGTCTCGTCGGGCAGGAGGCAGGAGGGGCGAGTGTTGCGCGCGAATAGCCAACGGGCAACTAGCAATGCATGGTGGAGTATCCTTGCGTCGCTCCGAAGCCAGGAGGCGACCCTTGGCGCCTTCTTGCTCGTCATGGTCGCCGTGCTGGGCGCCATACAGCCCGCGTTTCTCGCGCCACAGAATATCCGCGACATGTTGATCAACGCCTCCTACCCGGCCATTGCCGCCGTTGGCATGACCATGGTCATCGTATCGGCTGAGATCGACATCTCGATAGGGTCCATCCTGGCCGTCTGTGCCGTACTGGCAGGCAACCTGGCGCAGGCGAGCGTGCCGATACCGTTGGTGTTTGCGGCTGCTCTTGTGGCGGGGATGCTGCTGGGGATGTTGAACGGGGCGCTCGTGGCATGGGCTCGCATCCCGTCGATTATCGTCACACTGGGCGCACTAAGCTTCTGGCGCGGGCTAGTCATCTACCTGACCCAGGGTGCATGGATCCAGAACTTGCCGGATGCTTTCTACTTTGCCCAGCGGAGCGTGCTCGGGGTGCCCGTGCCGATCTGGCTGATGGTGGTGCTTGTGGTTTCCGGCATGCTCTGGATGCACTACAGCCCTCTGGGGCGGGAGATCTATGCTGTGGGCGGCAGCAGGCAAGCGGCGATGCTGGCTGGCGTGCCGGTAAGGAGGCGACTCTTCCTGGTGCTGACGCTCAACGGCATATGTGCAGCAGTGGCAGCGCTGATTTACGCCAGCCGTTTCTCGGTCATCCAATCCAACGCCGGGCTGGGCTTTGAGTTTCAGGTCATCACTGCCGTGGTCGTTGGGGGCACGAGCATCATGGGGGGCACTGGCACCATCTTGGGCTCGCTTCTGGGGTGCCTGCTCGTCAGCGTGATCGGTACGGGCCTGACCTTCCTGAAAGTATCGCCTTATTGGATGCAGGCAGTCCAGGGGACGCTGATTCTCCTGGCGGTAGTGGTCGACGTATTGCGCCGCCGCCACGCCGGGCGCTGACTGCGAGGAGTCTCCGATGACACATAAAGCCAGGTATGTGCAGAGCTGGGCCGCGCGCCTGTCCCGCTCGCTGCTCAGCCAGGAGGCGATGCTGGCGATCATCCTTCTGCTGGTCGTCTTTGTCCTGTCGCGGCTGTCAGATCGCTTCCTGACCGCCGGCAACCTCCTCGCGCTCACTCGCCTCTTCGTCGAAGTGGGATTGATGACCCTCCCCATGACCATGATCATCATCACGGGCGGCACTGACCTCTCGGTGGGCTCGATGTTTGGCTGGTCATCTGTGATGCTGGGCTACGCCTGGAAATACTGGCATTTGCCCATCCCTTTGGCTGTGCTGGTGTGCCTGGGGGTGGGGCTTGCGGGCGGGCTCTTCAATGGTCTCATGATCACCCGCCTCAAGATACCCCCGCTGATTACAACTCTGGCTACGATGGCCATTTTCCGCGGCATGGCTTTTGGCGTAAGCCAGGCACGCTCGGTGGGAGGCTGGCCGGAGAGCTTCTTCGCCTGGGGGCAGGGCTATCTGGGTCCCTTCCCGATCCAGTTCCTGCTCTGGGTAGCTTGTGCCATCTTGGTGGCCATCTTCCTGGGCCGCACGGCGCCGGGCCGCTACATATATGCTATCGGCAACAATGAAGAGGCTGCACGCTTCTCGGGCATCCCGGTGGACCGCATCAAGCTAGGTCTGTACGCCTTTAGCGGCTTCATGGCCAGCCTGGCGGGGTTCATCTTTGTGTCGCGCGTGACTACCACGCGTGCCGATGCTGGCACAGGCATGGAACTCGACGTGATCGCTGCTGTGGTCTTGGGCGGCACCAGCATCCTTGGTGGGCGGGGCAGCATCGTGGGCACGATGCTGGGGCTGCTGATTATCTCGCTCTTGCGCAACGGGCTCACGCTGGCCGGTGTCAAGGGCGATGCCACCGTCGTGGTCATCGGGGCGGTGCTTGTGCTGGCTGTGTACATTAATCGGTTGTTCGCTAGGCAGTAGGCGACGGAGTGGCTTCGCCGTGCCGCCGGTGACCGCAAGAAGGGGGGTGATCGCTCCGCATAGACGACAGCCCGTCTCCCAAACGGACGTTTTTCGCTTGCAATGGAAGAGGAGGAAAAGCCACATGTCTCGTCGCATGGCATTTGCGATGGCCGCCGTGCTCGTGGTGGCCATGGTGCTGTCGTCGTGCGCGCCGGCTGCGACCCCTACGCCGGTGCTGCCGACCAGGGCCCCCGCCCAGGCCACTAAGGCCCCAGAAGCCACCAAAGCCCCAGAGGCGACCAAGGCTCCCGAGGCGACCAAGGCCCCTGAGGCGACTACGGCACCTGCCGCTTGGACGGCTGGTGTGGCCAAGAACCCTAAGGACCTGAAAGGCAAGCCGCTCACAATCGTCGACGTGCCCAAGCTCATCGGTATTGAGTACTTTTCGGCAACAGCCAAGGGCATGCAAGATGCGGCCAAGGAGCTGGGGAATGTCAAGGTGACGACCGATGCCCCTACCGAGGCCAAGATTGAGAAGCAGATCGAGTTCATTGACAACTTTATCACCCAGGGCCCGGATTTCATTTTCTACGCTGCCAACGACCCTGTGGCGATCTCCCCGGTGTTGCGCAAGGCGCTTGACAAGGGCATCCATGTCATCGGTTACGATGCGGACGCTGAGGAGAATGCACGTGAGTTCTTTGTGAACCAGGTGGACTTTAAGGACTTTGGCTATGCCATGGCCGACGAGGCCGCGCGGCTGGCCGGTGAGGATGCCCACCTGGGCATCGTCACGAGCTCGCTGACTGCGCCCAATCAGAACACGTGGATCAAGTACATCAAGGAGCGCCTGGCCGACAAGCACCCCAACATCAAGCTGCTCGATATCCGCCCCTCCGAGGAAGACCAGAACCTCGCCTTTACCGTCACTCAGGACATGATGAAGGCCTATCCTGATATGAACGTGGTCATCGGCCTCTCCTCGGTGGCTTCGCCGGGTGCGGCCGACGCAGTGACCCAAGCCGGGAAGATCGGCAAGGTGCACGTGGTCGGCTGCTCTACGCCCAACGTCATGCGCAAGTTCGTCAAGAGCGGCGCCTGCGAGAGCGTGATCCTGTGGAACCCGGTGGACCTCGGCTACGCCACGGTTTACGCGGCGCGCGCCCTGGCCGACGGCACGCTCAAGCCGGGCGACAAGGAGCTCAAGGCCGGGAAGCTGGGCAGCCTCTCGATCACCGGCAGCACGATTCTGCTTGGCAAGCCGTACGTGTTCAACAAGGACAACATCGACAACTTTAACTTCTAGAGCATGCGTCGTGGTGCAGCAGGGGAGTGCTCTCCCCTGCTGCACGCCTCAACGGCATCAGCTCCCGCCTCCCGTCACGGCGCCCTGCTTTCCTGCTCCACGGGTGGCATGCCGGGAGGCGGGCCACACGCCTGAAGGTCCGGCTCCCAGACCAGCGCCTACAACAGGCGGCTTGAGGAGATAGCGCCAACATGGGCCAGATGACACCGCGCGAGCGTGTGCTTGCTGCCATCAACCACCGGGAGCCCGACCGGGTGCCGATCGATGTCGGCGGCGGGTCGAGCACCAGCATATCGGTCGAAGGGTACGAGCGGCTGAAGGCTTACCTCGGGGTCAAGGCTGTGTCCCGGACTATGAGCAGCATCTTCCGGGTAGCTCTGCTCGACGAGGCAGTGCTGCAACGGCTTGGCAGCGACTGCCGCCCCCTGCGTGCCGGGCCACCCGCGCATTGGTCGCCGCCGCCTGCCCCGCCGGGGATGCTGGTGGACCTGTGGGGCGTCACCTGGCGGCGGGTAGAGCACCTGCACGGCGGTTACTACTGGGAGATCGCTGCCAACCCTCTGGCTGAGGCCACCATCGGCGACTTGGAGCGCTATCCGTGGCCGGATCCCCTCGATCCTGGCTTCACTGCCGGCCTAAAGGAGCAGGCGCAAGCACTCTACGAGGGAACCGAGTACGCTATCGAGGCCTCAGGCGGTTTCTACTCCTTCTGGGAGTTGGCCTGCAACCTGCGTGGTTTTGCGCAGATGCTAGAGGACCTAGCGCTCAACCCCGATTTCGTCCATGCCCTGATGGCCAAGCTGCTCGAGATCAACCTGGCTGGGACAAAGGCATTCCTCGATGCGGTGGGATCGCACATCCATCTCTTTCGTGTGGCCGATGACTTGGCAGCGCAGAATGGGCCCCTGATGTCGCCGGCGACATATCGGGCGCTGCTCAAGCCTTACTACAAAGAGTACTTGCATTTCGTTAAAGCGCACACCGATGCTAAGATCCTCTACCACAGCTGCGGCAACGTGGCCCCGTTGATCGACGACTTGGTCGATGCTGGCGCCGACATCCTCAATCCGGTGCAAGTCTCGGCTATGCCAGACACGGCAGCGCTCAAAGCCCGCTTCGGGGAGAAGGTAGCATTCTGGGGCGGCATCGACACCCAGCACGTGTTGCCGCACGGGACGACAGAAGATGTGGTGGCGGAGGTGAGGCAGCGTATCCGCGATTTGGCGCCCGGCGGCGGGTACGTGCTGGCGGCCGTGCATAGCATACAGGCTGACGTGCCGCCGGAGAATATCCTGGCAATGGCTGATGCGGCACGCGCGTATGGTGCATATCCCCTGCAGGCATAGGCGTGGGAATCGGCGACACTATGACACACGGTCTCAATATGCTGGCCTTCGATCTGGGCGCTGAGAGCGGCCGAGCCGTGTTGGGGACGTTGGTCGACGACCGTCTCGTGCTGACCGAGGTGCATCGCTTCGCCAACATCCCAGTGCGCCTGCCTGACGGTTTGCACTGGGACGTATTGCATCTCTTCTCAAATATGCTCGAAGCCTTGACTCGAAGTGGGCAGCAGCACGACCTGGCCAGTATTGGTGTGGACGCGTGGGGTAACGACTTTGCGCTGGTCGACGCTACCGGCGCCCTCTTGGGCAATCCGTACCACTACCGGGACTCTCGCACTGATGGCATGTTGCACGAGGCGCTGCGCCGCGTGCCCCGAGCCGAGATCTTTGCTCAGACTGGGATTCAGTTCATGCAGGCCAACGGCCTTTACCAACTGTTCTCAATGGTCGTGCACAGCTCCCCGCAGCTCCAGGCGGCGGCGGGATTCCTCACCATCCCCGATCTGTTCAATTACTGGCTGTGCGGTGCGCGGGTGTGCGAGTTCACCAACGCCACGACCACCCAATGCTACGACCCGCGGCGAGGCGATTGGGCGCGGCCACTTCTCGCAGCCCTCGGCATCCCCACCTACATCTTTCCCAGCATCGTGCCCCCGGGGACGGTGCTTGGTGCCCTCCTGCCTGGCGTGGCCGCGGAGGCGGGGGTGGGGCGCGTACCAGTCGTGGCTCCGGCCTGCCACGATACGGGCTCGGCGGTGGCGGCCGTTCCGGCCGATGGGAGGGACTGGGCGTGGATCAGCTCAGGCACCTGGTCGATTATGGGTGCTGAGGTGCCCGCGCCGCTGATCGACGAGGAGAGTCTGCGCCGCAACATGACCAATGAAGGCGGTGTGGCAGGGACGTTTCGCTACTGCAAGAACATTGCTGGGCTATGGTTAGTGCAGGAGTGCCGCCGAGCTTGGGCGCGGTCAGGGGAAGCCCCGTCTTATGCGGAACTGACCGACTTGGCCGCCGAGGCGCCGCCTTTTCAGACGCTGATCGACCCCGATGACTACGCTTTCGTCAAGCCCGGCGATATGCCGGCGCGCATCCGCGCCTACTGTAAGGAGCACGGAGAACCGGTGCCTGCGACGCAAGGTGCCGTGGTACGTGCAGTGCTCGAAGGGATTGCCCTGCGCTACCGCCTGGTGCTGGAAATGTTGGAGAGCAGGCTCGGACGGCGCCTCGAGCCGATCCACATCGTGGGAGGCGGCAGCAAGAACCGCTTGCTCTGCCAACTCACCGCCGACGCTACCGGCCGCCGCGTGGTCGCTGGTCCCAGCGAGGCGAGTGCGGCGGGGAATGCGCTGATGCAAGCGGTGGCCCTGGGTTACCTAGGTTCACTGGCCGAGGTGCGGGCGGTGGCGCGGGCCTCGTTCCCGCTCGCTACGTATGAGCCGAGGACGGGGGGCGGCTGGGAAGAGTTCTACGGACGCTTCAAGGAGTTGGTGGCCGCTGAAGAGGCGGGGCGACGCAACAACTGCGATGGAGGCTGATGCCAGCGCCCCTTGCCATCATGCAAAGGCAGGCCAGGCTATGGATGAAGCCGCCTGGCAAGGCGCTCGGCCGCCGCTGGCTTCGCGGCAAAGGTCTGGTATACTCTTGAGGGGGCCTATGACGCACTTGCAATCAAGTGATCCTCGCCCGGCCATGGTCGAGCTGGGCCGGCTCATCTACGCCCGCCAACTCTCGGACTCGGCCGGGGGCAACATGAGTGTGCGCAGCGGCGGCCGCATCTACATCACGCCGCGCTATATGGGCAGCCGCCATCGCTGGTCGATTGCGCCCGAGATGATTACGGTGCTCGATGCGGCGAGCCAGCGGGTGGTGGAGGGCCCGGGCGACATTTCGCGCGAGGCCAGGGCGCATCTGGCCATCTATGCCGCCTTTCCCGAGGCCGGCGCGGTGATCCATGCTCACCCGCAGTACGTGCAGGTGTTTGCCTGCGCCAACCGGCCGCTGCCGGCGGTGGCCGAGTACACGCAAAAGTACGGCACCATCCCCTGCATCCCGCCCAGCCAGGCCCACAGCCAGGCGCTGGCCGATGCGGTGGTCGAGGCCCTGCGCCCGCGCCAGGCCGAGCTGGCCGAGCACGGGCTGGCGGTGCTCCTGCCCTACCACGGCATCATCGTCGCCGGCCGCGACCTCGACGACGCCTACGATACCCTCGAGCGCATGGAGGTCAACGCCCGCTGCGCGCTGTGGGGTGCGCTACTGGCGCGGCTGTGAAGGCGGGGAGAAACGGGCAGGCCATGATTGTGACGGTGACGCCCAACACGGCGCTCGACCGGGTGATCTTTGTGGATGGCTTTGCCTGGGG
>Ga0315298_1008754_pt1 | contig 12764 bp, 13 predicted proteins | sample WHS_1_MG_FD_203077 | JGI IMG/M metagenome (GOLD analysis project Ga0315298, IMG submission 203077) | Extremophilic microbial mat communities from Washburn Hot Springs, YNP, Wyoming, USA - WHS_1_MG | ecosystem: Environmental > Aquatic > Thermal springs > Hot (42-90C) | place: USA: Wyoming...
CAGACCCGCCCGACGGCGACGTCCCGCCCTCCGGGGCTGTAGCCGCACTTCGGGCAGAAGGCCCGGTGGTACTTCCCCAGCCGCGGATCGAGCCCGTAATTGGCGAGCAGCCGCCCGGCGCGCACAGTCGCCGCCAGCTCGCGGAAGTCGAGGGGTCGGCCGGAGCGGTCGGGCTCAACCGGGGGGGCGAAGGAGTTGTGTTCCCTTCCGATGCTTTCGAGGGAATGCGCGTCGGAGTTTGTCAGATAGGTGAGGGAGGAAAGCGACCCGACGAGGTCGGCCAGGGCCGTGTCGGCGCTCAAGCCCAGCTCCACGGCCGGGACGGCGGCCAGGGCTCTGTCGCTCAGCACCTGCCGCAGGTCGCGGCCTCCCTGTCCGAAGAAACCCCGGTGGGGCGTGAATACATGGGCCGGAACGACAAAACCGCCGGCGGCGCCGACCCAGCAGGCGAGCTCCTCCCCCGTCAGACGGGCGCGCGGCGAGCTCATAACCGGGTTATGGACCAAGGGCGCCAGGTGGCGGGAGAAGGACCGCGCCGTGGACAGGTCCGGCAGGTAGCAGAGATAATGGACCGGCCCCAGTCCGGGTTCCACGACCTCCACCTCGGAGGCCGGGATGAGGACCAGGGAACGACGCCTGCCTCCGCCGCCGGGCGGACGGGAACCGGAACCGTCGACCGGTGCGCCGGCCAGCAGGCCCCCGCCGGGGAGTTCTACGACCTCTCCGGCGCGGACCAGACCGTCAAGTTCGGCCAGGACCGGCGGTGAATGCGCGTCGACAAGGCCAATGACATCAAGGCCCTTTCGCTCGAGACTCTCTTCGATAATCCCGGGGATGGTCAACCGGGCCGAAGCCGCCACCTTCACCGGACGGCCGAGGGCCCGCGCCACATGGACGTGAAGGTCGGCTAGGATACCGTCGGCGCCGGGCGAGGCCGACCCGTCCTGTCCCCGCGGGCACGGGTTCACAGGGGTCGACCCCGTTCGCCGCCGCCGCGGACCCTGGGAGCCGCCATAGCCAGTCCGGCCACGGTCTTGGCGTCCGCCAGACGACCTTCCAGGGCCAGGCGGAGGGCCTCCTCGAAGGGCAGGACTTCGACGACGAGGCGCTCGTCCTCGTCCGGGTGCGCTCTGCCGCCGGGTCCGTCCTCCAGGCGCGCCAAATAAAGGTGGATACGCTCGCTGCAGAATCCCGGGGAGGTGAACACGGCTCCCAAGGGCTCCAGACTCCCGGCCTGTCGGCCTGTCTCCTCCTCCAGTTCCCGCCTGGCGCAGGTTTCCGGCTGCTCGCCCGGCTCGAGCGTTCCCGCCGGTATCTCCAGCAACTCCCGGCCGACAGCGTAACGGTACTGGCGGACGAGAAGGACCTCTCCCCCGCCCGTCACAGCCACGACGGCAACCGCCCCGGGATGGTCGACGACCTCCCGTCGCGCGAGCCGGCCCTCCGGCTCCAGACGAACGCTGTCCACTCTCAATCGGACGACCCGTCCCTCATATACCCGTTCGGACGAAACCGGCCGTTCTCTCAAGTCCGTCAAGTCCGCCCCCGCCTTCACGCGTTCAGGTCGCGGCGGTCCCCCTGGACCAGGTAGACCGTCCATTCGGAAAGATTCGTCACGTGGTCGCCGATTCTCTCCAGGTGCGCCGCCACAAAAAGCAGATGGGTCGCCTGCCGGATAGTGCGCGGGTCCTCCATCATGTAGGTGAGCAGTTCCCGGTAGACCTGGGCGTAGAGATGGTCCACCTCCTCGTCGCGGGCGGCCGCCTCGAGAGCCAATCTCACATCGCGGCTCACCAGCGCCCTGAGTCCGCCGTCCAGCATTTCCTCGATGACGGCGGCCATCCGCGGGATATCAACGAGCGGTTTGATGAGCGGTCCGCGTCCGATGCGGAGGGCCGCCGAGGCGATGTCCACGGCGTGGTCGGCGATGCGCTCCAGGTCGGTGATGGTCTTCAGAGTGGAGCCGACGGCTCTGAGGTCGGCCGCCATGGGCTGCTGCAAGGCCAGGAGCATCAGGCACTTGCGCTCGATCTCGTGTTCGAGCCGGTCCACGGTCTCGTCGCCGTCCGCGACGGCCTGGGCCAGCTCGAGGTCCTGCTCCTTGAGCGCCTGGACCGCCTTGTGCACGGCCTCCTTGGCCAGGGCGCCCATCTTGAGGAGGTCGTCCCGCAGCGCGTTCAGCTGGACCTCCAGACTGCCCCGCGTCCTGCCGGTCGTCTTGGTCATCCGCTTTTATCCTTCCTCCGTCGTGCGAACCTCCGCCGTGCGAACTTCCCGCCGGGTGCCCGCGGTCGCCCTCGGGCGACCTCTAACCGAACCGTCCCGTGATATAGGCTTCCGTTCTCGGGTCCTTCGGCTGCGTGAACAACTCCTCAGTGGGACCGTATTCAATGAGCTGCCCGTGAAGGAAAAAGCCGACTTTGTCCGCGACCCGGGCGGCCTGCTGCATGTTGTGCGTGACGATAATGATTGTATAGCTCATTTTGAGCTCGGCGATGAGATCTTCGATACGGCCGGTGGCCACCGGATCGAGGGCCGAAGCCGGCTCATCCATCAAAAGGACCTCGGGTCTCACGGCCAGGGCTCTGGCTATGCACAGGCGTTGCTGCTGCCCCCCTGACAGGTTGCGCGCCGGCGCGTGCAGCCGGTCGCTGACTTCGTCCCACAGCGCGGCTTCCTTGAGGCTCCGCTCTACGATGGCCGTGAGTTCACTCTTGGACTTGACCCCGTGGCGACGGGGCCCGTAGGCCACGTTGTCGAAGACGGTGAACGGGAACGGATTGGGCCGCTGAAAAACCATCCCCACCCGCCGGCGGACACTCACGGGGTCTACCGTCGGCGCGTAGATGTCCTCACCGTCCAGCAGAACGCGGCCTTGTGTCCGCACACCGGGGATGACCTCGTTCATCCGGTTGAGAGCCCTCAGAAACGTGGACTTGCCGCAACCCGAAGGACCGATGAGCGCCGTGACACGGTTCCGCTCGAAGTCCATCGTGACGTCCTTGACCGCCTGGATGACCCCGTAGCAGACGCTGAGGCCGACCGTGGCTATTTTCACGTCGGCGCCGGACATGACCCGCCTCCTTGTTCCGTTCGTGGCAGGCTTGGCCTTGCTCTTCGCCCACATGGTACGCTATCGGCGGCCGGCGTCCGGTTAAGGATACCGCGAGTTCCGGTTAAGGACCGGTTAAAGAAGCCGTTCTCCGCCTTTCACGGGTCACGTCGGCCCCCGGTTCATTTCATCGAGCTTCACCGGGCATTAACGGACTGTTAACCGCGGTTTAACCCGGATGGTTTAGCCTTTAGGCGGCAGGCCGGGACAAGCCGCGCCAGCCGTGAAAGGAGCCGAATGCCCATGTCGCGGACTTTCAGCCGGAGCGGGATGTCGGCGAAGAGCCGGGCGCCTGCGGTCGCGGCGGTCGGGTTAGCGGTAATGATGGTATCGGTTCTCTGCACGTCGGCCCTGGTGCCCGGGTGTTCGAGGAAGGACGCGGGAGGGCCCGCGGGCAGCCTCGTCATCGCCGGGTCCACCGCCCTCCAGCCGCTCGTCGACCAGGCCGCCAAGCAGTTCATGGCGAACAACACTCGCGTCCAAATAACGGTCAACGGCGGCGGAAGCGGCGCCGGCCTTACCCAGGTCGCCGAAGGCAGCATCGACATCGGCGACTCCGACATCGCGGCCGAAGAGATGCCGGGTGTAGACGCCTCCAAGCTCGTTGACCATAAGGTCGCGGTCGTGGGCTTCGCCGTTGTGGCCAACCCGCGCGTCGGCGTGGACAATCTCACCCAGCGGCAGCTCATCGATATCTTCACCGGCAGGCTCACCAACTGGAAAGAGCTCGGCGGGGCCGACCAGAGAATCGTGGTCATCAACCGCGGTAAGGGTTCCGGAACCAGAGCCGCGTTCAAGCAGTGGGCTCTCAGGGGCAACGAAGAAATAGAGTCGATGAACGTCGATTCCTCGGGGGAGGTTCGCCAGACGGTGGCCGCCACGCCCGGAGCGATAAGCTACCTCGCGTTCTCCTACCTGGACGACAGTGTCAAAGTCCTTAACCTCGACGGGGTCGCCCCCACCGTGGAAAACGTGACCTCCGGCCGGTACCCGGTCTGGTCCTACGAGCACATGTACACAAAAGGAGACCCGGGCCCTCTGGCCAAGGCGTTCCTGGATTACATCCTGAGCGACGCCGTTCAAAAATCCCTCGTGACAAGACTGGGATACATCCCCGTCGCCGACATGCAGGTGACGCGGTGAGCCGCGGGGTGCGGGCATGAGCAAGACCGGTCCTCGGCCCGGACCTCCGCGCCTCGTGGTCGGCGCGGCCGCCGTTCTGGTCGTGGTCACGGCGGCGGTCGTCGTGTTCATCGCCTGGCGGGGGCTGGCCACCTTCCTGGTGAATAAGGTTCACCCCTTCGAATTCCTCGCGGGCGTGGTCTGGCGCCCCGACCGTCCCGCCGCCGAGGGCGGGCCTTTAGTCGGCATCCTGCCCTTCCTAGCCGGCTCCGTGATTGTCTCGACCCTGGCTGTCGCTATGAGCACGCCTCTGAGCGTGGCCTCCGCCGTCTTCGTCACCGAAGTAGCCCCGAACTGGGGGCTCCGCGTGCTCCAGCCGGCCATCGAGGTCTTTGCCGGAATACCCTCCGTGGTCTACGGCTGGGTCGGTCTGAACGTCCTTGTGCCGTTCATCCGCAACCACCTCGGCGGCCTCGGCTTCAGTGTTCTGGCCGGCGCCCTGGTGCTGTCGGTGATGGTCATGCCGACCATCGTCGGCGTAGCCGTCGACGCCCTGAAGGCGGTCCCCCTGGAGCTCAAAAACGCCGCCTACGGGCTGGGCAGCACCCGCTGGCAATTCATCCGGTACGTCCTTCTTCCGGCGGCCCGCGGAGGAGTCCTTACCGGAGTGGTTCTCGGCCTTTCGCGGGCCTTCGGTGAGACCCTGGCCGTTCAAATGGTAATTGGCAACACAAGGCTCGTGCCCCGGTCATTGCTCAGTCCCGCGGTTACTCTGACCTCGGGTATAGCCATGGACATGGGGCATACCGCGGCCGGGAGCTTGTGGAACAACGCTTTGTGGTCGATGGCCCTGGTCTTGCTGGCGACCAGCTTCCTTTTCATCGTCGTCATCCGTCTCGTCGGAGGGAAGGGGGCCGCCGGATGAGCGACCGCCTCAAGGACCGGCTGGCCACTGCGGCTTTTTGGGCGGCGGCCGTGTTGGTTACAGTCCTTCTGGCCTGGCTTCTCGCGTGGATTCTCGGCCGCGGGCTAAGGTACGTGGACTGGAGCTTTCTCAGCTTCCCGCCGAGCAACTTCGAGGCCGGAGGCGGCATAGGTCCCCAGCTCTTTAACTCGGTCTGGCTCCTTTTGATTTCGATGCTCATCACCGTTCCCGTCGCCCTTTTCAGCGCTGTTTACCTAGCCGAGTACTCCGGACCGGGTTTTTTCAGCTCGGCCATCCGCTTGAGCCTGGAAACACTCACCTCCCTGCCGTCCATCGTCATCGGGCTTTTCGGCCTTCTGGTCTTCGTCAACTTCGCCCACCTGGGGTACTCGGTGCTGGCTGGAGCCCTGGCGCTGACCGTGCTCAATCTTCCGGCGATGGTCCGTATCGCTGAAGAAGCACTGCGCGCCGTTCCGTCCGAACTGCGCGAGGCCAGTCTCGCTCTGGGCGTGGATCACTGGGAGACCGTGCGCCGGGTGGTCCTGCCCGCAGCCTTCCCCTCTCTTCTGACCGGTCTTATCCTCATCGCGGGCCGAGTGTTCGGCGAGGCCGCCGCCCTTCTCTACACCGCCGGAATGTCCAGCCCCGACATCAGCTTCACGGAGCTGGACCCCACCAGCCCGCGCTCGCCGTGGAACCTGCTTCGGGCCGGGGAGACCCTCGCGGTGCACATATGGAAAGTGAACTCGGAAGGAGTCGTCCCGGATGCGAGACGGGTCGCGGACGGCTCGGCCGCAGTGCTGGTGCTGGTGGTGCTGCTCTTCAACCTGGGCGCACGTTGGGCCGGGCGGCGCATGAGCCGCAAAATGACGGGGCTCTGACCGGGGACGCGGTGCGGGAGCGGTTTAGGCGAGCGGGAGGGCGAACCAGAAGCTAGAGCCCAGGCCGGGCCCGGGCGAACTCACGCCGACTTCGCCGCCGTGGGCCTCGACGACGTGCTTGACAATGGCCAGACCGAGTCCCGTACCGCCGGTCCGGCGGGAACGGTCGGTCCCGACCCGGTAGAAACGTTCGAACACTCTAGCCATGGCTTCAGGTTCGAGGCCCGGGCCGCTGTCGGTCACCTCGAACCTGACCCGGCCGCGCTTGGCCGAAGGCGGCGCCGGGGCGGACCCGCCGGATTCCGGGGGCGGCTCGAGGCGCAGGCCTACCCGGATGCGCCCGCCGCTCGGCGTGAACTTGATTGCGTTGTCGATAAGATTGGTTACCGCTCGTTCCAGGTAGTGTTCGTCCCCCAGGACTAAAGCCGGGGTTGGCTCCGCCTCCAGCGTCAAGACCTGCGCTTTTCGCTGGGCCAGCGGCCTGAGCCGTTCGACCGTACGCGCGACCAGCGAACCGAGCTCGACCGGAGACATCTCCAGCGGTCGCGGGCCGGCCTCTAAGCGGGCCAGCTCCAGGAGATCGTCCACCAGGCGGGACAGACGTTCGGATTCGTTCCGGATGTGCGTCAGGAAGCGGTCCGCAGCTTCGCGGTCGGTCAGGCCGCCCGCGGAAAGAGTCTCGGCTAGAGCCCGAATCGCGGCCACCGGGGTCTTGAGTTCGTGCGAGACATTGGCGACTAGGTCGCGGCGAGCGCGTGCGTCGCGCCGACTTTGGGTGAGGTCCTCCACCACCAGAACAGCACCGTCCACCCGACCGGCTTCGTCCCGCCGCGGCGAGACCCTGAAGTGCAGCAAAACGTCCGGTCTCCCGCCCGGCTCCACTTCCAGGTCGCTGCCGAGCCCCTGCTCCAGGGCGCGCGTGACCGCTTCGGCCAGAGCGAAAGGCGCCAGGAGAACAGCCCCGTAGTGACGGCCGCACACGTGCGCGGTTTTGAAGGACAGAAGCCGCTCCGCGGCCGGGTTGGCCGCGACGATTTCGTGGGCGTGGTTGATTTCGATGACTCCGACGGGGAGCGCGTCGAGCAGGGTCTCGAGCCCCTCCTTCGCGGCCGCCAACCGGGCGACATGCGATTGGAGGTTGGCCGCCAAGAGGTTCAGGGACCGTGCCAGCTCAACCACCTCTTCCGGGCCCTCAAGGGCGGCCCGGGCGTCCAGACGGCCGGAGGCCATCTCGCGCGCGACGCGGCTCATCTCGCTCAGGGGAGCGGTCAAAGTGCGGGCGGAGCGTGTGGCCAGCAGGGCTCCGACCAGACAAGCCAGGCCCAGGGGGACCAGACTGATGAGCCTCAGACGGAAGACGGCCGCCGATACGGCGGCCAGCGATACGGCCAGGCGGACCACGAAGCGGGGGCTGCCGGGCCCTCCCGCCGGTACGGCCACGTACAGGAAAGGGACGCCCAGGGTACTGCTACGCCGGGTGGCGATGCCGGTTCCACCGGCCAGAGCGGTACGGACCTCGGGCCGTGAACCGTGGTTCTCCATCACGGCCGGGTCCGCCTGAGTGTCGGCTAGCACCGACCCGTCCGCCGCGATGATTGTGACCCGGGCTCCCGTGAGGGAAGCCGCTTCCCGGGCCAGGGAAGCGAGGGCGGCCGGGGTGGGTGACGGGCCGGCTTCGTCGGCCGCTACCCGGGCCGAACGCGCCAGGTCTTGCGCCAGGAGGTCCGTATAGACGTCACGCTCGCCGTAGTACAGGAACAGACCGACAAACAGGCCGGCTCCGAGGATGACCGCGACATAAGTCAGTGCCAGACGCGCCCCGAACCCCTTCACGCCCCGCCACCCCGCGGCGCTGGACCGCCCGGCGGCGGCTCCGGCCCCTCCGGTAGGCTTGCGGTTGCGAGCCGGCGGAGTCGGTAGCCGAAACCCCGCACGGTCACAATGAGTTCCGGCTGCGCGGGGTCCTTTTCAAGCTTCTCCCGGAGATGGCGGATATGGACGTCCACCGTCCGCTCGTCTCCGTAAGCCTGCTGTCCCCAGGCCAAATCGAAAAGCTGCCGGCGGCTGAGGGTTTGCCCCTCGTGCTCCACCAAAAGCTCGAGCAGCCGGTACTCCGTAGGCGTCAGACCCACGGGCCCGCCGTTCCGCCGCACCTCCTTGGCCCGGCGATCGAGAACGAGGTCCGGCCCGAGGCGGATCTCGTCCGAGGTCTTCCTGGGGACTTCGCCGGAGTCGCGGATAATCCCCCTGTCATCGGCGGGCCGTGCGCTCCGGCGGAGCACGGCCCTCACCCGGGCCACGAGTTCGCGCGGGCTGAACGGCTTGGTGATGTAGTCGTCCGCCCCCGTCTCCAGACCCAGAACGCGGTCCAATTCCGTACCGAGCGCCGTGAGCATGATGATGGGCAGGGCCGGGCTACGTTCCCGCAAGACCCGGCAGACCGTGAAGCCGTCGAGTCCGGGCAGCATGAGGTCCAACACGACCAAATCCGGCCTGACCGCCTCCGCCGCCTCCAGCGCCTCGCGGCCGTCGGCGGCGGTCGCGACCTCGAAGCCGGCCTGCCTGAGGTTATAGGCCACCACGTCCACCAGAGCCGGCTCGTCGTCGACGACCAGGACAGTCTTGGTCTCGGACACTGTTTCCCTTCCTTCCCGGTGCGGTATCACCATTCTACCGGCATCGCCGCCGTGTTACATCGTTCTGCTGACTACTCCAACACGATTATCGCCGCCTTACCGACCGGGGCGGCACTCCTTACGGGAGTCCGCCCCGGTCGCCGCCCCTTTGGGTTCCAAGCCCATTCAGGCCGGCACTTGCTCCCGCGCCCTGGCCGCTCCGGCCGCGAGCGCTTTGGCGTTAAGCGGTAGATGCTTTTTCTGGTGCTCCGGCAGGTGCTCGCGGAGGGCTTCCAGGACGGACTCCGGCTCAACGACGGGCTCGAGCGCCAAGAAGGCTCCAAGGGCGACCATGTTGGCCACGCGGATGTTCCCAAGCTCGCTGGCGATGTCGGTAGCCGGCACCTCCACGACCCGGACGTCCTTTCGGGCGGGGCGTCTGTCGCACAGCGAAGTATTGAGGACCAGCAGGCCGCCCGGTTTGAGCGTCGCCTCGAACTTATCCAGAGACGGCCGGTTCATGACGATAAGCGCGTCCGGATGGGCCACGACGGGCGAACCCACGGGTTCGTCACCGATGACGACCATGCAGTAAGCCGCCCCGCCGCGCATCTCGGGACCGTAGGAGGGGAGCCAGCTCACTTCCTTACCTTCGGCCAGACCGGCGTAGCAGATGACCTGACCCATCGACATCACGCCTTGCCCGCCGAACCCCGATATCACAATTCCGGTGTTCACCCGGCCACCTCCCCCAGGCCGCCGAACGTGGCCGCCATCTCTCCGGCCTTGCTCCAGTCCTTGAACTCTCCCAGCGGGAAGACCGGAATCATGTTCGCCTCCAACCACTTCAGCGCGTCCACCGGATTCATCTTCCAGTTCACGTTACACGTCGACAAGAGCTCCACGATGCCCAGACCGTGTCCGCCGAGCTGGGCCTCGAACGCTTTCCTTATGCTTCGCTTGGCCCTGGCTATGTTCTGCGGGCTGGACAGCGCCTGCCGAGCCACATAGGCGGCCCCGTCGAGCTGGGCCAGCATCTCACAGATACGGATGGGGTAGCCGATGCGCTCCGGGAGGCGACCGCCCGGAGTCGTCGTCGTCGTCTGTCCCACCAGAGTGGTCGGGGCCATCTGCCCTCCGGTCATCCCGAAAATCGCGTTGTTGATGAAGATGACCGTTATCTTTTCGCCCCGCATCGCCGCGTGAATGATTTCAGCGGTCCCGATGGCCGCCAGGTCTCCGTCGCCCTGGTAGGTGAAGACCACACAGTCGGGCCGGACCCGTTTGATACCCGTAGCCACCGCCGGCGCCCGTCCGTGTGCGGCCTGCTGGGCGTCCACCGCGAAGTAGTTGTAGGCCAAGACCGAGCAGCCGACCGAGGCTATCGCCACCGTCCGCTCGCGGACGCCCAGTTCGTCGATGACCTCGGCTACGAGACGGTGGGCGATGCCGTGAGTGCAGCCCGGGCAGTAGTGCGTGACTGCGTCGGTCAGAGCCTCGGGACGCTCGTAGACGACCTCGGTGCCGGCCGGACGCTCCCACCGGCCCGTCATCGACGTCCACCCCCTTCGACCATTTTCTCTATCTCCACCGCCACCTCGTCCACACTCGGGACCATACCGCCGGTGCGGCCGTAGAAATAGACGGGACACCGCCCGTCGACCGCCAGGCGGACATCATCGACCATCTGCCCCAGGCTCATCTCCACGGTGAGGAAGGCCCTGGCCCTGTCCAGGATCTTCGCGAAAGTGTCGACCGGGAAAGGCCACAGGGTCACCGGGCGGACCAGACCGACCGACAGGCCTTTGGCCCGGGCCTCCTGGACGGCGGCTCGGCAGATCCGGGCCGTCGTCCCGTAGGCTACCACGTAGTATTCCGAGTCCGGCCAGGACAGCTCCGCCGTCTGCTCCGCGGCGGTTATCTCCTGGTACTTGGCCTGGAGCTTGCGGTTGAGTTTCTCGCACTGTTCGGGGTCCAGATACAGCGAGTTGATGACGTTGGGTTTACGCCCCCGGGCTCCGGTCGTCGCCCACGGCTTGGGCGGCAGCGCGGCCGGGTCCACGAAGTCCGGTAAAGACACGGGCTCCATCATCTGGCCGATGTACCCGTCGCCCAGCACGACCACCGGGGTCCGGTACTTGTCGGCCAACTCGAAGGCTCTGGCCATCACGTCGACGGCTTCCTGAATGGTCGCCGGGCCGAAAACGATGGTACGGTAGTCGCCGTGCCCTCCTCCGCGGGTCGCCTGATAGTAATCGGATTGCGCCGGCTGGATCCCACCGAGTCCCGGGCCGCCCCGCACCATGTTGACGATGACTCCCGGCACCTCCGCGGCCGCCATGTAGGAGATGCCTTCCTGCTTCAAGGTCACGCCGGGGCTGGAACTGGAGGTCATCGCCCTCACGCCCGCCCCGCCGGCCCCGTAGACCATGTTGATGGCCGCCAGCTCCGATTCGGCCTGGACGAAGGCGCCTCCGACCTCGGGGAGCCTCCAGGACAGATACTCGGGAATCTCGTTCTGCGGGGTAATGGGGTAGCCCGCGAAGAAGCGGCACCCGGCGCGTACCGCGGCCTCGGCCACCGCCTCGTTGCCTTTCATCAGCTGCCTTTCCCCCATGACCGACGTCCCCCTTAGCCCTTGCCGGACCCGGCTCTAGCCGGAATCTGACGGTAAACCCTGATGACGGTATCGGGACACATCCGGGCGCAGAGGCCGCATCCCGTGCACTCCTCGGGGTTGGCCGCTTCGGCTGGATGGTAGCCGCGCACATTGATGCGATTGGAAAGGCGAATAACACCTTTGGTACAGACCGGTATGCAGAGTTGACATCCCTTGCACCGGTCTTCCTCGAAGAAGACGTAACCCTTCAAGAGCCTGTCCCCCCTTCGTCCAGGTAACCGCCTTCCCCCCGAGCGATACTCTGGTCGTCGAGGTCAGGAACGGCCGGGCCGGGTGGACGGCAGGTAGAAGCGCTTCTGTTCGCCGATGCACCTTATCCGCTGTTCGGCCAGACGGTCAGCCGCCTTATAAGTGGGAATCCCTTCGGCCTTGGCTATAGCGATGACACGCTCGACATTGCCGTAGATACCGGCGATCTTCTTGTAGGCCCGGTCGCGGCTATAACCCTCGAGCTCATCCGCGACGTTGATGAGGCCGCCCGCGTTTATCACGTAATCGGGGATGTAAAGAATGCCCCTGTCCTGGAGCGCATCCCCGTCGGCCGGGCTCAAGAGCTGATTGTTGGCCGAGCCCGCGACCACTTTGACCTTGAGCCGCGGGACCGTGTCGGGGTTCAACACCGCGCCCAGAGCGCAGGGTGAGAACACGTCCGCGTCCACGTCATAGATGTCCCGGACATCCACCACCGTCGCGCCGAACTCGGCCTGAGCCCGCGCCGTCGCCTCCTCGTTCAGGTCCGACACCACGAGCCTCGCGCCCTCGTCGTGGAGATGACGGGCCAGGTGGTAGCCGACATGGCCGACTCCTTGAACGGCTACAGTCAAGCCGGCCAGCTTTTCCGCGCCGAACGCCTCTTTCGCCGCCGCCTTCAGGCCCTGCCAGACGCCGAACGCGGTGGCCGGCGAGGGGTCGCCGCTCGAACCGGCGGCGCTGGAAACGCCGGTCACGTAATCGGTCTCCATGTGGATGTAGTCCATGTCCTCGACGGTGGTCCCGACGTCCTCGGCCGTGATGTAACGTCCTCCGAGCGACTGGACGAAACGGCCGAAAGCCCGGAAAAGGGCCTCCGACTTATCCTTCTTCGGGTCGCCGATGATGACCGCCTTGCCCCCGCCCAGGTTCAGTCCGGCCGCAGCGGCTTTGTAGGTCATGCCGCGGGCCAGCCGGAGAACGTCGGTGAGGGCCTCCTCTTCACTGGCGTAGGGCCACATCCGCAGCCCGCCGAGAGCCGGACCGAGCGTTGTGTCGTGGATGGCGATGATGGCTTGGAGCCCCGCGCCGGCGTTGTAGCAGAACACGACCTGCTCGTACCCGTACTCCTGCATCCGCCTGAACAGTTCCATTCGGAGTCCTCCCCCGAATTACGGGCGCGCTGCGCGAGCGCGTCCCTTTACAGCCGCTGGGTTGAGCCGGCCGTACCGCCCGGACG
>Ga0315298_1008755_pt1 | contig 12760 bp, 11 predicted proteins | sample WHS_1_MG_FD_203077 | JGI IMG/M metagenome (GOLD analysis project Ga0315298, IMG submission 203077) | Extremophilic microbial mat communities from Washburn Hot Springs, YNP, Wyoming, USA - WHS_1_MG | ecosystem: Environmental > Aquatic > Thermal springs > Hot (42-90C) | place: USA: Wyoming...
CCATAGACGATTTGCTGCGCCTGCAGCTCCCCAATGGAGCCTTTGAATGGCAACCGACGCAAGGGGCGAACCTTTTGGCTACGGCTCAGGCCATACCGGCGTTACTGGGCAAGGTCATCCTCCCTGTTCCGCGCATGTTAGATCTGGGCGCCGATGCCGATCATCCCAAAATACTGGGTAATAACCTTTCTCTAGAGAGCAAATTGTTGGGCGATAGCGCCGGAGCATATGCCTTCTATGCGCTGGATTACCCGGGTGATGCTCGCACGGTGACGATCAAACTGAGCTATACTCCCGCCGATCCGGTGACGCGCGCCGGCTTTGGCTTCTGCGTGTACGCGCCAGGAGGGCAGCTTATTGGCAAAGGGGTGCCGGCAGCAGATGGTGCGGGATACTTGGAGCTCCACGCAAGCAGCGCTCGGCGCGCCCGTTGGCTGGTGCAAGTGTATAACTACTTGCCTCAACATCCCGTCACCTATTCTGTGGTTGCCACAGGGCTTCCAGAGGTCGTCAAGGGGGCTCCAAGCGCTCGTCTGACCAACGTGGATGCGGCCAGTGCGATCGCCCTGGAGGGCCCTACGTCGGGCACTTTGATAGGCGCTCGCGCTGGAGCGTATGCCTTTTACAAGCTCTCCTACCCGGGCGATGGCTCGCTCGTCACTGTGAGGGCGACTCTATCACCGGATGATCCTGTTACAGCGAGAGGGATCGGTTTGGTGATCTATAGCCCGTCGGGGGAAGCGATCATTGGCCAGAGCACGAGCCCGGGCGTTCGTGAGGCAACTTTCTCCTCTCGGGTCGCTGGCGATTACCTCATTCAGATTTATAACTACATTGAGGGCCTAGCCCTTCGCTTTACCCTTAGCCGGTAAAGCCCGCCCCAGGTGTGTCAGGGGTACGATAGGCCATGTGTTGAGGAACTTTGGCCTCTAAGCTTTCCTTAAACGATAGGAAAGCTTAGAGGCCGGCAATCTGGGGAGGAGCAATGGGGCAACGCCTACGTAAATTCTTCGTCCTTAGCGTTTTGCTATGTTTCGTACTCTGGCCTCACCCGGCTCGCGCTGAGGGGCCGCATCGTGCTGGCTTGATCGTGGTCTATGCGCCGGATGATGTTTACTCTGTCTGTGTCACTTTCAATGAGCCCGAGCTGACGGGCGTTGACCTCTTGCGCCGCGCCGGCTTGCGGGTGATTGGGGCGGCCTCGCCGGGCATGGGGGAGGCGATTTGTAAGATCGGGGCCGTTGGGTGCGACTTCCCCGGTGAAGAGTGCTTTTGTCAATGTTCGGGGACGCCCTGTGCGTATTGGAGTTACTGGTACTGGGAGAAGGGAACCTGGGTCTATTCGGGTAAGGGGGCGGGTAGCCGCAAGGTGCACGATGGCGACATTGACGCTTGGGTTTGGGGTGATGGGAAAGCAAAGCCCCCAATGCCCCGGTTTGAAGGTTCCTGCGCGTCCCTTGGGGTGCCTGCTCCTACCGCGACAAAACGCCCGCTGACGCCAACGCCGAAGATAACTCCTACTCCCCAAGTGGCAGCAACTGGTACGCCGTTACCTACGGCGACGCAAGCTGCTCAGCGGACCAACACGCCTTTAGAGTTTTGCTCCGCGACGGCTACGTGCAGCCCAACTAGGCCCCCCACTTTGACACCGCTCCCTACCTCTACCCCTGAAGCAACTTTGACGGTCTCGCCTGAGGCGTCATCTGGATCTCCCTCGCTTTCTCCAACAAGTATATCCGGGGTGCAACCATCCGGCCGTAACGAGCTGGAGACGAGTCAACAGCGCTCGGCAGGAAGCCAGTACGGTGCCTTTGTGGGCCTCGCTTTGTTCCTGCTACTTCTGATCGGCTGTGCCGTTTATCTTCGGAAGCGGCAAAGCCTCCATTAACATAACTCTAGGGGATTGCTCCATGAGATTTCCTCACCTTATAGCGGAGATTCGTCCTTTAGACGAGGAAGCTATGGCTATCGCCAAGGCGCGCCAGGATCGGCTCACAAAGCCGGCCGGCAGCCTGGGCCGCCTGGAAGCGTTGTCCATTCAGGTCGCGGGTATCAAGGGCGATCCCTGTCCTCGGATTGTACACAAAGTCGTCTTGTGCTGCTCTGGAGACCATGGGGTGGCGGCCGAGGGGGTTAGTGCCTACCCGCAGGCCGTTACCGCGCAGATGGTGCTCAATATCCTGAATGGTGGAGCAGCGATCAGTGTGCTCTCCCGTCAGGCGGGAGCGCGAGTCAAGGTGATTGATGTTGGGGTGGCGGCTCATCTGCCGGCGCATCCTGATCTGTATGAGTTCAAGATCGCGTTTGGCACTCGAAATATGGCCCAAGGGCCGGCTATGACGCGCGAAGAGGCTACCCAGGCTATTGAGGCGGGCATCGCCGTGTTTGAATCCGAGCTCGCCATAGGGCTGGACATCGTTGCTACGGGTGAGATGGGAATCGCCAATACGACCCCAGCTACGGCGATTGTGTCTGCCATCACTGGGCTGCCGGTTGTCCAGGTGGCCGGGCGTGGTACTGGCTTGGATGATACGGGCATGACCCGTAAGATCAAGGTCATTGAACGCGCATTGGCCATCAACCGGCCGGACCCAAAGGATCCACTGGATGTGCTGACCAAGGTGGGAGGGTACGAGATCGGCGCGATCGCTGGCATCATCCTTGCGGCAGCGGCGCACCGCGTGCCCATCGTCGTTGATGGATTCATCTCTACGGCCGGCGCACTCATTGCCGCAGGGCTATGCCCGCTCGTTAAAGATTACTGCATCGCCTCGCACAACTCGGCGGAGGTCGGGCATCGGGCTATGTGGACGTATTTGGGGCTTGAGCCTTTGCTTGATCTGGGGCTTCGTTTGGGCGAGGGCACGGGAGCTGTGCTGGCCATGCAACTGGTGGATGCGGCTTGTCGTGTCCTCAATGAGATGGCAACCTTTGATTCTGCGCATGTTTCTGAAAAGCTTTAACCTCGCGGCCATTCTCCTGGCCGTTCAATTTCTGACGCGTATACCCCTTCCCTTGCGGCATAAGCCTGCGGAAGAAGTGTGGGCGCATTCTGTGGCTTGGTTTCCTGTAGTGGGTTTGTTGATCGGTTTGCTGGTCGCGGGAGCGCGTTATCTCGCGTCTTGGTTTTGGCCGGTGGAGTTGGCCGCTGCGCTATCTGTGGCCCTTTGGGCGATAGTAACAGGAAGCCTCCATCTAGATGGTTTTGTAGATTGCTGTGATGCACTAGTAGCTGTGGTCCCTGCTCAGAGACGGCTGGAGATCTTGAGAGACGTGCATGTGGGAACATATGGCCTCGTTGGGGCCATCGTGCTTCTTCTCCTCAAGTGGCTAGCCGTCAGCAAAGCGCCCTGGTCCGCCTTGGTCATCGCTCCCATTATAGGGCGCTGGGCGATGGCCTATGTGATCTGGCGCTTCCCTTATGCGCGGTCAGACGGATTGGGGAAGATGTTTAAGGATGGCCTAACGTGGCGAGAGTTCTTGTTGGCGAGTTTCATGACTTTGGGGCTAGCGTTAGCTTTCATGCGCTGGCAGGGCCTTATTGCCCTGGCAGGGAGTTGGCTCGCCGCCTGGCTTTCAGCACGATGGGCGCACAAGCAACTGGGCACGGGGATTACCGGCGATGTGTATGGGATGGAGTGTGAGGTGAACGAGATCGTCGCATTGCTTATCCTGGGGGCGCTCCATTGACGGAGAGGGGTTTTCGCCTGGGGTCCACTTCCTATGTTTACTGGGACGATATCTTGCCTAACGTGCGCCAACTCGGTCCGTTTGTTGACGATGTGGAGTTGGTGTTGTTCGAATCGGACGGTTATGGCAATCTTCCGGATCAGGCAGTGGTGACTGAGCTCCAGCGCCAGGCCGCTATTCATGATTTGACCTATACCGTGCATCTGCCCCTTGACCTTAAGGTGGCGCCTGGTGAACGTTCCCTGTTGCTCGCACACAGGATCGTTGAGCTAACGCGCCCCCTGGAGCCCTTTGCGTATATCGTGCACCTGGACGCCCAAGAGGCCCTGCAGACCGGTCGGTGGGAGCCCTGGCGAGAGAGCTCTACGAGGGGCTTGGAGGATCTGGGGCGCGCTGTGGGAGGCATGGAACGGCTCTGTATAGAGAACTTGGAGCGCTGGCCCTATGAAGAGATGCTGCCCATCTTGGAACGAATCCCGGTTAGCTTTTGTTTGGATATCGGGCATTTATGGCTTCAGCGGCTGGATCCGGTTCCATGTATTGAACGTCTGGCACCCCGAATGCGCGTCGTACACTTGCATGGGGTTGCCGAACGCGATCATCGATCGTTGTCATGCGTTCCTAGGCAACAGTTGCACGCGGTTCTGGAGGCTTTAGCGTCCACGGGCTTTGCGGGTGTGTTGACGCTAGAGGTCTTTTCTGTAGAGGACTTTTTCCCATCTCGACAACTGGTGCTCAAGTGGACGACAAGACACCAAAACAACGGCGAACGATCTTGATCTTGGGCGGGGCGCGCAGTGGAAAGAGCGATTATGCCCAATCCCTCGCAGCCAAGCTCTCCTCTAACGTCCTGTACGTGGCCACAGCCACGGCTCAGGATGAGGAGATGGCCGAGCGCATTGTGCGCCACCGCGCCTCTCGCCCGGCAAGATGGGACACGCTGGAAGTACCCCTGGGCGTGGCGGCGGCCTTGCGCGAGGGCATAGGGGGCTATGATGTGGTGCTCATAGACTGTTTAACCCTGCTTGCCTCCAACATCTTATTGCGCTATGAGAGACGGCCTGATCTGGCAGAGGCTGCGCTGCTAGCGGAGCTGGACGAGATATTTACCCTATGCGAGGCCGCTGGCGTCACGCTGATAATGGTCTCCAATGAGGTGGGGATGGGTGTTGTGCCTCCCTATCCTTTGGGCCGCTATTACCGCGATCTGCTAGGCAGGGCTAACCAGAGGGTCGCCAGGCGCGCCGATCATGTGCTGTTGCTCATTGCCGGGCTTCCGGTGGATATCAAAGCCTTGTCAGGGGAAGTTTCCCTGTGGAACGGCGATAGGGAGTAGCGGCTTTATTTGTGTTTGGGATTCAGGCCACGTTATAATCGGAAGATCTGGCTGGGCCAGTTTGTAGGAGGGTGAAACTCAAGGGGAGGCTACTTGTATGAAACCTGTAGAAATGGCACTGCTTGGCGCCGGCAATCGTGGAACTTTTGCCTATGGCGCTTACGCTAAGCTGAATCCGCACATGGTGCGTTTCGTCGCCGTGGCAGAACCTGATCCTACAAGGCGGGAGCGTTTCGCTAAGGAACATCGCATCCCGCCAGAGCGCTGCTTTTCCTCTTGGGAGGATCTGGTTGCCCGGCCACAGCTTGCCGAGGCACTGCTGAATGCTACGATGGATCAGACTCATGTTGCCTCAACTTTAGCGGCTCTATCCGCCGGGTATCATGTGCTTTTGGAGAAGCCCATGGCCACCACGCCGGAGGATTGTGTGCGTCTCGTACAAGCAGCGGAGCGAACGGGACGCATCCTCCAAGTGTGCCATGTGTTGCGTTATACGCGCTTTTGGAGCATCTTGCATGACCTTATCCGATCGGGGCGATTGGGACAAGTGGTCACCGTCAACCATCGCGAGAACGTGGCATATTGGCATATGGCGCACAGCTTTGTGCGCGGCAATTGGCGCAGCGCGGCTTCAAGCGCGCCCATGATCTTGGCCAAGTGTTGCCACGATATGGACATCCTGTACTGGAACCTGGGTTCTCCCGTGCGGCGGCTCTCTTCCTTTGGACGGCTGAGCCATTTTCGCGCCGATCAAGCTCCCAAGGGAGCGCCGGAGCGCTGTACGGACGGTTGTCCCGTCCAGGAAGAATGTCCTTTTTACGCCCCGCGCCTCTACCTTCGTGAGGACCTGACGGGCTGGCCCGTCAACGTGATCTCGGATGATTTGAGTATGGAGGGGCGACTAAAGGCGTTACGTGAGGGGCCGTATGGTCGTTGTGTATACCGTTGTGACAACGACGTAGTGGACCATCAAGTGGTTAACATGGAGTGCGAGGATGGGATCACGATCGCTTTTACCATGCATGGCCATTCCCACGACAACGTGCGCACCGTGCGCTATGATGGCACCCGGGCGACCTTGCGGGCCAGCGAGGCAACCGATGAGATCATCCTCTATGACCACCTTACCGGCAATGAGGAGCGGATCCGGCCAGGTGCTGTGATGGGAGGCCACGGAGGTGGGGATACAGGGGTGATGAACGCCTTCGTAGCCACTCTGCGCGAGCCTGGTCGGGAGCCTCTAACCAGCGCCCGCGCCTCGTTGGAGAGCCATTTGATGGCTTTTGCTGCTGAACGGGCGCGCCTTGAGGGGGGTGTAGTGGACATGGCTGCCTATCGTGCGGAGATCGAGGCTAGAGCACTCAACGCGCCACTGAGCATGTAATAAGTTGCTCTCTTGGCCTTTAGGCTCCATTGAGTGCACGGTCCACGATCCGAGATAGTTGAGCCATGGTGACCGGCTTTGTGATCCACTCTACGGTTTCTTCACCCAGCAGAGAAAACCCTCTTTCTTTCAACGGGTATCCACTCATGGCTATTATCCTGATCTTGGGGTCCCGTGCTCTCAGGATTTGGATCAAGTCTTTGCCCCCTAGTCCGGGCATCACCATATCGGTCAATACTAGGGCGATCTCTCCTTGATGCTGATCGTAAAGGTCCAGCGCCTCGTAGACGTTAGAGGCTGCCAAGACGTGGTAGTTTGCCTGTTCCAGCATCCCTCTGATCGCCTCTAATACGACCCGCTCATCTTCCACCACCAAGATCGTTTCCCCGCGGCCCCGGCGCATTTTCTCTGTGTTTCCTTCCCTTGGCGCCTTGGGCCCGGACAAGGCGGGCAAGTAGATAGTGAAGGTTGTACCCTTGCCTTGCTCGCTCTTTACCGCAATGTGGCCCTCATGTTGCTTGACGATGCCGTACACCTGAGCTAATCCCAGCCCCGTGCCTTTGCCCACCTCTTTCGTTGTGAAGAAGGGCTCGAAAAGATGCGGCAAGTCCTCTTTAGAAATGCCCACACCGGTGTCCACGACGGATAGAGCGACCCACTCCCCCGGCTGCATATCCGTAAGAGGTGCCGGATCGCCGGGTTTAAGGGTGAGACGAGATAAGCGAAACCGCAACTCTCCGCCGTCGGGCATAGCATCGTAAGCGTTCGCAGCCAGATTAGCAACGACTTGGCGCATCATGGCAGGATCTGAGGAGACGGTATAATCACAATCGCTATTGCCGTCTATCTCCAGGCTAATATGGATGTTCTCAGGAATGGTCCGCTGGAGGAATTTGATGCTTTCTTTAAGGAAAGGAAATAGGTCAAGGGGACGGCGCTGGATAATGGACTTGCGACTGAAGTCAAGTATCTGGCGAACCAAATGCGCGGCCCGTTCACCCTCCGCGACGATGATTTTCAAATCCTCCATCGCCTGTTGGGGCATGCCCTCCTGCCTCTGTAGTAATTGGGCATAGCCGATTATACTGGTGAGGATATTGTTAAAGTCGTGGGCGATGCCGGCTGCCAGGCGTCCGATGGCTTCCATCTTTTGTGCCTGGACGAGCGCTGTCTCGATCGCGGCTTTTTCCTCTCCCAAGAGCACATTATGGGCGGCGATGCCCGCCTGGTAAGCCAGAGTGGTTAGGATGCGTTCATCCTCTATGGTGAAAACGTCACCGCCCGGTTTGGGCCCGATCAGGAGGACGCCTTGTAGAGTCCCCTCTGCTCTCAGAGGTATCCAGAAGGCCAAATCGGACAATGACAGCCACCACCGTTCTTCCTGGCTTAAGGGGGCGTCGGCGAGCGCTTTTCGCACGTGTTCGTGCGGTATGGGTGTGTTGCAAGTCCTCAGATAACTTGTCAGCCTTCCCGTTCTCGGAAGGGCAAGGCCCACTTCTGCGGTCACTTCCAGGCCATTTGAGCTGCTTAGCGTTAGTTCTTGTTCTCGGTTTCTGAGGAACAGGGCGCTCCACGATACATGCATTTTCTGCGCCAGTTCGTGAACCAGCAGACGTTGCAGCTCAGCGCGGTCCAACGTGATCGCCAAAGACTCGGCCAGTTGGCCCACTACGCGGGCATAGTTAGCTTTGCTGCCGAACCACACCAGATCCGTCAGGTGTTCAAAGAGCTGCGATAAAGGGCCCGTTGTCACCATACAGCCGGCACCCAAAAGGATGCCGAGCCAAGGCCAATCGCGCTGTAGATTTCCGAGCAGATGGCGCGCGATAGCTACTCCTGACAGGAAGAAAAAGCCAAATGAAACGAAGAGGAGGTAATAGACGAACGCGCGTTTGAGCACGAGGCCCAGTCTAGGCGGCTGAATGGGCTTGAGGGCATAGGAATAGAGCAGTGGGCTGGCCAAAAGGCCTAAGAAGGAAATCTCCCAGGGTACTTTGATGGGAAAAGCGAGTATACTGGGAATCAGTGAGAGAAACATCAGCGGTACAGCGGCGGCCACGTTTCCGAAGGCTATTAGGCGGATGGGACGACGTTTAGCCTCGGGCCAGTCATGCCTGGCGTACCAGGCAACCATCACCGTAGAGGTGACTGTAGATAATAAGAGAAGGACACGCACTCCTCCCCGCCAGAATGGACTCCACACTAGCTGTTCCAACGTTGGGCGCGACCAAAGGAAAGACGGTAAAGAGCCTATAATGGCTAGGCTAACGAAAACCCAGCGAGTGGCTCTAAGAAGGCGCGCTGGTGGGCGAGAGATCAGCTCATAATGGAGAGAGAAAAGTGCGGGAGAACAAAAGGCCAGCATGGGATAGAAAAAGCGCGATCCCCAGTCGCTCCCCGTGGTGGATAACAACCCGGTTCCCAGCGTTCCGGCCGCTATAAGAAAGGAGAGAAAAGAGGGCCACTGCTCTGCATATGCCGCCCGTAGGGCAATAATCCAAAGGCCCACTCCGACGGCCACAACGACTATATCCAGGGTCAGCGACGGGCAAGGTATATCGCTGAGGCCCGCTTCCCCCTTAGCTTGTCGGCACGGACGTTGCCAGGTTGCGATCCCTGCCCACACGAGCGTGGTCAGGCAGGCCAGAGCAAAGATCCAAGCAAAGACGCGTCGTACGCGATGTGACAAGAACAGCCGTCTGAGCACTTTGGCTAGTCCTTAGCATGGTCTTGCAACGCAGGGAAAACTTGTTGGAGAGCGAGCAAAAGTCTATGCTTGGCCGGGTGATCGCCACCAGCCTGTTTTAGGGACTGGGCTGCGCGGTTATACCACATTTGTCCTAGGACCAGCATGAACGCTTGGGCGCCCATATCAATTAACAATTTGCGAGCTCGCCTATCGGCCTCAATATCTCCTTGCCGGGCGTCATCAAGAAGTGCCTGTAACTGGCTTTTTTGCTCACTTGTGGTGGCCACAGAAAGGGCATAGACTACGGGCAAAGTCGGGCGTTTGGTCATCAGATCACCTACATGGTCTGGGTACCATACACCGTTGTAGTCATCAGCGATTTGTAGTAGAACACCCAAGCTCGTCGCATACTCACGATAGCTAGCCAAAACGCTCTCCTGAGCGCCCGCAACCAAGGCACTGGCCCAGACGGCCCAACCTATCGGTACACCGGATTTGGCTGCCGCGATCTCTAACCAACGGTCTGGATCAGGGCTGGTTACCGTCAAATCAACGTGTTGTCCACCACAGGCTGCCAAGCCGGCCCGGCATAGTTCTTGACTGAGGCTCTGTATGAGGGTGGGAGGCAAGCCTTCGTCGCCGAGTTTGCTTAGGGCCAGCTGTCCGGCAAAAAGCAACCCGACAGCACTGTTGATCATCTCAGGCAGCCCTTCGCGGACCTCACCATCCTCTAGATCATCGAGCAGCTTAGCCCCCAGACGCAAAAGCCTCCAAGCAACACACACGGGCACCACTTGATGAGGGTTCCCGCCACAGGCAACGCAAACCAAAATGGGCAAAGTCTCTAATGAGACATGAGACGCTTCGGGTCTCGCCCATCGGTCGAGCAAACAGATCAAATGTTGCCGATAACTCCTATCCAGCGAGGCCTCATTTAGGATGTCACCAATGAGTTGTCTTTCCAGCGACCAGTAATCTGTCTCTAGCCAGCTGTTTGCCTCAGAACGTTCATCCGAGCTCATACGCTAGCTGGGGTCTGACTCACACTGCCTTTGGGATTGCTCCACCATTCGCTTTGCGTCGGTGCTGTGGCGAGGAGGCGGGCTAAATCCTCAGGGTTCCGGGACAGTGTTTGTCGCATTTCTTTCAAAATCGCTTGCTCTTGGGCGGAGAGATCGCCGGAGACGGCCTCAAACGACTTGTGATTAACGACTATGTCATAAACGGCGCGTGCTAGTGCATTCATTTTTAGCCTCCTTACCAGATTAGTTGCAAGAGCTATCTCTATATTAGCATATTCTTATTTGTCGTGCAAGGAAATATTACGTTTGGCCTTGTCACCAAGTTCGCTCCTTCAAGTATTCCTGGATAGCCTCTTTGGGAACTGGCAGCTCATCGATGTGATCCTCTAACCACATGGAAAAGTCCTTCTCAATGTCATCCGTCCAGCGGGCGTCGATCTGCCCGGGCGTGTATTTGCCCTCAGCCAAGCGCGTCTTTCCGAAGGCATCGCGCAGGCGGATGATCTCCGAGGTTTTGACCACCTTCTCGGCCAGATGTGGAGGGATAAAGATGACTCCATCGCCCCGTCCTAAAACCACGTCGCCGGGCATCACGGTGGCATGGCCGATGCGAATAGGGCAATTCACTCCCACGAGCATGATCGTGGGCGAGGCATAGGTGGGATGCCAGCCGCGCACGAAACTGGTGAAGCCAGGGATGCGTTGGATGCCGTCCAGATCGCGCACAGCAGCGTCGTGCACGACGCCGTTGCCCGATTTGGCGTAAATCGCCGTGGAGAGGTTGTCGCCAATAATGGGGCCTTCCTCTATCTTGCCATAGACATCGGCGACGTAAACGTCGCCTTTAACCAGCATGTCGATCGGCCAGGAGATCTGGTCGCCGATGCAACCACAACGAGCGCCTTTCTCCTCCATCAGCTTGCGCATGTCAGGCCGCCGGGGCATATAAAGGGCGGTCAGCGCACGACCCACCAGAATCTGGCCTGGATGAGTACACTTCCAATTTCCTTCATATTGCCAGTTATACCCTTCGCCACGTAGCACGCTCCACGCCTGCGTGATGGTCACCTGTTTCATACGCTCAATGATCCCGTCGGGCACCTTGGGGCGGCCATCGGCGAAGCGCTCACCATGCCATTCGGGGGTGTACTCTATGAGCTCCTCAGGGGAAAGATTGAGCGGGGCGAACTTTTCCATTTCCCTCTTCCTCCGTGCGAAATCAACGGCCATTATAGCTGCGTGTCATGAGCCTGGCAAGGAGGCGAGCGAGGTTTCTATGGGGCGAGGCAAGCGTTGGTTTTTTTGGTGCTTGATATGCAAGCAGATGCGCTCGTATAATAGATCGCACTCATTGTGCTGCATCCCGTTGCGCTGGCAAGAGGATTGGCCGAAGAATGCGTAAGAGCAAGGAGTCACGCGCCAATGAACGTGGAAGAGGTCCTAGAAAAACTGAAGTCGAAGGCCAGGCCAGATCAGCTGGAGGGGATGGCTCGCTACGGGATGGTGAGCGAGGGACGATTGGGGTTATCCATCCCCGAACTGCGTAAGATGGCCAAAGAGATTGGCAAGGATCATAAGCTGGCCTTGGAGCTATGGGCCAGCGGCCTCCAGGAGGCGCGGATCCTCGCGGCCATGATTGACCGACCCGAAGAGGTTACCGAGGAGCAGATGGAGCGGTGGGTGCGAGATATCGATTCCTGGGATGTCTGCGACCAGGTGTGCATGAACCTCTTTGAGAGGGTGCCCTTTGCCCGGAGGAAAATTAGCGAGTGGGCAAGGAGGGAGGAAGAGTTCGTTAAGCGGACTGCATACTCTTTGATTGCCTGCCTTGCCTGGCACGACAAGAAAGCTACCGATGAGGATTTGATGGAGTACTTACCCATCATCAAGGATGGGGCCATGGACGAACGCAATTTCGTCAAGAAGGCCGTCAACTGGGCGCTGAGGAGTATTGGGAAAAGGAATGCCAATCTGAACAGGGCTGCTATGGAGACGGCGAAGGAGGTCCAACAGATGGATTCCAGGGCTGCGCGCTGGGTGGCCGCTGACGCGCTGCGAGAGCTGGAGAGCGAGGCGGTGCAGAGAAAGATTACAAGGTGACATGAAAATGAGAATCGAGAGAGTTGTACCCTTTCTGGTAGATCGCTTTCTCATCGTCCGCGTTTACACCGATCAGGGGATCATCGGCACCGGCGAGGCAGGCCTTTGGGCCCATCAGCGTCTAGTCTATGAGGCTATCCGCGAGTTAGGCGACTATTACCTCGGCCAGGATCCTGCGCGAATAGAGCATCATTATCAAGTCGTCTCGCGGGATACGCACTTTATGGGCTCCGTGTTGAGTGCGGCTCTGAGCGCCATAGATGTAGCCCTTTGGGACATATTGGGCAAATCGCTAAACCGACCTGTCTATCAGTTGCTTGGCGGCAAGTGTCGTGACAAAATCAGGGTATTTGAGAATGTGGGTGGTAACACGCTGGAAGAACGAGCGGAAAACGCAGCGAATTTGGTTGCCCGAGGCTTTACTTCCTTGCGTACCATGCCTTTCTTCGCTGGCTGGGAGCAGCATCCCCCAACGAAGGTTATCTCCACAGTGGTGGGGATCGTGCGGGCCATCCGCGAGGCCGTGGGATACGAGGTAG
>Ga0315298_1008757_pt1 | contig 12758 bp, 13 predicted proteins | sample WHS_1_MG_FD_203077 | JGI IMG/M metagenome (GOLD analysis project Ga0315298, IMG submission 203077) | Extremophilic microbial mat communities from Washburn Hot Springs, YNP, Wyoming, USA - WHS_1_MG | ecosystem: Environmental > Aquatic > Thermal springs > Hot (42-90C) | place: USA: Wyoming...
TGTCAATAGGGTGGGGGGTAATTTGCGGGCCCCGAGAATTTAATACCATATAATGGTAATTGTTGCTTTTGGCCATCGGCGTTTTTCTCCATTCCCATTCTGTTATCATTACACCTATAGCGCCGCGAAAAGAGGGGGGAGGGAAAGCAGACCCCGTGACGGGGTGCTCGCAAGGAGCCGCGTGAAGGACGGGGCCTCGGCCCGACCATCCCCCGCATCGGGGCATGGGAAAGACCATGCCCGGCGGGCACCCGGACCGGGAGGCGAAAGGAAGGTCGTTCCCGCCGAGGAATGCCCGAGAGGACGGGCAACCCGCGGGAGGGTCCCGCACGGGGTTCCCCCCGCGGGTCGAGGAGCTGCGGAACGAGGAAGAGGAGGTCGGCAAGGTGGAGTGGAAAGTGAAGGGCTGTCTGATCCCCCTGGTAACCCCCTTCGACGACAGGGGCCGGGTGGACGAGCCGGCGCTGCGCAGGCTGGTCAACTACCTCATCGAGGAACAGGAGGCGGATGCCCTCATCCCCTGTGGCACCACCGGGGAATCGCCCACCCTGAGCCACGAGGAGCACATGAAGGTCATCGAGATCGTCTACCAGGAGACGGCGGGCCGGGTGCCGGTCATTGCCGGCACCGGCAGCAACAGCACCGAGGAGGCCATCCAGATGACCACGGCGGCGGAGAGGATAGGCGTGGACGGCAGCCTCCAGGTCAGCCCCTATTACAACCGCCCCAGCCAGGAGGGCATCTATCGGCACTTCAAGGCCATTGCCGAGAGCACCTCCCTCCCCCTCATCCTCTACAACATCCCCTTCCGGACGGGGCGTAACGTGGAGGTGGAGACCGTCCTCCGCCTGGCGGAGTTGGAGAACATCGTGGGCATCAAGGAAGCTTCCGGGGACATCCTGCAGGTAAGCTCCATCATCGAGGAGACACGCAAGGCAGGCCTGGATTTTTCGGTCTATTCCGGCGAGGACGCGTTGACCTTCCTGGTCCTCTGCCTGGGAGGGCAGGGGTGCATAGCCGCCGTGGGCCACGTCCTGGGCAAGGAGTTCGGGCACATGTGCCGCCTGGTTTGGGAAGGGAAGGTGGAGGAGGCCCGCGAGCTGCACTACCGGGTCCTGCCCCTGGTGCGCGCCCTCTTCTGCGAGCCCAACCCCACGGCCATCAAGCAGGCCTTGAACTGGATGGGCGTCAGCGTGGGAGGGGTCAGGCTCCCCCTGAGTGGCATGACGGAGAAGGGGAAGGAGACGCTGCGCCGCGCCCTGGTGGAGCTGGGCAAGGTGGCGCCGGAGGCCTGCGTGTGATGGAGCGCTCGGCGGAAAGCGGGCCTGAAAGCAGGTTCCGTCTTCGGGTCGAGGCCCCTTCCGCCAGGCGACGAGATACCGGGAGCCGCGGCCGAGGTCGCAGGATATCTTGCGCGGAAGTTGACTTTCCGGCCACCGGGTTGTGGAATCGGTAAAGGAGAAAGGGTTAAAGCCCGGCCCGGGGAGCCGGCCGGAAGCGCCGCCAGTTACACTGTGGAGGTGAGAGCGATGTGCCGCGAAGGCATCGACCTGGTCACCCTGAAGGTGGCCCTCAAGCACGGCTCGGAACGCCTGGAGCGGGAAGCCGATCACCTGCGCCAGTGGGCCGCCCTGGCCTCCAACGCCAATCTGGAAGATGTTTCCAGGCGAATAAACGGCGCCCTGGAGCAGGTCATGGCCGGCCGGGAAATGCTCTCCGCCTGCGTGAGGGAACTGGCCGCCCTCCAGGTGGGAGGCACCACCACCGGCGGAGGCGGGTTCACCGTGACCCCTCTCTAACCCGGCAGGCCCGGGTCCGCGTGTTGCTGCCCATGACCTGGCGGCCGCCGGGAAAACCCTTTCCTCGGCCCCCGGTGCCGGCTAACCACCGGCCAGGGGAGGGAAGACGGAGACCTCGTCCTCTTCTTCCAGCTTGGTCCTCTTGCCCTTGAGGTATCCCACGTTCTGCCCGTTTACCAGCACGATGCAACCGCGGAGGTAGCGGTCCACCCTGTCGCCGTAACGCTCCCTCAGCTCCTCGAGCACCTGGCCCACGTTGCGCGCCCGGCTCCGGTACTCCTTCTCCCCGGCGGCCTTGCGCAGCGTGGCGTATAGCTTTACCAGGGGCATCTCCTCTTCCCGTACCTGCGCAGCGGCCTCAACCGTGGAGGGCGTCGGCCACGTCCTTGAGGCCCAGCTCCTCCAGCCGGCTGCGGCTGGGCCTCCCTTTATCGTCGATGTCCCGGAGGCGGTAGTACTCCTCCAGCATCTCGTCGAAGGCCACCGTCCTCCGCCTGATCTCCTCCGGGTCCCTCCTCTCCAACTTCTTGCCCCGCATGGAGAACATGGGCAGCTTGTTGAGGGAGGTGAGGATCTTGTCCATATTGGGGAAGAGGTATTTCTTCAAAAGGCCGGCGGTAGTCTCCTTGAAACGTTCCGCCCTGATCTTGCCCATGGGCACCATGGACATGAACTGGGGGAAGACGGCAAGGTGCAGGCTGGAGGTGACTCCCTCCGGATGGGGTTCCAGGATGCGCCGCGGCAGGCGGTCGTCCTCGCGGGTGGCCCCGCAGAGGTTGCCGATGGCCCGCTTTATATACCAGATGCGGTCCCCGACCCGCGCCAGCTCTTCCACCGTGTAGGGAAAACCGGTGAGGGAGCGCAGGGCCTCGGCCATGTCCGCCAGCGACCCTCCCGACGCGTTCCAGGCGTACTGGCAGATGACCGCGGAGTTAGCAATGACCCCCTTCTTCTGGGAGGCCACCGTCTGGGCCGCCTTGCCCTTGGCGCGGTAGGGCCAGCTCCTCTTCACCCCCAGCTCGTTGTGGTTGAGCAGGCCCAGGTCCACGTAGAGGTTGGCGTCCGCGCAGTGGCAGGCTCCCCGGATGGAGGTGGCATAGGTGAGTGCCATGCCCCACAGGGCCCTCGGGTCGTGCATGGGGCACTCCAGGCCCTTGACGTGAATGGCGAATTCCTCCCCGCCGAACTTCTCGGACATGGCCCGCACGCCCTCGGCCATCTCGTCGCCTATGCCCTCGCGGTAAGCGATCCTCCGGATGAGCTCGAGAAGGGTGTCAGGCTGGTTCCAGCCCAGCTTGAGCCCCCCGGTGTCCGACTCCTTCAGAAGGCCCGCCTCGAAGGCCTCCGTGGCGTAGGCTATGACTCCCCCGCAGGAGATGACATCCATCCCGTAGCGGTTGCAGAGCTCGTTGGCCTTGTGGTTGGCCTCCATGGAATCCATCCTCTGCAGGGTCCCCAGAGCGGCCGCCGCCTCGTACTCGGAGCCCGGGCCCTCTTCCATGCGGTAGGGCCCCTCCTTTATCTCCACGATGCGCTTGCAGGCCACGGGGCAGGCAAAGCAGGAATGGGTGCGGGTCAGGATGGTCTCCGCCACCGTGGTCCCGCCCAGTTTTTCCGGCCCCTCCGCCCAGTAAGCCTCCCGCCAGTTCTTCACCGGCACGTCGCCGATGGCCATGCCGTATTCCATGTGCACGTTGGACCCGAAGGCATGCAGCCCCTCGGCGATCATGCTGAACTTGAGCGCCTCGGACATCTTTTCCCTCGCCGCCTTGAAACCCGCCTCGTCGGCCACCGGGAATTTCTTGCTCCCGCGCGCCACCACCGCCTTGAGGCGCTTGTAGCCCATCACCGCGCCCATGCCGCAGCGACCCGCCGTGGAACCCCGGTCGTTCATCACGTTGGCGAACTTCACCAGGTTCTCGCCGGCCGGGCCGATACAGATCACCTGGGCCCGCTGGTCGCCCACCTCCCGTTTGAGGAGATCCTCCGTTTCGTAGGTGTCCTTTCCCCATAGGTGGGAGGCGTCGCGTATCTCCACCCCCTCGTCGGTGACGTAGAGATACACGGGCTTCTCGGAGGCCCCCAGCACGATGATGCCGTCGTAACCCGTGCGCTTGAGCTGAGGCGAGAAGTGACCCCCCATGGATGCCTCGCCCCATATACCGGTGAGCGGGGAGCGCGCGCAGACCTCCAGCCGGGAAGCCCCGGGGTAGTTGGTACCCGAGAGCGGCCCGTTCATGATCATCAGGGGATTATCCGGGGAGAGCGGCTCCCCCTCCCATCCCCGGTGGTCGAAGAACCACTTGGCGGCCAGGCCGCTTCCGCCCAGGAAATCCCGGTAGTGCTCTTCGGGAATGACCTCTTCCTCGACGGTCCTCTCCGACAGGTTCACCTTCAGGACCTTGCCCCAGTTACCGCCCATCATGAGACATTTCCCTCCTCGGTCTCTCAGCCGGCTAAAGCGGCTTTTCCGTCCCCTCCTTACCACGGCTGGGAATATTCAAACCTTCAAGGACGACAGGAACCGGAAACACCGAAACTCTTGCCCCTTGACCTCTGCACACCGATCTCCGACGAATGGTCAAAGCCATTATAGCAAAAGAACGGTGGGTGGCCGGGATATGACCGCGATATAGGGCCGTGGTGCATATCCTCCCGGTTGCCGCCGGCATCCCGACCCCGGGTCCCTTGGTGCGGAGGAGAGTGGGGGTGAAAGGCATGGGGGCAAGGGGCGCTTTGCACGTCTTCCTCCCGGTTGCCGCCGGCATCCCGACCCCGGGTCCCTTGGTGCGGAGGAGAGTGGGGGTGAAAGGCATGGCATGAGAAACGGTTCGGCGGTGCTCGCGGACGGCAACCCGGGAGAACCGGCAAGTCGATAAAACAAATATCTTGATTATTCTCCCCGGAGGTTGTATATTTGTAAACCAGATGGTAGCATAACTTATTAACAATTTCTCGAAAGGCGTGGGCTTTCGAGAAAAGAAGATTTGGGTGAGTGACCTCATCCGTGCTCTGGTACCCCTACCGGAGCACCTCCCTCCCTGCTGACCCCGGTTTGCCGGAAACCGGGGTCCTTATTTTCACGCCCAAACCAGCGCCTTCTTTCGGGATCCAGGCCTTAAGGCACAAACCAGCGCCTTCTCGCCGGGGTCCAGGTCCAAGGCTTTACCCGAGAAGTTCTCCCCTCTCTCGATCCCTCGGGATCCCGACGCGTCCTTCGGCCGGGTATCGGCCATGGCTTTGCGGGGGCCATCTCCGCAATCCCAGCGGTGGCGGCCATGCCCGCGCACGAAGGCTTGAAGATCGAAGGGGTCGGGCGGCCTTCAGCGGGAGAAGATGCGCCGGATGAGCTGGTCCACCGTGGCCCTGATCCTGGGCAGTTGCTCGCGGTCCGAAGCGGATACCAGGACGGCCACCGTTTGCCCCATTCCCACCAAAGCGTAGGCCACCGTCCTCAGATCCTGGTAAGGGAATATCTCCCCTTCTCGTACCCCCCACTGGAGGTCCTCCTCCAGCCTTTCCGCCAGGCGCTCGTAAACTTCCTGGATCTGTTCCTGGAGGCGCTCGTTGCCCACCGATTCCCCGAGCATCATGTACAGCAGCTCGCTGTTCTCCAGGTAAAGCCCCAGCAGCTCCTCTCCCTTGGCCTCGATCCGGGTAACGAAATCGCTCCTTCCCCTGCCCCGCAGTTTCTCGTCGATACCTTGCAGGGTCTCGTCGATGAGGTTCTTGATCACCTCTACCAGCAGGTCCTCCTTGCTCTCGAAATAGAGGTAGAAGGTCCCCTTGGCTATTCCCGTGGCCTGCACGATCTCGTCCACGGTTGTGCCGTGGTAACCCTTGCCCGCGAAAAGGCGTGCCGCGTTGGCGATGATCTTCCTCCTCCGGTCGTCCCCCTTCTCCGTTACCCCCTCCCGGACGGGTTCCTCGCTCCTCCCTTCCAGCACGCCGAAGATGCCCGCCATGTCCCGCATGCTCATCCCGTAGCGGGAACGCAGGTGCTCGAGCATCTGCAACCTCTCCAGGTGCTTCTCGCCGAAGCGGCCGTCCTTTCCCGGAGGAAAGAGCAGTCCCTCCCTCAGGTAGCGATTCAGCCGGTTGCGGGTTACGGCGTTTCCCGTCCGGCCCTGGAAGACCCGCAGGAAATCATCCATCTCCCAGCCGGGCGTGCTCCGCTTTTCCTTTTCCGCCGATTGGCTTGCTTTTCGCGCCAAGATTCCTCCTTCTTCGACACCCGCCTATTTGTATCGGAAAAAACTGGACGGTCAGTCATATATTAAAACCCGACCTCCGGGCTGTCAACAAGCCCCGGGAAACGTCCATCAACGCGTCCCCGCACACTTCCCGTTCATCGGCTTGACCCCAAGATAGGAACTCGAACGGAAACCGCGCCTGGACGCCTACCGCTCGCCTCCTCCGCCTGGCCGACGGGCGATTGGTCCCCTTTTCCACGTGATCGATCCCCGGCGGTGAGGGACGGGGTAGAAGTTTCAAGGCAAGCACGGCAGGGTAAATCTATAGGATGTGGATACCAAGGGGACTGGGAGGGAAATTGTGGAAGCCCGAGCCCTGGTGGTGGACGACGACCAATTGCTCCTCCGCCTGGTGGAGCTGAACCTGGCCAAGATAGGCGTCAAGGTGTACACGGCTCCTAGCGGCCGGGAGGCCCTGCGCCTGGCGGCAGCCGAAAAACCCGACGTGATATTGCTGGATATCATGATGCCGGGCATGGACGGCTACGAGGTGCTCCGCCAGCTCAAGGCCTCCGGAGAGACCAGGGATATTCCTGTCATCATGCTCACCGCCAAGACCGGGAAGGAAGATCGGGACAAATGCATGGAGATGGGAGTCGAGGCTTACCTAACCAAGCCCTTCAAGCTCGAGGAATTGCGCGAAACGGTCAAGAAGCTGGTATGCACCGGGGATGACCCGGGACGCAACGGCTGCTCTCGGCGCTGAAAAGCCCGCCGGGCAATCCCTCGTCAACCGGCGGGGGTCAAAAGCTTCTGAAAACGCAGCATCTGCAGGGGTTTGCGTGCCACGCCCCTTATCCTGAAACGCCCGCTGCGCAGGGCTTGCACGACCTTTTTACCTTCCTCAGACTGCAGCCACTTAATGAATTGACCGCCCTTGCCCGCCCCGGCCAGACTGAGGAGCAGGCCCAGCTCGGTTCCCACGTACACGTCGGCGCCCTCCGCCACGCCGTTGCTCACCGTGACGTCGCTTCCCTGGAAACGCATGGTAGCCGCCAAATCGGGGTTATCCAAGTCCTGCAGGGCGAGGGAGAAGCTGAGCCGATCCGCCAGGGCTTTCTTCTGCGGGTCCTTGAGCAGACCCTTCATGAGCTCGGCCATCATGGTGCTCAGGGGCCCGGGTTGCGCGTCGGCCAGGGTCACCCTTCCCCCGCCCTGTGCCGGCTTCTCCAGGTAAGCGCGGGCGGCAAGAACCCCGGCCCCCACGGAAACGAGGAAAACCGCCTTCCTCCCGTGGCGCTTCCTCTCCCGTCTCCGCTCCCTGCGCCTTTCCCTTCGGTGCGGACTCCGGCCCGTCTCCCGGGCCACTATCTTGCGCAACCTCCTCCTGGTCAATTTCCCCTCCTTTCCCCGACCGTTTTCCACTCCTTATCAGCCTGGTATTCCGTCCCACGGGCGGCCTTGCCCGTCCTCCCCCTGCAAACGAGGCTGCCCTACTCCCCGGGCGCAGCGGGGGCATACATCTCCTCCCGTTCTCAAGGACAAGCAAACCGGGAGAGACCGCCGCCTTCTCCCGGCCGGTGCCTGGCGGAAGGGGTGGGATTCGAACCCACGGTGCGGTTTTACCCGCACAATCGCTTAGCAGGCGATCACCTTAGGCCAGCTCGGTCACCCTTCCGCGTGTCTTTTGGCAGTCGCCCACCTTCATTAAATTATAAGGCATGCCCTGACGGCTAGGAATGCCCGTCACCGCGGAAGGTCCATCTCCTGAAGTCCCCGGGTGCGATACGGTTGGAAGGAGCGGTAGCCATCCACCGATCAAAGGACTTTATTACTCGGTAATGGGCGAGAAGGTTAAATGGTACAGGGGGAAAGTGGCCAACTGCCCGCCGGAGCAAACCTTCTTCCGTTCTCGCGAGGAGCGCTCGGCGGGGTACCATGAGCTGGAGACGTCCTCCCACTGCATGCCGAGCTGGCGCCCCGGGAAAGCGTTGGGCTCGGCGATCCAGTCACCCGTTGCAGCGGGGGGAGGCCTGCGCACGGCCGCCCTCCGTTTATCCCGGGGCTGGGAACCCGGAACGAGGCCGGAAGAGGAAGGGGATGCCAACGGCACGTAAGCCAGGAGCTCCGCCCTTGGGAGCCAGTATTCCCGGCCGGCCACCCGCTGCTTACTCCAGGACCGGGAATAAGGGTTGGGAACAGGGATGGACTCACGCCTTTTCATTCCTCTCCTCTTCATGCCTGTACAAGCACCGTCCCGCCCGGCGAACGCGACCCTCGTATCGTACCGTCCTCCCGTTACGGATATGCCTGCCCGCAGAGGGATTTGGGCCCGCGCCCACTGAGGCGGAGGCCGGGTCGCTTTTGTCCACGAAGTAGCCGCATCGTTCATGCAGGCACCCTGGTGACCTAAAGGAATTGAAAGGCCGCCTACCTTAGGAGAGAAAACGACAGGACGACAGAACGAAATGGGCGACCTCTCCTTTCCTGGTTGCGAACCGGCATCTTCGAGGCCATAATTATTAAGTCATCGGGGCAAGATGGCGGGTTAACGCGGACAAGCAACGAAGGGCGGCCCGTTGCGGTGGCTGATCCGGAAGTGGATCACGCGGTGGGCTAGACGCCGCAGTGGCGACGCGAGGCGATTCCGGACCAACCGTGCCCCGGTTTTAGGGAAGGACAGGGTAACGTGGGGTCTTTGGCCTCGTCGATGGTCCCAATAGGATCTCCGTGTGCCCCGGTTTTAGGGAAGGACAGGGTAACGTGGGGGGTGTGGATGGTGCCGCTGGACTCCAAGACCCATTACGACCAGGTCACCGACGCCTGGAAGGAATTCATGGGGGACAATTTCCATTTCGGTTACTTCGCCCGGTCGGACATGGACATCGCTGCAGCCGCCGAGGCCATGGTAGAGAGGATGGCCGAGCTTTGCGAGATCGGCGCCGACACTCGCGTACTGGACGTGGGCTGCGGGATCGGCGCCCCGGCCTTGCGCCTCCACGAAAGGTACGGATGCTACGTGGAAGGGATTTCCACCAGCCAGCGCGGCGTGCGCCTGGCGGAGGAGAGGGCGCGCGAGATGGGTTTCGATAGGGTGCGCTTCCGCGTGGCCGACGGCATGGACAACGGCTACCCCGATAGATCCTTCGACCTGGTGTGGATCCTGGAGGCCGCCCACACCATGTTCGACAAGCGCAGGCTCTTCGGGGAGTGTTACCGCGTCCTCCGGGAGGGCGGGACGCTCATCATGTGCGACATCGTGCAGCGCAAGCTGCTGGCCCCTCACCAGGGCCTGCTCTTTTTCCTCGCCCACCTGGGGGAATACTATCGGCTGCTCCGGGCTTGGGGGCCCGCCCAGCTCCCCACCATGGGCACCTATGCCGACCGCCTGGTGGAAGCGGGTTTCCGGGAGGTGGTTCTCCTGGACATCACGGAAAGGGTCCTTCCCACCCCGTTGTGCTGGAGGGATAATGCCATGCGCTTCCTCGAGGAGAAACGGGGAACTTTCCCGGAGAAAAAGGTCCGGGAATTCGTTGCCGGTTGCGAGATACTGGACTCCTTCTTCCGCAGTGGGCTCTTCGGCTACGGGATCATCAAAGCGGTCAAGCCCGCCTGAGCCACGCCAACCGCGAGGCGTGCAACCCTCGATAATGGCCGGCTCATCTCCCTTGCGGGGTTCAACTCCTGTCCCCCGACCCAGGGGGACATTCGGGTAACCCGACGAGCGGATCTGGCGCATTCCTCGTCGGCAAATTGCTGGAACATGCTGTCAGGAATGTGGCGGAAAGCCCCACTCCCTGGCGATGGTCTGCACGGCGATGCGGTTGCTGGGCCCATCCCCACGGGCCACGTTCACCCCCACGTTCTCCCCTACCGCCTCGGCGATGGCCGCCACGTCGGCGTGGGTGAAGCCCGGGCAGAGAAGCACGGAGTGGATACCTTCCTCCTCCACCATCCTGCGGCTCTCCTGTAGGGCTTGCTCCTGGTTACTGACCACCACCACGATCAGGCGGTATTTCCCGGTGTCGATGACGCAGCGGTGCTTTTCCGGATCCGCGTCCGGCGCGTGAGCGATGAAGCCGGCCACGAAAGCCATCCTTCCACCTCCTTAACTCCGATGTCGGGTCACCGACCTCTCATGCCGCCCACTCCGAGAAGATGCGCACCGCCTCCACGGCGTCGCGCCCCAGGGCGTCCACCCCGTAACGCTCCACCATCTCCGGCGTGGTGCAAGCGCCCCCGATGGCCACCTTCACGCCGTCCCGCAAGCCAGCGCCCCGTAGCGCCTCCACCACCTCGCCTATGGAGCCGGTCATGGTGGTCAGGAGCACCGAGAGGCCCACGGCGAAGGCCGATTCCGATCTCACCGCCTCCACCACCCTCTCCGCCGGTACATCCACGCCAAGGTCGATCACCCGGAAACCGGCGCTCTTGAGCATGGTTCCCACCAGGTTCTTGCCTATGTCGTGGATGTCCCCCTTTACGGTGCACAGGACCACGGTTCCCCTCTTGCCCACCTCCCCCGCCTCCAGGTGAGGCTCCAGAACCTTAAGCCCTTCCTTCATCTCCTCCCCGGCCAGCACCAGGTCGGCCAGGTAGTATTCGCCCCTCTCGAACCGTTTTCCCACCTCCACCATGCCCTCGCTCATGGCCCGCAGGATATTCACGGCCTTCTCGCCCGCGCGCAGCGCCTCCTCGACCATGGCGCCGATACCCGCATCCGCGTCCAGATCCGCCAAGGAGTTGGTAATTCTTTCCAAGTAACCTCCCATGCCCGCCTCCTCGCTATGATTCGCCTCCGGTGTCTGTTCGGCCATCCGCCACCGCGATCCCCCGCACCCGCTTTCCGGGCCAAGCGCAAGGACTCCCTGTAGGGTAATTCTAATATATCCGCCACGGAATGTGGCCCTCGGCTCTCCGCTCTGCCTCCTCCGCACCCCGCGGGGCCTAGCCCGCTTCCCGCCAGGGAGGAAGGACGCAGCCGTTCACGAACCGCGACCGGCCGGGGAGGGAAGGGGCCAGGTTCCCAGGGTGGTTGTTCCACATCCTCGTGTTCGCCATGCCCGAAGAGGACAATTGAGCGAACCCCGGACGACCGACGAGAAAGGACGTGGCGATGATTTGCTTACGTTGCGGAAGGGAGATATGCGGGGAAGGCGTTTTCTGCCCCCACTGCGGGGCAGCTGTCGGCGTACCGCGCCCTGCCGGCGGACAGCAGCCACCTTCTCCGGAGGGCGTTCCCTCTCCGAAGGAAGGGGCCACCCCGCCGACTCCCGGCACCTCGACTTCGGGGTCTTCGACCGTCAAGATCCCCCCTCCGCGTGCCGCCGATGCCGGAGGATACCCGGGCTCCGCCCATGCCGGGCCGCCCCGTCCGGCCCCTTCCCGGAGCCCGAAGAGGAAATCGGTAGATGGTATATCTCCGGTGAGTCCCCGGCTGAGATGGGCTTCAATCCCTGAATGCCCGATGGCCTGGCCTCCACGCACCCGGCCGAACGGCATATCGAGGCCGCGTAGGCATTAAGGCCCACGATGGGGAGTTCATGCCTTCCTTTCAAGCACGAATGTGCAATCGGGCTCCCCGGTCGCCGCGCACCGGGTCTCGCGCGCCTCGAACTTCTCCCCCGAGATATGGGTCACGAAGGCGGCAAGGGATCCCGCCATGGCGTAACACACCGGTTCCTCGGAAGGACGTATCCATTGTGACTCCACGGACTTGCGCACTGTCACCCTGCCCGGGACGGGCGTAGTATCGAAAGTGGGGCTTCCCCAACCGGACTCGCTGAAGAGCAGCCTTAGCAGCATGGACTCCATCTCCCCGTAAAGGCGCGCCAGCGAGGGGTTCTTTTCCAGGAGGGCCGGGTCGACGGGTTCCCGAAAGAGAGAGGCGCAAAAGCGGGGAAAAATCTCGTCCAAATCGAGCGCCTGTAACTGCTCCTTCATAATCCTAAAGTGCATATCGTACATGGCTCTGCGAGCTTTTTCCTTCCCCACGGCCTCCGCAAGATTCCGGAAGACCACCTCCAGGTATTCCGAACCCACGATCTGCCTGTCCACGCTGGCGAAGCTTATCTCTCCTCTCTCCGCGTCCACACGATACGATTCCAGTATCCTTCCACCCATGTAAATTCTGTAGGACACGGGCAAGGCCATCTTTAGCCTCGGGACCTTGTACGCCAGACGGAGAGCAACACGGCTCAAGTGGGGATGACTCCTTGTGAAATCGAGGAACCTGAGGAATCCCTCTATTTTCTTCTGTGGGATATTCAGTTTCATCTCCGCCTCCTAGTGCCGCACCGAATCCATTCCTTTCATTGCATATCATCCGCATCAGGACGGGCATTCCTCCGCCAACTCGAAGGAGCATCTCCTGGCCCCCATGGCCGCGCACTCCACTTCCCGGGCACGAAAATTCTTGCCTAGCATGTAGCTCATGGCCCCCTCTATCATTCCGCAACTCGCAGCACACACGGGCCGGTCGGAGCGGCCCGCGAGCCTGGCGGTAAGGGAGTTAGTGATGGTGACCCGGATGGGATCCGACGCCAGATCCACCTCTATGCGCCCGTAGCCCCCCTCATCGTGTATGAAGCGGTTGGTCAAGTTCAAACCCCTGGATACCAGGCGGAGAAGGTCAGGGTTCGACCTAACGGCATCAAGGGCCGATGGGTCGCCAGCAAAGGCTAGAAAACGCTTGGGAAACCAGTGGCCCTCGATGCCGAATTTTATCTCCATATATACCGCTTCCCGGGCGATTTTCCTTATCATC
>Ga0315298_1008759_pt1 | contig 12758 bp, 17 predicted proteins | sample WHS_1_MG_FD_203077 | JGI IMG/M metagenome (GOLD analysis project Ga0315298, IMG submission 203077) | Extremophilic microbial mat communities from Washburn Hot Springs, YNP, Wyoming, USA - WHS_1_MG | ecosystem: Environmental > Aquatic > Thermal springs > Hot (42-90C) | place: USA: Wyoming...
ATTGCATACAAACCTACCTTCTCTAGCCCAGAAACCAAAGAAGCAATGTCATCTCTTAAACACCCCATCTTCAGACCAAAGAAATACACATTCAACTGCACCCAGTAATCGTGCGGTGGTTCTATTCCTTTCTCTGCTCTATCTACTATATCCAGAAACAGCCTATCGCCACAAGCTTTGATATCTATCAGCGTATTCTTATTCACAATAGCGTCAAACCTGCCTACTATTCTACCTACTCTCTTCTCACCTAACTCTAATGCAAAGTCAGGTGGATCTCCGTGTGCTTTCTGATTGTAGAATACATCCTTGCCTTCACGCTTCATCCATTTGACAGCTACTGCCTCTAGTGCATTACCCATATCAAATATTCTTCTAGTACTTTCTGATATCTCTACCTTATCAGCGCCGTTAGCTTCATACCAGAGAGCTCGTAAACATTCCATACCCAGTTGGCTACCGCTCAGTTCCATTAAAACCTCCAAAACACACATTTATTTGCTCGTGGTGAGCATCTTCACACATCAGCAATAGAAATACCAGTCCAAACACATACATTGCAGTGTTGACAAAAATAACAGCCAATTTAAGCATTTCAGCTCTTATGCACTTCAACGCTTCAGCGTTCAGTGCCTTCAGCACACTGCATTCATTCACACTACACAAGTCACTAATCACTAATTGCAAAACCCTCAGCGTATTATACTGTTGAGAATCGTGACCTTCAAAAAATTCATTCAAGCGTCCCTGAAAAAGCTGTGCTCTCTAAATACCTTGACAGCTATCTGATGTCTGCGTACACCAAACTTATTCTTCAAAATAACCAAACGCATCATATCTTCTTGCTCTTCTTCTTTAGTCTGTGATAAAGCAATTACATAGTCTGCCACTTGAACCTTTCTAAAACTACGACCTATGCTACTAAGCGACACAAGCTTCTTATCTACTGCATCTCTGTTAGCTTGGCTTGCTGTTATTACCCACATATTATGCTTATCAGCAAGTTGCATCAATCGTTCAAACACTTCACCCTGCTCTATCCAGTCCTCTCTACCTTTACCATCCCCAGATAACAAATCACCATAGTCAACCACAAGCACATCTACTTTATTCTTTCTCTCTTCAACCAAAGTTATAAGTTCTTTGATAGACATACGCGATTTATAGAAAACACTTATACTACCACCAATCTTATTCAGCCATTCTATTCTATCCTTCACCTTATATAGATCACCAGAAACATTACCAAACACAAGCTTATCAAATCTCTCTAACACAATGTCTTTGCTGTCTTCAAGGCTAACAAACAAGACATTCATACCTTGCAAGATACTCATCACAGATTGATAAATAAGCATCATAGTTTTACCAACGCTTGTAGCACCAACCCAAATAATCAAACTACCTTTCCTGAAACCACCTTTAAGTACTGCGTCCAACTGGCTTATGCCAGAACCAAGCTCTGTACCTCTCTTCTCATCTAAACTTCTTTCTACTATCCTATCAACAGCATCTTCCAGTGCATTCTCTTGCACAGCGTTTACATCAAATATATCAGTCTTGGCTTTCACATAAACTGAATCAAACAGCTTTTCTATTTCCTTAACATCAGCGTTCTTTAGCATTCTGTCTTCAATCTTCTTGAAGCCATCAAGCAGTGTTTTCTCTTTCCAAATATCCTTCAAAGTGTCTAAAAGCATGTCATCACTAACAGTGACAACCTGCTTAGTATACCAACCAATTCTTTCAACCAACTCACCATCGCTGTTCTCTTTCATTACAGCAATCAGCAAATCATTCCAACTACTAAGCCTTATTCCTCTGGAGTAGTAGCTTCTCAACATATGCCAAAGACTTCTATCTACTTTATCTGTAAAAAAGAATTCATCAACCTTTTCAACCAAACTAAAATCAAGCTTACCCTCAATCACTCCCTTCAATAGAAGCCATTCCATCAGCCCAGCACTCCCTGCATCTCTCTGAATGATGTGCCAAGTATCTTCAATTCCAGCACCATTTCAGAAAGTCTGTCTTTCACTCTCTCATCACCGTCCCAGTTTTTATATGACCAATTAGCCGTGTAGCATAAAATCTTATTTAAATCGTAGCTTCTTAACACCAGCTCCCTAATAATGTTCTTCTCATCCATACCCATACCAGCACTCCATATATCATCCACAAATATCATATCATTCTCTTTTACAATGCTTTCAACAGTATTCTTATCTTTCTTCCACTCACTAACTAAATCTATAAAACTAACCCAAATAGGTGCTCCACCGCCTTTGTAGATAGAAACCCATACTCTATTCTTATACAACGATGCAAGTAAATGCGTTTTGCCTACTCCTACATCACCCACAAGTCCTAAACCTTTCTTCCATTCTAATTCATCAACCAATTGAGCTATCAAGTCCTTTACCACATCATTCTCTTTAGACCAGACAAAGTCTTCAAGTGTTTTATCAGCAAACCTATGACCTGCTAACATACCAACCAAATACTTTGCCACTTAATCCACCTCTCTAAAATCAGGGTATCCTTCCTTCTTCCACTTCTCCACTATATTATCTACAGAATATTCCCTCAACACCTTCATCTTTTCTTCTTTAGTTTCAGTATTCATCAGCTCGTTCCACATCTCTTTAGCTACCCTACCTATCCACCCTTTCTTATCTATGTATGGAGCTATGCCAACCTTCAACACCGTATTCCACCAATTGCGTAGTTCACTCTCCATTTGATTATTAGAACTACTGCTACTTATATTACTGCGTTTAACCACCCCTGCCTTACTATCTATGTCGGATTTCACCTCAATTCGTCTTCTTACAATTCTCTCATTAGACATTCTCTCAAACACAAGCGGTCTATCTATCTTCTCCCAGCACTCGTGCTGCATCTTCACTACCTCATACACAGAAATACCACGCTCTTTGGCTATCTTCTGTAATACCCTTACAGCTTTTATCACTTCACTGTTTGTTTTATTCACTTCAATCTCTTTACCAAAGCGTTCCCTTATATAGCGGTTATACTCACCAATAACCTCATCAACGCCGTTGCTTATACGATCATCATAAACAAAGTTTACCACCTTCTTCCACCCATTTTGAAGTGTGGTACCATTGTTCCAAAGCCAATTTAAAAACCGCTCAAGCCATTTAATCTTGCTACTTCTATCCCATTCGTTCCACCCGCCAACATCTGACTGCAAACACTTCACAATCTTTGATGCACTCCTCCAGTCTTTTACCACACCACCTTGTATATCTGCCCAAACAGCCAATACCAAATAAACATCTTTATTGGACAGTAGTCTCATTTTTATCACCTCTGGCTTCTCTGCGTTTAATAAGCATTGATTCAATCAGCAAAGATGCAAAATACTCACCCACTTTCACATCTTCTTGAACCATATCCATAAACCCCTCTTCTGCTATTTCAGCTACCTGCGTCCAGCTTTCGGTCTTCAATGACTTTGACAGAAACAGCACAAGAATATCACCAAAGCTTGTTGCTACATTAAAATCTTTGTCCAGCTTCTCTACAACATCTTCAACAGCACTTATCATACCTGACCTAACAAGAAACGCAGTAAGGTCTACATTATCCTTTGGTAGCTCACCAGTCTTCAACCACTCTTCTGGCATTCCAGCAAAACCCGCTTCTCTAATATTATTCAAAGAGTGATCATACTTCCACTTCTTTAACACCTCCATCACTCCACGCCAAAAATCTGCACTCAATTCCTTCTTCATGATAATACTTAATCCTCCTTTTCATGTGACTCTTCATATACTTGTTGTCCACAACAAAATCCCAGATATGCACTGTATCTTTACCATCTTCAATTCTTACACCACGACCAATTCTTTGTAATATTCTTACTACACTCTTAGAACTACACCAAAAAATAACAGAACTAATCCCAGAAACATCAATGCCTTCATCAAAAATAGTAGTTGCTATCACTACATTATACTTTTTAGCCTTCATACCTTCAACAATGGCAACTCTGTCTTCTTCACTCCTACTACCATGCACGAATTCAACTGTCCAGCCCTCATTTAAAATCTCATCAAGCAGTCTTTCGCCGTGCCTTATTCTATCAACAAATATAAGTATTCCATCCTTGCAAGCTTCTATCTCACTTCTAATAACACCCTTCAAAGCATTAACCATAGTTTCATTTTCACCAAACATCTCTTCAAACACTTTAATCCATGAACCTGTAAATGTAACAGGTACAACAAGCATATTTACCACTGGCTTCACAGCGTATCCTTTCTCCACTAATTCCTTTACACCAAAGCCTTTTACTATTTCACCTGTCAATCCTACAAGCCACATATCTTTATCGTCTGTATAAGTGATAGGTGTACCAGAAACACCATATCTCCATACAGCATTACAGCTCATAGCAATACTTGCCCATGTCTTTGCACCAGAGTGATGGCATTCATCTATCACTAAGACACCTACTTCATTTCTCAACCAATCTGCCAGTATAGGTCTTTTAGCCCACACACTTTGTATCATTCCAACCGTAATCCTTTTACTTAAATCAACTGCGCCTGCACTAATCCTACCAACTGGCTCTTGCAGTCTCATCTCTAATCTGTTTGCCATTTGATCCAGCAGTTCAATTCTATGCACCATAACCAATGCTTTCTCATTCTCCAATGCCTTCAGTAAACCAGCTATAACCTCTGTCTTACCACCACCTGTTCCCATCCTCAATGCACACCTTTTTACACTCAGCATTTGTTTTAAAACAGTTAGCTGTGTTTCTTTCCACCTTACACTATCAATACCATTCAAGCTAACTGCATCAATATCTATCTTCAAACCACCAAACACTTTATCACCATTTACAACGGTTACTTCTATCTCATTATCAGAAAGTACTTCAGTGACTTTAGTGACAAAGCCAGTCAAGAAACGATTTCTCCACCTATCATAAAAATGACTATAACCATCCCATCTACCGCTCTTATACGCTTTAGACCACTGGTATCCCTTCACCCGCGCCTTCAGTGTGTCATAAATAATATCATGCACGATTGAATCTTCTGCATCTACATAAGTATAAACAACATCTACAGTCAGAATTGCTTTACTCATTCATTTTCTCCCTCACATACAAAGCACTTGCCACTATCTGGTACAGCATTCTATCCTCTTCCTTCACACCAAACAAGCCATCTGGTAGTGACATTGCTTTCATTATACCCACTAATTCTTTCACCTCTTCGGCTGATCTTGCTTTCTTCATTCTATTCATTAATGCAGAAATAAAGACAGGAATAACGCCTTTCAAACCAAGCTGTTTCTCACTTTCTAATGCTGACTTCATAGAACCCAGCACATCGCCGTTAATTACCGATTCAACAATCTTATTGGCTTCATCTTCATAGTCATCATTAACTACACCACCTTGACCTGCTTTCTCAAGCAGAGTTAAAAACCTTCGTGGGCTACCTTCACACTGCTCAAATACCTGCTTCAACACATCATCAGCCAGATTCATCACCCACTGTTCATTCTTACTAATTCTTATAAGCACCTTCGCTAAGTCTTCATCAGCAACAGGTTTAAACTTAAACTCTTGGCATCTCTGTCTTAATGGATCAATTATACCTTCAACTTTAGTAGTACATAAAACAATCAGCATATGCGGTGGTGGTTCTTCCAATACCTTCAACAAAAGATTCTGTGCTGCTACTGAAAGATTATGCACTTCATCAAGCACAAGCACCTTCTTCTTCAAAGTGATTGGCTTATACATCATCCAGTCCACTACAGCTCTCATAGCATCTATAGACCGCGAGTCACCCACGTTCTCTTCTCTATAATCCACAGAGCCATTGAAGTAAGCTTTACAGCTGTTGCATGTTCCACATACTTCGTTCGCATCGCTCTCACAGTTTACATATGCACCAATAAGCCTCGCTACAGTAGTCTTACCAGTGCCACTCGGACCCCAGAAGAGCAAAGACTTCCAATCCTTGCTCTTTTTCAGCACATCAACTACATATGATTGACCTACCACTTCAGACCATTTATGTGGTCTATACTTCGTAGCTAGATCCGTCATACATCACCTTTCTCTTCAACTGTATCTTTCTCTTCTACACTACCGATATACTGAGAAATACATTCACTGCCAAATGTTTCCTCTAGTATGCTAACCAACCTATCGCCTTTCACATACAGCATTTCCATGAAATCACTTGCTCTCCATTTCTTATCATCGTTATAGAACCTATACCAACCAGAAGAATCAATAACCTTGCCTTCACGAATCAAAATATCAAGCAAGCCTTCATGCCACGGTATAAACTCTTCTCTATCCCACCTCATCACAATATCTACTTCTCTAAAAGGTACACCAACCCTATTCTTTGTCACAACGCCGTGCACCTTGTAGCCTTTTACTGACTTGTCTTCTACAACTAATCCCCTTCTCTTCAGCTCTATGTTTAATGAGCTGTGATACTCAATTGAGCGACCACCAGGTGCAAACTCTTTATCTCTGGAAAACATATCCATCTTCTCTCGCAGTTGATTTAACACCAGAAGCAAACTGCCAGTCTTATCAAGCTTCTGCGTAATCATTCTCATTCCTTTACCAATCATCTGCGCCTTGGTCATGTCCTTAACATCCATTCCATCATCCATTTCTTTCTCAGTAGGTGTTGCTGCAATACTATCCCACACAAACACAAACCTCCCTTCAATCTTATCAAGCATCTCATCAATTATACTGTAAATCTTCTCCACAGTATTACCAGTAACGATAATAATATTATTGTTATCCACACCACATTTAGCACCAAATGACTTATCATACGATGCTTCAACATCAAACAGCACCGTATGAAACCCTTTCTTCTGTGCCGTGCCAATAATCCTGTATGCTAAATAGCTTTTGCCTGACGCAGAATCGCCAAATATTTCAGCTACTTTTCCCAGTGGCAACCCTCTGCCGTTGGACACCATCCAATCCAGTGCAATCAAACCTGTAGAGAGCCAGCCCTTCGGCTCTCTACTTTCACCTATCTCAACTTCTACATCCTTCAAAGACTTCAAGTTCTTTATGATATCATTTACATCCATAGAAACTCCTTTCCTTATAATACACAAGCAATAATATACTCTACACCTTCTACTGACTTTGCATACAGTGTATCACCAGCAAAGCCTAACTCTACTACACCACCGATTACCCCATCTAAATCCCTTGCCAATACCTTTGCTTTATACTCATTCTCCGTCTTCACCTTCACTAATGATTGCTTCCACTCAATTCCTTTCATTGAAGCAATCTCAATTCTCAACTCTCCATTCTCCACAATAAAAGATATCACATCATCACTATCTACAACCCTTACTATATCTTTCACTGGCTCTAATATAGTTTCATCAAGCTTTATGAATTCAGAAACGGCATCTCGATTCTTTGACACAATTGACATTATGTCTGGATACTGTGTATCATATGACAGCAAGCCTACATACATACCGTCACCAACATCCATGCACACCCTGTTGCCCACCTTCAAAACACTTACAACAGACCTCCCCTGCATTACACCTATCACATCTTGCAACCCAGTAGCCGTAATAATCAGCGCGCCATCTTCTTCTATGTCAATCAATTTACTAAAGTATCCAGCAATTCTTACTCTATCAGTAGCAAAAACACTATCTGACTTAAACAGCAGTGTTCTAAGCTCTACCATAGAGTCACCCGCTAGTGCAATCTTAAGCAGGCGTGGTAAAACTGAAATCTTATCTGCATTCAAACCAGCATTACTATTCTTACCAGCAAACACGCCAGATAATCTCTGGAACCCCTCAAGCTTGCCTTCAACAAGATTAAACTTTATAGACACACCAGGACCTTCCACAACCAGCCTCTTATCCGTTACCGATAAATCATACTCAAAATTCTTATTCACAAGTTTAATCGCCTGACCAAATTTAGATGCTGGCACAGAAAATGGCTCAACGCCATTCAAGTTATTCTTAACTTCAATATCTAAATACCCATTGCTACCTATCACGTAGCCATCATTCAAGAAATGTAGCACACCATACACACCAGATCGTTCCATCTTTTCATCAGCCACTAACCCAGCTAAAACAGCTAGGTTAGACAGCATATTTCCATTTATTCTCACCTTAACCTCCTCTCGTCATACTCACTAATATAATAATACTTTATTACCAATGAACCCTTAGTATTCTGATTCTCTTACCATGCTCCAGACTTCGAAGCACAGCTGTTTCTCCAAATGTGTCAAGCCTCTCTTTATCCATGACTCTATCCATTCAAGCCCTGTTTTCTTCCCACACTTAACGCTTCTGATCACATTTGGAATATCAACATTACCAGTTAAGAGCCCGACCAAATCATTACCAACTCTACCCTTCCACTCTTCAAGCATCAACAAAACTTCATCAAGCATTCCAAATGTAGGTGTTTCTTGTATATCCAACACTTCATCACCATACATTTCAACCAATTCATCTAAACTAAGATAATACCCATTCTTCTTACCCCAGTCTATTACTGTAGACTGGATAACCTTAAACATGTAACTGTTATTTGTGGCTATACTTCTACTAACATCAATACGATTATTTACAGCCCAACAATGTATAATAACTTCTTGCTTTAAATCATCATCAACCGTTATACTAACACCATACTTTCCTTGAAGCGACTTCACCACATGCCACATCATTTTTTCTATTGATTGAATCCAATCTTCCACAATACACCTCCATTAAAATTTTAGTTTACCAGCAATTATAAGTTCTTTTCTTAATAATCTTCTAATAACTTCACTAACTGTCATATTTTCTTCTTCAGCCATCTCTCTAATGGCTGTATACATATTTTTGTCAACAGAAAATGCAATCAGCTTGTAAAAGAGAGGCTTTGGACCTCTCTTCAATTTACCAAATTCTTTATATTCTTTATCTTTCACCATTCTTACCTCCTAACCTTCAACATCAATTACATTTTTATCTTTGCCCAGAAACTCCACCCGTTCTTCTACTTCATCATCACTTAAACGATCAAGTCTCTCTAAAAATTTCTCCACATCTTCAAACTCTTCAACTGTCAGCTCTTCTTCTACCTGACCGATGTAGTTAGCCTCTTCAATGCCATCAAGCGTCTTATACCCATCATTACCGTCATTCATTTTCTCGGTAATTTCTTGTAAAGTAGCCTGGAGTGATCCCCACCTATCTGGAATCACACCATATCTATTCTCCATCGCCATATCAACGCTAGCCACCCATGAGTGTAGCGCATCCTCGTATGCGTCGTGGTCAAGCTTATCTATCACTGCAAGAATATCATCTATCTCCCCATAAATATTAGCCACATGATACGCTATAGACTCAATTGCATCTTCCAGCAACTCTTTCCTTGTATCACTCATCTTATCACCTCCTCTAACTCATCAACAAGCATGAGATGCCCTTCAATAGCTCTCTCAAGCATCTCATACTTTTCTTTAACAGTGTCCAACCTCATCAGCCTTATATTCATGTCACCTTCATCCTTGATTGACTCCAGCGCCATTCTGCATTCTTTAAGAGTATCAATACTATCATCAATACTCTTAAGCAGCAATTCAACTATAGCCTTCCTCTTTCCCGCATCAATCTCTCTCCCTCTCTCAACCGACTCTTTCCATATCCTACTAAGTATAGGGTCTGAAGCCATGAAATCCTCTATGCTACTAAATGTAGCCTGCAAATCACCTAATGTTACTGTAGCCATACAAACCTCCTTCGTGGACTTACATCCACTAAATCTTATCTTTTATAAGAAAGTCAAGTAAATTCTTCATTCAAACCCTTGCAATAGTAAGCTCAGTCTGCTTCTGATACTTACCACCCTTATCCTTATAGCTTGTAGCACAAACCTTATCTGCCTTCAAAAATATCACCTGTGCTATCCCTTCATACGCATATATCTTTGCTGGCAGTGGTGTCGTGTTTGATATCTCAATAGTTACAAAACCTTCCCACTCTGGCTCAAACGGTGTCACATTCACAATGATACCGCACCTTGCATAAGTAGACTTACCCACACAAATCGTTAGAATATCTCTTGTTATCCTAAAATACTCTACACTGCGAGCCAGCACAAAGCTGTTAGGTGGTATAATGCAAACGCTACCTTCATAGTCTACATAGCTCTTCTCATCAAACTTCTTTGGGTCTACTATCACATTGTTGACATTAGTAAAAATCTTAAATTCATCAGCAATACGCATGTCATACCCATAGCTTGACACACCATAAGAAATCACTTTACTACCATTTACCTCTTTTACCTGTGCCTCTGAAAAGGGCTCTATCATTCCAGCGTAAGCCCTTTCAACAATCTCTGAATCGCATAACACACCCATTTTTACCTCCTTTTAAATGCATTCTCCCTGCAATTACGCTCTTGGCAACCTGCCCGTTAGGGTTCAGGAATGCGGAGAGGGAAAATATTATATAGTCCTAGAGGACCATAACCTCTTAGGACTATAGTGGCTCTTCTTCTCCTAAATTATTATCTGTGAAACTTACGTTTTTAACATAAGTTTCACAATCCAATATGGCGTTGTCTAGTAATGTCGTGTGACGCTTAAAAAACCTGATTATTATTTTTTGTAGATAATAATCAGATTGTTCTTCATCTAACAATAATGGTAAGGGGATGTGCCTCCCATTTTTAAAACGGGCGCACACGTAGTATGGGTCATATATATCTTCTACCATATCGATGGTGAAAAACTCACCATCTTCACTCCAATCCCTGACTTCAAGATTAGGGGATTTATATCCGCTCAAAATAGAGCGGATAGTTTTTACGCCATAATATAATTCTTCATATAATTTTTTCATTTTTCCTCCTTTTTTTGCAATCCCCCCGCAATTACTGCACAACCTGCTACTTACGTAGTCAGGGAGCGGGGAGTTTTTTATATCTCTTCTTTTCTTGCCCATCGCCAGAAGCTTATGCCATCATCTGGCAGATTGGGCTTTTGATTGTTTGGGAAGTAGTATGACTCTTCCCACATAACACCTTCATCGTAAGGGCTTTTAACTCTTACCCTTACGCAAAAAGTGTTGTTTATCGCCTCTATCAATACGCTCTCGCTTTGTAAAGAGATATCTCTGTTTGATACCTCTTGCATTATTCTTTCAACTAAAGCTTTGTTTATATAAAGGTTATTGCAAACCTTTATATCACTTTCTTTTTTCCCTTCTTCAACCTTTTCCTTTTTCAAAATATAATATTCCACTGGAACAGACGCCCACGGGGTATGCCTCATTTCTCTTCCGATAGTATACTCCATATTAGATATATTATGTATTGTTTGTGATAGGCTTTTTGCTTGCTCTTCTGCAAGAGCAAACCTATCAGCCACCTTCTTTTGGAGGGCTATTTCATCTTGCCACCTTTGGGTGGCATATTGCTCCGCCTTTTTCATCAAATCTTTTGGTAACTTACTACTTAATTCTTGATGTAACTTATTGATAGCTACATCAAGATTTGATTCAATAACAAACTTGTTACCATCAAACCTATAAATATACCTGTTATAGGAAACTCTTTCATCTCCTATAACAATTTCAAACGGTGTAACTTTTATAGTTTCACCGTTTGAAAAAACTTCAATTATAACTCTACCGTCTTTGGTGGTAGAGCCTATAATATCGTTGCCCAAAACAAAACCTTGATATAAATTAGACTTTGTTTGTCTAAACAAGACTACGGGGATTTTATAGCCCTTAACAGAAACCACTTTCTCTGCCGACATTTTTTCAAATTCTTCAGAAGATATGCCGTTCTCTTTTAGAACAGATTCAAACTCTGCACTAATAGAACCCGTTCCAAATATTCTATTAATGTTTTTTGCCTCTAATATTTTTTTACAAAAATAATAGCTTCCTTTGTCTTCAGGGGCTATGCATATGTATTCGCCCCTTTCTTTTACCGTTGGTAGAACTATTTTGCCATCATATCTGCCAACGAACCCTTCCCCCTTTTTATTGGGGGAATTAAAGTTACATATAAAAAATTTAATCATTTTCATACCCCCTCCTTCAGTCTCTCTAAAAGACCCAATGTATAGTCTTTATCACACAACTCATTTAGCTTTAACACCTGTCCTTCATTTAAGCGAGTCATAAGGCGAAATACTACAGCTATATCGCCTGCTTGCATTACAATAGATATACGATTATATTTAATCTCTACCTCTAAAAGATTGCTTAAAAGATTTGCCGTAGCTTCATGACCTATTGCGGACACAAAGGTGCCGTTTTTTAAAATTTCTTTTGCCTGCATAGTGGTTATTCCTTTGTACCTATACAAACCAAAATCTGTCAAAATAGGACTGTTTAAAACATAAACCATAAGAACCTCCTTTTTTAAATTCTTATAAAACAATATAACATACTTTTATAAAAAGTCAAGAAAAATCTATCATAAGATTATGCTGAAGTAACAACAAAATTGAAGCTACTGTAAAAATAGATAAAAATTAATTACAAAAATTGAAAAACTTAAATAAGTCCGTCGACTTACGTCTACCATTTTCTGTCAAAAGCTTACTCATACAGTAGACACCGACGCCTCTGTGCTTTGGTTTGCCCACAGCACAGACTTACTCCCCACACTATTCTGCATGGCTTTTAAAAGCTTGCAGAATTCGTAGTCGCTTTTTATT
>Ga0315298_1008760_pt1 | contig 12755 bp, 13 predicted proteins | sample WHS_1_MG_FD_203077 | JGI IMG/M metagenome (GOLD analysis project Ga0315298, IMG submission 203077) | Extremophilic microbial mat communities from Washburn Hot Springs, YNP, Wyoming, USA - WHS_1_MG | ecosystem: Environmental > Aquatic > Thermal springs > Hot (42-90C) | place: USA: Wyoming...
GACCGAAGAGGCTTCCTTGTGATCGACCTGCACCTGGTACATCATTTTGTTTTCATCATCGATCGTCAGTTTGAAATGATGCAACAGGGTGCCGACATTCGGGCACTCCTTGGCGTAGCCGTAGCGGGTGTTGATATAAATCGTCGCCTTGCCTTCGTCGGGCCCGAAATATTCATGCCCGCCCGACAGGTAATCGATGTGGAACTGCACGTTCATCGGCTCGGGCTCCCAGCCGAGGAACACGATCGCCTTTTTCTTCGGATATTTGCGCGACACTTCCGAGAGCATCCCGGCCTCGCTCGACTGCACCAGATGGAAGTTGCCGAGGTCGAATTTGTTCGCCTTGATCATGGCGAGGACATGCTGGTTGCCGTCGTTGCCCGGCTCGATGCCATAGATCTTGTAATTCAGCTGCTTGCCGAATTTATGGATGTCGGCGAAGCTCTTGAGGCCCTCCTCATACAGATAATGCGGCACCACCAGCGTGTATTTGGCATCGGTGAGATCCGGCCCGATCATCTGAATCGCCTTCTCCTTGAGATAGGGCGCGGTGGTCTTGTCCTGCGAGGGGGTCCAGTTGTCGAGAAAGACGTCGATCTTGTTGTCCTTCATCCCGGCATACATGACCTGAAGGGAATAGAGATTGGTCTTCACCTTGTAGCCGAGACCTTCGGCAAGCTGGGTGAATACCGCGTTCTGCACCGCATTGTCGGTCCAGCCGATATTCGCCATGGTGATGGTCCTGCAGCTTGCCGGTTCAGCCGCCCGCGCGGTCCCCATGGCGAGCGCCGCAAACGCAAAGCTTGAAGCCAAAGCCGTAACGACGGTCAGATTTTTCATTTTCGCCTCCTGGATGCACAGAGTCTGGTCACCGATCCGCGCTGGTTTGATATCCCTGGAACGCCGCCATCTCCGGGCGGTCGCGCGATACTAAGCATCATGTCGCCCATGGTCACGTCTTGCATGCATGCGACATGCGAGTTGCATACGGCCAATCGCCCCGCGGAACCCGCAGAAAGTGATGGGCTTATGCGCAAATGCGATTTGCCCTCACGGCGACGCGACCTCTAATTTGAGACGCATCTTGGAGACCAATCATGCTCGACCAGCAGGCGACCTTCGCACAGATCGGCGACTTACTGGAAAGGCGGCGGCCCGGCCATAGTCTGCCGGGGGCGTTCTACAATGATCCGGCGATTTTCGACTTCGATCTCCGCGAGATTTTCGGCCGCTCCTGGCTGATGGTCGGCTTCGAGGTCGAGGTCGCGGCACCGGGGAGCTACCTCGCCCTCACCATCGGTCGCAGCCCCATCGTGATGTGGCGCGGGATGGACGGGGTGTTGCGCGGGTTTTTCAACTCCTGCCGTCATCGCGGCGCACAGATCCTGCCGGATGGCTGCGGCACCGCCGAGCGGATGATGTGCCCCTACCATCAATGGATGTACGACGATCACGGCGCCCTGCGCGGCGCGGGCCGGATGCCGCGCGATTTCGACAAATCGGAGCACGGGCTGAAACCAATCCATGTCCGCACCGTCGCGGGGACGCTCTACGTGTGCCTTGCGGACGACGCGCCCGATTTCACCGCCTTCCACGACAAGGTCGCGCCGATGCTGGCGCCGCACGGCATGCTGAACGCCAAGGTCGCGGCCCAGGCCACGCTGGTCGAGCGCGGCAACTGGAAACTGGTGATGGAGAACGCGCGGGAGTGCTATCATTGCTCGGCGCGCCACCCGGAACTCTCGGTCTCGTTCCCGACCGATGCGCGGGGCAATTTCCTAAGCTCCGAGCGGGTCAACATCCAGAACTTCCAGGAGCGGATGGAAGCGCTGGGCCTGCCGAGCGCGCCGGTCGAAGGCCCATGGTGGCAGGCCTCGCGCTTTGCCCTGCGCGAGGGCAACGCCTCGATCACCCTCGATGGCCAGCCCTGCGTCAGGAAGCCGATGTGCGCCATCAATGGCGGCGATGTCGGCTCGATGCGCTGGGCGCTGGAGCCGCATAGTTTCTGCCACGCGCTGGGCGATTTCACCTTCATGTTCATCGCCCTGCCGGTCGCCCCGGAGGAGACCATCGTGCTCGCCAAATGGCTGGTCCACAAGGACGCGGTCGAAGGCGTCGATTACACGGTGGACGATCTGGTCAATGTCTGGAACGAAACCAATCTGCAGGATCGCGATCTGGTCGAGACCAACCAGCGCGGGGTCAATTCCCTCGGCTATCAGCCCGGACCGTACAGCGAGATTTCGGAATCGCTCGCGATCCGCTTCGTCGACTGGTACGCGGCCCAGGTCGCGGCCCAAATCAAGGCCCATGTTGCGTCACCGATCCCCCACTCTGTCGTCACCGGCCAGCGCCCGATCCTGGCCGCCGAATGATGGCGGATCGCCCGCACCCCGACACGATCGCGGTCGGCGCGGGATACCACCCTGCCGCGCATCACGGCGCCGCCAAACCGCCGATCTATCTGACCTCCACCTTCGTCTATCGCGATGCGCTTCACGCCAGAACCGCCCATGAAGGCTATCTGGCTGGGCGCGCCCCGGACTCGGGTGCGGATGAAGGCTATATCTACGCGCGGCTCGATCACCCGAACCTGCAGATGCTCCAGGAACGTATGGCGGCGCTCGATCGCGCCGAGGCTTGTGCGGTGTTCAACTCGGGCATGGCGGCGATTTCGACCACCCTGCTGTCGCTGGTGCGGCCGGGCGAAAGCGTGGTGCATACCAGCCCGCTCTATGGCGGCACCGATGGGCTGCTGAACAATCTGATGGGGCCGGTCCACGGAGTGAAGGCGTTTCCGATCGGCGATGCGGTCGATGAAGCCGCGATTTCCGCTGCGGTCGACCGGGCGCTGGCGCATGGCCGGCTCGGGGTGATCTGGGTCGAAACCCCGTCGAACCCGCTGGCCGGGATCGCCGATATCGCGCTGATCGCCCGGATCGCCCGGCGGCTGGAGTTGCAGCAGGGGGCCGCACCGCTGGTCGTGGTCGATAACACCTTCATGGGGCCGCTGTTGCAGAACCCGCTGGAACAGGGCGCGGATCTCTGCATGACCTCGCTGACCAAATACGCGGGCGGGCATAGCGACCTGCTTGGCGGCAGCGTTTCGGGGCGGTTCGCCCTGGTCGAGCCCCTGCGCAAGATGCGGACACTGATGGGCACGCATCTCGATCCGCACGGGTGCTGGCTGCTGCTGCGCTCGCTGGAGACCATGGGGCTGCGCACCGAACGGGCGGGGCGCAACGCCGAAGCCGTGGCACGGTTTCTGCGCGATCACCCGAAAGTGGCGCGGGTGACCTATGCCGGGTTTCTGCCCGAAGGCAGTGCCGCGCGCGCGACCTTCGAGCGCCAATGCGCCGGGGCGGGATCGACCTTCGTGTTCGACATCAAGGGCGGCGAGGCCGAAGCGTTCCGGATGCTCGATGCACTCAGGGTGCTGCGCCTCGCGGTCAGTCTCGGCGGCACCGAAACCCTGATCTGCCATTCCGCGACGACGACGCATTTTTCGGTCCCGAAAGCGCGGCGCGAAGCCTCCGGCGTGAGCGATGCGACCATCCGGCTCTCGGTCGGGATCGAGCACGAGGCGGATATCATCGGCGATCTCGCCCAGGCGCTGGAAAGGATATGATTCATGGATGGTGAGATGCGCGCCGATCACCCGCTCGATCCGCACGGCGCGGTCGGCAAGCTGAAGCGACCCGATCGGGTCGTCGATGTTCTGGTGGTCGGTGCCGGCCCCGCCGGGATCGCGGCGGCGCTGGCGGCTGCGGCTTCGGGGGCAACGGTTCTGCTGGTCGACGAGCATCCGGTGAGTACGGCGATGGCGGGGCTCGATGTGCCGTATCTGTTCGGAGGGCGCGCGACGGCAGCGCTCGGCAACCCGGCGCGGATGACCGGGCAGGTGGCCGGGGCGATGCCGGGGCTGGAGGCGGCCTTCGAGGCGGGGGTCGAGGTGATGCTCAACACCAGCGTCTGGGGCCTGTGGGTCGCGGGGCCGGGATTGCAGGTGCTGCCCTGCCCGATCGCCGGGCTGGCGACCGAGGCCGGTTCGTTTTTATGCGGCTATGGCCGTGCGGTGATCGCGACCGGGGCGCGGGATCTGGTGGTGTCGTTCGCCGGATCGGATCAGCCGGGCGTGATCGGCGCGCAGGGGCTGCACGCCCTGCTGGTTCGCTATGCGGCCTTCGCCGGGCGGGTGGTCACGATCCTCGGCTCCGGGCGGCTCGCGCTGGAAACCGCGCTGCTCGCGCTGGATCATGGGGTGGCCGTGGCCGCGCTGATCGAGGTGCGGGACGCACCGCAGGGACCCGCGGAGCTGGTGGCGGCGGTTCGGGCGCGCGGGGTCGCGATCAGGTGCGGCGAGGTGCCGCTGCTGGCCGAGACCACGTCCGACGGGGTGGTGGCGCTGCGGGTGATCCCGGTGGCGGGCGGGACGGTCGTGCGGATCGAATGCGACACCGTCTGCCTGGCACTGGGGCTGGTGCCGCAGGTCGATCTGCTCGACGTGCTGGGGGCCGAACTCGCGCTCGATCCCGATCGCGGCGGCTACGTGCCGGTGCAGGTCGCGGGGCAGACCTCGCTCGCGGCGGTCAGTGTCGCGGGGGAATGTGCCGGGGTCGATGAACCGGGCGGGCTTGCCTACCGGATGGAGTGGATGCGCGCCCTGCTCGACACCGGCGGCAGCGACGTGCTGGCCTGCACCTGCGAGGAGGTGACGCGGGGCGATGTCTTCGCGCTCAACCCCCCCCGCTATCTCGGCGCAAACTCCGAGGCGATGGCGGCGCGGGATTACGCCTCGCTGCTCGGCGACGGGCCGCCCGATCACGACCAGATGAAGCGGCTCACCCGGGTTTCGATGGGGCCGTGCCAGGCAAGGCGGTGCCGCGAGCAGGTGGCGATGCTGCTGGCGATCGGGGCGAAGGTGGAGATCGGCGCGGTCAACCGGGCGGGATATCGCGCGCCGGTGCGGCCCCTGAGCCTCGCCGCGCTGGCGGCGGCGGATGACGCGGCAAGCCGGGAGGGGTGGGATGTGTGGTTCGGAATCGTGAGCCAGTGGGTGCCGTATGGCGAGATCGGCACGGCGCGCGAGGCCGAATACATCGCCGGGGACATGCATTTATGAAAGGGGCTGCGGTCGTCATTATCGGCGCGGGGGTGACCGGGCTGAGTGCCGCGTGGTGGCTGGCGCGCGACGGGGTGGACGTGCTGGTGCTCGACAAGGGAGTGATCGGCTACGAGGCGTCGAGCCGGAATGGCGGCGGGGCGACCCATTACCAGAGCCCGCTGTTTCATGAGGAGCAGCGGTTGTGGCCGCTGATGGATCAGCTGCTCGGCTATCCGACCGAGTATCGGCCGGAGCGGATCGTGATCGCCATGACCGAGGACCAGATGGCGCGATATCGGCGGATGCAGCGGATATTGGCCGGGCTCGGCTATCGGGCGGACATGATGGACCCGCAGCAGGTGCGCAACGCGGTACCGCTGGCCGGGGAGCGGCACATCGGCGGGGTGCATATCCGCACCGGCGGTCAGGCCAATCCGCAGCGGACGGTGCAGGCCTACGCCTGGGCGGCGCAGGATCATGGCGCGCGGATCGTGCAGCATGTGCCGGTGCTCGGTATCGAGATGGCGCAGGGCCGCGCGGTCGGGGTGCGGACGAGGGACGGGACGATCGGCTGCGATCAGCTGGTGGTCGCGGCGGGGCCGCAATCGGGAGTGCTGCTGCGGGGCATCGGGATCGACCTGCCGGTGGCGCCCGCGCGGGCCGAGATGATCGTGACCGAGGCGCTGCCGCTGATGCCGCTCGGCGGGGTGGATGGCAACGGGCTGTACGGACGCCAGACGCTGCGGGGAAATCTGGCCTATGGCGGCGGCTGGCACGAGTGGATGGATGATCTGCCGCTCGCCGGCAAACTGCCGCGGCCCTCGACGCCGACAATAACCCAGATCGCGTTGCGGCTGGCGCAGATACTGCCCAAGGCCGCGCATGCGCGGGTGATCCGCTCCTGGGCCGGAATTGTCGAGAACACGCCGGACGGACGCCCGGTGCTGGACCGGCCCGCAGCGCCGGGGAACGTGACGGTGGCGACGATGTCGAGCGTGGGGTTCGGCCTGTCACCCGCGAGCGGGCGGGCGGTGCGGGATCTGGTGGTGGATGGGCGATGCGGGTTTGCCGAGATCGGCAAATTGTCGTTGGCCCGGTTTGCCGGGCTGGACCCGGATTGGCGGCGGTTGCAGGGATGGGTGACGCCGCGCGCCGAGGTGATGGCATGAGCCGGGGCAAGGTACTGGTGGTCGGCGGCGGAATTGCCGGGTTGAGCACGGCCTGGGCGCTGGCGCGGCGCGGGTTTGCGGTGGAATTGTTCGAGCAGGGCGCGCTGCCCTATGCCAGGGCATCGTCGTATGACGAGCATCGGATCATCCGGCACGCCTATGGCGACATGGAGGGCTATGCGTATCTGATGCCGGCGGCGTTCCGGGTGTGGGAGGCGCTGTGGGCGGCGATCGGGGCCACGCATTACGATGCGATGCCGGTGATCTATCTGATGCGCGGCGAAAGCGAATGGTACGAAACCACCCGGCGCTCGATGGGGCGGATGGGCGTGGCGTGCGAGGATATCCCGATCGAGGCGGCGATGGCGCGGTATCCAATGGTCAATCCCGACGGGGTGACGCGGGTGGTGCGGACCGAGGGGGCCGGGATTTTGTACCCGATCCGGATTCTGACCGATCTGGTCAAGCTGATCGCGGGGCTGGGAGTGGTGCTCCACCCGGATACCCGGGTGGAGGCGGTCGATCTGGAAGCGGGTCTGGTAACGACCGGCGTCGGGGTGGTCGGTGGCGATGCGGTGGTGGTGACGGCGGGGGCATGGGTCAACCGGCTGGTGCCTTCGACCATCGGCGAGGCGGTGCCATCCCGCCAGGCGGTGATGTTTCTGGCCCCGCCCCCGCGTTTCGCCGCTGCGTGGCAGGCCGCACCGGTGCTGATCGATCTGGGGGCCGAAAGCGGCACCTATACCTTGCCGCCGCGGGCGGCAACGCGGTTGAAAATCGGGGATCATCAGTTCACCCGGCGCGGCGATCCCGACGAGGATCGGGTCGGGACCGATGCCGATGTCGCGCGGCTGACCGAGGCGGCGCGGCGGGCGTGGCGGGATTTCGATGAGTACACGGTGCTGGAACGCAAGGCGTGTTTTTATACCGTGACGGCGGATGAGCGATTTCTGGTGCGGCGCGAAGGCGCGCGCGGGTGGCTGGGCAGCGCCTGTTCGGGGCACGGCTTCAAGCTGGGACCGCTGATCGGGGACGGGATTGCCGGGGCGATCGCCGGGGAGCGGACCGAGGCGGCGGTTTCGGTCTGGGCGGCGGGGCGGTAGCAAGACGCCCATCCGATAAACCGGAAGCCTTGCTCGCCTTCCTGGCCCCGCGATGCGATGCTGCGCAATACCGTGAGTTTTCCGTCGCCCGCGTTTCCACCGCTGGCTTGACAATCGCTCGTGCATGACTGACCCCGGGCGCCGCCCCGATGCCGTCTGGCTTGCATGATGGCGTCTGGGTATCATGTACGCTCAACGATGAACGGATCAGCGACCATGGACCATACCACCACCCCCAAACCCGCTCGCCCCGCCCCGGGTGCCACGCCGTCGATCATCGACGGTTCGCAGGCGACGTTCATGACCGACGTGGTCGAGGCGTCGCGCAACCTGCCGGTTCTGGTCGATTTCTGGGCCACTTGGTGCGGACCCTGCAAAACCTTGACGCCGACGCTGGAAAAAATCGTGGGTTCCATGGGCGGTCGGGTTCGCCTCGTTAAAATCGACATCGACCAGAACCGGGCGCTGGTTCAGCAACTGGCGAGCCTCGGGCTGCCGTTGCAATCGGTCCCCACGGTCGCGGCATTCTGGCAGGGACAGATCGCCGATCTGTTCCAGGGCGCGCTTCCGGAAAGCGAGGTTCGCCGGTTCATCGAGGCAGTGTTGAAACTCGCGGGCTCTGCCGCCCCCGCCGCCGATGTGATCGCGGATGCCCGCAAGGCCACCGAAGCGGGCGATCACGCCCAGGCCGCCGATCTCTACAGCGCCGCACTCAATGAAGACCCCGAGCGCCCCGAAGCCTGGGCCGGCCTCGCCCGCAGCCTGATCGCCCTGGGCGACGATGATCAGGCCGAGGCCGTTCTGACCGAAATCCCCGCAGCACTTGCCGAGCATGCCGACATTGCGGCGGCGAAAACCGCCCTCGCGGTCGCGCGCGAGGGCCGCAAGGCCGCCGGTGAACGGTCCGCGCTCGAGGCACGGCTCGCCGCCGACCCTGCCGATCATGAAGCGAGGTTCGCGCTGGCCAGCGCGCTGAATGCCACGGGCGACCGCGACGGTGCGGCCGATGCGCTCCTTGAGATCATGCGCCGCAACCGAGGCTGGAACGAGGACGCCGCCCGGCTCCAACTGCTGAAGTTTTTCGATGCCTGGGGGATCGACGCCGCCGAAACCATGTCGGCGCGCCGAAAACTTTCGACGCTGCTGTTCAGCTGAATCTGGCGCGAGGCATGAGCCCGGTCACCGGTCGTATCGACAGCATCCCGGAAATCTTCCCGATTTTTCCGCTGACCGGGGCATTGTTGCTGCCCGGTGGCCGTCTGCCACTGAACATTTTCGAGCCTCGCTACCTCGCCATGGTGGATGATGCCCTCGGCAGCGGTCGTTTGATCGGCATGATCCAGCCCGACTACACGGCGCCGGCCCACGAAACCGGTCCTGCCCTGTACCGTCAGGGGTGCCTCGGGCGGATCGTCGCCTTCAGCGAAACCGAGGACGGGCGTTACCTCATCACCCTGCTCGGAGTGGTCCGGTTCAGCATCGTCGAGGAAGCCGAAATGCGGCGCGGCTACCGGCGGGTCCACGGCGATATCTCCGACTTCCGCCACGATCTTGCAGGTGGCGCGCCGCTCCCCGAGCCGATGACCGCCAAAGGCGTCTCGCGCGATCGCCTGCTGGAATCCCTCCATCGTTACTTCGTGGCCACCGGAGTCGATGCCAACTGGGATGCGATCGAGGAAATATCGGACCCGGCCCTGATCACCACATTATGCATGGCGTGCCCGTTCACCGCGATCGAGAAACAGGCGTTGCTCGAAGCTCCCACCGAGGCGGAACGCGCCGCCGCGCTTCTGGCACTGCTCGAAATCAACGGCCACGGCCCTCACGAGTGATTGGCCGCCACCGTGCGCTGTGCCAGACGCCAGACATAGGCGATGACCTCCGCGACCGCCCGGTAATGCTCCGGCGTGATTTCACTATCCTCATCGAGCGTGAACAGCGCGCGGGCAAGCGGCGGGTTGGCGACGATCGGTATCCGCAAATCGGCCGCCATCTCCCTGATCCGCGCCGCGACGTGATCGCACCCCTTGGCGACGACCCGCGGGGCCTGGGTCTGGCCTTCATTATATTCCAGCGCCACGGCGTAGTGGGTCGGGTTGGTGATCACCACCGTCGCCCGCGCCATGGCGCGCTGTAAATTCCGTTTCGCCTGCCGGGCGCGGAGTTGGCGTAACCGGCCCTTGACCGCAGGATCGCCGTCGGTCTCGCGCTGTTCGTCCTTGATTTCCTCCTGCGACATCCGGTTCCGTGTCGCGAATTGGCGCCGGGTCCACGCGAAATCCGCCGCCGCGATCATTGCCTGCGCCGCGGTTCCCGCAAGCAGCATCGCGAACAGGGCGCGCCCGATCATCGCGGGCATGGTGGTGGCCGGTACGGTGAATTCACCGGACAACGCGCCGATTTTCTGGTGGACGATGACGTAGATCGCAACCCCGACGCAGGCGATCTTGACGATCGACTGGGCCGACGCGAACGTGTGCCGCGCCGAGACCAGATTGGCGAAGCCCGATAACGGGTTGAGCCGGTTGAAATGCAGCCCGACCGCCTTGCCGTTCAGGCGCAGCCCCGACTGCAGAAACGTGGCCGCAAGCACCGCGACCGAGATCGCCGCACCGATCGGCAGAACGATGGCGGCACTCGCAGCCCCCGCCGCCCGCAGGACACGGGCGATACCGGACGCGGTGTCGACCCGGGCGGAGTCCCGGATCAACCCCGCCAGAACGAGGGTCAGATGCTGCGCCATGGCCGGCGCGAGCGCCCCGAGCACGGCAAGTCCTGTCGCGAGCGAGGCAAGGGTCGTCAATTCACGCGAGACCGCGATATCGCCGTCGGCCTGGACCTTGGTCATCCGCGCCGGCGTGGCCGCTTCGGTCTTGCTTTCCTGCTCAGCCATGGTGTGATGCCTTTCCCGGCGATCGTGCGGTGCCGAGCGGCGGCCGATGCGGGCGGCTCATTTCAAAGGCGGACATAATGCATCAGCATGGCGCCTGCGGCATGTTGCCACGTGCCGAGGATCGCGCCGAGAAACACCGCCAGCAGCACCAGCCCGGCCAGAATCTGCAGCGGTGCCGCGACGAAGAAAATCTGCAGTTGCGGTGCCGCGCGCGCCATCAACCCGAGACCGGCCTGCCAGATCATCCCGATCACCAGAAACGGCGCGGCGATCTGGATCGCCACGACGAATTCCGAACCGACCGTCCGAACCACGAGGCGGATCAATCCGCTTGTGATCCGCTGATCGCCGGTATGGGCCAGCAGATCCACCGGGATCAGGTGAAACGAGTTGGTGAGCGAAAGCAGCGGCAGCATGATGAGGGACGTGCCGAAAAACAGCACGGGCAGAATCAGATTGAACAGACTCGACAGCAACGTGCTGTTCGCGCCCAGTTCGGTGCTCGGCAGCAGCACGCTGGAAAGGCCGATCTGGTACGATATCGCCTGTCCCGCCATCGGCAGGCTGACCAGAACCGCCTGGGTCAGCCACCCGATCGACAATCCGATTACGATCTGGAGCAGGATCATCGCGATCAGCGTGGCGGGCTGGCTCGGCATCGCGGGCAGACCCGGTGCCACCAGCGGCGCGATCATCGTGGTCAGCGCCAGAGACAGCCCGATCCTGACCATCGGCGGCACGCCCGACGCGCTGAAGCCGGGGATCAGCATCACGGCGCTCGAAACCCGCACGAACACGATCAGGAAATCGAACACCACCCCGGTCAGCAGATCGTTCATCCGCTCAGCCCACGTGGATCATCGCGGAAAAGATCGAGCGTGAGAAAGCGGTCAGGAGCGTGACCGAATACCCCCCCATCATCACCAACACCCCGGCAATCGCCACCACTTTCGGCAGGAATACCAGACTGGGCTCGTTGATCTGAGTTACGGCCTGGATGATCGAGATCACCAATCCGGTGGCTAGCGACGCCAGAAGCGGCGGCGCGGCCAGCCGGGCGGTGACGTAGAGCGCCTCATGCAGCATCAGGGCAACCGAGGGATCGGTCATGCCGCACCATCCCGCAGCATGGCTGCTTTCGCGCGCAGAGCAGGGGCCGCACAAGCGAAGCGGCTCATATCGGCATGCTCATGATCGACTGATAAGACTGGATCAACCGGTCACGGATCGCGACGGTGGTCTGCAACGCGAGTTGCGCTTTCGCCACCGAGGTCACCACCTGCGTGAGATCGCCGTCGCCCATGAGGCCGTTTTGAGCCAACCCCTCGGTGGTGGCGCTCTGATCGACCGTGCTGGTGAGCATGTTCGAGAGATATTTGGTGAAATCCTCGCCGGATCCGCTGGCGGATTGCGCGGTGCGCTGATAGGCGGCCGCGCCGGGCGCGACGCCGAACAATGAGCTCATGCCTGACATGACACTGCCCGACATCAGATCAGGTCCAGCGTGCGGGTCAGCATGCCGCGCGTGGCGTTCATCACCGAAAGATCGGCGTCCGAGGCGCGTTCCGCCTGCTGCATGTCCATCAGTTCGACGAAGCTGTTGACGTTGGGCGTCTTGACATATCCCTGGGCATTCGCCGCGGGGTTCGACGGATCGTATTTGGTCGGAAATGCCGACGGATCGGTCCCGATCCGGCCGACCGAGACCAGATCGGCATTGAGCGAGCGATCATACTGGTCCTTGAAGGTAATGGTCTGGCGCCGATAGGGATTGCTGCCCGGCGTTGAGCCGGTACTGTCCGCATTCGCCAGGTTTTCCGCGATCACCCGAAGGCGATCGCTCTGGGCTGCCGCCCCTGACGCCGAAATGGATAGCGAAGTTCCGAATTCCATGGATTTTTTCCCGATATTCAGTTGAAGTTGACGGAATCAGATGCTCGGCCCGAGCGCGGTGTTGAACATGCCGAGATATGATTTGTAGATATTCACAGCGTATTGCTGATTGATCTGGGTGCGGGCCACCGCCGCGAGTTCCTGGTCGAGCGATACCGCATTCCCGTCCGGCGCGCGTTCGGCGACCGTTGCATCCTCGCTGCCCACAGTATTATCCGCCACCGGTGCGATATCGTCCGGATGGGTCAGGCTCATCGAAACCTGGCTGCCATCGAGCATGTCCGCGAACCGGATGGGCATGCGGGGCGAATATCCCGGCGTATCGATATTCGCGATGTTCTGCGCAAGCACGTTCTGCGTCTGCGCCAGATAGTCGATGCGGCTGGCCGCAATACTCATCAGGTCCTGGGTCATGGTGTCATTCCGATCATGACGGCACCATAACCCGCAATCATTAACGAACGACTAATACCAACCTGAGGTTCCGTTGACTCGAATGTGAGTTGGTGCGGCTCGGGCGGGTATGATTCGCTGAACTTCCCTGGAGGAGGTTTGCGATGACGGTAGCGATAACGCGTTTGGACTTGTCGCCT
>Ga0315298_1008761_pt1 | contig 12754 bp, 12 predicted proteins | sample WHS_1_MG_FD_203077 | JGI IMG/M metagenome (GOLD analysis project Ga0315298, IMG submission 203077) | Extremophilic microbial mat communities from Washburn Hot Springs, YNP, Wyoming, USA - WHS_1_MG | ecosystem: Environmental > Aquatic > Thermal springs > Hot (42-90C) | place: USA: Wyoming...
GCATCATGCAGCATTTTTATCCGGCGGCGCGGGCGCCGGGAGGGGTTCATCATAGCGCCCAGATTGCCCGTAACGCGCAGCTGGACCCCGCCGCCTGCATCGATGCCTATGTGGTCGTGGGCGCTGGCGCGACGATCGAGGCGGACGTCTGGCTGGAGGCGGGAGTCTTTGTTGGTGAGCAGGTGCATATCGGCCGCGGGACGCACCTCTATCCCGGTGTGAAGGTCTACGCCCGCTGCGAGATCGGCCCCCGCTGCGTCATCCATGCAGGAGCCGTCATCGGCGGCGATGGCTTTGGTTTTGCGGAGGAAAATGGCGTTTATCTGAAGATTCCGCACATTGGCCGGGTCCGCATCGGTGCGGACGTGGAGATCGGCGCCAATAGCTGCGTCGATCGCGGCGCCCTGGAAGATACGTATATTGGCGACGGCGTCAAAATCGATAATTTGGTGCAGATCGGTCACAATGTGGTGGTGGGCGCCCATACCGTCATTGCCGGGCAGACGGGGATCGCTGGTAGCGCCCGGCTCGGCCGGCATTGTCGTGTGGGGGGGCAGGTGGGCATCAACGGGCATATCGATATTGCCGATCACACGGCCATTGCCGGGCGCAGTTCGGTGGTCCATCACGTGCGCCAGGCGGGCGTTTACTCGTCGGTTCTGCCCGCCCAGGAAAACCGGCGCTGGCGGCGTACCGTGGCGCGTATTGACGATCTGGATGGCCTCTTCCGGCGGGTGAAGCGACTGGAGCAGGCCGCGGGTCCAAGCAATCAGGCATCAAGGGAGCATACGGACAGTGACTGAACTGAATATCCAGGAGATACTGAAGCGCCTACCCCATCGTTATCCGTTCTTGCTGGTGGATCGGGTGACGGAGTACGAACGCGGCGTCAGTTTGCGGGCCATCAAGAACGTCACCATGAATGAACCCCACTTCCAGGGGCATTTTCCGGGCTTTCCGGTGATGCCGGGGGTATTGATCATCGAGGCCCTGGCCCAGGCCGCCGCCATTCTGGCCTTTGTTTCGGAGGACAAATACGGCGAGAACGCGGCGGTATACTTTGCCGGCATCGACAAGGCGCGCTTTCGCAAACCCGTCACCCCGGGGGATCAACTGGAGCTTTCCGCCACCGTCAGCCGCCGGCGCGCGGGTATGTGGCAGATGGAAACCACGGCGCGGGTGGCTGGCGTCGAAGTGGCGTCAGCCCTGCTGATGGCCACCTTGCGCGAGCATGCCCAATGACGGCCCCGGCAGTACATCCGCTGGCGCTCATTGACCCTGCAGCGCAGCTTGGTCCGGGCTGTGAGGTGGGGGCCTTCGCCGTCATCGGCGCCAGGGTGGAACTGGGCCCGGACTGCCGGGTGGGACCCCACGCGGTAATCGAAGGCCCTTGCCGGATCGGGAGGGGCAACCAGATTTTTCAGTTTGCGTCCATCGGCACCGCACCGCAGGACCTGGGTTATGCCGGGGAAGCGACGGAACTGCTGATGGGCGAGCACAATGTCGTGCGCGAATTTGTCACCATCAATCGTGGTACCGTCAAGGGTGGCGGGATCACCCGCGTGGGCAGTCACAATCTTTTTATGGCCTATTGTCATGTTGCCCATGACTGCCGTATCGGCGATCACGTGGTGATGGCCAATGCGGCAACCCTGGCCGGGCATGTGAGCGTAGACGACCATGCGATTCTCGGCGGATTGTCGGCGGTCCACCAGTTTGCCCGGGTGGGAGCCCACGCCATCCTCGGGGGAGGCACCATGGCACCGCTGGACGTCCCGCCCTACATGATGGCCGCAGGCAATCATGCCAGCCTGCATGGCATCAATGTACGCGGTCTGGCGCGGCGCGGCATTTCCCGGGATACCATCCTGCAGATCAAGCGTGCCTACCGCATCCTTTTTCGCTCCGGACAACGCCTGGAGGACGCCATGGACGAAGTCCGGCGGCGGGGGCTGGATGCGCCGGAGGTCACCCATCTGCTGGAGTTCATCCGCTCGACCCACCGCGGGATCACGCGGCCATGACCTTGCGCACGGGGGTATTGGGGGTAGGCCATCTGGGGCGTTTCCACGCCCAGAAATACGCTGCCCAGCCGGAATCAAGGCTGGTGGGCGTGTTTGATCAAGATGCGCGGCGCGCTGCCGAAGTGGCCGCGGAGTTGGGCTGTCGGGCTTTTGCCACGCCGGAGGAGCTGCTCGTCCAGGTGGATGCGGTGTCCATCGCCACGCCCACGTCCAGCCATTTCGCCGTTGCCCGGCAGGCGCTAACGACGGGCGTCCATTGTCTGGTGGAAAAACCCTTCACCATGGTCCCCGAGGAGGCCGATGCGCTCATCGCCGAGGCTGCGCGCCGGGGGTTGATCCTGGCCGTGGGGCATATCAAGCGCGTTCATCCTGCCATTCGCCACCTCCTGGCCCAGGGCTTTGGTACGCCGCGTTATCTGGAGGCGGAACGCCTGGCGCCCTTCAAGCCGCGTTCCCTGGATATCGATGTGATCATGGACCTGATGATCCATGACCTGGACCTGACCCTGCTTTTTACGGGAGCGGCGGTGGCGGAGGTGCGGGCAGTAGGCGTGGCGGCGGTCACCGACAAGGTGGACATGGCCAACGCCTGGGTGACCATGTCCAATGGTGCCGTGGCCAATCTCGCCGCGTCGCGGGTGGTGCGCGAGCCGGTACGGCGCATGCGGATTTTTTGGCAGGACCGTTATGCCTCCGTGGACTTCCTGGGCAACACCCTGCATATCTATCATCGCGGTGGCGGGGATATCCCCGGGATTCCCGGGGTGCGCGATGAAACCGTCGAACTGGGAAAGGCAGATGCCCTGGCCCTGGAGGTGGGGGATTTCCTCGCGGCCATCCGGGAACAGCGGCCTGCGTTTTGCGATGGTCCCGCCGGACGCGATGTCCTGGCCGCGGCTTTGGCCGTGCGCGAGGCCGTGGAGGCCTTCGTCGGGCAGTAAAAAGGTTACGCAACAGCAGTCCGGCTCTCGCCAGGCGCCGAAGAGATTACTGTCAAACTGAGGATAATAAGTCATGGTGAATCAAAGCCCCATCCCAATGGTGGATCTGCGCGCCCATTTCGCGCCCCTGCGCGAGGAAATCCTTGCCGGCATGGGGGACTTGCTGGACCAGGCGCACTTTATCCTCGGCGAGCAGGGGCGCACTCTGGAGGCGGAGATTGCGGCCTTCCTCGGGGTGGACCATGCCCTGGGCTGCGCCTCGGGAACCGACGCCCTCATGCTGGCCCTGCGGGCCTTGGATATCGGCCCCGGTGACGAGGTCATCGTCCCGACCTTCACCTTCATCGCCACCGCCGAGGCGGTGCGTTATGTGGGTGCGACGCCGGTCTTTGTGGATGTGGACGCCCATTTTTTTGCCCTGACCAGCGCCAGCGTGGAGGCGGCCATTACGCCGCGCACCCGCGCCATCATTCCCGTTCATCTCTATGGCCTGCCGGCGGATATGCACGCCCTCATGGCGCTGGCGGATCGCCACGGCCTGAAGGTGATCGAAGATTGCGCCCAGGCCATCGGTGCGGAGATCGAAGGCAGGCGGGTAGGGAGCTTTGGGCATATCGGCTGCTTTTCCTTCTTCCCCAGCAAAAATCTGGGGGGCGCCGGTGACGGCGGAATGGTGGTAACGTCTGATGACGATCTGGCCGAGCGTCTGCGCGGCCTGCGCAATCACGGTTCCTGGCAGGTTTACCACCATGACGTGCTGGGCTATAACAGCCGCCTGGACGAAATCCAGGCCCTCATCCTGCGCGCCGAACTGCCGCAACTCGCGGACTACAATGGGGGCCGGCGTCAGGCTGCGGCCTGGTATGAACAACATCTCAGCGGTCTGGATCTGATCCTGCCTGCCCGCCGGGAGGGTTTTCACCATGTCTATCATCAGTTCACCATCCAGGTGGCGGAACGTGACCGGATCAAGGCCGCCCTGCAGGCGCAGGGGATTGCCAGCGCCGTGTATTACCCCATTCCCGGTCATCGCCAGAAGGCCTTTGCCGATCTGCCCCTGGCGGTCTGCCCCGTGGCCGATGCCCTGGCCACGCAGGTGCTTTCCCTGCCCATGTTTCCGGAACTGAAGGAGGCCCAGGTGGCGAGGGTGGCGGCAACGATCCGGGAAGCTCTTGGCTAAGGCTTTTTTGCTGGCGGTGGAGCGTTCGGGGGAAAACCTGGGCCTGGAAATCATCGGCGCAGCGCGGGAGGCGGGGCTCTCTATGCAGTGGTCCGGGGTGGTCGGCTCGCGGCTGGCGGCGGCGGGGGTGCAGAATGTAGCCGATGGCGAGGTTCTCGCCGTCATCGGCCTGGTGGAGGTCCTGCGCCATTACCGGGCCCTGCGCCGCTTGCATCGGCAGGTGCTAGACCATCTGCGCCGGCAGCGGCCGAAGCTGGTGGTGCTCATCGACCACCCGGCCTTCAACCTGCGTATTGCCCAGGCGGCCAAGGCCATGGGTTTGCGCGTGCTCTATGTGGTGGGTCCGCAGATCTGGGCATGGCGGGCGCAGCGCATTCATCAGATCAAGGCGGTGGTGGACCAGATGTTGGTGCTGTTCCCCTTTGAAGTACCGTTGTATGAAACCGCAGGGATACCGGTGGCCCTGCTTGCCCATCCCTTGCTGGCGCAAACGGCCCAGGCTCCGACGCGGGAAGAGGCCCGGGCGCGCCTGGATCTGCCCGCCGAGTCCCCGGTTCTGGCCCTGCTGCCGGGGAGCCGGCGCGGGGAACTGGAGCGCCTGACACCCCGCTTTGGGCAAACGGTGGTCGAGTTGCTCCGGAGGACGCCCGACGTTCTGCCGGTGGTGGCCCTGGCCCGGGAGGAACTGCTTCCCCTCTGGGAGCGGCGCTGGCGGGAAGGCGCCGGCGATATCCCGGCGCAAGTCCGCGTGGGCCGAACCCAGGAAGTGCTCGCCGCCGCCGACGCGGTACTCGTCGCCTCGGGCACGGCCACGCTGGAGACGGCGCTGATGGCGCGTCCCGCCGTGGTGGTCTATGCCCTTAACCCCCTGAGTTACCGGTTGGCGCGCCGCCTGGTCAAGACGCCCTTTATTGCCATGCCCAACATCCTCCTGCAGAAAGCCGTCTATCCGGAATTCATCCAGCAGGATTTCCGGCCCGCCGCAGTGGCGGAAACCCTGGCGGATCTGCTGCGCTCGGGCGGGGTGGAGCAGCGACAGGCGCTGGCTCCCCTGCGGGCCTTGCTCCAGGGGGAGGGGCGCGCGGTGCTGGGCGGAATCCTGACGCGGATGCTGGCATGAGCCAGATGGTCCTCCTGCAGCACTTTGGCAGGGATACGGCGGGGGTGGATGAGGCCGGGCGCGGACCCCTGGCGGGTCCGGTGATTGCCGCTGCGGTGATCCTGGCGCGGCCCATTCCGGGTCTGGACGATTCCAAGCGCTTGAGCGCCCAGCGCCGCGCGGGGCTGGCGCGGCAGATCCGCCGGGAGGCGCTAGCCTGGTCCATTGCCTGGGCGCCGGTGTGGGAGATCGAGCGCGACAACATCCTGCAGGCCAGCTTGGAGGCCATGGCCCGCGCCATTGCCGCCCTGCCGCATCGCCCCCTCCGGATCCTGGTGGATGGCAATCAGTCGCCACCGGGCATGGTGGTGGAGACGATCGTGAGGGGCGATGGCCAAGTGGATGCCATCGCTGCCGCCGGCATTCTCGCCAAGGTGGCACGCGACGGGGAAATGCAGGACCTGGATGCCTGCTATCCCGGCTATGGTTTCGCCCGCCACATGGGTTATGGGACGGATCTCCACCTGCAAGCATTGCGCCGCCTGGGGCCCTGCCCCTTGCACCGGCGCGGCTTTGCGCCCGTGGACCGCGCCGGGGAGGAGTGCTGATGCAGCCGGAGTTCATTCATTTGCATGTCCATTCCGAATATTCCCTGGAAGATGGCATCATCCCGGTGAAGTCGCTGGTCAAGCGCTGCGCGGCCAGGGGCATGCCCGCCGTCGCCATCACCGACCACGGCAATCTCTTTGCCCTGGTGAAGTTTTACACCGCAGCGCGCTCCGCCGGGGTCAAGCCCATCATCGGCAGCGAGGTCTGGATAGCGAACCCCCAGGATCCAGGGCGGCCCCACAGTCTCGTGCTTCTGTGCATGAATGACCTGGGCTATCGGCACTTGAGCCGCTTGCTGAGCCGCGCCTATCTGCAGGGACTGCGCGATGGGCGTGCGCAGATCGAGCGGGACTGGTTGGCCGGCGCCAGTGATGGGCTCATCGCCCTATCGGCGGCGGGGCAGGGGGAGGTGGGGCGCCTCCTGCTGCGCAATCCCGATGCGGCGGCGGAAACGGCGCGCTGGTATGCCGCGCGTTTTCCGGATCGTTTTTTCCTGGAAGTGCAGCGCAACGGCGAGGCCGAACAGGAGGCCCTGGTAACGGCCACCGTCGCCTTGGCCCAGCGCCTGGACCTGCCGCTGGTGGCCAGCAACAACGCGCATTTTCTGGATGCCGCCGATTTCGCCGCCTTTGATGCCCGCCAGTGCATTGCCGCCGGGCTGACCTTGAGCGACAGCCGGCGTCCCCGGCGCTTTACGCGGGAGCATCGGCTGCCCGACCCGGAAGAGATGCTGGAGCGCTTTGCCGACCTGCGGGAGGCTTGTCAAAACACCGTGGAGATTGCCCGGCGCTGCAATCTGGAACTCGTCCTCGGGCATTACGCCCTGCCCGCTTACCCGACACCCCGTGGCGAGCCCATAGATCAATACTTTCATGACGCTGCGGCCGCCGGCCTGGACCAGCGGCTGGAGGAGCTGGCCATCGTCGGCAGCGCCGCAATCCCTTACCGCGAGCGGCTGCTGCGCGAGGTGGGGGTGATCCAGCAAATGGGCTTTCCCGGCTATTTCCTCATCGTCGCCGACTTCATCCAGTGGGCCAAGAACAACGATGTGCCGGTTGGTCCCGGGCGCGGTTCCGGGGCAGGGTCCCTGGTGGCCTATGCCCTGCGCATCACCGATCTCGACCCCATCGTCCACGGCTTGCTTTTCGAGCGATTCCTCAATCCCGAGCGCGTGTCCATGCCCGACTTCGACGTGGACTTCTGCATGGATCAGCGCGATCGCGTCATCGATTACGTAGCGGAAAAATATGGCCGCGACCGGGTGGGGCAGATCATCACCTTCGGCACCATGAAGGCCCGCGCCGTGGTGCGCGATGTCGGCCGGGTGCTGAACCTGCCCTATGGCTTTGTGGACCAATTGGCCAAACTGGTACCGGGCGATCTGGGCATGACTCTGGAAAAGGCTCTGGCCGAGTCCGAAGAACTGCGTCGCCGCCGGGAGGAAGAGGACGATGTTCGCGAACTGCTGGACATCGCCCTGCGCCTGGAGGGCCTGCCGCGGCACGCCTCCACCCATGCCGGCGGCGTGGTGATCTCGCCCGAGCCCCTGGCCGATCGCCTGCCGCTCTTTACGGATGGCGCGGAGGGCAGCGGCAACGTCACCCAACTCGACAAGGATGACGTGGAAAAGATGGGCCTGGTGAAGTTCGACTTCCTGGGTCTGCGTACCCTGACCATCATCGACAAGGCCGTCAAGCTCGTCCACGCCCAACAGAGACAGAGCGGTGAAGCGCTGCTCAACCTCCAGCACCTGCCCATGGATGACGCCGCCAGTTTCGCCCTGCTCAAGTCCCATGAAACCGCTGCCGTCTTTCAACTGGAATCTTCGGGCATGCGCGACCTCATCCGCCGCCTGCAGCCCGATACCTTCGAGGACATCGTGGCCCTGGTGGCCCTCTTTCGTCCGGGACCGTTGCAGTCGGGCATGGTGGACGACTTCATCGCCCGCAAACACGGCAAGGCGGCCGTCAGCTATCCCCACCCGGACCTCGCCCCCATCCTTCAGGAAACCTACGGCGTCATTGTCTATCAGGAACAGGTGATGCAGTGCGCCCAGGTCCTGGCGGGTTATTCCCTGGGCGGGGCCGACCTGCTGCGCCGCGCCATGGGGAAGAAAAAACCGGAGGAGATGGCCAAACAGCGCGCCATTTTCCTGGAAGGCGCGGCGAAGAACGGCATCCCCCAGGGGCAGGCATCGGCCATTTTCGACCTGATGGAAAAGTTTGCGGAATACGGCTTCAACAAATCCCATTCCGCCGCCTACGCCCTGGTATCGTACCAGACCGCCTATCTCAAGGCCCATTATCCCCGCATATTTATGTCCGCGGTGCTCACCGCCGATATGGATCATACCGACAAGGTGGTGGCCATGGTCAGCGAATGCCTGCGCATGGGCATTGCCGTCCTACCGCCGGACATCAACACCAGCGCCCTGGAGTTCTTGCCGGAAGGAGGAGGCGTGCGTTTTGGTCTGGGTGCCGTCAAGGGTCTGGGCCGCGCCGCGGTGGCAAACATCCTGGCAGCCCGTGCAGAGGGCAATTTTACCAGCCTTTTTGATTTTCTCTGTCGGGTGGATGGACAAAAGCTCAATCGCCGGGGCGTCGAGGCCCTCATCCGGGCGGGGGCCATGGATGGCTGGGGAAGATCCCGGGCCGTATTGATGGCCTCTCTGGACACGGCCATGGAGGGCGCGGCGCAATACCAGAAGGCCAAGGCCAGCCAACAGGAGTCTCTCTTCGCCGGGCTCGAATCCCTCCCCGTGGCCCCCGCCCTTGCGGATGCGCAGCCCTGGACGATGACGGAAACCCTGCGCCAGGAGCGGGAGACCCTCGGCTTTTATTTGAGTGGTCATCCCCTGGAGAGCCTGCGGGAAAGTTTGGCCGGCATGGGAGTCACCCCGCTGAACGCCATTGCCGCCGGCCAAAGCGCCCTGTTGGCAGGGCTGGTGGTGGCGCGGCGCAGCACCCGTACCAAGCGCGGTGACCGGATGTATTTCCTCACGCTGGATGATGGTTTTGCGCGGGTCGAATGCATCGCCTTTGCCGAGGCATGGGCCGCGGCCGGCAAGATGGGGGAGGGCGAAGATCCGGTAATGGTCTATGGGGAAGTGAGCGAGGATAGCTACGCCGGTGGGTTGCGGGTCAGCGCCCAGCGTCTTTTGACCCTGGAGACGGCACGTGCGGAACTGGCCGCCATGCTCTGTCTGGACCTGTCCAGGGATGCTCCGGTCGAGGAGCTTGCCCATGCCGTGCAGCGTTTCCCGGGGACTACCCCGCTGCGTTTCCGGGTGCACCTGGATCCGCTGCTGGTAACCCTGCGCGCCGGGGAGGGGTTCGGCGTCACGGTCAGCAATGATCTGCTGGAGGCCCTTGAGCGCATGAATCTCGGCAACTGCGTGACCCTGAGCTTCCGCCCACCCAACACGCTGGTCCATAATGTCGTCTCTCTGGATCGTGCCCGCCAGAGCGCGCGGCGTCCGGCCTGATCTCTAGCCATGGGAAATCGATGAAAATGCATTATCTGGATTTTGAACAAGGGGTAGCCGAGCTCGAAGGCAAGGTGGAAGAACTCCGGGCGCTCAACCAGCCCGGCATCGAAGACGAGATCAAACGTCTGGAGGGCAAGGCGCGCAAGGAGTTGCAACGGATTTACGGCAAACTGGGGGCGTGGCAAACGGTGCAGGTGGCGCGTCATCCCCAGCGTCCCTATACCCTGGACTATGTGGAGGCCCTCTTCACGGAAGTACAGGTCCTGGCCGGAGATCGAGTCTTTGCCGATGATCATGCCATCGTGGGTGGTCTGGCGCGCTTTGCCGACATCCCCATCCTGTGGATGGGCCACCAGAAAGGCCGCGATACCAAGGAAAAGATCCAGCGCAACTTCGGCATGCCCCGCCCCGAAGGCTACCGCAAGGCCCTGCGTCTTCTGCGCCTGGCGGAGCGCTTTCATTTGCCGGTCCTGACCTTCATCGATACGCCGGGGGCCTATCCGGGCATTGGCGCCGAGGAGCGGGGGCAGAGCGAAGCCATTGCCCGCAATCTGGCCGTGATGTCGGATCTCGACGTCCCCATCCTCTGCACGGTCATCGGCGAGGGCGGATCCGGCGGGGCGCTGGCCATTGGCGTCGGGGATCGCTTGCTGATGCTGGAGCATAGCGTCTATTCGGTGATTTCCCCGGAGGGTTGTGCCTCCATTCTCTGGAAGGATGCCGGCAAGGCCGCCGAGGCCGCCGAGACCTTGGGGATAACGGCGCGGCGCCTGCAATCCCTGGGCCTGGTGGATGAGGTGGTCCCCGAACCCCTTGGCGGGGCCCACCGCGACCCCCAAGCCGCCGCCCAGTCTCTGCGGGAACGCCTGTTGCCGCAGTTGGAAGGGCTATTGCGGGAGAACGCCGGCAAACGCCTGGCCGCCCGTTATGATCGATTGATGGGCTATGGCGTGGTCGGTGAAGCGTAATCGCGTAGCTGCCTTTGCCAGGGCCTTCGCTCTCGGGGCCGGAAGGGATACGGCAGGATGCACATCTTCCTTGCCCGGCAGAGCCATAAGCGCCAGACCAAGTCATGCCGCCCTCGTCCGTTGCTTTTCGGAAAACCTGGCCTATAGTTTTATGCAGGTCGCTAAAAATAGGCCGCATCAGGAGAGGAAACCGTCATGGCAAGTTCCGGCAAATATGGCAATGTGCAAATCCCTGGAATCGGTGCAGATGAACCCGTATTCATTCTGCGCGCCCAGGATCGTCTGGCGGAAGCCGCCCTGGAAATGTACCGGGTGCTGGCGAGTTCCCATGGCGCCCCGGTAGCGCCCGGGGTGAGCAGGGAAATAGATCGTTTCCGGCAATGGAAGGGGCAGAAAAAGCTGCCGGACTGACCTGTCTGTCTCGTCGGGGTGCGGCGTTGGGAAGGGACGAAATGAACGGTGCGCGCCCGGCGAGCAATTATCGGATCGGTTGCTCCGGCTGGTATTATCCCCACTGGCGCGGCCCATTTTATCCTGACGCCCTGCCAGCGCCCGGGTGGCTGGGTTTTTATGCCCGCCATTTCGATACCGTGGAAATCAACAGCAGCTTTTATCGTCTTCCCGGCGAAAAGGCCCTAAGCACCTGGCAGGAACGGACTCCTCCGGGCTTTTGTTTTGCTCCCAAGGCCAGTCGATTGATTACCCATAGGAAAAAGCTCTCTGCCGCGGAAAACGCCGTGGCCGTTTTCCTCGAACGCATGGAAATCCTCGGCGGGAAACTCGGCCCCTTGCTCTTTCAGTTGCCACCCCGTTGGCGGCGCAACGCCCAACGTCTGGACCGTTTTCTGAACAATTTGCCTCCGGGGCACCGTTATGCCTTCGAAATGCGCGACCCGAGTTGGCACCATCCGGAGATCTACGCGCTTCTGCATGCCCACAATGCCGCTTTCTGCATTTTCGATCTCGCCGGTTTCCAATCGCCCCTGGAGCTGACCGCGGACTTTGCCTACCTGCGCCTGCATGGGCCAAGCGCCGTAGCCTATGCGGGCTGTTATGGGACGGACGCCCTGAGTGTGTGGGCGACGCGCATCCGTAGCTGGCGGGATCTGGGCGCCGTCCATGTTTATTTCAATAACGACCAGGACGCCTACGCTACCCGCAATGCCCTGGAACTCAAAAATATCCTTGCGTTGCCCACGGATGGAGACGACCGTGGCGGTGGTTGATGGGATGACCGGCGCCCGGTCGGCCCCGGGCATGAGCGCTCCTACTTCTTGAAATGGCGCTGAAACCACGCCAAGGCCAGCCTTGCTGCTTCTTCCAAAGTGCCCGGCTCCTCAAAAAGGTGGGTGGCCCCGGGAACAATGACCATCTGCTTCTCTGCCCGCAACTCGGCGTAGGCCGTTTCATTCATGCCGATGACCACATCATCGAGACCACCGACGATCAGGAGGGTGGGCGCCGTCACTCGGGAGATGGCCGGTCCGGTCAGATCGGGCCTCCCGCCACGGGAAACAACCGCCTTGATGCCGTCACTGAGTTGCGCGGCCGCTCGCAAGGCGGCCGCCGCCCCAGTGCTGGCTCCGAAATAGCCCAAGGGAAGCCCCGCCGCCTCCGCCTCCTGCCGCACCCAGCGGGTGGCCGCCACCAAGCGCTCAGCGAGCAATCCGATGGCGAAGCGGTTGGCATAATCCCGGTCTTCCTCTGCGCTCAAAAGATCAAAGAGGAGCGTCCCAACGCCACCGCTGCGCAAGACCTGCGCTACGTAATTATTCCTGGGACTCAGGCGGCTGCTGCCGCTGCCATGGGCGAAAAGCACCAAGCCGCGAGCATTCGGGGGTAAGGCCAGCATACCTTCCAGAGATTCGCCGTCGGCGCGGATGGTGACGGTCCGTTGCGTGCTGTCTGTAGACATGAGTGGGCGCTCCCGATGGCTTGCGCGGTGTATGTTTACAATTATAGAACACTTCGACAGGCTCCGATCTCCCAAGTGCAAATCCGGCGAAAAGGGATCTGAACCGCCCCGGGTTTTGAGGAGGCTCCTTTTTCCAAGAGAATGGAGCCATGATGAACCAAGCTAAAACCCCCAAGTATTCCCCCGAAGTTCGTGAACGTGCGGTGCGCCTAGTGCGGGAGCACCGCAGTGAGTACCCCTCGCTGTGGGCCGCTGTGGAGTCGATTGCTCCCAAGATCGGCTGCTCGGCGCACACCCTTCTGGAGTGGATCCGGCGCGACGAGGTCGATGCAGGCACGCGCCCTGGCGTGACCTCGGCAGAAGCCCAGCGCATCAAAGAGCTGGAACGCGAGGTCAAGGAGCTACGCCGGGCCAACGACATTCTCAAGCTGGCCAGTGCGTTTTTCGCCCAGGCGGAGCTCGACCGCCGACTCAAGAACTGAGAGCGTTTATCGATCAGCACCGCGCCCGATTCGGGGTCGAGCCGATCTG
>Ga0315298_1008762_pt1 | contig 12753 bp, 11 predicted proteins | sample WHS_1_MG_FD_203077 | JGI IMG/M metagenome (GOLD analysis project Ga0315298, IMG submission 203077) | Extremophilic microbial mat communities from Washburn Hot Springs, YNP, Wyoming, USA - WHS_1_MG | ecosystem: Environmental > Aquatic > Thermal springs > Hot (42-90C) | place: USA: Wyoming...
CATCCCCCCTATATGACTCCGAGGGCCGGCTGGTCGGCGCCGTGGCCGTCGGGCATGACGTAACCGAGCAGCGTCGGGTCGAAGCGGAGCGACAGCGATTGCTGGAAGAGGTGCAGCGTCGGGCGGCGCAGCAGGAAGATCTGACCCGTACCATCTCCCACGACCTACGGACACCCCTGACGGCCATTCAGGGACATGCCCAGCTCCTGCAGCGAATCCTGCGAAGCGCGGGAGTGAACGATCGTGCCCAGAGAAGTGCCGAGGCGGTGGTGACCAGCGCCAGGCGGATGAACACCATGATCCAGGACCTGACGGATCTGGCGCGATTGGAGTCGGGCTCTCTCAAACTGGAGTGCGTCCCCACCGACGTGGCATCCTTCGCTATCGAGCTGAAGGCTCGCCTGGCCACGGTGCTGGAAACCGACCGCGTCTGGGTGGAAAAGCAGGACGAGGTACCCATCGCCATGGCCGACCAGGACCGGCTGGAGCGGATCCTGACGAACCTGCTGTCCAACGCCCTTAAGTACTCGGAGGGCCAGGTGGTAGTGAGGGTGGAACAGGTCGACGGCCAGCCACGGGTTTCGGTGATCGATCAGGGTCCAGGCATCCCTCCGGATGACCTGCCCCATCTCTTCGAGCGATTCTACCGGGCGAAGGGTACGCGAAAGACCGAGGGGCTCGGACTCGGGCTGTACATCACCCGGATGCTGGTGGAGGCCCACGGCGGCCGGATCTGGGTGGAGAGTGAGATGGGCAAGGGAAGCGTTTTCCGCTTCACACTGCCCAGCACGGACCATCCCGGCGTGTCGCTCTCCTCCGAATGATCACAGCCAGCCCTTCCTCCTCAGATAGACGTACAGCCCCACTCCCGAGACCGCCATCAACCCTATTGCCCAGGGGTAACCCAGCTCCCATTCCAGCTCCGGCATATTCTTGAAGTTCATCCCGTAAATGCCAGCGATCAGGGCCACCGTCATCAGGATGATGGTTACCGATGTCAAGGTCTTCATGACCTGATTGAGCCGGTTGGAAACGGAGGAGAGGTAGACATCCACCGCGCTGGTCAACAGATCGCTCTGGAGGTCCACCGTGTCGATGATCCTCACCAGGTGGTCATAGACGTCGCGGAAGTAGACCGTTGCTCCGGCATCAAATAACGGCAGGTCCTGGCGCATCAGAGCGTTCAGGGCATCGCGCTCGGGCGCCAGGATGCGTCGCAGCGCCAGCAATCGCTTCTTCAGCTCGAAGATCGGCTGGACGGCGTCCCGCTCGCTGCCCCGGACGATCTGTTCCTCCAGCGTGGCCACCTGCTCGGCGATGGCGTCCACCACGTCGAAATAGCCGTCCACCAGGGCATCCAGAAGGGAGTAGACCAGAGTGCCCGCACTGTGGCCAACCACAGCATGGTTCCGCTCCCACCGCTTCAGCCCATCGTCGATCTCCTTCAAAGGGCCCCGGTGGACCGCCACCACATGGTTCTCACCGATGAAGAGGTCCAGTTCCGTGAGCTGGACGGTCAGCCCCTTGGCATCCAACCTCGCCGAGTAGAAGACCAGGAAGTAGAAGCTCTCGTACTCTTCCATCTTGGGGCGCTGATGGGGCCGGGTAGCGTCTTCCAGCGCCAGCTCGTGGAAATGGAACTCCCGCCGCAGTAGATCCACGTCCCCCGGCGTGGGGTCCTGCACGTCCACCCAGAGCACCGAGCGCTTGTCGCGTGGGGGTGCGCCCTCGCCAGCGATATCCACCGGCTGAGAAAAGCCATCCCCGGGCAGGTGCAGCAGCGCTCTGATCATGGCCTCCACCAACTCTCGCTGGAACTGTCCCTATTGTAGCAGCCTTTGCCCGGGTCCTGAGCAACCGACCCGTGCCTTCCTCCACCGATACGGCAGGATCGGGGCGGTCCCGCGTCCACACAGAGGGTCGTGACGCTCCGGCTGCCAGTCACAGGCATCACCCATCTCCACCATGAGATCGACCGTCGTGAGTTCGAGCACCCCTGGAAGTCCAGGGGTGTCCTGCCGTATCCTGTTGTTGTCCTGGGCTTGAGTCGAAAAAAATCGGAGACTGGAGTGACGCAAGCGTGCGGTATGACTTCGATAGGGTGGTGAAGCGGAGGGGGACGGACAGCGTCAAATGGGCCCGATATGGGCAGGACGTGCTCCCTCTCTGGGTGGCCGATATGGATTTCCCATCGCCGGAGCCGGTGGTGGAGGCGCTGCGGCGCCGGATCGAGCACGGGGTGTTCGGCTACGGCGTGGAGCTGGATGAGCTGCGGGCCGTTCTCCAGGAGCGCATCCTGGTACAACATGGCTGGCGGGTCGAGCAGGAAGACATGGTGTTCGTGCCTGGTGTGGTGGTGGGCTTCAACCTGGTCTGTCAGGCCTTCGGCGGGGAGGGCGACGGCGTGTTGATCCAGCCTCCGGTCTATCCACCCTTCTTCTCGGTGGGCGAGCGCACACGCCGGCGAATAGAGACGGCTCCTCTGGTCCTCACATCGGAGGGATACCGGATCGACTTCGACGCCTTCGAGGCTGCCATTTCGCCCCGGACTCGGGTCTTCCTGCTGTGCAACCCCCACAACCCGGTAGGAAGGGTGTTCACTCGGACAGAACTGGAGAAGCTGGCCGAAATCTGCCTTCGGCATGACCTGATCATCTGCTCCGACGAGATCCACCAGGATTTTGTCTACCCCGGCCATCGCCACATCCCCATAGCCTCTCTGGGTCCCGAGGTGGCCAAGCGCACCATCACCCTGGTAGCGCCCAGCAAGAGCTACAACATTCCCGGGTTCCACCTCTCCTTCGCCCTCGCGCCGGAACCCCTTCGAGACCGGCTGAAAGCCGCCTGCCGGGGCTTGATTCCCGGTCATTCCGGTGTGCTCGACCAGGTGGCCGCTCTGGCCGCCTACAAGGAAGGGAACGAATGGCTGGAGCAGTTGCTGGCCTATCTGCGGGGAAACCGGGATTTCGTCCTCGCCTACGTCAGGAATCACCTTCCTGGCATCGAAATGCTGGAGCCCCAGGGGACCTACCTGGCCTGGCTGGACTGCCGCGGAACGGGCATCCAAGGGCCGCCGGGTGAGTTCTTCCTGCGAGAGGCGAAGGTCGCCCTCAACGAAGGCAGTTTCTTCGGCCGCAATGGGGAGGGGTTCGTCCGCCTGAACTTCGGCTGCCCCAGGCCCATCCTACAAGAGGCGCTAGAGAGGATGAAGAGGGCGCTGGAGGCCCTCGGCTAAGCATGTAGCCATGGGAAGCGGGTCCAGGGCACGCGACGCAAGCGAGCGCAGCGTCGCGGCCCGGCGGGCGCAGACATGCCTTCTGGCATGCCCACGGGGGTGTCTCCAAGGGCTGTGCACCAACTGTATCGGAATGCCTAGGACAGGAGATCCCGCAAAGCCGCTTCCAGTTCCGGAAAGCGGAACCCAAACCCCATCTCCAGCAGCCGTCGCGGCACCACCCGCTGGCCCTCCAACAGCACCATGGCCATCTCGCCGAAGACCAGTCTCAGCACCAGGGCCGGCATTCGCAGCACAGCCGGTCGTCCCAGCACTCTGCCGACGATGCGGCTGAACAGAGTGTTGGTAACCGGATTCGGGGCAGTGAGATTGAAAGCGCCGGAAGCCCCATCGCTCTCCATCAGGAAGCGAATGGCTGCCACTTCGTCCGCCAGGTGAATCCAGGAGTACCACTGCCGCCCGCTCCCTAGTGGGCCACCCGCGAAGAGCCAAAAGGGCATCACCATCCTAGGCAGCGCGCCTCCCTTCCCGCTCAGCACCAGACCGCTGCGGATGACCGCACGCCGGACGCCCAGCGCCTCCACTGCCGCCGTACTGGCCTCCCACCGCACACACACCTCGGCCAGAAAGTCGGTGCCAGCGGCGGAATCCTCTGCTATCTCCTCGTCGCCATGCGGACCGTAGTATCCCACGGCCGACGCCTGGATCAGGACCCGAGGCCTCCGGCTGGCCCTCTCCACCGCCTGCACCACGGCCTGACCGGCGCTGAGCCGGCTCTCCAGGATCATGCGCTTCCTCTCCGACGTCCAGGACCCGGCGGACAAGCTCTCTCCAGCCAGATTCACGATGGCCTCGGCGTCCTCGACCAGAGGGCCCCAGCCCTCGGGAGTGACCCCGTCCCACCTTTCCGCGCGCACTCCCGTCGGCAGTTGCGCGGGCCGATTCGGGTTCCTGGTGAGCACCACCACCTCCCGGCCAGAAGCGGCGAGTTGGCGGGCTAGCGCCCTCCCGATCAGCCCGGTGCCACCCGTGATGATGACCCGCATGGCAGCACCTCTCAGGGTCAAGCAGCAAGCAGCGAGGAAGTAAGTGAACTTGCGCTCGCTGTCTCGCTTCCTCGCTACTCACTCTCTAGACTACACCTTGAACCGCCCCAATGCATCGAAGTCCAGGGTGGCGAAGTAGTCTTCGGGTGTCTCCGCCCTTCGAATCTGGACCACCTCGCCGTTCTCCCGCAGCAGCAGCTCCGCTGACCTCAGCTTCCCATTGTACTGGAAGCCCCTGGCATGGCCGTGGGCGCCGGTGTCGTGGATCACCAGCAGATCGCCGGGCTCGATCTCGGGCAGCATCCGGTCGATGGCGAACTTGTCGTTGTTCTCGCACAAAGATCCGGTCACGTCGTAGCGATGATCCAGTGGCCGACCCTCCTTGCCCAGGACGGTGATGTGGTGATACGCCCCGTACATGGCAGGTCGCATCAGATTCGCCATACAGGCATCCAGCCCCACGTAGTCCTTGTAGGTGTGCTTGAGGTGGCGCACTCGGGACACCAGGTAGCCGTAAGGCCCGGTGATGACCCGTCCGCACTCCATGAACAGCCTTATGGGGTCGAGACCATTGGCAACGATCCTCTCCCGATAGGCCTCCTGAATGCCCTCCGCCAGCTTCTCGTAGGAGACGGCCTCCTGCTCCGGCCGGTAGGGGATCCCGATCCCGCCCCCGATGTTGATGAACTCGAACCGAATCCCCAGCGCCCGGTTGATCTCCACCACCAGGTCGAAGAGAAGCACCACCGTGTCGATGAAGTAGCGGAAGTCCAGCTCGTTAGAGGCGACCATGGTGTGGAGGCCGAAACGCTTGACCCCCTTCTCTCTCACCATCCGGTAACCCTCAAAGAGCTGCTCCCGGGTGAAGCCGTACTTCGCCTCCTCCGGATGGCCTATGATGGCGTTGCCCTTCTTCAGCGGACCCGGGTTGTAGCGGAAGCTGATCAGCTCCGGTAACCCCGCGGTCTTCTCCAGGAAGGGGATATGGCTGATATCGTCCAGGTTGATGATGGCGCCCATCTCCCTGGCCTTGACGAATTCCTCGGCCGGAGTGTCGTTGGAGGTGAACATCACCTCCTCGCCGGTGATGCCCACCTTCTCCGACAGCAGCAGCTCGGGCAGGGAGCTGCAATCGGTACCGAAGCCCTCTTCCTTCAGCAGCTTCATGATAAATGGGTTGGGTAACGCCTTCACGGCGAAGAACTCCTTGAAGCCGTGGACGTCTTTGAAAGCGCTCTTGAGCCTTCGGGCATTGGCCCGTATGGCGGCCTCATCATAGATGTGAAAAGGCGTGGGGTACTGCTCCACAATCCTGACGATCTGGTCGTAGGTGAAGGGCAGGGTCTTGGCGGCCATGGCAACTCCTTTCCAGTGGAGGGAGCAATCCGCGCCGGGGATGCGGTTCTGCGCCTCCAAGCACAGCGCTGCACATCGGGCAACGGAATGCTGCCACCTGTTCGCCCTGAGAGTCTATCAGAGTCCGACAGCTCCTTGCACGCCGACCTGGAGGGCGGTGGCCGACGCTTTCGGAGTCGCCACCCCAACCATCGTGGCGCGGAAGAGCCGCGATCGCCGCTGCTAGCTGGGTGATGGGCAGACAATAGCGAAATCGCGGTCCTGAGCCTGCACGGTCCACCTCCCTTAGATTCTTGACTGCCACCGGGCACCATAGTACCGTGAGCTTCGCATCAACTGCCGGTGGGCTGCAAAGACTCTCGTACTGACACCTGAGACTTCGTCGCCTGGAGAACCCGCCGATAGCCCAACGCCGTTCCTGATCTCGCCGCGGCATTTCCCGACACGAGAGAACTGGAGGTCGATATGAGTGGAACTTTGACCTCGATGCGCTACCCGGTGGACGATCTGGCCGAGGCCCTGGAGCTGCCCCACAGAAACGGCTGGTCCGACGGACTACCGGTGGTTCCTCCCACGGAGAGCCGCGTGGCCGAGTTCCTGGACAGCGTTGGCTTGGCTCCCGACCAGGTTATCGGCGAGGTGCCGGAGAGAGCCAGGGCCATCACCGCCGAGAAGCTGGCGATAAACGCCGTGATGGCTGGCTGCCTCCCGGAGTATATGCCCGTCCTGGTGGCCGCCGTGGAGGCGGTGACAGACCCCCAATTCAAGTTCAACCACCTGGCCAGCCTGGGCAGCCCGTGGCCTCTGATCATCATCAACGGCCCGATAACCCGAGAGATCGGCCTGAACTCCGGCATGTACATCTTCGGACCCGGCCATCGCCCCAACCTCACCATAGCCAGGGCCCTCAGCCTGGTGCTGCGGAACTGCGCCGAGGCCAAGGTGGAGGGGGTCCAGCGGGGCAAGTGGGGCAACCCGAACCGCTTCGTCGGCTGCATAGCCGAGAACGAGGAGACGCCTTGGACACCGCTCCATGTTCAGCGAGGTCTGGACAGGAACGACAGCGCCGTCACCCTGGTATCCACCTACCCCGGCGTACCCCAGCACACCACCATGCTGATGCTGGGAGAGCGCCCGGAGCGGATGCTGGACCCGGTGTGCCACTCCCTGGCCAGCTACGGTGGAGCCCTCTGGACCAGGGGCGTCTTCACCCTCCTCATGGGTCCCGCCGACGTCGAGGTGTTCGTGAAGAAGGGGTGGAGCAAGGAGGACGTCCGGAACTACGTGGTGGAGAACACCAAGTCCTCCGTCGCCGAGCTGAAGTATCGGGGTGTCTGGGGAATGGGACTCGACGAGATGAGCGAGGAGATGCACCAGATCCAGCCCGGAGACGAGAAGACCTTCCTGTATCTCTTCAAGGACAACGGCGAGCTTGATAGATACGTGTACACCCGGAGCAACCTGGAGGGCAGGCTGGTCGACCTCTTCGTGGTGGTGGCCGGCGGCAACGCGGGCTGGCGGCCCGCCCTGACCTTCCCCTATCAGTACTCGACGAACCCGGTGACGAAGAAGATCCGGAGCAAGTAGTCAGGCAACAGGCAACGGGCAACAGGGATCTGCAACCAGGGAACGAGGGACGGACAATGGAGGATGGAGATAGGCGAATCCCCCCTACTTGTGCTTCGTATCTGTGCTTGGTTTCTGATGCCTGATGCCTGATGCCTGATGCCTGATGCCTTTTCTCCAGCTACTCACTCGTTCAGGAGGAGTGCCATGGAATCAACGCGTATCAAGATCGAGCTGCTCGATCCCACCTCGGGACCGGTTGCCAGCGAGAAGGCTCTCAGCCCCAGGCTGGATAGCTTAAGCGGTAAGACCCTCGGGGTGATCTGGAACGGGCGGCTGCCGGGGGATCTGATCCTGAACCGGATGATAGAGATCCTGAAGGAGACCCACGATATCAAGGAGGTGGTGTTTCGGGGCAAGCCCTATATCGGGAACATCGCCCCCAACGAGATCTTCGATGAGATGTCGGCCCGGTGCGACGCGGTCGTGGCCGGAGTAGGGGATTGAGGGTCCTGCATGTCGGGCAGTGTGCTCGACGCCATCACCATGGAGAGGCGCGGTATCCCCTCCGCTCCCATCGGCACGGAGAAGCTGGCCAACACAACGGGTCGGGGCATGGCCAGGATCCAGGGCGTCCCCGACTTCCCCATTGTCACCCTGGCTCACGAAGGGGGCAACATGACCGGGATGCGGGACTTGGAGGAGATCGACAAGATGGCCCGGCAGGCCGCGCCCCAGGTAGAAAGGATCCTGCTGGGCAAGCTGTAGCCGCCGGCTTCAGCCCGCGCGTCCAAGCGCGGGCTCGCCAAGCTTCCTGGCGAGGGCGCGCACCCGTGAAGGGTATGGCTACATCTGAGATGCGAGGGGGCCCGGCTGGTGCCGGGCCCCCTCCTTGTGGCCTTGCTACTCGCCACTCGCCACTCGCCGTGGCTACTTCTTGCTCTCCTCGTAGGCAGCCTTGAAGACCGGGGTCACCCACTTCTCGATCTCGTCCCAGGTCTTGCTCTGCTCCTCCGGGCTTTGGTAGCCCACGGGGAAGCCGGACTCGTCCATCTTCTTCATGTACTCGGGATTGTTGATGCTCTTCTTGATAGCATCAGCCAGGATCTGCTGGATCGCGGGGTCCATGCCCGGGGGCCCGTAGATACCGCGGATGGAGGCCTGATTGGCCAGGTTGTAGCCCTGCTCCTTGAAGGTAGGGACGTCGGGGAGCTTAGGCCACCGCTTCTCGGCCGTTACCCCGATGATCTTCAGCTTGCCATTCTGCTGAGGGACATAGAACGAACCGGCGTTGCCGAAGGAAGCATCGATCTTGCCGCCCATCAGCGCCGTCTCCCGCTCCGGGTTGCTGTCGAAGTGGACGATGGCGAACTTGGTGCCGGTCACGTTCTGCAGGTCGATGATCATGAAGTGATCGTCGCTCAGCAAGCCCGTGGTGGCCGCCTTCAGCTTGCCGGGGTTGGCCTTAGCCGCATCCACCAGACTCTTCATATCCTTGTACGGTCCATCCGTAGCGACCGCTATGGCGCCCGGGTCGCTCAGGATGATGCCCAGCATGGTGCTGAAGTCCTTCTTGCTGGTGAAGGTGGTCTTGCGCTCCGGATTCAGCCACATGGTGATGGGGCCCGGCAGGTTGGCCGCAAACAGCGTGTACCCGTCAGGTTTTGCCTGCAATGCCTCGGTGATGCCCACCTGGCTACCAGCACCGGGCTTATCGACCACTTCCACCGGCACCCCCAGCTCCTTCTCCATATAAGGGGCTAGAGTGCGGATGGCGACGTCGGTGCTGCCACCGGCCCCGAAGGGCACTATGAACGTTATGGACTTGCCCTTCTGCGGGAAGTCCACCTTCTTGGCGGGGGCCGCAGTGGGTGCAGGGGCAGCAGCGGGCACCGTCGTGGGCGCGGCTGCCGGCTTGGCAGGCGCTGTCGTCGGCGCGGCTGCCGGCGTTGCCTGGGAGCAACCGGCGATGAGAACAGCCGCCAGTGCCGACGCAGCCGCCATAGACAGGAATAGGCGCTTCATCTCTTTCTCCCTTCTCTCGTTCAGGTCCCCTCGGTCACGTACATGCTGGCGACGGCAATGCAACGGTTCCGGCAGGGGTCCGGTCATCCCGGACCCCTCCATAGCACACCGCGTGGTCAGCCTCGCAGCCGCCCTTTCAGCCTAATTCTTGGACTCCTTCAAGGCGATGTCCATAACCGGCTTGATGGCGACCTCCATATCCGACCAGAACTTGTCGTAGGTCTGCGTATCCTGGAAGTTCACCGCGCTACCCATATCGGTCAGCTTCTGCTTGACCTCGGGGTCCTCGGTCGCCTTCTTGATAGCGTTCGCCAGGATGGCGATGATCTCAGGAGGGGTCCCCTTGGGAGCCGAAAGGCCGCGGGAGGAGCCTATGACGATGTTGTACCCCAGGGACGCGGCCGTGGGAACGCCGGGCAGGAACGGGCTCTCCGCCTTGTCCATCAACATGAGCGCCTTGAGCTGGCCCTGCTTGATGAAGGGCAGGGAGGTCCCAACACCCATAAAGGCGGCATCGGTCTTGTCGCCCAGCAGGGCGGTCACCTCCTCGGAGGCGCCGTCGAAGTGGACGATGGCGAACTGAGCGCCGCTGGTCTGCTCCACCTGGATGATCGCCATGTGGTCATCGCTCAGCAAGCCGTTGGTAGTAGCCTTGATGGTCTTGGGCTTCGCCTTGGCAGCGTCGATCAGGTCCTTCATGGTGTTGTAGGGGCCACCGGCCTTCACGACAACGTCCTCGGGATCGAAGACGAACCCGGCGATGGGAGCGAAGCTGCTCTTGTTGAAGGTCGCTTTGCGATCGGGAGTCAGGTAGACACCCATGGTGGTAGGGTTGTTGGTGAACCCGATGGTGTAGCCGTCGGGCTTGGCATTCACCAGCTCGGTCAAGCCTACCTGAGACCCAGCGCCAGGCTTGTCCACCACCTGCACCGGCACTCCCAGCGTCTTCTCCATGGAGGCAGCGATGATGCGGGCCTGGGTGTCGGTGCCTCCACCGGCACTGAAGGGCACGATGACCGTGATGGACTTGCCCTTCTGGGGGAAGTCCACCTTCGCGGCGGGTGCAGCCGTCGGCGCGGCGGCAGGTGCCTTCGTCGGCGCGGGGGCCGCGGCGGGCGCCGAAGTGGGAGCAGCCGCGGGCTTGGCCGGCGCGGCGGTTGGCGCGGGAGCGGCCTGCGAGCATCCGGCGATCACCACGCCGGCCGCCACCAGGAGCGCCGCCATTGCCAGAGATGCGCGTTTCACCTTCTTGTCTCCTTTCAACGTTTCTCGAGTCTCCAAATGCGATCAGGAGCACCAGTCCCGATAACGTGGTCTCGCTAGTTGTGCTTCCCCTCCCTTATTGACTTATGTCGACTGTATCGCTTGCTCGGCCCGTGCTGCACCAGCCCTGGTCTTCGAGCGCCTGCGGCACCCGTGACGGCTGACGGAGACGAGCGGCAACGACGCATCAACTCCCCGGTGGTCCTACGTCTGGGTGTCGCCGCCGCCGAAGCTCCGGGCTTTGGCGAAGGGCAGGAACTTCAGCATGGGCGCGATCAGCACCAGCAGCGCCAGGCCAAACAGCACCATGGCGATGGGGCTCTCCCTGAAAATCCCGAAATCCCCCTGGGACATCTCCAGTGCCCGCCGCAGGTTCTTCTCCATCAGCGGTCCCAGGATCAGGGTTAGGACCGCCGGCGCTAGCGGGATATCCACCTTCCGCATCAGGTATCCGACGATGCCGAACAGCAGCATGGTCCAGATGTCGAAAACGCTGTTGTCCACACTGTAGGCGCCCACCACCATGAAGGCCATGATGATGGCGAACAGGACGGAGTAGGGGATTTGCAGGAACTTCACCCAGATCCCCACCAGAGGCAGGTTCAAGATCAACAGCATGACGTTGCCGATGTACATGCTGGCGATGACGCCCCAGGCGACATCCGGGTGCTCCTTGAAGAGGAAGGGACCGGGGATCAGTCCGTTCATCATGAAGGCCCCCATCAGCACCGCCACTGTGGCCGAACCGGGGATGCCCAGGGTGAACAGCGGTATGTACGCCGCGTTGGCGTGGGCGTTGTTGGCCGTCTCCGGACCTGCCACCCCCTCGATGACTCCCGTCCCGAACTTCTCCGGGTACTTGGACATCCGCTTCTCGATGATGTAGGAGGTGAAGGAGGAGGCCGACCCGGTCATGCCCGGCACCAACCCCAGGGCGAAGCCCAGGGCCGTGCCCCGGAGGATCGGCCAGAAGGAGTCCTTCAGGTCCTTCAAAGTGGGCATCAGCCCGGTCATCTTGTGGGTAATGATCGGCTTCCACTCCTCCTCGGCGTTGGTGAGCACCTCGCCGACGCCGAACAACCCCATGATCACCGATATGAAGCCGATGCCGTCCAGCAGTTGCACCTGGTCGAAGGTGAATCGTGGGGAACCCTGGGCCGGATCCATTCCCACGGTGCCCAGCATCAGCCCGAAGATGGCGCTCATCAGCGCCTTGACCATCGATTTGCCGGCCAGACCGGATACCAGGGTCAGGCCCAGCACCATCAGCCCCACGAACTCGACCGGGCCGAACTGCAGGGCGAACTGTGTGAGCGGCGCCGCAGCCACCAGCCCCATCACGCCGATGGTGCCTCCCACGAAGGATCCGATGGCGGCGATGGCTATGGCCGCTCCGGCGCGGCCGTTCTTGGCCATCTGGTAGCCGTCGATGCAGGTGACGGCCGAGGATGCCTCGCCGGGGACGTTGATCAGCACGCTGGTGATGGTCCCGCCGTACTGGGAGCCGTAGTAGATGGCGGCCAGCATGATGATGGCGCTGGTGGCGGGGAGGTTGAAGGTGAGCGGGATCAGCAGAGCCGTGCCCGCCGAAGGGCCCAGCCCAGGGAGCACGCCAACCAGGGTGCCCATGATGCAACCGAGCAGCGCGAAGAGCAGGTTCTGAGGAGTCAGGGCTACCGAGAAGCCCAACAGGAGACCGCCAAATGCGTCCAATGCCCCCTCCTAGAAGCCAAGATTCTTGAGGAACCCGATGGACGACTCCGGGAATGGCACGTCCAGGTAGTTGGTGAACAGCCAGTACAGGCCGAAACTGCAGGTCAGCGCGATGACCAGGGTCACCACAGGATTCACCCTGCCCAGGCCGATCAGCAGGAACAGCATGAACACGAACATGATCACCGAGAAGCCAACATCCTCCATGAAGAGCCCCACCAGGAACACGGAGATGATGATGGCCAAGATACGTACGATCCCTGCGCGGCTTGGAAGGAACTCAATCGCCTTCCCCTCCAGTGGCTTCATCATGAGCTGCACGAACCAGATGGCCGACAGCACGGCCATGAACACCCCCAGCCAGAAGGGAAAGAAGCCCGGACCCGGTCCCAGCGCGGTCCAGTAGGTATACTGGTGCGCCATGTACATGACCCAGACAGAGAAGACAATGATGATCAGGCTCGCCACCTGGTGGACACGCGTCATGAGGTTACCCCCATATCGTAGATGATCAGAATAGACAGCCCATCGGTCGGCACGGGCTCTTCT
>Ga0315298_1008763_pt1 | contig 12752 bp, 15 predicted proteins | sample WHS_1_MG_FD_203077 | JGI IMG/M metagenome (GOLD analysis project Ga0315298, IMG submission 203077) | Extremophilic microbial mat communities from Washburn Hot Springs, YNP, Wyoming, USA - WHS_1_MG | ecosystem: Environmental > Aquatic > Thermal springs > Hot (42-90C) | place: USA: Wyoming...
CAACGGCAAGGATTATCCAGGCGTAATGTAACCTACCTCCTTTCAAAAAAACCCCCAATCCCCAATAGGAAAAAAAGTTTGCCATTTCTACCGATAGTTTTTCTTTTTGTCAAGATGGAAAGCCCCTTTTGACATAAATATTGACAAGTAAGGACTAATAAATTAGGTTGCCCCAGGACAATAACCGAAAGGTCAAAGAAACATGGTGGGGATACTGATTACGACCCATGGGAATTTAGGCGAAGAGATGATAAAGGCCATGGAGATGATTAAAGGTGGTCTAAAGGGTGTGATGCATCTTTCCATGGATCAGACAAAATCGGCCGATGAACTTAAAAAAGAAATCGCCACAGCAATAAAGAAGCTCGATCAAGGTCAAGGAGTTCTCATTCTTACCGACCTCTTTGGAGGCACACCCTCTAATATCGCCCTCTCCTTTCTCAAACAGAGCAAAGTGGAAGTGGTAACCGGTGTGAACCTGCCGATGCTCCTTAAGTTATCGGAACTCAAGGAGAATATGTCTCTCATGGAAGTAGCAACCACCGTAAAGGAATACGGCATAAAAAACATCTACCTGGCAAGTGAAATACTGAATAAAAAAATCACTCCCTGAGGCAGTACCTATGGAATTCGATATGGCCCTAATAAGGGTAGACAACAGGCTTGTGCACGGCCAAATTTTAGAAGCTTGGGTACCGTACACTAATGCCTCCTGTATTATTGTGGTTAATGATGAAGTAGCAAATAATTACTTCCAGGAAGAAATAATCCGCATGGCCCTCCCGAAAGATATAGAACTTATAACCTGTACCGTGGAAGATTTTGTGAGAATATACCGTCCCTGCTCTAACCAAGGCAAAAAGGCCATAGTACTTTTTTCCTCCATCCATGACGCCTACCGCGCCTTTCATTTAGGATTCCGCTTTAGAAAATTAAATCTGGGCAATATTTTAAATAGTATCAGCGAAGAAACAATTCTTTGTTGTTCCACCTGTGTGTATCTCAACTACAGCGATTTGCGTAAGATTGCCACCCTCGCCCGGGCGGAAGGAGTACAGATAGAAATAAGACGCATCCCTAAAGATATGCCTATTGATATCCGTGAACTTGTAAGTGAATGTACCTGCCTATAGACCTTTTAGCTTTAGGTAGTCCCGATGATTGCTAAAATCTTTTTGCTCTCCCTTATGGGGGCCGCGGCCAGTTTGGATAGAATAACCATCCAAAGTATGATTACTCGACCCATCGTCACGGCCCCCTTCATCGGTTTCCTCTTGGGCGACCTATACATAGGTCTTCTGGCCGGTACCTTAATGGAACTTTTCTGGATGGACCATTTGCCCATAGGCACCTATTTACCGCCTAACGATTTTTTGGTTGCCTTCCTCGTTACGGTTGTGGCCGTTTTATCCCGTCCTCATCTCTTCCTCCAATCTCCGCAGCAACTCGTTTTTTTCGTTACCCTCCTTTTCCTCCCCTGCGGGTATCTCGGTCAGAAAATCGATGAACTTTTGGTCAAAAACAACGAACGACTTTTAGAAAGGGCCCTTGCAGCAGCAGAAGAGGGGAATTTAAGGAGTCTATCCTTCTCCCATCTTTCGGCACTGGCCTACTATTTTCTTTTCTATGGGGCAACCATCTTTTTCCTCCTTTCCGTGGGGATAATTGTTGTTATCTCTATGTTCCCTCTTCTCCCTCCTTATGTTCTCAAATCCCTGGAAATGATGGGATTTCTCCTTCCCCTCGTGGGTGTAGCCGCCACCCTGCGTACCATCAACCTTAAAGGCACGGTGCTTCTTTTTTCCGTCTCCTTCCTTATTCTTTCCACGCTATGGGAATGGTTCCGTGCTTGAAAGAGAAACATCTTTCCTCATCAGAGATATGCTGGAAAAAGATTTAAGGGAAGTAATGCTCATCGAACGGAGCTCCTTTCCGAGCCCCTGGTCGGAAGCTCTCTTTCGTCAGGAACTTCTCTTCTTCCTCTCCCGATCATTAGTGGCCGAAGTAGTCCCGGAAGGTATCGTGGGCTACCTTCTATACTGGTTGGTGGCAAAGGAGGTACATCTGCACAACCTGGCAGTCAAAAGTAACTGGCGGAGAAAAGGGGTCGCTTCGGGTCTTATAAGGGAAATGATGAAACGGGGCATAAAAGAGGGAGCCACAGAAGTTATTCTGGAAGTGAGAACCTCGAATATCCCTGCCATTAAACTATACGAGCGCTTCGGCTTCTCCATCATCGGTAGGAGACGAGGTTACTACAGTGATACTGGTGAAGATGCTTTAATCATGAAGGTACATCTCCATGAAGAACAGGAAAATATCAAAAATTAAGCCCCTTTCCGTAAAGGGCAGATTGCTCAAAAAACAGATGGTCGCTCCCGACAAATGTCTCCTTTCCCTTCAAGTGGACTTATCCTTCCCTGCCCCGCAACCGGGACAATTTATTATGGTAAAGCCGTCAAAGTATCCCCATCTCCTCCTTAGAAGACCCTTTTGCATCTATAACTTTACGCCATCCCTTATAGAAATCCTCTTTCAAATCGTGGGACGGGGAACGGAGGCCCTTTCCCTTTTAAACTTAAACGAAGAGATTGACATTCTCGGCCCCTTGGGTAAGGGCTTCCCCCCGCCCCCTCGGGACGTGGATAATATCCTCCTCGTGGCCGGCGGCATGGGTATAGCTACCCTTTCTTTCTTTGCCCAATCTCTATCAAGGAAAAAAGCGTCGAGGAAAATCATCACATACGTAGGTGCAAAAACAGCCCAAGACTTACCACCGATTAAACCTCTGGAAAGCAAACATCTCTCTGTAAAAATAAGCACCGACGATGGTTCGCTGGGCTTTGCCGGTACAGTAGTGGACCTTTTACAGGCTGATTTACCCTCCCTTCTACCCCATAAAACGATAATTTACGGTTGCGGCCCCTCTGCCATGCTCCGAGAATTGGTAAAAATTATCGATCCAAAAACAAAATGTTATCTCTCCTTAGAGGAGAGAATGGCCTGTGGTATCGGTGCCTGTCTCGGTTGCGCCGTTGCCATTAAGGGTAAAGGTGGCTCTCTTTCCTATGCCCGGGTTTGCAAAGATGGACCAGTCTTTCGAAGCACGGAGATCCTCTGGTGAAGACTATTAATCTCAGTGTCCAAGTAGGGCCTTTGAAACTGAAGAATCCCGTTATAACGGCTTCCGGAACCTTCGGTTATGGAGAAGAGTACGCAGATTTTTTTGACTTAAACCGCTTAGGGGCCGTCATTGTAAAAGGCTTATCTCTTGTTCCCAGGAAAGGCAATCCACCACCGCGTATTATGGAAACACCTTATGGAATGCTAAACGCCATAGGATTGGAAAATGTGGGAGTGAAGCGTTTTATCAAAGAAAAACTTCCGAAGTTAAAAAAATTTACCGTACCTATCATTGCCAATATTTTCGGTGAAACGATAAAGGAATACGAAAAAATTGCCGTGCTCCTCACCGAAGCGGGAGGAGTTGCTGCCCTTGAGCTGAATATCTCCTGCCCCAACGTAAAAAAAGGAGGAATTATTTTCGGCACCGATCCAAGGACGGCGGCAGCGGTTACGGAAAGGGTGAAAAGGGTAACTTCCCTTCCGGTAATTGTAAAATTAACCCCAAACGTAACGGACATAACAACTATTGCGAAAAGTGTGGAGTCGGCCGGCGCCGACATCATTTCACTCATTAATACTATCACCGGCATGGCAGTAGACGTTAAACATCGTCGCCCATACTTAAAAAACATAACAGGGGGGCTCTCCGGGCCAGCCATAAAACCTATTGCCCTCCGTATGGTATGGCAGGTGGTAAATACTGTCTCTATACCGGTCATCGGCATGGGAGGCATCATGACAGCTGAGGATGCCCTCGAATTTCTCATCGTGGGTGCCAAAGCAATCCAGGTGGGTACGGCAAACTTTGTAGACCCCGAGGCAGCGCTGAAAATTGTGAGTGGACTGGAAACATACTTGGCGAACCATAACCTGAACGAAATTTCCCGATTAATCGGTACGTTAAGGATCGATTGACATGACTTTCTTTCTTTACCTTTCTGCCGGTTTTTTGGTTGGCCTTTACGGCACTATGATTGGAGCCGGAGGTGGTTTTGTTTTAGTACCTTTTTTGCTGTTCCTTTATCCGGCAAAAAACACCGATTTCATTACAGGAGTTTCCCTTGCCGTGGTTTTTTTCAATGCCCTTTCCGGAACTATTGCCTACACGAGAATGAGGCGTGTCCATTATCGTTCAGGGCTTATCTTTACCTCCACGGCCATCCCGGGGGCAATCATTGGGGCTTACAGTTCCTCCCTTATCCCAAGAAAAATTTTTGACCCCCTTTTCGGTGTTCTTTTAATCATCGCCGCCCTCTTTCTCATCATAAAACCGGACTATAAAGGACACGAGGCCCGTTGTTCCCCTCGATTTTTAATGGCCTGTCAACTCACGGAAAAAAACGGAAAGACTTACTGTTTCTCTTACAATACTCTTTTGGGTATGACTCTCAGTTTTTTGGTAGGTTTCGTCTCCAGCCTTTTCGGGATCGGGGGAGGTATCATCCATGTACCTATCTTAATCTATCTCCTCAATTTCCCCACTCATATTGCCACAGCTACTTCACATTTCATCCTTGCCGTAACAACCGGGACGGCAACCCTCGTGCATGCCTTTTCCGGTACCCTTAAAGAAGGGATCCATCTCATCATCCCCCTTGCCCTCGGCACCTTCCTCGGCGCACCTTTAGGGGCCATGGTCTCCTCCAGGATCAAAAGTCGTAACATCATCAGGGCCCTGGCGGTTGCACTCATCTTCGTAGGTATAAGAACTATCGTAGGAGCAATATGATTATTTTCCAGCCTTCGGTGGGGATGATGGTTCTGTCTATACCACCCTATTGGGCGAGCCATCTCAGTACCCGAAAGGAAAAGGCCGTCATATTTAAGTCTTCCATTTCGCAAAAAACCCTGAAAAAATCATCCCCTTTTATCAAGTAAACCCAATCTTTAATGAACAAAGCAACAATAAAACCTTCACCCGATGTGGGATCCAAACCTTTACCCTTTAAGTATCTTACGAGGTTGGGATATACTCTGTCCTTCAAATAATCCCATGTCTCGTTTTCTTTTATGACCACCTCGTAGATAAGACAAGGTGGTTCTCTTCTGTCCCGGAAATCGTACAGGAATTTATTATAGTCCATTCCCGGGATAATTTCGAAAGCTTTCGCCAAAAGAAGTTCTCTATAATCCGGCATAGATCGACTAAAAAATTCCACCGGAAACAATCATGGAGCCGCCTGGGTCGTCAAACGGGAAAAGTCGGCCAACTTTCCGAAGAGATGGGCACAAGCCGTAAGCAGGGAGAGCCGATTTTTTCTTATCTTTTCCTCGTCCGTCATTACTAAAACGGCATCAAAGAAGTTATCTACGGGTGTACGAAGTCGGGCAAGTACCTTTAAAGCCTGAAAATAGTCCCCTTTTTCTATATAGGCTTTTACCTCTCTTTCCACGCCGAGATAGACACTATAGAGGCTTCGCTCCGCCTCATTTTCAAACAGAGAAGGATCCACTGCTCCGCCGGAGAAACCTTTTATAATATTACCGATCCGTTTGCAGGCTACTGCCAGGGGCTCGAAATCCGCCTCTTTCTTTATTTCTTCAAGGGCAAAAATCCTATCCCTTATCCCTAAAAGGGAAACCTCCTCCGTAGCAAGGACGGCATCAACCACATCATAAGGATGCCCCTGAGAAAGGAAAAGATTCTCTAAACGGCCTTTGAAAAAAGCAAGGATCTCTTCCTTTACCACTTCATGAGCTTTTCTCAATTTTTCTTTCAACAGAGTAAGTCCCTTATCCACCAGGACATCAAGGGGAAGACAATAGCGCCTATCGAGAATGATATTGATTATGCCCAAGGCCTGCCTTCTCAAAGCATAGGGGTCAGCTGTCCCCGTGGGAATAAGACCTACGGCAAAAAAACCACAAATGGTGTCCAATTTGTCGGCTATGCTCACAATGGCTCCTTCTTCCGTCCGTGGCAAATCTCCACCGGCACTTAAAGGTAGATAGTGCTCGTAGATGGCCTGACAAACCACTTCCTCCTCACCGTCAAGGCGAGCATATTCTCGGCCCATAATGCCCTGCAATTCGGGGAATTCGCCGACCATCTGGGTCGTCAAGTCCACCTTAGCCAAAGTAGCAACCCGATCCACCCTATCCCGGTTAGGATAGTTGAGTAAAGTACAGATCTCCTGCGCGAGAACCTTAATCCGCATGACCTTTTCATAGGACGTCCCCAGAAGGGTATGAAAAATGGTACCCCGCAATTGTTCCAAACGTTGACTGAGGGGAATTTTTCTATCTTCGGTAAAGAAGAATTGAGCATCCCTTAAGCGTGCCCGTAATACCCTTTCATTCCCCTTCTTTACAATGGCCGGATCTCGAGGTTTCGTATTTGCCACAGTAAGGAAATGGGGCAAGAGTTTTCCCTCTCTATCCATCAGAGGAAAATACTTTTGGTGAACAATCATGGTCGTCATAAGCACTTCTTTAGGTAGAGACAGAAAAGCCACCTCGAAATCCCCCTTTATCAGTACGGGATATTCCACCAAGTTTGTGACCGTCTCCAGCAATTCCGCCGTAAAGAAGATTTCTCCTTCCACGGTTCGGGCACATGCCTGGGCTTCTTCAAGGATGATCTTCTTTCTTTCCGCCGGGTCGGGAATGACGAAGTGTTTCTTGGCCAACTCCATGTAATCATCCGCTTTTTCTACTGAAAAGGCACAGGGACTCATAAAGCGATGACCGAAGGACAAATTCCCACTCCGTAAATGATCTAAGTTAAAAGGTACCACTTCATCACCAAAGAGGGCAAGAATCCAATGTATGGGTCGGGCAAAACGCAGGTCAAAATGGGACCAACGCATGGATTTGCGGAAAGGAATAGTGCCGATAAAGCGGGGCAACAGGGAAGAAAGAACGACCAAAGTCTCCTCGCCCTTTATCCTTTTGCGTACAGCTACATACTTCCCCTTATTCGTCTCGACCACCTCTAAATCTTCAAGGGCAACACGCTGACTCTTCGCAAAACCCACAGCAGCTGGCGTGGGGTTCCCCTTTTGGTCAAAGGCCACGGCCGCAGCCGGTCCTAATTTTTCCATAAATTCATCCTCTTGCCTCTCCGCCAGGTCATGGACAAAAAGGACGAGCCTCCTCGGGGTAGCCATGGCCTTGATCTTGCCGTGAGGTAGTCTGGTTGTGGCAAGCTCCTTTTCCATCAGGCTTTCCATGTCTGCCATCGCCTGCGTTAAAAAAGCGGCAGGTATTTCCTCCGTTCCTATCTCAAGTAGTAATGTTTTGCCCATCTATCAACTCCCTCATTCTTCTTTCTCTATTAAGGGAAAGCCCCTTTCTTCCCTTTTCCGTAAATAGCCCTCGGCGCAGAGACGGGCCAGATTTCTCACCCGACCGATGTAAGCGGTACGTTCGGCTACACTTATCGCACCTCGTGCATCAAGGAGATTGAAAGTATGGGAACACTTAAGGCAGTAATCATAGGCAGGTAAGACCAAGCTCTTCTCGAGGAGACGCATCCCTTCCTTCTCATACATTGAAAAGAGGATGCGAAGCATGTCTACATCGGCTTCTTCGAAATTATGATAGGAATATTCTACCTCCGTCTGATGATGGACCTCGCCGTAGGTTATTTCCTCGTTCCACTTAAGCTCAAAGACATTGTCCACCCCTTGGATATACATGGCTATCCGTTCGATGCCATACGTTAACTCGACACTTACGGGTTTTAAATCGATGCCACCGGCCTGTTGGAAATAGGTAAACTGAGAAATCTCCATGCCATCCAACCAAACTTCCCAACCCAGACCCCAGGCACCCAGCGTCGGTGATTCCCAATCATCTTCAACGAAGCGAATATCATGGTCCAGAGGGTCGATACCGAAACTCTTTAGAGAATTGAGGTAAAGTTCTTGGACATTAAGGGGTGAAGGTTTCAAAATAACCTGATATTGGTAATAATGCTGCAAGCGATTAGGGTTATCTCCATATCGGCCGTCGGTAGGCCGGCGTGACGGTTCAACATAAGCCGCCCGCCACGGCTCGGGACCGAGAACCCGCAAAAAAGTTGCCGGATGGAAGGTCCCCGCACCCACCTCCATATCGTACGGTTGAAGGATGAGGCAACCCTGTTTTGCCCAGTAGGTCTCGAGGGCAAAAATCAGTTGTTGAAAAGTCACTTCTTTCCTCCCTATAAAGTTATTTAGTTCGTGGCTACCTATCACGCTTAAAAACCTTCTGTCAATACGAGAGTCTTATTGACAAGGTATGGCCCATCCTCTATATAAGCCCCAAAAAGGGGGAGTTATGGAAAAAATAAAACTGGGCAGTACCGACCTGTACGTGTCAAGGATTGGATTCGGAGGAATACCCATCCAACGCATCACACAAGGAGAAGCAGACCGTCTCCTAAAAAAGGCCTATGCTGGGGGAATCAATCTCTTCGACACATCTCCCAGCTACAGAGACAGTGAAGAAAAAATAGGCCATGCCCTTTTTCACGTCCGAAAGGACGTCGTCCTGGCTACAAAAACCAGAGCTCTCGATGAAAAAACCCTATTTGCCAACTTAGAAAGGAGCCTTGAACATCTCCGCACCGACTATATTGACCTTTATCAGATACACGATCCTAAAGAGTATCCAGGGGAAGAAATACAAGAGGCTCTCCTCAAAGCGCGAGATAAAGGGATGATTCGCTACTACGGCCTTACGAGCCACAAACTTGACTTGGCCCTTAAAACAGTTAGAGAAGGCTTTTTCTCCACAGTTCAGTATCCTTTAAGTTACCTATCATCCCCCGATGAACTTACCCTCATAGAGGTTTGCCGAGCGGCAAATGTCGGTGTGCTCGCCATGAAAGCTTTAGCAGGGGGGCTTCTCGGTTCCACAAAAGCGGCCTTTGCTTTTCTGCGGCAGTTCGAAAACGTAGTTCCCTTATGGGGAATCCAACAGGAGGAAGAACTTGATGAATTTCTCTATCTCGAAAAAGATTCCCCTACCTTAAACGGTGAACTGCTCAAAATCATTGAAAAAGACCGTAAGGAACTCTCCGGTCTTTTCTGTCGGGGATGTACCTACTGCCAGCCCTGTCCCGTAGAAATACCTATTTCTTCTGCCGCTCGAATGTATTCCTTCATCAGGAAATCCCAGGCAAAGCGGTATCTAAATGAGGAGTGGTGGGAAAAAATGGCCCGTATCGAGAAGTGTACTAACTGTGGCTCCTGTATAGAAAAATGCCCCTACGGATTAGACGTACCTGCCCTTCTTAAATACATGCTTGATGACTATCGCACCTTTTACGAACAGAATCGTCCCCACTATTAACTTAGGGGCAATAGCTGTTTGACCCCTTTTATGAACATCTCTACGGCAACAGTGGTAAGGAGCATGCCCATCAGGCGTTCCAGGGCAAGGAGGACCCTCTCCCCCAAGAGGTGGTGTAGCTTCGAGGAAAGAACGACGATAACACTGGTAAAAAACCAAGCCACTAAAAGGGCGATCAACCACTCTAACCAACGTTTGGGTTCTCGCGCCATCAAAAGGAGAATCGTGGCCATAGCCGAAGGACCGGCCACTGCAGGAATAGCCAGAGGAACTATAAAAGGTTCCGCCAATCGATCGTTTACAAAAGCCTGCTCGTAGCCCCCAAAAATCATATTAATGGATATAAGAAAGAGAACGATACCACCGGAAATACTCAAAGAAGGTTCGGAAATCTGCATGATGGTCATGAGATGTCTACCCCCGAAAAGGAAGAGGATAAGCGTTGCCAGCGCAATAAACATCTCCCGGATGATCACCAAAAGACGCCTCTCTTCGGGCAAATCCTTTAAGATACAGAGAAAAAAAGGTATATTACCGAAGGGGTCTAAAACGAGAAACAAAAGGACGATAGCCGTAAGGAGAGACATAATAAGGCGCTTCTTATGACAATTTTTCTTGCAACAGACGACCGTAACCTGAAATTGGATCTTTAACTTCCAAAATCCTGAGGACAGCCCAAATTTTGGCCAAGTTACTGGTGATTACGGGGATACCTAAATCCCTTTCCACCTGCGGGGCAATTAGACTTGTGGGCCAGTTGGCACAGGGCACAATGACACCCTCGGCATGGCGGAAATTCTGGATGCTTTTTTTAATGAAACGATAGGCCTCCTCCTGGGAGATACGGTTAATATCGGCATTGGCCGTATAACCCATGCCCACGGCTCCTACTACCGCAAAACCGGAACCCTCTAAATATTTCTTTAGTTTGGCGTTGTTTTCCTCGTTGAACGGGGAAACAATCAGGACCTTCTCACAACCAAAGACCCTAAGACCATCCATCATGGCCGTTTGGTTACTCACAGTGGGTACTTGGGTAATCTTACTTATCCTCTCTGCTACGGTCTTGTCCGCGCCCGGACCCCGATCGTAGAGGGTGGGCGCTGCCCCCAGGACAATCACATCAGCCCCCTCCCTGGCCAGGGCAAGGGCCGTTTCTTCCAAAGCCGCAAAGCCTTTAGCCAACTCGTCCGCCGTCATAAAATGAATGGATAGGGTTGTTTGCATAATGGTAATACCCGGAGGTACAATCTTGTAAAACTCATAGCAAAAAATATCAGAGGGTGTCGCGGCTATACTTCCTACCCTTCCCCGCCAGCCATACATGGGGAAACCTCCTCTTTTCTTTAATAAAATTTAAAATACCATAGCTAATCGCAAAAAGCAATTGCCTATGGCAATAAACTGATTTCCAGAATATAATGAGAAAAAAAGGAGGTGAGGCCCATGAAAAAAGACTATCAAATTTTAGGCATCAGCGGCAGTCCACGACAAGGAGGGAATACCGACATCATGGTAAACCAGGTATTGGAATCCGCTCGTGAGGAAGGGGCGCGCACTGAATTTGTAAAGATAGCAGACCTAAAAATCGCACCCTGTGATGCCTGTTGGAGTTGCGCCGAGACCAGTGAGTGTCATATCAAGGATGATATGGAAAAGCTTTACCCTCTCTTGCTAAAGGCAAACGGCATCATCATCGGCAGTCCCGTACACATGGGTTACAACGTGAGCGGCCAGACGCAGGTATTCTTCGATCGCACCTTTCCCTTCTGGCATAAAAAAATGCTGAGAAACAAGGTGGGAGCAGGTCTTGCTGCAGCGAATCGTAGAGGCACGATAAACGCCATAGGGGTGATTAATAGCTTCTTTTTTAACCATCATATGATTGTTGCTGGTTTTGTCAGTGGCTACGGCCAAAATCCCGGCGATGTAAGAAACGATAAACGGGCCCTTCCCGAAGCGACAATCTTAGGGAAACGCCTAATCGAACTAATTGAAAAAACAAAATAAATTCCCATGACCGGTAAAAACGTAAAGAGACAATTCCTCTATTTTCTTCTCATTTTTCTCCTTTTTCCCCAATCCCTCTTCAGCTCCGGCGCTACCCTTTACGAAACCTCTCTTAGAAAAGTTAATGAAATGATGAGTGGGATTAATCCCCGGGATTTTTCTTTTGCCGTCATCGGAGACAGTCGGGACAACGAAGAAATTTTCCGCAAATTACTCTCTGCGATCGAAAAGGCAAGACCCCTCTTCATCCTCCATGGAGGGGACATCGTAGCTAAGGGTTGTGAAAGCGAGCTTATCCGATTTTTAAGTTTTTACCACAGAACCACAAACCTACCCCTTTTTGTGATACCGGGTAACCATGAACACTGTCCAAAGGAAAAAGATTCCCTTGGCCCTTTCAAGCAGTTGATAGGCCCATCAAATTTCACACTGAACTTTCCATATCTGGGGCTTACAATCATAGGTCTCGATAACTCGCGAGGCTATCTTACCCAAGAGCAGTGGAAAGTGTTAAACGAAGCAACAAAAATAAGAAAACCTCATACCTTTGTGGCCATGCACATACCCCCTCGTACACCCCGGTGGGGAGAAAGACATACCATGAAGAAAGGGTCAAGGGAATTAATAACCCTCCTTGCGGGGGTAACTGCTGCCTTCTTTAGCCACCTCCACCTCTACGACGTAGACGCGATCGGGGACCTTAGGTTATACATCACCGGTGGAGGAGGTGCTCCTCTCCATCCTTTTTTGGGTTTTGGGCGGGCCGATTACCATTTCCTCCTCGTGAGAATAAAAAACGGTGAAGTTATTATCGAGCCTCGTTTTATGAACAGCGAAGCCCTACGTCCCTAACCGGTGAAAGGCTTTATTTATGCAAGGGTGATCTTTAGGGTCCCACCCCTCCCTAAGATGTCATGGAGATGGATGTAACCCTTTAGGACCTTATCCTCATCTACCACGGCAAGGGTCGTAATTTCCATACGTTGCATAAATTCGATAGTTTCTGCCAGAGAGGCCCCCTCATCGATCGTTTTAGGTGAAGGGGTCATATATTCATCGATAGTCTTCCCTTTAAAATCCACCCCTCTTCTGATCAAGCGACGTAAGTCACCGTCCGTAAATATTCCCCAAAGAACGTTTTTCCTATCGGTTATGAGGACAAACCCTTTATTTTTATTGTCCATTTCCTCTACGGCCTGTAGAAAAGGGGTACCTACATATACCCGGGGGATGTCTGCGGTTACCATCGCCTCTCGCACCTTGGCCCTTAAGCGCATTCCCAAGCTGCCACCCGGATGGAGCTTGTAAAAGTCACTTTCCTTGAAATTCATCTTTTC
>Ga0315298_1008765_pt1 | contig 12749 bp, 7 predicted proteins | sample WHS_1_MG_FD_203077 | JGI IMG/M metagenome (GOLD analysis project Ga0315298, IMG submission 203077) | Extremophilic microbial mat communities from Washburn Hot Springs, YNP, Wyoming, USA - WHS_1_MG | ecosystem: Environmental > Aquatic > Thermal springs > Hot (42-90C) | place: USA: Wyoming...
GTCTCTCGCGGCGACTCACCGCTGGGGGACAGTGCTTGGACCAGGACCTCTTTCTGGGGACGGTGGAGTACCTGGCCCCGGAACAGATTCGCGGCGATCCAGCGGACCAACGGAGCGACCTGTACGCCTTCGGCGCCGTGCTGTACCAGATGCTTTCCGGCCGCGGCCCGAGGCGGGCCGACAGCCCCACAGGGGCACTTGTGGAAGCCGCCTTCGGTGGGCCCCTTGCGCTGAATCCTGCCGAGGACGAGTTGCCCGACGCAGTTTGTAGGCTGATAAGCCGGCTGACTGCCCGCAATCCGGACCAGCGTTATGCCACCTCCGCCGAGGCCCTGGCCGAGCTGACTGCCATCCGCAATAGGCTTGCGACCACCAAAGGGCGGGTAAAAAAGGCGATGGCCAGCCAAGGTGGCCCTCGCCGGTGGGCGCGGCGGGAGTGGCTGGTGGCTGCCCTTTTGGCAGCGGGCGTCGGATGCCTCGCTTGGGTCGGACTCCGCAGGGATCTGCCCGGTAGCCCGGGGCCGGCTAACCCGCAGGCCGACGCCCTCCTGCCGCCGACATTGCCGGCGGGCCAGTGGATCGATCTGGTGCCTGAGATCACTCCAGACCGCGACAGCGTGGCTGGTGTCTGGCACATGGAAGGGGGCGTGTTGCGGGCCCAGGGTGAGCCTTTTTCCCGCCTGCTGCTGCCCTTGTGCGTAAGCGGGGCCTATGACCTTAACGTGCAATTCACACGCTACCCGGCCGGCGATGCCCAGGGCAACGTCGAAGTCTTTTTGCCGGTGGGCATGGCGACCTGTGCGCTGAGTTTGAGCGGCTCCAGCGAGGTGCCGGGCCGGCCCGACCGCGTGCATGGCTTGTCAAGGGTTCGGGGATACACCCCGGGCGAAGACAGCGGCGGGGCAAATCCCACGGCCCGATTCCCCGGCACGCTCGAAAACGGCCACACCTACCATCTTGCGATCGGAGTCCGGCCGGAAGGACCCGCCCAAGTGAGGATTCACGCCCGCCTGGATGGCCAAACGGTGGTCGATTGGTCGGGACCGCCCGAGCACCTCGACCTTCACCCGTCTTGGCGCTTGTCGGAACCGCTACGGCCGGGCTTGGGGGCCGCGTCCAATCCGGTAGCGTTTTCGGCCATCCGGTTTCGACTGGTCTCAGGCGTGGCGTGGAGGCCGGCTTCGTGGTTCCGGCAAATACCTTCGGTCGTCCGCCCTGGGGGGGATCGGGCCATTGTACTTTGCGTGCCTGCGGCGGAGATCCATGGCCATGTGCTTCGCGAAACCGCCCCGGGGGTGCTCGGTTTCTGGAGTGACGAACGGGAATGGGTTTCGTGGACCTTCCTGGCCGAGCCCCAGACCCGCTACCGCCTGGAACTTCGCTACTCGTGCCACGAGCCCTGCGAAGGAAGCACCTACACCGTAACTATCCGCGGACCGCAAGGGGCACAGATCGTGGCTCGCGGCACCGTGACCTCTACTGGGCAGTACTGGGAGAACTACCGCACCGTGCCGCTGGGCACTTGGCAGTCCGGGGAAGCCGGGCCATACACCCTGGAACTCAAACCCGCGGTCAAGCCGGGCGAGGCCGTGATGAACCTTCAGTGGATGCGGCTGGTACCGCTGGGGGGCGAAGCGGCCGCGTTGTCTCGTGACTAGCCGCGCGGTGCCTGCGGCGCTCCTCAAATGTAGTACATCGGGATCAGATGTAGTACATCCGGTCGTCGTGGCCGCGGGCTTTCTCCAACAACTCGGCAAAAGTGATGCGGTCCAAAAGTTCGCGCTGGGCTTTTTCCACTTCGGCCCAGGCCTGGGCCAGGGCCTTGACGGCCGGGGAGTCGGGCGACGCGCTAGTGGTGCGGCCATTGCTTTTGGTCCCCCCTTCGATGACCCGCATCACTTCGCCCAGAGTCACCTGTTCGGGCGGGCGGACCAGATGGTAGCCTCCCGCAGCCCCCCGGGTGCTGACCACCAGGCCGGCACCTTTGAGCTGCAAGAGGATTTGCACCAAGAACCGTGGCGGTACGTCATGCCGTTCGGCGATTTTGCGTATCCGCACAGGCTCTCCGGATCCGTATCGCGACGACAGTTCAAGCATCGCGATACAGGCGTACTCGGTTTTGGCAGAGATTTTCATAGGCCAACACGGGGCCGGGTTTGCCCCGCCTCCTAGTTCCTCAAGCCGACGATTGTCCGTGGCCGGGGCGGCGGCCGTCCCTGCCGCGCCCCTCCGGTCCGCGGGCCGCGCCGCCCGGCACGCCCCGCAGCCGATGCGCCCACGCCGCGCACCGAGATGACCCTCCCGGACCGCCCCTGGCGCCCCCTTCAGTCGGCCGTGTGCAGGCCGCACTCGATCTTCCCCGTCCCACTCCATCGCCCCGCACGCTCGTCCTCGCCAAGCAGGACCGGCCGCGTGCACGGCCAGCAGCCGATACTGGTGTATCCCCGATCGTGTAAGGGATTATACGGAATGTTTTCGTACACGATACGGTCCCACACCTGTTTGCGGGTCCAGTTGGCCAGGGGGCTGATTTTGACCAGCCCGAACTTCTTGTCCCAGCCCACAATGGGGGCGTTGGCCCGATGCGGGCTCTGGTCGCGCCGAATCCCGCTCATCCAAGCATCGAAACCCCGCGCAACCCGGTGCAAAACCTCGATCTTCCGCTGGAAGCAGCAGCGATCAGGGTCCGTCTTGTAGACCGGCCCGCCATTGAGCCGCTCATATTCCTCTACCGACAGCTCTGGGCGCTGGAAATCGACGACAATGCCGTACCGCTCCGCAATCCGGTCGCGAAGCTCCAGCGTCTCTTGAAACTGGTACCCCGTATCGAGGTTGAACACATACACCCGAGGCTCGATCCGGGCCAGCATCGAGAGGATTACGCACCCTTCAGGCCCAAAGGCGGTGGCCATGGTCAGCCGCGGAAAATACCGCTCCACGGCCCAGGTAATGATCTCCTCCGGAGTGGCCGCCTCCAAACGCTGACTGTGGCGTGCCAGTTCCTCCAACTCCTCTGGCGACGGCACGCGTACCGAGGCGGGCTTTGGACCATCCACGGGCCGGTGCCCCGCCCCTGATATCCCGGGGCGGTCCCCGCCGACACCGGGCGACGGACTGGCTCCAAGCAGCGTTGCCGGCTGAAGAATTTTACGGGAGGTGTCGGGGATGATTGTCATGGCAATTGCGCTAGTCATCTTTTTTGGCGAGTTGGCCGGAGCCCGCCCCCAGGGTCCGATGACAATCTTACTATGTTTGTCAAAAAAGTCAACTCTGAACGCGGGGCTTTTTTGGTATCGTCGGCACCGCAAGGGAATCTTGATCGCGAGCCAAAGAAGCGTTTGCGCGATGCCCGAGCGGCCCCCCAACCAAAGCCCTGTCGCAAGACGCGCAAAACCCGATGCGCAGGGACTGATCGCACGGCCGCCGCCCCGGACAAAAAGTTAGCGCAAAACGCTACCCCCGCAGATCACCTGCCCCCATTACGGGTGGCATACAGCCGTCGACCGTCGCGCCAAATTCCAATCCGGCGAAAAGCGGCGAATGTCGAGTGGCAGGATGTCCACAATCCGGGCGGATGCCGCCAGTGGCGATTACCCAGCCAGTCTCGACATTCGCGGCATTCGGCCGGCTGGCAAGCCGGGGGGCCCGATGATCCCTCCGAGGACGTAATACTCGACTCGGTAAGATATCGCCAACCGGCCGGCTAACGGTGCCCCTTCGCCCCCCAACCATTTTTGAGTCACTGTGGAATCGGGGGGAACCTATCGGTATTGCTTGCTGAAGAACTGCTGGGCAGCTTGGGGATCGGGCTTGATCGTGGGGGCCCCTTCGTGCCAATCCGCAGGGCAGACCTCGCCGTGCTGCTCGAAAAACTGCAAGGCTTTCACCATGCGCAGGGCCTCTTCGGTGCTCCGGCCCAGCGGCAGGTCGTTGACCACTTGGTGGCGGATGATGCCCTGCTTGTCGATCAGGAACAGGCCCCGCAGGGCGATTCCGTCGGGCAGCAGCACGCTATAGGCTTCGGCTATCTTCTTGTCCAGATCGGCGATCAGCGGGTAACGGATCTCGCCCAGGCCTCCCTGGCTGCGCGGCGTCTTGCGCCACGCCAAATGGGTGTAATGGCTGTCCACCGAGCAGCCCAGCACCTGCACCCCCAGGGCCTCGAACTTGTCCAGCGCGTCGGAGAAAGCGATGATCTCCGTCGGACATACGAAGGTGAAGTCCAGCGGATAGAAGAACAAAATCACGTATTTGCCGCGGTAATCCCGCAGCGAGATCTCTTTGAACGACCCGTCCGGCATCACCGCCTTGGCCTTGAAGTCGGGCGCCTCTTTGGTCACCAGTACGCACATCCGAGAAATCCTCCTCTGCAAAAAACCGTGTTGCCAGTTGACCCCCTCCGGGGTTGCCATGAAGTTTCAGGTATTTATGCGAGTGGCAACCGATAGTCAAACGGATCGCGCAGGATTATTCATAACATATTACATGCCATTGACTTATGAAACATCCTCTTTCCACTAGCCAATCCCCTTTTTTGAGAATCCAAAATCTCGCGGCCAAACCGGTTGCTCTCGGGCGCCGACGGGCTATGTTTGGGCATGAGAACCTCTCTAGCCAGAATGTTTCGCGAACTCGTGACGCGCACCGACGGTACCACGGCCATGGTCTGGGCCATGCTCTTCATGCTGGCCCTGTTGGCTGGGCTTTCGTGCCTTACCGTCGCTGGCCGGCTCTCGGCGGGCTGAAAAGGCTACCTAGCGGCAGGATTCCGCCGAGTCGCTTGCCCCGGCCCGGGTTGCTACAATAGGTTATCGCTACTGTGACTCAACGTCGCCTGGGTCATGTCGGCAAGTGGAGGGGGGCGCTCCAGCGGCATCCGGCGGCTCCTGCCCCGTGTTGTTCAAACCTGCCAGAGGGATGGCCATGCGATCGGTTTTGTTCGTGTTGGCATGGGGATCGGTTTTTGCATGGACCGACCAGCGAACGGCCTGGGGACAGATGTTCGGGCGCCCGGCAACGTCCAACTCCCAGCCCAGCGGAGTTTCGTTGCTGGATACCGTGGGAGCCTCGTCCGTGGGGTCGCGGTACGGGGCCAACGCGGCCACGGTGGGCACCTTGCAGGGTAGCGAGCGTTTTCTGCGGCGGAACCGGTTAGGAGACGGTTTTATCGGCAGTGACCTGCGCGACCGTCGGCGATTCATCGGCGCCCGTCCGAGCACCGCCACTGCTACGCGCCCGGCGGTGCCTACCGTTCAAATCGAACGTGCCAGTCCGCAGAGCCAAGCCAACACTCCGGTCCACAGGCGGGCAGGAATGTACGAACCGCCGCTGGAGATCGGGTTCGAGTATGCGGGACCCATGCGGCAAGCGGTCAGCGTGGCGCTCGCCCAACATCTTCGTTCGTCGCCGGCGTTGGATCCTGCCAATCGGATCGAGGTGTTGGTGGAAGGGACGACAGCCACGCTGCGGGGAGAGGTTGCCTCCGAACGGGATCGTGTACTCGCGGAGCAATTGGCGCTCTTTGAACCAGGGGTCTACGCCGTTCGAAACGAGTTGCGGGTTCGGCCGCACCGCGCGGAGGAAGACGGATGGCGTCCCTCGCCGCGCCTGCGGCATCCGAAGGAGCCGAGCGGGGGGCGGTAGCATCGCTTGTGCCCCCGCCACTTACCGAAGGTGTTGCGGCGGGCGGTCGGGGGCTTGCCTGCGAGGGGGATGGCTCGGCGGGGGGCGGTGAACCAGTCGGTGCTTGCAGGGCGCGGGCCGAAGGCGAATTGGCCGGCAGGGCGGGTCCTTCCAGGGCCCCTTGCCCGGGGGCGGGCGGACGCAGAAAGTGCGGCGGCACATCGATCGTAAAGGTGGTTGGCGGCCTTTGCAGGGCCGGCGCGGGGCCGATCGGTTCTAAATGCGATACCTGCCGTACGCTTCGGTCGGCCGGCATGCCGGCGGCGCTCTCTGGTCCAAGCGGCTTCTTGGGTGAGGTTTCGTCCTCGGTGGCTTCCCCGGGCAGCACTTTTCGACAGGGCTGCGAGACGATGATATGGCCCTTGACCGGCTCGAAGCGGGCGATGAGGCATATCTTTTTCCGCGGGCCTCCCACCTCGTCCCAGGGAAGCCAAAAGCTGTAGGAGGGGCCGAGCTCCGACTTGCTGTAGTGTTTGGGCAACTGCTCGGCGGTGAAAATGTACTTCTTGTCCGGCGCCGAGTAGGAGACTTGCCCCTGGCTCTCGTCGTAGGCGAACACGGTCAGCGTGCCGTCGACCATGATGGGCGACTCGCTGGAATCGTTGTAGAACATGATCCGGCCGCCGAATCCGCGCACGCCGGGCAGGCCGGGCTGATATAGCACCGTGTCGGTCCAGAAGTCGGTCATGCGCGTCGGTACCTGGGGCTTTGAGCCTAGTCCGGGCAGCGCGAGTTTGTCGGCGAGGTCCAGGGTTGTGCATCCGGCCGTCACGCCCAGGGCCAGGGCCGCCCAAGCCAGCGCACATCGCGGCAGAAGGCGCATCGGTCAATGCTCCGGGAAAGGACCAAAAGCGGTTGCCGGCGGCGGGGTCTCGGCCGGCCGCAGCGGATTGGCCAGCTGGGGGCCGGCAACGTCTGGCGTGGAGGGTGCCGTTTGGCGGCGGCTGCCGGGCTCCGACGGCGGGCCGGGCACGAACGCCGGCGGACCATGGGCCGCGCCTTCCTGCGGGCCCTGCACTGGCCTGCCTGGTGGAACGGCTTCCGGCGCCGGCCTTTCCCGCGGTTTGGTTTCGGGCAGCGCGGGAACCGCCCCCGGGCCTTGCTCTTGGCGTGAAGGCTCCTCCGGTTGGGCCTCGCGCGGCGAGATGAGTTCCCAAGCCGATCGCGATGGCGGTTTCCCGCGGGGCGTGATATCGGGGTAGATGACCTCCGGCGCGCCGCCGGCCCGCGTCAGCCCCGCTTGGCCGTGCAACTCCTCCACATCGCCCAGGCACCATGTCATGCGGGCCGATTCCAGCCGCTTGACCCGTTCCGCCTCTTCCGGCGTGCGCACGATATGCGGCGTCAATACGATCAACAACTCGGTCCGTTTCTCCACCACGTTGTGGTAGCGAAACAGCGCCCCCAACACGGGGATATCGGCCAACAGGGGCACGCGGCGATCCAAACGGGTCCGGCCTTTGGTAATCAGTCCCCCCAGCACAATGGTCTCGCCATCGGCGGCGCTGACGGTGGTCTGAGCCATCGTGGTGTTGAACGTAGGCGAGCGGATGACCTGCCCGCCGGCCACGGTCACCGGGATCCCCTCGGAGATAGGGGCCAGATTGGAGTTTTCGGCGTCGATCTCCATGACCACCATGCCTTCGGGACTGATGCGCGGTGTTACCCCCAGGATCAAGCCGATGTTGACTAGATCGATGGCGTTGAACTGGCCTGTCGAAACGATGCCCGTGCTGGAAATCCGTGGCACACGCTGGCCAATCTGGATGAAGGCCGGCTGGTTGTCCATGGTCATGATTTGGGGCCGGCTGAGCACTTCCAGGCGCCGCGTAGCCTGCAAGGCGCGGATGAGCACGCTGACCGACTCGCTGCTGGCCGACAAGACCAGCCCGCCAAACCCCAACTCGTTATTGACCCGCCCCACGCCGAAACTGGTCAGCCCCTGGGTGCCCACTTTGGAGGAGTTGGCCAAGGACTGCGCACTGGCCGAATTGCCCAGCGGTTCCGAGTTGTTGAAATTGAATCCCGGGTTCAGCGTGGCAAAGGGGGTGCTTTGGGTGGTTTGGGTGATGATCCCTGCCGGCGTGGATTGCTGGAGGGTTTGGGTAATGGTGGTCAAGTTGCCTGCCAACAGACTGCGGTCGAAGAGAATCGAATCTTGCAACCCGAACTCCACCCCGAACTCGTCATTGTTGCTGAGCTGGACTTCGGCGATCAGCACCTGGATCATCACTTGGGGCGGCGGCGAGTCGAGCTTTTCGATGAGGTCGGCGATTTCCTTGAAAAAGCGGGGCGTTGCACTGAGGATCAGGGCGTTGGAGACCGGTTCCGGTACCACGACGACTTCGCTTTCCAGTTGCTGGAAGGGGCTGAGCACGCCTGGGGCCGCAAGCTGCAACTGCCGCTGGCTGCGGAGGAAGTCGTTGATGGCCTGCGCGACATCTATGGCTGGCGCGTTCTTCAGCCGGTACACCGCGGTCTGGCGCTGCTGCACGTCCTCTTCGTCCAGGCGGATAATCAGCGCTTCTACAATCCGCAGGTCACTGGGCGCTCCGACAGCGATGATGCTGTTGGTCCGGGTATCGACCGAGAAACGCATGGGGATGAGGGCCGATTCGCCTTCGGCCGGCGGAGCCAGGGGCGGCCCTGGGGGGCCTCCCGTCGGGATCAGCGAGCGGAGCATGTTGGCTACCGCCGTCGCATCGCCATTGACGATGCGAAAAACCTTGATCTGCGCTGCGGCACCCGGTGTGTCGAGTTGCCGGATCAGGGCTGCCAGCAGCTCCATGCTTTCAGCGGGGGCGTGGACGACGATCACATTGAGGCGTGGATCGGCACTGAGGCGCACGTCGGCCAGCACCCCCGACTTCACCAGGCGCTGCCCCTTAGGATCGACCGCCAGCAACTCCAGCGCTGCCGAGGGCTGTGCCGGCCCTCCACCCCGCGCGGCATCCAACGCCGCCTGAAGCGTACCCGCCACATCCGTAGCCAACGCGTTGTACAGCTTGAACACCCGGGTCTGAAGCACCGCGTTAGTCTCGGCCGTGTCCAGGCGCTCGATCAACAACTCCACTTCCGCCATGTCGCGGGGGGCCGCGTGCACTAGAAGCGAATTGGTTCGCAGATCGGGCATCACCTCCACGCGAGGTCCCATGCCGGTGGCCCGGCTGGTCAAAAATTGCGTAATCGTCGTGGCGACTGTAGAGGCCGAGGCATGCCGCAGGTGAAAAATCCGCTGCTCGGTCTGCGGCGCTACAGGCTGGTCGAGCTTGGCAATCAGCTCTTTGGCTGCCCGCACCGCATCCCCCCAGCCGATGAGTAGCAGTGCGTTCGGTTTGCCGAGGGGCATGATGGTAATCCGCCCCTGGCGACCGCCCAGATAGTCTTCGTTGACTTGCCGGAGGATGGCCGACACCGCCTCCCCGCTGACATGGCGCAGCACATAGATGTCGATGGCCGGCTCGGTTTCGGCACTCAACCGCTCGATCTCCTCGATGATCCGCTGCAGTTCTTTGAGATCGCGATCCCGGCCGCGGAGAATGATGGCATCCAGATCAGGCAAAATTTCCACTTGGACATCCGCCCCAAGTTGGCGCAATCGCCGGCGGAGTTCTTCCTCTTCTTCCGGAGTGAGGGGTTTCGCAGGGGGCCGGACCGCTTCGCCTGGTGTCGGCCGTTCAGCCGGCGTTGGCTCCCGGGGGCTAGGACCGGCCTTTCCGGCAGGAGCCCCCATCGGCTCGCCGCCCCCGGCTGGCGTGGGTCCGGCCGGCGGGCCGCCCCCAGCGCCCACCTCAGCTCCCCCCTCAGCCGATTGAAACAAGTACCCTGCCAGCCGCACGCCGCCCGGTGCGTCCAGCGCGCTTTGATCGTCGCCTGCCGGACCGTGGCGGCGGGGAGGTGCAGGAAGGCCGGAGTCGGCACCTGATTCCCGTGTCGAAGCCCGCCAAGCTTCCACCGCCTCGCGGACCTTCGACGGCGAAGCATGACGCACCGGCACTACCCGAACGCTAGCACCGTCTGCCTGCCCGGCGCTATCCAGGGCCCGTACCAAGCGTGAAAACTGGCCCACCAGCGACACGTTGCCCACGATGAGGAACCCGTTGCGCGAGGGGTCGGCCAATAGCTCCACCCGGCGCCCGCGACTATCGACAAACCGATACGCAGGTCTCTCCCCGGGCCGGCTGGCCGGCTGCAACGTCAGGCGCTGGCCGTACATTTGGCGCAGTTGTTCCTCGGTCCGGCGCACGCCGAGGTGCGGAGTGGGGACAAACTCCTCGGTGGCCGTAAGGCTGGTTTGGAGCACCGGCGGACGAACTGGCCCTTCTTTGTCTGCCCCGTCACCAGAAGATGCGAGGCCGCTGGCCCCACTGCCCGCCACCAGGCTGGCCACCTCATGATGCACTTCCGGCGAGGCCAGCACGATGAGCTGGCCGGTATCGGGATCGGTGGAGACGGCCACGTCGCCCGCGTGATCGGCAAACCGCCGCCGCACTCGTTCGGCTACCGCTGCCAGCGCCCCGGGGGGCACCGCATATACCCGCACCACCGGGCGTGATGTCGCTGGCTGGTCCAGCGCGGCAATCAATTCTCGGGCAATCTGCTGGGCCGGCTCGGGCCCGCGAACCAAAAGCTGATTGCCGCGGGCATCGACAAACACGTGTGCCGAAACCCCGGCATGGGTAAGCATTTCGGTCAGCACGCGCTCGACCTCTGCGGCTCGCTTATGCCGCAGAGCATAGGTTTGGAACGGCCCCTCGGCAGGGCTCGCCGCTCTTGCCGAGACCAGCCCCGCCAGCAGGGCCACGGCGAAACCCCATCCAACCAAAGCGGCATACGCCGACCGCATGGCCTCCAACCGTGGTATCACGGGCGTGCCTGAACAACGGCTTGCGTTTAGGATCGCACGGTCTTGGGGTGGTTCGAGGTACCACCCCCCGGGAAAGGTCGGCGGATACTAGTGATTCACCGCGTGGCGTTCAAGGCCAGTTCGCCTTTCTGCCGACCCGCGCCGGGGTCGGGCCGACTACGCCGCAACCACCACAAGGGGGGCGGACCGGTTGTCCCCCCTGGCAATAGCCGCCCGGGTTGCGCCTCAGGGCCCCGTTGCAGCCCAGGGTTCCGGTGGTGCGGCCATTGGGGGGCCACTTGAAGGCGCATGGTTGACCCCGGGGGATACGTCGGCTAGGCTATGCCACCGAATGGGCTAGAGCAATCGCCGGGCCGTGCCGCTTTGGGCACGGCCAAAGCGAAAAAGGCTTGGGGTGATAGCGGAGTATCGGCTGACCGGGCGAAAAGGGTTGGGGGGCCATCTCGAGCAGGAGGAAGGGCAATGTCGAACTGTGTGTGGCTGATGGCGATGGTGGTCGGCGCGGCCGGGCCAGCCAGCCTGCCCGATACTTCCAAGATGAACATCTTGTTCATCAACATTGAGGACTGCAATGCCAGCGTGTTCGGGTGTTACGGCAACACCATCTGCAAGACGCCCAACATCGACCGGCTGGCAGCCACGGGCGTGCGTTTCGATTCGGCGTACTGCCAGGCGATTTGCTGCAATCCCACGCGGACGTCGTTTTTGACGGGACTGCGGCCGCTGAGCACGCGGGTGCTTTCCAACAGCGACGTGATGAACGAGCACTTGCCGCCGGGTGTTCTGACCCTGCCGGAAATGCTCAAACAGCGCGGGTTTTATACCGCCGTCATTGGCAAGCTGTTTCACCGGCTGGATTATGCCGAGCGGCAGTTGGCTACCTTCGATCGGATCGAGATGTATGGCCGGCCTAAGGGGTGGAAAGGCCCGCCGCCGGTACTGAAGTTTCCGCCGTTGCCGAAAACCGTTCGCGATGTGCCTCCGAAGGACGAAAAGAGCAAAGAGTACCGGCAGTGGCGGGCGCGGCACTCGGACCGTTATGGCGACAGTGGTCTTACGCGCCAGCAGGAACACGATTACCGCATGGCCGCCACCGCCGTGGCCCTTTTAAAGGAATTCGCCCGCAGCAAGCAGCAGTTCTTTTTGGCGGTGGCCCAGTCCCGCCCCCATACGCCGTTGGTCGCCCCCCGGGAGTACATCGCCATGTACGACCCGGAAAAGATTCCCGATCCGCCCGCGCCGGTGGAACAGTTGCGGGGCTTCCCCTATATGCAGCGGGCCACCGGCGGTAACCCCGATATCTTCATGAAGGGGCAGCCTACCCGGCGACAGGCTAAAGAGGCCATCGCCGCCTATTATGCCTGCGTAACGTTCGTGGACGAAAACGTGGGCATGATCCTCGACGCCCTCCAGCAGGAGGGGCTGGCCGATAACACCATCGTCATTTTCCTGGGCGACCATGGGTTCCATCTGGGCGACCACGGGTGCTGGTCGAAGTACTCGATGTTGGAGGCCACGCGGCGCGTGCCGCTGATTGTGCGCGTGCCAGGCATGCCGGGCAATGGCAAGGTGTGCCGGCAGTTCGTGGAGTTTGTGGACCTGGTGCCCACGCTAGGCGAGTTGGTGGGGCTGAAGCTGCCGGACAACCTCGAGGGAATCAGCTTTGTGCCTTTGCTGCGCAACCCGGACCAGCCATGGAAAACGGCGGTCTTCATGGTCGATGGCGACGGCGGACAGATGGTCCGCACCCGCAAGTTCAGCTATATGGAGCTGAAGAAGGGGCCGGTGCAGGTGGCACTCTACGATTTGGAAAAAGACCCGTGGGAAACGGTCAACGTGGCCGATGACCCGGCCTACGCGGCCCAGCGGCGGGAAATGGCCAACTTGCTCAAGCAGGGCTGGAAGGCGGCGCTGCCGCCGCGCCAGCCGTGATGCGGCACGTGCCACGGCAGCGGCAGGCCGGATTGTTGGTGCTTTGCTCTTCGGTCTCGGCGCCCGGGACAGGCGCTTTGCCTCTTCGCGCGCGGAAGGTCCCGGGGCACAATGAGCACCAAGGTTCATGAAAGGAGGTTCGGGGAATGAGCACGGCCGGCTTTCAGGATGCGTTGGCACTGGTAGATCAGGCGGTGGCCCAGGGAAAGCTATCGCGCGGGGCAGCCGAGCATATTCGCGCCTGGCTCACCCAGCCCCGCTACGCCCA
>Ga0315298_1008766_pt1 | contig 12748 bp, 12 predicted proteins | sample WHS_1_MG_FD_203077 | JGI IMG/M metagenome (GOLD analysis project Ga0315298, IMG submission 203077) | Extremophilic microbial mat communities from Washburn Hot Springs, YNP, Wyoming, USA - WHS_1_MG | ecosystem: Environmental > Aquatic > Thermal springs > Hot (42-90C) | place: USA: Wyoming...
TATTTCCCGTAGAACCTTGCCCATCCTGATCTACCGTTGAAGGTTACGTGTTGAACATACTCGTCTCCAACGGGCTGCGGCGGAAAATTGTTTGAAACAGGGTTCCAGTCAGGGTTTACGGGGTCACCAGTCAGCACCTTGTCCTCGTCGAGCCAGAACCATCCTCTTAGGAGGTTGAACCCTATGTCAACCCTGTCGCCCGGCTCGATTAACAGCGGCGGAGCAGCGTTTCCCGCTCCGACAAACAGTGTTCCCGCATGCCCCTGGGCATCCGTCACGGCTGCGGTAACGTTCTCCCCGGTGTACGCGTCGACAACGTAGACCCATGCCCCGTCCAGTGGTCTACCGTCTCCAGTAAGCAGGGTAATCATGAGCCTAGCATTCCAGTCGAGGTATGTAACCGTGCTGTTCCAGCCAGATGCATGCTCTATTTTAAAGCTATTCTGCAGGAAAAGCATCGGAATCAATGGAATGAGGAATGATGCTGCAGTCTTCAGATTCTTATTTTTCTCCATTCGCCTAACTAGGTTGAGAAGAGGGGTTTAAAGATTGTTTTACCATCCTTTAAATAATTAGATTAAGAGTATTCCGCGTTTTTCGATCATTATTAAACCGTTTTTTGGGCTTTTTAAATTGTTTTTCCCTACTTTATTTTCCACTCCTCAACCGATGGACTGGCTGAATCCTCATGATGCTTAAAAGAGGCTGGGGAAGGAGCCCTCCCTTCAAAGATTGCTTCCCATGACTAGCACCACTGGAAACCTGCTTTTTTATGGCTAAAGATTCTTCCTTGAAAATGGGGGTGGGGGAAGAATCTTCAAACTGCTTCTTACTACCTATAACTAAAAAGAAGGAGAAAACGTTTGTTAAAACTACTATGAACAGGGAGAGTGCCAGCGCTTCTAGGAAGCTTTCCTGGAGAGCCTCGGCTTTCGGCTCCATCCCCTCCTCTGAGAAGACGAGAGAAACAATATCTTAATTAGAATTATTTCATTATTTCGTTTACAGACAGGTTCTTGTTCTAGTTCTGAAATATTTTCCGCGTGGTTTACACTCGTCTCGAGGCATATGATTCTAGGCACGAATTTTCATGGATTTGTGGGTTATCTGCCCCCTGCTTTTAGAAGAATCAGTGGGATGCCGATGGGTAGGCGCGCGCTATGGAAAAACACTTTCGCTACTTTAGCTAAAAGGGTTTAACATGCTTGGGGAGTTTCTGGGCTGACCAGCGCAGGGAAAAGTTATTTTTTAACACTATGCAAGTTTAAGAAATGCTAGTGGCTTCTTTTAAGTGGTGGCGAATGTTGAACATTGTAGAAGCGGAGTTTACGGTAGAGACTAAGTGTGAACTTGACATCGTGAACATCACCCGGGAAGTCGAGGAAATAGTTTTTAAAACCGGTGTTAAAAACGGCATCGTCAACGTTTTCATACCTGGTTCTACTGGCGCAGTAACCACGATAGAGTATGAACCAGGTTTGCTAAAGGACTTGCCGAATGCTCTGGAGAGGATGGCTCCTAAGAATGCATCCTACGAGCATGAGAAGACGTGGCACGATGGGAACGGGCGCTCTCATGTAAGAGCATCAATAATCGGCCCCAGTATAACCATTCCGATAAAGGATGGTTCTCTTAGACTCGGCACTTGGCAGCAACTAGTCTTCGTAGAGCTTGACGTTAGGCCAAGGAGCAGGAGAATCATTGTAACCTGCTTAGGAGAGTAAGCAGGAGAAAAAGGTTACGTTAAAAATGGTATGTGCCTACGGACACAACGCTATATGCGGCTTATGCATCTAAATACGATTACGAAAACAATAATCGGGTTGATGACTAAGAAAACGCTTAAAAACTACTATAAGGAGTAAATTAATTCCACATTGTCCTCTAAAAGAATACGGTTGAACGGTTTGAATAATGGAGTCGATTTATGGGAATTAGCCCGCGAGAAAGCAGGCATGCATCGGTACTCAACTCTTTTCACTGCCCAAGATGTTCGTGATTTTCTAAGCACAGAAAAAAAGATTCAGGAAGCGGTGGAATGGTGTAGAAAAACGGGTGTTACACGTGTTTTCATAGAATCGTTCCGAGACGCCTACCAGGCTGAACGGGAAAACTTGCTGCAAGCCAAAAAAGTTTTTCAGAATAATGGTTTTCAAGTAAGCGGATGCGTCACTACGACGCGCGTAGGCAAGGTTTCTACAGGGTGGAACCTAATATCCTGTTATACAGATATTGCTACACAGAAGCATCTTCAAGAAATTTTTGAATACACTGCAAGCATTTTTGACGAAATAATGATAGATGATTTTCTATTCACAGACTGCTCATGTCCCGAATGCGACGAGGCTAGGAAGAAAGGCATGGTTATAATCGGAGACGAGAAGTATCCTGTTCAAGGCGAGGCTTGGAGGGATTATAGGTGTGAACTCATGTTCAGGCTTAGCGATGATCGGATTCTGAAACCCGTTCGAAGAATTAATCCTAAGGCGAAGGTGATAATCAAGTATCCCCAGTGGTATGAAATGTTTCAGGATAGAGGATATGATGTTAAGAGGGAGACTGAAATTTTCGACATGATTTGGGTTGGAACCGAGACGAGGAATTATAATGACGCTAGATGGGGAGGCGTGGTACAGTACGCGGCATATTTCATAATGAGATGGCTAGGTGAAATAGGAGGAGAAAAATGCGGAGGAGGATGGTTTGACCCCTACGGTACAACTGAGGAGACGTATGTAGAGCAGGCGCGGCAAACCATCTTAGGAGGAGCCAGAGAAAGCCTGCTTTTCTGCTACGGATCACTCCGCGAGGGTGCACGTGCTACTGGGCCTGAAAACGTTTCCGCTTTAAGAAGAAACATGCCGGAACTTCTAGAAGTCGCAGTAAACGTCAGAAAGAGAAAGCCTATAGGGGTGAACGCGTATAAGCCTCCGAATAGCCATCCCGGTAGAGAATCAAGGGTTTTCGATTTCGTCGGAATGCTCGGTATACCGCTAGTTCCATGCCACGAGTTTCCTAAAAAAGCCAGGGCAGCCTTCTTTTCTTTTCATTCACTGGAGGACCCTGGTTTAACTATGAACCTTGAAAAGCTCGTGGCGCAAGGAGCCCCAGTGATAATTACAGATGGCCTAGCAGACATGGTCCGAGGGAAAGTAAAGCTGGACCTTCAGAATGTCGAGATACTCTCCGTAAACGGTAACCCGAAGAGTCTTCTAGACATGCCGGAAAAAGAAATCAACCATATTAGGAACAAGGTTCTTAAGCCCTTCGGAGTTGAGTTTGAAGCACCCACGTGGACTGGGCTCTACATATACCATGATGGAAGCTGGGTTATAGAAAACTTTAGGGACGAGCCTGTTAGCGTAGTGTTAAACGGACGAAGGATAAGAATAGAACCAAGAGATTGGCTCTACGAATGGAAATGAAGATGTATCAATATTAGGAAGGACCCTGAGTATATTTATCCCTCTTCTTCTAAATGCTTATCCTAACATTGTTTCTCTTGAGAAACCTGTTTAAATCATCTCTGAAGGGGAGGGCTGTTATCGCACCCGGTTTCGTGACAACCAGTGCTCCAACTGCATTAGCAACCTTGATGCATTGTTCAATCTCTAAGCCTTTGCACAAGCCTACCAGGAGGCCAGCGTTCCAACCGTCGCCGGCCCCAGTTACATCCACAGCGTTAACCTTAAACGCAGGAGCTGAAGCCTCTGGGCCGTCTCTGACTTTAACGAACGAACCGTGTTCACCGAGTTTAACACCCACTATCCTAACACCATATTTTAAGGCTTTTTCAGCGACTCTTCTCGGATTACGTGTTCCGAAGATAAACTTTGCCTCTTCCCTTGAAAAAGTCGCTATGTCTGCCGACTTAAGAATTTGAAGATACGTCTTCCTAAGGATGTTTTCTGAACTCCAGACATCGAGCCTAAGTGTGGGGTCGAAAGAAACATCAACACCAGACTTCCTAGCGTAATTCACTGTTTTAATTATCGCCTGTCTCGCAGGGTTTTGGGAAAGCGCGAAACCCGACACATGTAAGATTCTCGCTTTAGAGACGTAGTCGTAATCAATATCTCTGGGTGATAATAAACTGTCCGAAGTATGCTTTAACCACGGGCTTCGGTAGAAGATACACACCCATCCTTTGACAGGGTCCTCTACAATGAATGCGAGCGTCGTCCTAACTCCTTTCTTAACCTTAGCGCGTGATGTATCAACATTGTTCTTTTTAAATTCATCAAGAATAAACCTTCCGAAAAAGTCGTCTCCAACGGCCGCTATCGCCCCAGCAGCGACACCCAGCCTCGCAACTCCAACTATAGTATTCATCGGAGCACCTCCAAAGCATTTTTTAAAGGTCACAGCCTTATCAAGAGAAGTGTGTTCAATTCCTATGAAATCTATCAGGACTTCTCCGATACCGATAACCTGAGGACTAGGCAGCATGCTCTAGCACATCTTTAAGCCTTATTTATCTTTTAAGCGCGCGAGCCTACAGGGACCGTTGCAGTTTTAATAACGAATTCTGTTTTCGGCGAACAGGGTTTAAACATTTTTAAATACGAACGTGTTAGACTTGAGTCTGGACTGAGAACGCGCCTTTATTAATGCTGGGAGGCAAGACTCGTTTAGAGACGCTATGCAAACTCTTGTAAAACAGGGCTAAAGGAGAAACAATCAGTAAATTAACAACGAGTATTCCAGTAAGGCTGTAAGCAGCGTAGAAATATTTTTTAACCTGGATCCCTATAGGAAAAACATGAAGCGTAGGCCGTGGCGTGGTATTCACCTAATATCCAACAGCAACGATGATATTGATGCTTTAACTAAAGAGCTCCCTGAGCTGGCAAATATTGGTGTAAACGTTCTAATAGTTGAAGTGGATTATAGCTACGCTTATTCCTCACACCCAGAGCTACGAGGCCCGGATCCAGTAACTTTCGAGCATGCGCATACGCTGGTCGAAGAGTGCCGTTCTCACGGCATCCGTTTGATCCCGCAGTTTCAGTGCCTTGGACACCAGTCTTGGGGTAAAACGACATTCCCGCTTCTAACCAAGTATCCTGAGTTCGACGAGACCCCTGGCCAGTTTCCGAATAATGAGGGAATATATTGCCGGAGCTGGTGTCCCCAGCACCCTGAGATTAACAGGATTGTTTTCAGCCAGTTCGACGAGCTTATAGACGTTTTCGAAGCAGACGCGCTGCACGTTGGAATGGATGAGGTCTTCCTCATAGCCTCAGAGTATTGCCCGCGCTGCAGGAACCAGAGTCCAAGCAGGCTTTTCGCTAAGGCTGTTAACGATTATCATGAGCATTTGAAGGAGCGCGGAGTAGAGATGCTGATGTGGGGCGACCGCCTGCTAGACGGCAAAGCCACTGGATACGGAATGTGGGAGGCCTCTGAAAACCAGACCCACCCGGCGGTCGACATGATTCCTAGGGACATAGTGTTATGCGACTGGCACTATACTCTGCGCGAAGACTATCCTTCAATCCCGTTTTTCCTCGAGAAAGGCTTCCGCGTCCTGCCTAGCGGCTGGAAGGATGTTGACGCGACTAAAGCGTTCATAGGTTTTTCACAGAGGTTTAGGGATAATGAGCGTATGCTGGGCTATTTGTGTACGACCTGGGGTGCTGTTGAGCCTGGGAGCCTTGCGGAGTGGCCGCCCATCCGGGTGGCGATGAAAATGCTTTCCCAATAAAAACCCATTTCACTTACCAGCAACAAATCCATAGATACAAGTTCTTAAGCACCCTGTTTCACTTCCCGACTATGCGGAATATTCGCATCGGGGTCTTGGGGCCCTCTCTACTAGTTATTGTATCGATTCTCTGGGGAACCTCCTTCCCATTGATTAAAATGGTTGTTTCCAAGATAAATGCGGGAGAGTACGTGGCTTTCAGGTTCTCGTTGGCAGTTCTTCTAATTCTGCCGTACTTCATCCATAGCCTTTTCAGGAATCGCCGTAAGCTCAGGGAGGCCGCTGGGCCAGGGACAATTCTGGGAATACTTTATTTCGGGGGGATTTTCCTCCAGGGGCTTGGAACAGGATATACTTCTGCATCTAACTCGGGCTTCATCACAAGCCTATACATCCCTATAGTTTACACTATTGACGTTTTACGGCAAAGGTTTAACTATAACCATAGATTTACAGTGGCCTTAATCCTGTCGGTAACCGGAATGTATTTGATTTCAGGCGGATCCTACGAGTCAAGGATTGGGGACCTGCTGGTTTTAGCAGGCGCCTTCTTCTGGGCCCTCCAAGTGTTGGCGGTGGATAAATTCGCTAAAAAATATTTTTCGCTTGACCTCGTGTTTTTCCAATACGCCGTAACTGCAGTCATGGGTTTTATACTGTTCCCTGTTGAGGCCGGTTTTGGAAACATAATAGGGGTTTTTCCCTTGCTCCTCTATCTTGCAGCAGTATGCTCCATACTCGTCGGAATACTTCAGGTTTTAGGGCAGAAATACACCACCGCATCTCAAGCAGTTCTCGTCTACGCGCTTGAGCCTGTTTCTGCAGCATTATTTGCATTCATGATCCTAGGTGAGAAGCTTGGAGCGGTTGAATCGATCGGAGCAATACTGATTCTGGTTTCAGTAACCCTGTCGCTAATTGAGATTTCAAAGTTGAGTAAAGAATCCCGCTGAGCCTTTCACACGCATGATTGAAAAATCAGATTCCTTTGAGAAAGCAGGAGCCTATGCGAACAGGTGTGGAAGGCTTTCCCTCAGCCAGTTAACTGTTTCCTCGACAGCTTTATCAAAAGGTATGGAATGACCGGATTCATGTAGAACAAGCCGCTTAGGCTCCCTTGCTTTCTCGAACAGCCTCATACCGTTTTTAAATGGAACAATGTCGTCATACTTGCCTAGCTGAATCAGCAAGGGCCTCGGAGACACCTTATCGATATAGTTTATCGGATCCACTTGTGCGAGAACAGGCTTTATGAGGGAAAGCAGCTGGGGAGGTATTTTACTCCTAAGTTCAACCAGCATTGGCACGCTGCTCTCAGATATTATTTCAACAAGATCCCCGCCGGGAACATAAAGCGCAGCACCGCTTATCCTTCTGTCCACCCCTGCAACTACGCCTCCCAGTATCCCACCCATACTCGCCCCAGCCAGTATGAGTTTTCCTTCTTCAACCCAATGGTTCCTGAAAGCAATGTCTATCGCAAGCCTGTTGTCAACTATGGTTTTACTCAAGTATTCGATTATCAGCTCCGGTTTGATGTTTTCAAGGTCCAGTTTCCTCTCTCCGTGCCCCCTGGCGTCAACCGCCATTATTGAGAAACCGAGCTTTTCCACGAATGATTCAAGGTATAGGACATCTTGCTTACTTCCCCCTAGGCCGTGTAGAAAAAGCAATAGTTTGCCTGAGGGGCCCGCCGGGTGGTGTGCAACCAGCCCCGGAATATCCTCATCGTATCCAATTATTTTAAACCTTTTTAAAACGACTTCCTCCCTGGCTTCCCGGCTGATCTCAACATAATCAACGTTCCTACGGGCTTTCTCATAAGCCTCTTCATGAGACTCCATGCCGCCCATAATTTTTCATGGAACTATAAAAAGTTTTAGCATTCACGCTTATCGCATAGAAACAATCACGGATCGCCTGAAACCTGTGAGAGAGCTTTTCGGTGGTTCGACAAGTATTTGACCAAGATCCGGTTTAAAGAAGTCAACCAAGTATCCCCCTATAATGGCCTCAGCATCCACTTGAATCAGGCGAAAACATTCATGATCGAAAATGCTTGGGGAGCGAACCAGTAGAACAGCATGAGGATTAGGAAAGCAGAGATCGGGACAGTTATGTTATCGTCGATAGGGCCGAACTCGAAATGCTCGATTACGCTGCTAAACAGTCCAGCAACAACACCTGGCAGCGCAAGCTTCAGACCTATTGTGACGTTGACGATGGCCATAGCCAGGTTTCCCCACCAGGACTTCGTACGTCTCTTAAACATGGCGTTCCTGACAAGCCCGGTTACAGCATCTCCGAGCGCCATGAACATTATCGGTATTACTCCAAACCAGAAGTTTCCGCCTGTGGACCCGCTTGTGAGGAGCCAGCCTGCGGTCAGTATCAGTCCCCAGCTGAGGCAGAAGTGGACCTCGTAAGCATTATCGTTTGTTTGAAACCAGTACATTGGTTTTTTGAGAAGGTGGGGGATTAGAGTGAAAACCCCTAGAACCATGGAGAGGACTAACGGGTAGAAAGGCGTCTGAAAGTAGGAGGGCACTAGATATCCTATTAAACCACCCGCAAGAATATGAATAATCTTCCTGTTGTAGTATACCGCTACTCCTTCAGGAACCTTCTTAACCAGTATCTTGTAGCACAGGTATGTTAGCACTCCGACGACGAACAATACCCATAGGAAGAATATGCCAGCGTACACGCCTTCTATCATGAGGGTTTCAAGCAACTTGTTTACCTTGTTTTAGAAGGCTTTAAAACTGTTTTTCACGTAGGGCGAAAAATTAACGACATTTGTCGACGCAGCGATTTTATTTACCGATATAAAGTCCTCAAACCGGCATGTTAAAATCCTCTTTAACAACGGTCAGGACGAAGTGAGTGTTGGCCCTCTCCACATTCGGCATAGAGAGTATCCTCTTGGTAAACCTGCTTAACTCCGCAGGGCTTCTAAACTTGCTTACCACCACGGCGTCAACATCCCCAGTAACATCGTAGACAGCGCAGACACCCGGTAGTTCAGCCAGCTTCTTCTCAACCTCCACAAGCTTACCTTTCGAGACCGTTATCTCAGTCACGCTCGTAACTGAGTATCCGAGCCGCTCATAATCCACGCTTACAGTATACTTCTTCAAAACCCGGTTTACCTCCATCCTCCTTATTCTGGCTAGAACGGTCCCAGGAGCGACTCCCAGCTTTTTAGCTATTCTCCTGTAGGAGGCCCTGGAATCCGCTATTAGCTCCCTGAGTATTTTTAAGTCCAGCTCATCTAAGGCTGGCTCCGCTGAAGACATGGCTAACTATATGGGCACAAGGTTATAAAAGTTTGCTAGCGCCTTATTCAAACTTTTTCAAAAGCCTTCTCGACAAAGCTTTGCAGAATGCTCTCGTACTCCTTCAAATCCTTTTCACTCGGATAGTTTACGTATTCACAAACATGCGAGACCTCGAAGCCAGCCTCTTTCAGCCTTGATGAGAGCTGGCTTGACGCTGCTCCTCCCCAAAGCTTCGTCACAGCTACGGCTGCAAGCTTCCCCTCACCCATTTTCTTTACCCTAATCAGCTCAACGATATTGCTCAGAGGCGGGAACACGTTTCCCTCGTAGGTTGGAGTTATGAAAACAACGCCCGCCGAATCAACTATGTCGCTCAAAATACTGTTCATGTTTCCATCCACGACGCTATGCAAGGCAACGTCGTCAACCATATCCTTGCAGATGCTGTATGCGAGTTTCGCAAGCTTCTCCGTAAACCCGTACATGGACCCGTATACAACGGCCAGCTTCCTCCTGCTCCTTAATCTGCACCAAGACGTTAACTCTTCAATGATCTCAGGTATCCTGCTTCTTAAGACAATCCCGTGGGCCGGCGCGATTATCCTCGGGTTTAAACCGAGTTTTACAATCTTGTCCAGTGCTCTTAGAACCATCTGCCTGTATGCTACAACGACTGTCGCGAAATACTCCTTGGCATCACGCATGTATTGTTCGAGATCAACTTCATCGTCGAAAACAGGCTTCTCCAAGGCTCCAAAAGCCCCGAAGGCATCGGAGCTGAACAGGATTGCCTCATCCTCAAGGTATAGGAGCATCGTATCCGGCCAGTGTATCCAGGGAAGCTCTACGACCCTAAGCTGCCTCCCTCCAACCCTTATTATGTCCCCGTCCTTAACAATCCTTGTTTCGACGTCAAACATGCTTCTCATAAAGGCTGAAGCCCTCAGGGTAGAGTATAATACTGGGTTTCCAACCCTTCTTGAAACCTCTTTTACGAGACCGCTGTGATCAGGCTCTGCGTGAAGCACAGCGATATGCCTTATGCGGCTCAGATCAGCAACCTGTTCGAGAAGCCTCGTCAATTCTTCAGCAGTATGAATGTTCTTAGAAGAATCTATCAGAAGACACTCGTCACCGTCAGCAACCAAGTAAGCATTATAGTTAACACCCCTCGGTATCGGCCATATGTTCTCGAAAAGCCTAGTGTCTTTGTCAGGTATGCTCAGCCAGTAGATCCCTCTACCTATAATCCTCCAAGACGGGTGGTGCATGCAGAGCCTTTTTTCAAAAACGCTTTAAAAGTTTTCCCCAGATTGAAGCCTCCATACGGCTGCGGGGTTTCTGCCTAACCCTCACCAGGATAACCGTGCTAACAGTGGAGAACGCTGCTGAGGCTAGGAACGCTGGCGTATAGCCATATTTTTCAATAACAACTCCCGCGATAAGGGGGGCAATCCCTTGGAAGGGTGCTCTCAGGGCACTGTTTAAACCTATGTATGTCGGCCTATCCTCCTCAGGGGCCATTTCCATCAGTATGGGGAAGCTTGAAACCATGAAAGAGCTGAAAGACGCTCCTGAAAGAGCAAACACTAAGAGGAAATAGCTCGGGGAACTGGCGAGCAGAGCGGTGACAGTTGCCAAGATCCCTGCTAAACCCCCCGCTACGAGCACCGTCTTATGCCCGTATCTTTCCTGAATAAACCCCCAGAGGATATTGGCGAGTATCTGTGCTCCAACAGAGACTGATGTGAACAACCCTATTTCGAAGCCTCCTGCTTTAAACCTGTCTATAGCGTATGCAGCATAGAATGAAGAAGCCATGCCCCCGAAGGAACCAACTATTCCAGAGACCGTGTAGAACATATAGTTTCTATCATTCCTAATGATTTTAGGAATCTTGCCGGCGTATTCTCTGGCACTACGCGGCTTTCCAGTCACGTTGGACGGTGGCTCGTCTATGAAAGTAATATCTATCCAAGATATGAAGACGAGTATGAATGCGGTTAGGAAGCACATGAAATAGTTTACTGGGTATTTGAAGAAATTCATATAGAAAGCCACGGCGATACCGCTCGCCAGCCCTAAAACAGATGAAATAAGGTTTGCAGTCGCGAAGAAGAACCCCCTCTTCTCCTCTGGAATCGCCTTAGCGACGATGTCGAGCCAAGCGGTTGTGCATAGGCCGGAGGAAACGTTTATCGCAATGTACGACACGTAGAATATGATTAGGGCTAGTAAAGGATCTTTCTCGGCAAGCAGGATTGTTGAAAAAGCAGCTATGAGCCACGGTATTCTTTCACCCGGAGTTATTCTAAGTACAAAGGGCTTCTTATACTTCCTCATTTCTATTCTTCCAGCCGAGACGAGTTGGAAAAAATTCCAGCCTAAAACCGATATTGTTGTAACTAGTCCCACTGCGATCTTAGAGTCGGTGAGGCTCATTATGAAGGCGGGCAGAACAGTTGTTAGAGAAACGAAGTTCATGGCTGAACCATACGTCACCCAGTCTATGAGCAGGACTAGAAGGTTCCTCCGATACCTTTTTTCTAACTTCTTATCAAGCCCCTCAGCCATCTATGGATGCCACCCAATAAAAACTGGATTTAAATATGTTTTTTCCCATCGTATTTCCATTAAGGTTTATTTCACCCTTCAGGACAGCAATACGGGAATGGCCTACGTGAAAATAGGGGGATGCACCGTAAGACTTGTCAAGGGCGACATTGCTAGGCTAAGGGTCGACGCGATCGTCAACGCTGCTAACAGCTTGCTGAGACATGGGGGTGGAGTAGCAGCCGCGATAGTCAGGGCTGGGGGAAAGATAATCCAGGAGGAGAGCAACAGGATAGTTGAGGAGAAGGGGCCGGTTAGGGTTGGCGAAGCAGTCTACACCACGGCTGGCTCCTTGGAAGCCAAGTATGTCATTCACGCTGTAGGTCCTAGAATGGGAGAGGGCGACGAGGATGAGAAGCTTAGAAGCGCCACGCTCAACAGCCTGAGGCTGGCTGAGCAGCTGGGTTTAGACTCTATAGCTTTCCCAGCAATATCAACAGGCGTATTCGGATATCCTAGGGATAAGTGTGCTCAAGTAATGCTGAGGACAATTAAAGAATATTTTTCTTCGGGTGGAAGAATTAGGGAGATCATTCTTTGTCTATACGACGAGGAGACATACAGGGTTTTTGAAGAAGCACTCTGGAAAATATTTTAATAAAGCGCGCTTCATCACGTATGGGAATGAAAGTGGTCTCAATGGTGTGAGAAGCTCCGTTCTGACTTGAAACCCTAAAGGGGCTTCTTGAAGATTCGAATTATCTCTTCGCCGAGACTTCTTGAGGATGCGGCTACAATAGGGCTTCTCGAGACAGGGACCAGTTTAACTTCAAGGTCTTCCGCCTCCTCGTTCAGCACCACTCCCCCCGCCTCCCTCACTATCAAAGACGCGGCTGCGAAGTCAAGGCTCCTCAGGAAGCCCCTTAGATCCACAAACGCGTCAGCCGCACCTGAAGCCACCAAACATAGTTCAAGCGCATCCGTCCCCAAGGATCTAATGTGCTTAGCCTCCTCAATTATGCGCGACATTCTTTTAACGTACCCGGGCAGCCTACCCCTGATGTTCAGGTCAACCGCAACCAGGGCTTCCTCAATCCTCTCCACGTTTGAAACACTCAACCTACTCCCGTTTAAGAACGCTCCGCGGTGCTTCTCGGCAACGTAAAGGTCGCCGTTTAAAAGATTGATAACCCCTGAGCATACGACG
>Ga0315298_1008767_pt1 | contig 12745 bp, 20 predicted proteins | sample WHS_1_MG_FD_203077 | JGI IMG/M metagenome (GOLD analysis project Ga0315298, IMG submission 203077) | Extremophilic microbial mat communities from Washburn Hot Springs, YNP, Wyoming, USA - WHS_1_MG | ecosystem: Environmental > Aquatic > Thermal springs > Hot (42-90C) | place: USA: Wyoming...
GATTTGAATGCTTCCTCTTAATCCAGAATCCAAACACAACTACTGCTCATGTAACAATTACCTATATGACTCAAGACCAGGGTCCAAAGGAAGTACATGAGGATGTTCCTGCCTCTTCCCGTAGAACATACAATATGGCATCCCACATAGGAGAAGCAGACTCCTCAATCAAGGTAACATCTGATATCCCTGTAATACCAGAAAGGGCAATGTATAGAAACTCCCGTCGTGAAGGACATGACTCAATAGGAACTACTCTTCCTGCTTCAGACTATTATCTTGCTGAAGGTGCAGTAGGATGGGATGTAGGATTTGAGACATGGGTGTTAGTACAGAACCCAAATGATAAAGAAACAGAAGTCTCCTTAACCTTCATGACTCAAACGGGAGAAGTACCTGGACCATCCTTTAAGATGAGCCCTAACTCAAGAGAGTCTATTCCTCTTCATGGAATACTTCCAAAGGATACAGATGTCTCAACCCATGTACATGGGAACAACCCAATAATTGCAGAGCGTGCAATGTACTGGACCTCTTCAGGACAAGAGGTATGCCATGACTCAATAGGAATGGATTCAGCACACTCAACCTTCTATCTACCTGATGGATGGACAGATAACGGAAGAGAAACCTGGACTCTTATACAGAATCCAAACTCTACTTCTGTCCAGGTAGAAATCTCATACCTTACTCCAACAGGAAAAGGAAACGTTACAAAGACAGAGACAATACCTGCTAACTCAAGAAAGACATTCAATATGCTTTCTCACTCTGGTATACAGGGAAGAGCAGCAATCATGGTTCGCTCTAAGACAAGCGGAAAGAAGATAATGGTAGAGCGAGCGATGTACTGGAACGGGCGAGGTGCAGGAACAGATACCATAGGTGGGTATTCGGATTAGGCGGGTTTTTGCGTAAACCACATATACTTGAACGGGCGAGGTGCGGGAACTGATACGATAGGTGGTTTCAGCGAATAGGGGCTGAGGTCAAATGAAAAACACACTCGCCTTCTGGCGGGTGCTTCTCTTAACGAAGGTATGTTTAACGTAAAAGATAGATGGCAGAAATTCTAAGGGATAAAACCATTCACCTCCAGTCCTACGCTCACGAAGGTGCCCCTCCGGCAACATAACGTAGCGTACGTAATGTCAATCGTAGGGACCGACTCTCTGAGCTTTATAGAGACCCCCTTGATGCAGGCCGGGACTTGCGAGTTTCTCGTCCTTGAGTCTCAACTGCCAAAAGACTTTCCCGTCGCTCGTGACTTCAACGATGGCGGAAGTGCCGGTGAGTAGCGCATTCCCGTTAGGAAGCCTGTCTGCGTCTCTTACGAGTTGCTTTCCCCACTGCTCACCGCCGAACTGCCATACAACCTTTCCGGTCTCAGGCTCTACCTCTTTTGCCCAGTTAGCGGGCCTGGCGTGATCAGCCAGAAGGATATTCCCGTTGTCCTGGACCTCCGGGTCGTGCGGGTCGGTGAGAATTCCTTTTCCTATGGTTTTAACTACAGAGCCATCGGGATTCACCTCGACCAGTATGTTGAAGTTCCACAGGCTAATAAGGGTGTTTCCGTTGTCCATGCGAACCGTTGCATTTGTGTGGATCCACCCCTGTTTGTAAACATTCTCAAATTCTGATCCTTTGAAGTGATCCCTTGCATGCCACGACCATACAATCTTGCCTTGCGGGTTAACCTCTTTGACCTGGGCATCATCCAGGGTGTCGCCTCCTCCGAACAAAACCAGCGTGTTGCCGTTTGGGAGCCGGTCGACGTCGTGCGTCACCTTGGGATCCAGGTAGGTCCAGACGACGTTACCTCCACGATCCACCTCGACGACACCGTATCTGGGCAACATGAACAGGATGTGATTTTTCCTCTAATTCAGATGGGGTATAATAGCAAGTGGCTGTTATTAACTCAGCGAGCGGAAAAGTGCGGAAGTCCACATTTTTAATGGAAGCAACCGGCGTTGGGTTTTCATGTCACCCGTAGGAAATGAGAGCAACTTGAGGTTCAGGACAAACAACCTGATCACTACCGCGAATAAAGCGTCACGGAAGCACGGATGATCACGATACTATTACTATGGCCCACATGCCGGAAAGCTTGTATCTTCCACCGGGTCTCTTTAAGAACTTGCATTACTTTTCCCGGAATAAACGGCTCATACCGTGTAAACCTACCTTATTACTCGCTGGAAGGTGAAAACCCATTAGGTGACCTACCGAAGCTTTAGTATCACGAAGCTGCGTTTCAGTGTATCGTATCGTCTAATATGATTTTGATTTTCAAAGTTAATTACTTGGCTTGTTACATGCAAAGGAAAAAGTGGGCAATGTAAAAGGCGAGACTCGCGGCTTATTGGAGTGTTTTATTCCCCTGTTATAATTTTTTAGGCAATTTATTTATAGGAGCTGATATGGATAAGGAAATAGTATTTTTGGTGGAGGAATCGCCCGAAGGAGGGTACGAGGCACGAGCTATTGGCCTGTCGATATTTACTGATGGTGAGACGCTGGAAGAGCTCAGGGAAAATGTACGCGATGCAGTTCGCTGTAACTTTAAAGAGGAAGAAGATCCTAACGTGGTTCGCCTTCATTACGTAAAGGATGGAGTTATCGTGGCATGAGAGTTCCCAGAGATATTGATGGTATTGATGGCGAAAAGCTCGCGAGTTTGCTATCCAAATTCGGCTATGGAATTCTAAAAAGGAAGTTCTCAAAATTATCTTCGTTTGATTTGATGTGAGCTGAACACTGATTCTTCTCTTCAGACCTGACAGATTTCTCGACCTTTTGCTGACTTTAATTATCCCGGCTCTTGGATGAGCGAAAAAATCCTGCATAACGGGCGAGATTGGAAAATACGAATTGCGAAACATCTTGAGTAGTTTTCTGTTGAAGTAGTACTATGTCTAAGGGTGACGGTTTTTATAAAAACGATAAGATCAACCAACCGTTTGACTTTTTTCAAAAATTAGATTTTTCGAAGGATAGTTCTAATTAGAACGGTTTCTGTGAGACCTATTAAATCTTCGAGTCATCACCACAGGTTTGGGCTGGAATATTCTTGTGTTAGCTTCTCGTATTGGGAAGAAGTGAGGAGCTCATCAAGCTCTTTCGGATTAGACATCTCAATTACAGCAATCCATCCTTTACCATACGGTTCCTCGTTTATTATCGTAGGTTTGCGTAAGGCCTCTTCGTTCACCTTTATTATGGCTCCTGAAACGGGAGAGATGAGATCACTTATTAGTTTGAATGATTCAATTTCTCCAATTGGATTTCCCCTGATGACAGTTGTGCCAACGGGTTTTACCCTCACTTCAAGTATCTCTCCAAGGAATTTTTGAGCGAAATCTGTTACGCCGGTTGTGCCATCTTCTCTGACCCACATGTGTTTCTCGTGATACTTAAGGTTTTGAGGGAATGTTAACATTTGCGATTTCCTCCGCTAAGAAGGCTGGCTGTTCTTTTAGATTCTTCTTCGGCATGGCTATTACGAAGGCCATTTTCCATTATGACCGACGTGATAGATTTTCCCTTGCAGTAAAAAAAGCTGTTTTGGAAAGTTCTTTCCATAATTTCAATGACCTCTTCAACCTTAATATCATTTATTAGATCGCTAAGGTTTATTACAGGAACGCACTTGCTGCGACCTCCACGCTTAAGAAGTAATTCGAGGCGTTGAAGATCGGTATTTACTAAGAGCGTACCGTGGTGGATGAAATGTTCTCCCGACTTCGCCTGGGCTGAGCCCGATATCTTAAAGCCGTTAATTAAAATGCTACCGGTTATTTCGAGGGTGAAGGGAATCCCAAAATACTTGAGAGTTTCTAAAACGGGAAAGGATAGGGCCTGAAACCAGTCTTCGATGCGACCTGCCGGAAGGATGTTTTCTGGAAGGTATATGGAATAGTTTATGTTCCCGAGATCATGAAAAACTGCGCCGCCACCGCTTGGTCTTGCAAGAACCGGTATGCTGAGTCGCTTTGCAAGCGATAGATTCACTTCTTTTTCAGGATCTAAAAACTTGCCAATTATAACAGAATCGTAACTTCTCCAGATGCGAAATGATGGAGTTTCCACCGATGAGAAATAGTATTTTTCTCTTTCAATGTTCAATTCCGGGTTGAAAGTTTGTGATTCATTAATGCGATTCAAAGGAAATATCTTCTCCGGGGTTTTCAAATGGTTAACTATTCTTTCCGACATACACGCGTCCTTCTTGCAATAATTTGTCAATCAATTTAACTATTTCAAGCGCAATTTTTTCAGTTAGTTCCCATTCTAATTTGCCGGGATGTGAGCGCGAGAGAGCTTCCATTACTCCCCATTCCTTGAGCAACTTTCGCACTTCTATATATGCGACAACTTTTCCCGAGTATTTCTCAGTAGCAAGACGGGAACACGCTTTCTCGCAGCCATCCACAGCGATTACCGGGAATTTTTTTGCAAAAGCACGTTCGCCCTCGTCGCCTGCCAAATAAAGGGGCAGACATATCGAAACAACGAGTCCTGGCCTGTATTTTTCCATGACAAGGCGCACTGCGTTTCGTGTTATTGTTCCTTCGGGCTCTGATTCCCCTGAACATGGAACAACGCCAACTTTTGTTGGTCTCGTTTCGATCTCCATTTTATGTTCACATTCCTTTACAATTTCATACTTTAGATAGATTTTTTATCAAAAGGCTTGATAGCGGCATTGCTCGCCAGTTTTTCAATGAACTTATCCATCTGAGATGAACTACCGCCTCTCACCTTAATGCCCACCGAGATGGCATCTGCTATCTCATCATGACTGGCGCCTAATTTTCTTGCTTCCTTTATATGATGGGCAAGGCAGTTATGGCATCCCGCGGTGACAGATGCGCCTACTGCGATTAGTTCCTGCATCTTCTTGTCTAAACCCAATGTCTCACCCCTTGCGCTCTGAAGACCCACCACACTATTCGTTGCCACCACACTCAATATCAAGCTCGTCTATTTCCTCAGCGATATCTTTGGCTATTATATCGGCAAGTTTATGGCCTGTCTTCCCAACCTCAATAACAGACTCAGGTTTTAATTTTTTGTGTTCCTTAAGATAGTCGTGTACACGATGGCTAATAATAGGGGGCTTACCTGAAGCTTCCACATTCTTTTTCGCACAGTCCTTCGCACATCCGTCTATCGTTATAACGTCAACATCGCGCACCTTTGCAAGCGTTTCTTCATCCCCAAGAGTGAGAAGTCCGAGGCAGATCGTGTCAGTGCAATCCGGTCTTTCTTTTTCAATCACACGGTAAGCAGCCTCACGCCCTACCGATGCGGTTGCTTTTCCTATACCGCTACATGGGATTATGTATATCTTCCTTTGCATATCTTTCACCCTCAAGAACCATAAAGTTCTTTATATTCTCTTTCAGCTTTGTTCTTGACGTAGTCAAAGTATGTGTCGCAATCCATTAAAAGTTCTATCTCAGAATCCCTGTCATAAAGTTCAAGTTCGACAGTCCAGCCACGCTCATACGGATCCTGGTTGATAATCTCAGGCATCTCAACAACTTCTTGGTTTACTGCTACGACTTTGCCGCTAAAGGGAGATATTATGTCAATGGCAATTTTGGTCGTCTCTAATGAGCCCGCTTCGTTAAAAATATCAATTTCAGTTCCAACTTTAGGGGGTTCAAAAAGTATGATGTCGGAGATTCTCTGCTGCAAGTAGTCGGAAATTCCAATGCGTGCCAGGTTTTCAGATACACGAGCCCAACAATCATTCTCATTAAAAAAATAATCTGATTCGGGAACACGGAAAACGAACTTATCAATGCTGAATTCTCGATAGGTAACATTTTTCCTGAAGACATCATCAGCCGCATGCACTACCTGCGTTGAATACATTTGTTCAAGTATTTCTTGAGCAATTGAGGGGAGCAGATTGCTTATGTTATCGCTTAAGCGGAGATTCTTACCAGGGCGGCTACCCATCGAGCGTAATGCTTCTGTGATGTTAAGTTTCCTTGCTATCTTTAGACCATGCTCCGCTGCAAGTCTTGTAGCGCATCCTGTTTTACATCCATCGATTACGAGAAGGTTACCTGTTCCTATGTCCTTTGCGTACCTTTCTTGGGAATGCCGGAAAAGAACGGGGCAAATAATTTTTGCTCCCTTCTCTTCGAGAATTAACGCAAGTTCTCTCGATGCGCTCCCGGCTTCCTTATCTAAACCACTGCAAGGAAGGACAACAAGGTCCTTTGGATTCGGTTTAGAGGGAGGGCTCGCCATTATTCCTTAACCTCCTTTTGCAACTTCTTTATAAGGTTTAGTATTTGTTTATTGTCAGGAAAAGAGAGAGCATCGGGCCCACAAACTTTTGCACATGCTTTGCAGAAGACGACACAGTTTTCAGTATTTGCGACTACGAGTTTCTTTTCCTCACTTTCTCGACATTCGAATACGTTATGCGGACAAACTTTCACACAATCCATGCAGTAGTTGCACTTTTCATAGTCGATTTCGGGGTACCACGGTATTTTGTCACGCGGTACGCCCATGAATTTATTCTCACTCATTTCCGCGTGAGGCAAGTTGTTCAACTGCTATCCTGACTTTCTCAAGAGCTTCATCGGTTGTTATACCACGAATGTCTACTGACACAAGGTTTTTCTCCATATCGATTCCGGCAGTTTCGAAAGCGTCGCGAAACATCTTCTGCTGCATATTTGGAGCGCAGCCAGCAACGGTAACCTTCTGCTTGCCTTTTAAATAATCGATCATAAATCTTTCACCATCTTCCGCGCAAAGTTGAGGGTGAATTACTACATGGTCAACTGGAAATTCTTCCCTTGCACGATTTATGAATTCGTATGTATCCAGCTTGTCGAAGGCAGGGCAGTTTCCGTTACATACACACATTATGAGTCCTGGTTCTTGAGTTTCTTTCTTTGCGGTATTTTGTTTTGTCATTTTGACTCCTCCTTTCATTAACCCATAAAACCGTTGTGTATTATAAATCTTTCCTTTAAAAAATACAACTAATTATTTGTAAAAGCAATGGTTTGGGAATATCTACCCGGGTAACAAGTTCAAGTTTATGGCTCTTTACTATGGATAAAGAATTTAGTAATTAAGAATTCGAAAATCTCAGCTTATCGACGAATCTTCCATGCTTAATCGTTTATACTGGCATGTTCAGACAATTTAATCTTCTTTGACCGAATATCTCAGTGAAAATATCTTCGATTAGGATACTAATAATGACCAAGATCAATAGTGCTGCACTGTATCCTGTAATGGCAAATTTCGAATCTAAAAAATGAAATTCATCTATTTCAGTCGGAATTTTTATTCAGGCCCGGGCTGAAAGGAATATTTCATATTTGAAATTTCGCTTCTTTTTTCAAAAGAATATCAGTTAGCGGGAAAGCCACATATGAAGGGCCATGGCAATGCTTCCCATATAATACTTAAAACGACTCCCCTGGGGCCTGAGCCTTTTCCAAGGAATATTACTGTAAGTTCTTTTTCAGCACAGATGGTGACAAGGCTCATATTTTTAAGGATAGCAGGAAGGACTAAAGCCAGTTCCTTAAAATATTCCCATGATAAATTTATTGCTTTTGCTGTTTCACTCTTTGAATCATCATTATAAGAAGGAGAAATGAAATTCGCTAAAGAACTATAGCAATCCAGACCAATCTTGGTTTGGGTTTTTCGTTCGATTTATTTTTGTTTTTTCTATTCATAAAATGACACCAGGATCATTGCGATTGCTGTGGCTTACCGTTATCATAATTACACTTTCAATTGCTTAAATACTTGCATGTTCCTTCAAAGGCCCAGTTCGCGAAGTTTCTCAAGGTTATCTTTATATTTTTCGTCTTCTATGAGTGGGCAGTTATCAATGCTTGCTTCCCCTTGAGAAAGTGCAGTAGCGAATGCCATGCACGTGGAATAGGCGCATTCTCCGCAGTTAGTCTTAGGTAACAGTTTAAAAACTTCGAGAACCTGTAGGGGCTTTCTTGATTCATAGTTTGGTTGGATTTCATCCCGTCTCTCCCAGATGTCGTTAAGCATTTCAACGAGTTTTTTTATTCTGCGTTCGGCATGGGCTCTGTCGTGAAGATTGTTTATTCCAAACTCATTTTTTCGAAGAAAGAATTTATGGACACCTTCTTTCCAGACGATGGTGGGGATTTTTGGGTCATAGAATGCATTTTTTACCGTAGCATTTACATAGGGCATAATTTCACTTAGGTCTTTGTCAATCTTGACTGTTGCTATCCAGCTTTCAGATCCAGGAGCACAGGGCGGACAGGAAAGGTCCAGTTCATATTTTTCAATTAGCATTTTTGCTCCTTTCTATGTTGACAGTTGCATTTTTTTCCTTCTCGTGCTATTATACAAAAGTATATTTGTAAAAGCAAGTAATTGTTATAAAGGAGGGGCAATGAGTAATTTTAAACCAAGATGCAAAAGTGACCCTAAGGTCGCAGTACTTGCAGATGCCCTGAAAGCACTTGCTGATCCTACGAGGTTGATGATTCTTTGCCTTTTAAGGGATGGAGAGGCTTGTGTTTGTGACGTAGAGGGGCAGTTAGGGATTTCCCAGCAATTAACATCTCATCATCTTCATGTTCTGAAGGAGGCAGGAATACTGCACATGAGGAAAGTTGGTACGATGCGATTCTATTCCATAAACAGGGAGTTTTTAAAAACCGTAAATCAAGCTTTCAACGAATACTTGGACTGGAGGAAAGTAAAAGAGAAGAAAAGAGAAGGTGTTGTGTGTTAAGAATTTTCGTTTTTGCGGGAGGTTCTTAGAATGGACGAGAGGGAAATTGACGTTAAAAAAATTTCAGAGAAAGCAAGAGAAGGACTTTCCGTGCCAGACAGTGAGCGACAGGACGATTCCGGAAAGAAGCACATGAGCGTATTTGACAGATATCTCTCTCTCTGGGTTGCGCTTTGCATAGTGATTGGAACTCTCATAGGATACTTTTTCCCGGGAACGGCAAGAGTGCTTGATAGGGCATCAACAGCGAGGATCTCATGGCCAATAGCGGTTCTGATCTGGCTCATGATTTACCCGATGATGGTAAAGATAGACTTTAAGAGCATTCTTGAGGCAGGAAAGAAACCAAAGGGCGTGGTTGTAACAACCGTATCAAACTGGCTTGTAAAGCCTTTTACAATGTATATGTTTGCAAGCCTTTTTTTCCTGCTCATTTTCAGACCTTTTATTTCTCATTCTCTTGCCAAGCAGTATCTTGCCGGTGCGATTCTTCTTGGCGCTGCGCCGTGTACTGCCATGGTTTTTGTCTGGAGTTATCTTGCTGATGGTGATCCGGCATATACCCTCATCCAGGTTGCCGTAAACGATTCTATAATTCTCTTTGCCTATGCACCTATCGTGATGTTCTTGATGGGAGTTTCGAAAATAAAGATACCATACGATACCGTGATCCTTTCTGTAGTTCTTTTCGTTGTAGTTCCCTTTGCCTTCGGGTATGTCTCACGGGTTCAACTTCTTAAAAGAAAGGGCAGGGAATGGTTTGAAGGGGTTTTCTTGAAGAAGTTTAGTAGCGTCACCGTTGTTGCACTGCTGTGCACTCTCATAATAATTTTCATCTACCAGGGAAAAACAATTATTAATAATCCTGTCCATATAATACTTATTGCAATTCCCTTGACAATACAGACATATTTCATATTTGCTTTCTCATATGGCTGGGCATGGATGTGGCGTTTAAACTTCGAAGTTGCTGCCCCTGCTGGTTTCATTGCCGCTTCAAACTTCTTTGAACTTGCAGTTGCTGTTGCCATATCCCTATTTGGTTTGAAGTCAGGAGCAACACTTGCAACTGTTGTTGGTGTGTTGGAAGAGGTTCCAATAATGCTTAGTCTCGTCTGGATTGCAAAAAAAACAAAGAAAATTATTGATAGAAGACATGCTGGAATTAGGCAAGAGGACAAGGAGTTTGCAAAGGAAACTGCTTGAATTAGATAGGAGGTGCTGGGTTGCCTCAAAGGGTTGATATATTCTTTGGTTCGTTTTTATGTTCCTGCGCAGGTGGTGTAAGCCAGGCAAAGCAGGAGAAGATAACGAAGGCTTTCAGCCTTGCGAGGGAGCTTAAAAAAAACAATAATTTCGAGGTTCATACCTGGAGACTTGGAGATAAGGGCGATTACGAGAAAGGAATTTCACTTCTTAAGGATTATCTTATCAATTCAGGAGAAGAAGACCTTGCAAAGGATCTTACTTTTTCACTGAATAGTGTAACTCCTGCTGTTGCTCTGAATGGACGGGTCATTGGTCTGGGAGATGTTCCCGAGGAAAAGGATCTAACCTCAGGGGAGTAATTCGTTTTTGCGAATTTCGATGGAGGGCTAATGATGGAGATAAAAGTTTTGGGTCTAAGTTGTTCAAGATGCCACGAAACTTATGAACTGGTGATGAGAATTGTTGCAGAGAAGGGAATCGAGGCCTGTGTGGACATGGTGAGCGACCAGGATGAGATTTCTCGATATGGAGTTCTTGCAACGCCTGCTGTGGTAATTGACGGGAAGGTTAAGGCGCAGGGGAGGGTTCCAGCGGAAAGCGAAATTGAAGGATGGTTTTCACCTAAGAAGCCTGTTGATTTCTGGTGGAAGAGGAAGGAAAGATTGGGAAAGGAGATTAGAAAGCAATGACAGCATGGGATGTTATTTATAATGGTTTCAAGACTCTTTACGATTATGTGGTTCAACATACTCTTTTCTGCCTGATACCTGCCTTTTTTATAGCCGGTGCGATATCTGTTTTCTGCGGGAATAATTTTTATTGGGGCAGGTGCATATTACATTTTCAATCTTCTTAGAGGTTTTATGTGAAAGGGGTGTTTAAAATGAGCGAAGGAGAACTAAAGGTTGTGATTGCTACGTGTTATGGTGCAGCAAACACAGGGCAGATCGCTGGAGCTGTTGCCACTGAACTCGTGAAGGAGAATGAGGATTACCATCTCGTTTGCCTTCCTGCAGTTGCAATAGACAAGGACACGGGGCTTCAGAAAATCGAGAAAGCAAAGCTTCTTGTGGTCATTGAGGGGTGTCCCGTTTCATGCTGCGCGAAAATAGTAGAAGAGCATTCGGGGCGGAAGCCTGATATCAGGCTTGAGATGGTTGAAGACTTTGGCGTAAAAAAGTCTTCTGTTCTTGATTTTGATGAGAATGTGAAGGAGCGGATAAAGGAAGAAGTAAAAAAGCGCATTGAAGAAGCCATATAATTTTATACCGCCAGTTTTATACACTGCTACGCTGCTTGTGTGCGTGGGGGTGATGAGTTATGAAAAGAGTTGTTGTTGTCCTCGATGAGGAAGACCTTATTAGATTAAGAAGGATAATAACCGATAGGGACAAAGATGAGGCTCTTAAATTCATCGAGGATTGCCTTGAGGCAAAAGTAAAGGAGAAAGAACTTCCCCACTGTGTCCCTGTATTCGATGCTGGTTATAACCCCAGGCAGGCGGATAGCTTCAGGAAGAAGGAGTGATTTTTTGTGCTGAAGGTGTCGCCCCATCCGGATTATCCACCTGAGGAGGGATGCTATATAAGGGGAAACGATTATTCTCCAGTTGCTGTGTTGATTATTCTCAAGTGGGATCAGGATAAAGTACCACCGGAGATAGAGGCTTTAGTTCGTGCAGGTGCTGAGAGTGGAGCAGCACTTTCTGGTACTTTACAGACGGAAAATATAGGGCTTGAGAAGGTAATTTGTAACATAGTTGCAAACCCAAATATCAGATACCTTGTGATGGGTGGTCCTGAATCTCCGGGTCACCTTGTTGGTGATGCAATAAAGGCGCTTTTTAAAAATGGCGTAGATGAGAGGCAGAGGATAATTGGCACTGACGCTCCTCATCCATTCCTTTTTAACATTACGACGGAAATGATTGAGAGGTTTTTAAAGCAGGTCGCTTTGGTTGATCTTCAATTCAAAGGAGACCCCGAGCTGATTAGAAAAGCAGTATGGTCCTGTTATCAGGAAGAACCTGTAGAATTCATGGGTTATAGGCTTTATGACATTGGAGCATTCCCCGAACCTCCTTTGAGCGGGAAAATTACATGGAAAGTTTTGCAACCTTACTGGCATCCGCAGGACGAGAAGGAAGTCGAGGCAAAGCGGAAAGCGCAAGAACTGATGGATTTGATAAGGAAAAGAAACATTGAGGGTCAAAAGGAGAAAAAGTAACCACTGACTAAAGGTAGAGTGAAAGGCCAGAACGTCCTGGAATTATTCTCTCTTTGAATCTCTCAATCATAAGGGCAGTAGCTTTATCTCCAGTGCAATGGCATGGAACTATTTTTTCAGGAAGGATTTCCTCCAAGAAATCAAGAGTTTTCACAATCCTTTCTGTGCTTGCCCCCATCAGGTGTGTTCCACCTATGACCGCTTTTATACGTTTTGACAAGGAAAGAGCGTACTTTAAAGTATTTACAATCCCTGAGTGCGCGCAGCCAGTCAGAACAACTATTCCATCATTCATTTCAACGATTATTGCCTGGTCGTCTGGGAAATTGTCTGGCTTGAGTCCATCTTTTGTTTCGCGAAAGAGGTTTGCCTCTTGTCCTTCAAAGTCTGTAACTCTGGGAATATTCCCGATAATTTTAACTCCTGGAATTAATTCTGTTATTCCATCTGTAAAGAACAATCCTGCGCTTATGCTTGACAGGAATTCCTCGCGGTAAGGTATTCCAATAAAGCGCTTTTTGTCAACCGATA
>Ga0315298_1008770_pt1 | contig 12743 bp, 10 predicted proteins | sample WHS_1_MG_FD_203077 | JGI IMG/M metagenome (GOLD analysis project Ga0315298, IMG submission 203077) | Extremophilic microbial mat communities from Washburn Hot Springs, YNP, Wyoming, USA - WHS_1_MG | ecosystem: Environmental > Aquatic > Thermal springs > Hot (42-90C) | place: USA: Wyoming...
TCTTCGACGTAATTGGCGATGTGCTTCCTGGAAGAAGCCTTCAGGACCTCATTGTAGAGGCTGTGACAAACAAGCGTTCTTTGGATGACATACTGAAGGATATTGAGAGGATTCCAGACGAGGAAGCGATTAGGAGGGCGAAGGAAGCCACCCTTGAGGGCCTTGCAACAAAACATATTGATATGACGCGTATTCTAGGCGAGGCAAGAATAGCAAGAGAGAATAGGCTTGTGCCAGAATACATTGAGAAATTTTTCCTTAAAGCGTCTGAGAAACTTGGCTTGAAAGTGGAGGAGAGAAAAGATGGCTTTTACAGAATTGCTAGCGTTCCTTATGAACTAAGGAGACTTCCATTTGAATTTAAGATAAAGTTCGGCGAAGTTTTCAGAGAATATAGCAAAATCAGCTTTGACAAGGAACAGGCGGTTAAGGGGCAAGCAGAGTTTGTGGCGCCTGGGCATCCGCTCTTAGAGGCCCTTGTAGAGAAAATTTTTGAGAGATATGGTGACGAGGTTGATAAAGGTGCCGTTTTTCTAGATCCGTCTGGAAGCATGAACGGTTACATCTGGTTCTTAGAAAGCATCATAAACGACGGAACAGGTGCAGTTGCTGGCAAACGGATCTTTGCATTGTATCAAGACAATAATAATGTGGGGCTGGTTTCTCCTTCAATCCTCTGGGATTTGAAACCTCACCATGCCTCGCTAACCGCGGAAATGTTAAGTTCAGTGAGTAGCGAGAATTCGATTCTAAGCTTTGCTGTGGAAACGGTTCTACCCAAGTATCTTGACGAGTTGAAGAAGCAGCGGGAACATGACGCGGATATTAAGAGGAAATATGGAGTGAGGTCTCTTCAAGAGCTTATTCTCCAATCTGAGGGGAAATTGCTTGATTATGAGACTAGGAGGGCTAAGGGAGAAAACATTCCAGAAGCAACCATCCAAAACGAGAGAAGAAACAAGGAAGAGCTCGAAAGAAGGAAGGAACAGCTTGAAAAGCAGATAGAGGCAGAAGTCAATCTTTTGCTTTCGCCGCCTAAAATTCTTGGAGCAGTAGCTGTACTGCCTCAGTTGCCAGTAGACGACACCTTAAAAGAGGATAAGGAGATTGAAGAAATCGGTATGCGTGTAGCTATGGAGTTTGAAATATCTCAAGGCCGAAACCCCGAAGACGTAGCTGCCCAAAACTTGGGATTTGATATACGTTCCAAAGCGTCAGATGAAAGCATCAGATACATCGAGGTTAAAGCTAGAGCTGGAGAAGGAAAGATAGCGCTTACACCCAACGAATGGTTGATGGCACATAGACTAGGAAACGAGTATTGGCTTTACATTGTGGTAAATGCCGCCAAGTCACCTGAACTTTACACAATAGAGAATCCAGCAGAGAAACTGAAACCACAAGAGGAGATAGAAGTTGTTCGGTACATTGTAACGGAGTGGAAAAATGTAGCTACGAGAGAAAAGGTGGGTTTTGAATGAAGGAAAGAAAAACATTAGGAATATTAACAGACCCGTCAAGAACCTTCAAAATAAGTTTGGGAAATCGAATCATTCAAACTGATTATAATAAATTACCAGAAGAGTTCAAGAATAAAAAACAATCATTTTTAAACTTTCTTGGGGGAAATTTTCAAGAAATAATCACCTTACTCTATGAATTATCTTCCCACGGAAATGTTTCTGTGGTGTTATACATTGATAAAAACTTATTCGTTTCGAATGAATCCAAAATCTCGCCTTGCCAAATGATGCATCCGAAGATGATTAGAGAGTATTTGGATTTCAATAAGTGGATTAATGGAAAAGACTGTTTGATAATTTCGTTGTGTGCAAAAAATTTGAGGGAGTTTCTTAATGATTATAGCAGAAAACTAGTACAAACAAACAAATTGTGTATAATTTCAACTGGAAAAACTATGATTGCTGAATTAAACAAGTTGTTTCAAGGGAATTTTACTTTTGTAGAGCGAAAAGGCGTTGCTAGGTTCGGTGCTGAAAACCGACGAAGGATTTTAGAGTTATTAGGGTGATTTTATGAAGAGGTTAATCGAAGAGGACTTTCCGTTAAAAAAGGTAAGCGAGGAATCGGTTAGAGAGAAAAATATACGCCATGGTCACATTTCCACTCTTCACATTTGGTGGGCTCGACGCCCTTTGGCAGCGTCAAGAGCCACTACCTACGCCGCTTTGATAGCTGCACCAGAAAATACCAAAGAGCTCCAGGAAAAACTTACATTTGTTGCGACTCTTTCAAAATGGGAGAACTCTCTCAATAAACACTTAATTGAAAGTGCTAAGCAGGAGATTAAGAATTTTTTTAGGGGCAGAACTCCCAAAGTTTTAGATTGTTTCGCTGGCGGAGGATCCATCCCTCTTGAAGCGTTAAGGCTCGGTTGCGAAACATACGCCCTTGAGTACAATCCCGTCGCGCTATTAATACTTAAAGCAGTACTTGAATATCCACAGAAGTTTGGAAAGAATAGTGATAAGGATATAAAACTAAGGTCTGTAGAAAATTCATTCGTACATGATATAAAAACATGGGGAAATTGGATATTAGATGAAGTTAAAAAAGAAATAGGAAGCTTTTATCCCAAGGATCCTGATGGGAGTATCCCCATTGGTTATATTTGGGCTAGAACGATTAAATGTAATAACCCTTCGTGTAAGGCAGAAATACCATTGATGAGGCAATTTTGGATCGCAAAGGGCAAGGGCAAAAAAATTGCTCTTAAACCTATTATTAAAAAGACAGACAAGTTGATCGACTTCGAGATTGTGCAAGGAAGAGATGTAGATTTTGATCCCTCTGAAGGCACAACGACTAAAGCGACGGTTCTCTGTCCTATATGTGGTTCTGGAATTGATGGCAATACTCTGAGAAAAGAGGCGCATGAAGGACGGATGGGACAGAGGCTGATTGCAGTAATCCTTTCTAGACCAACAGAAAGTGGCAAAATCTATCGCATCGCTACTCATAAAGACCAAGATGTCTTTAACAAAGCAGCAACGTTCCTTGAAGATAAAATCAAACATTTGACGTCGGATTTTAACCCAATACCAACCGAACAAATAGATCCCAATTCCATAAAGCCTCACACTCTTTGGTTATATGGCATGAAGAGGTGGGGGGATATCTTTAACGCCCGCCAGAAACTTGCTTTGGTTACATTTGTAGAAAAAGTGAGACTTGCTCATCAACTATTACTTAAAAAAAATACCAACCGTGAATATGTAAAAGCACTCATAACGTACTTGGCCTTTGGCGTAGATAGGTTAGTAGATTATAATTCTTCTCTAACAAGGTGGCTAAATACATTAGAAGCTATAGCAGGGACATTTTCTAGGCAGGCTTTTCCAATGGTTTGGGATTATGTTGAACTTAACCCCCTAAGTGGAGCAATGGGAGGCTGGAATAGCGCTTTAAATTGGATTTGCAAAGTTATAAGTCACTGTTCTCATATACCGGTCGCAGCTGACGTAGCCCAAGGTTCGGCTACTAGGCTTCCTTATCCGGACAATTTTTTTGATGCTGTTATCACAGACCCCCCGTATTATGACAATATAGAATACGCTGAACTCTCCGACTTCTTCTATGTATGGCTAAAAAGAACAATTGGGCACCTATATCCTGAAATTTTCTCCACTCCATTAACACCGAAATCGCAAGAGATTGTCGAAAATGTAGTACGACAAGGTGGCGACAGAAATAAAGCAAAGGCTTTTTTTGAGAGTATGCTTACCCATGCTTTTCATGAAATTTTTAGAGTGACGAATCCTGAGGGTATAGTGATCATAGTCTTTGCACATAAATCAACTGATGCGTGGGAAACCGTAATCAATAGTGTACTTAAATCAGGTTTAGTTCTTACCGCATCATGGCCAATTCAAACTGAAAGAAAGGTAAGGATTAGAGCAAAAGGAACAGCCTCTTTAATTTCTTCCGTGTATATGGTTTGCCGCAAAAAGGTGAAGAAAGATGTCGCTTATTTCAATGAAATACGAAGCGAAATTGAGAACAGAATTAAAAGAAAACTTGCTCAATTTTGGGAACAGGGAATAAGTGGTGCCGACTTCTTTGTTAGTGCTATAGGACCAGCTGTGGAGGTTTTCGGAAAATATGCAAGAGTAGAGAAGCTTTCTGGAGAAGAGGTTTCTGTTCAAGAATTGCTAGAATATGTAAGAAAAGTTGTTAGTGAGTTCGCTTTGGAAAGAGTTTTGAAGAGGGCTGACCTTGGAGGGGTTGATGCTGAAACAAGGTTCTATCTTTTGTGGCGATGGACTTTTGGAAATTCGAAAGTGCATTTTGATGATGCAATAAAGCTTTCTCGACCTATGGGTGTTGAGTTGACGCAATTGTGGGATGGCGGAAGCTTGGTTAAGAAAGAGAAGGAGTTTGTCAGAGTGCTTGCTCCTCATGAAAGAGCTAAAGATCCAGCTTTTCTGAAAAAAACTAAGTTCACGTCTATGATAGATGTTCTTCATTACGTGTTAGCGTTGTGGGAACGTGGAGAAAGAGAAAAGATTAAGGAAGTCTTAAATGAGACTGGGTATGCTGGTAATGAGATATTTTGGCAGACTGCCCAGGCTATTTCGGAAATTCTTCCTCAGGGAGACAAGGAGAAGCAGTTGCTTCAAGGTTTTCTTTATGGTAAAGAAGTTTATGTTAAAGAAGCTAGAGGGAAAACAAGCTTACTTGACTATATGGAGAGTAAATAAATGAGTGTAAAACCTTGGTGGCAAGTAGCGGTACCGCATAAAGATATTAGAGAAGGCAGACTTGAAGAAGCTATATTCGCAGCCAACCTTGGCGACGTATATCAAAACAAAGGACCGATAGATTACAGAGACCCGGAAATCTTCTTCAAAAGAACCTACTTCACAGCTGGACTAACCAATCTCATAGGCGCTGTCCTATCAAAGCTTTCTGGTAAAGGAAAAGGTGACACAGTAATTCAAATTCAAACACCCTTCGGAGGCGGCAAAACCCACGCACTACTCGCATTATATCACACATTCAAACACGGCAACAAAATCGCCCACCTGCCAACAGTAAAAAAAATCCTTAAAGAAAACAAAATTGAAAGCATACCAGAAACCAAAGTCGTCGTGTTCGTAGGCGAATATGCAGACCCGCTTAAAGGCAGAACATTATGGGGCGAAATAGCTTACCAACTAAAATCTTACAAGCTTATGGAAGAATACGACAAAAAGCGCGTAGCCCCCGGAAAAGAGCTAATAGCAGACCTTCTCTCAAAAAACCAGCCAGTCCTCATCCTCATAGACGAGCTTCTGCAATACGTTGTCAGAACTATGGGCGTTAAGGTTGAAGAAGGCACGCTGAAAGGTCAAGTCCAAGCTTTCCTGAAAGCGCTCACTGAAGCCGTCGCCTCAGCAGACAACTGCGCCTTGATAGCTACGCTTCCCTCAAGCGTTTCCGAAGGCTTTGAGGAAGCGGAAAAAGCAGAAAGAATTCTTGGAGAACTTCAGAAAATCTTTGGAAGAGTGGAAAAAATCTACACGCCCGTGGAAGGCGAAGAAATCTACGAAATCGTAAGGAAAAGACTTTTCGAAGAGCTAGGCAATGTAAGCGAACATAGAAAAGTTGCCGAAGAATACTTCAGCCTTTACCAGAAACTCGGCGAAGACATACCGTCTGAATGCCGAGAAGTCGCCTACAAAGAGAGAATGGTGCGAGCCTATCCTTTTCATCCAGAAACCATAGACATACTTTTTGAAAGATGGGCAACCATTCCAACTTTTCAAAGAACCCGCGGAGCTCTTAGGCTTTTGGCAGAAGTTGTAGCAGACCTCTTTAAGAGGGAGCACTCGGCTCCACTAATTCAGCCAGCCCACATAAACTTGGCAAACTCAGCCATAAGGAGAGAATTCATAAAGCATATAGGAAACGCATTTGAAGGAGTTGTCGCCTCAGATGTTGATGGCCCCACGGCAAAGGCTCCGAAAATAGACAGAGAAATGGGAACAGAATACGCCAAATTCAAAGTGGCCACGGGCTTAGCAACATCCATATTCTTCTACTCATTCAGCGGCGGCGAAAGGAAAGGGGTAACCACCCAAAGACTGAGACTAGCATTTCTACGCCAAGGGATACCAGCCACAATTGTAACCGACGCCTTAAGAAGACTTGAAGATGAGCTTTGGTTCCTGCACTTCGAAAAGAACTTCTACTACTTCAGCAACGTAGTCGGACTAAACCGCGTGGTCATAGACAAAGAAGAAGCAATAAAAGACGAGGACATAGAAGCGGAAATCAGAAAAAGAATAGAAAAAATTGCAGGCACAGACTTCGACGTCTACATATGGCCAAAAACAAACAGCGACATCCCCGACAACAAAAAACTCAAACTCATAGTGCTGCCCCCACAGTACACAATAAAAGACCATGCAACAGAAAAATTCGTGCAAAACATAATTAACAAATATTCCACAGGCTTCAGAACCTACAAAAACACCCTAATGTTCCTCATAACCGACCCAAACGAATACGAAGGATTCAAAAGAATAACCCGCCGCTTCCTAGCCCTCGACGCAATAAAAACAGACAAAGAAACCATGAAAAGACTCGTCGAAGAAGACAAAGAACGAGTGGAACAAAAACTCAAAGACGCCGACACCTCACTCTCTATTAAACTTCTCTCGGCCTACCGCTACCTAGCCAAAGCCTCAAAAGATGGAATCCAAACCTTCGACCTTGGAATACCAACAATAGGCGAAAAACCAACCCTAACCAAAAGAACAAAAGAATACCTCAAAGACCAAGAAGTAATACTAACCAAGCTCTCCCCCAAAGTCCTCCTCGAAAAAACCTTCTCCAAAGAAGACGAACGCAAAAACATAACAGAAATCTATGAATCCTTCCTCAAATACCCAGACCTCCCAATAATAGAAAACGAAAACGTACTCAAAGAAACCATAGCACAAGGAGTTCAAACTGGAACATTTGGACTAGCCATCAACGAAGAAATCCACTATTGCGATTCTATCACTTTCATAGAATTAACAGAAGAAACCCAAATAGTAAGAAAAGAAATCGCCCAAAAAATAAAAGAAGAAACAGAAAAACCGCCTACACCTGGCGAAGGACTAAAGCCCTCTACACCAGTAGTCCCAACGGTCACAACCGCTCCAGGAAAGGAAACCATAACAAAATTGACATTAAAAGCCAATGTACCATGGGACAAACTCTCAGACCTAATGCGCGGTGTCTTCATGCCCCTAAACCAAGAAGGAGCACAAATAAACCTAGAAATAAAAATAGAAGCACAATCAACCCAAGGAATAAGCAAAAACACCTTGGACCTTAAAATAAAAGAAACATTAAATCAAATCGGAGCAAAGATAACTGAGGAACAGCACGAGCAGTAGTCTCGAGATCAGCAACATTGTACTCTGTTGAATACATGTTCAGAGAGTTAATGAAAAATAAATAAGAACAAAGCGGTTATTCATTTACTATGCGCACCTTATCAGAAAACCAAAAAAAGGTTTTGAAGCTTCTTTGTGAAGGCAAAACGCCTGCTGAAATAGGTAAGCTCATGGGTAAAAGTGCATCTTCTGTTAGCGAGGCAATCCGAAGAGGCAAAGGTAACATTGAAAGGGCTATACAAATTCTTCAAATAGCTCTTGAAGATGGCTTGCTGGATGAAAGCCAAGTTAAGAAAATAAAGAATATTTTAAGCAAAATTTAAATTACAAGTGTGTCCAGGTAATCCTGGAGATACTTCATGCCATGCTATATGACTGCGGAAGAAATAAAGATGAGAAAGCAAATCCTTCAACCACTTTTTAAAAGGATGCATAACATTCACCTAGAAAACGACATTGAAAAATGTAATAAGAGGCTGTTTTACGATTTCAAAATAAGACAAGCTATGAGAATAATAGAAGAAGCAAACAAAATATTTTCTTGCAATATCCCAATAGCATTTAGCGGCGGAAAAGATAGCCTTGTTGTCTTACACATAGCTATGCAGGTAAACCCAGAAATTACAGTCATCTACAACAACACAACCGTTGAATTCCCAGAAACGCTAGAATATGTAAGAAAATTACAACTAAACTGGGGCTTCAATCTTTATACAACAAAGAACAAAACACCATTCTTTAAAGCTGTAAAAGAGAATGGATGGGCCACGCATGAAAATCGTTGGTGTTGCAAACCTTACAAAGATCAACCTGCCTTCGAATTCCTTGTTTCCCAAGGTTTTGAAGCAGAAATCACCGGAACGACTCGGACAGAATCAATCTATCGAAGGAGCTTGAGCCCAATAAAAATACCAAAGAGAGAGCCGCGAATCATCCGCGTTAATCCAATTTACGACTGGAATGAATGGGAAGTATGGAGATATATAAAAGAAAATAAACTACCCTACAATCCCTTATACAAAATGGGATATAGAAGAATTGGATGCTGGTGTTGCCCCATAAATGGACCAACGCATTATAAAAGATTAAGGAAGACTCATCCGCGTTTGTTCAACTTTCTGCAGAATTTTGTCCCTCTTCATCCACTCGCGTCAAAGGTATGAAATAGACGTAGCATTGTGTAGATTTAGGAGTAGAAGCGAATACAAATAATACCTTGCTAAGCTAAGTAATGTGGGATGCGGATGCCACTAGATAAATTTGGAAAACAAGTCTTGCTATTGATAGATGATGTAAAGATTCTGCTAAAAACGCTTAATGTATTAAAAAACAGAGAATTGGATTTAGCTTTATTCAAGGAAGAATTGGAAAAGATATTAAGAAAAAGAGTTTCAAAGAAGTATGCAGAGGGATACTTCTATTCTGCGACCGTATTTAAGCTCTTAACTCCTTTATCCAAAAGAGGAACATATCAATTAAGCGCCATTGGGACATTACTGTGTTCTTTATTTGATGATGAGACCAAACAATTAGAATATCAAAAAATGCTGTCTACCCTTTTATTAACAAATGAAAGAAAGGGTGCATTGTTCAGACGCTTTCTGAATTTTATTGATCCACCGAAAAAAGTAGATGATATTTATAAAAAATTTGGTGAAGTTACTGGAAAATCATTAATAATTTGGTCTGTTGAGGCTGGATTGGCGATTAGACATGATCCATTTGTAGGTATGGTAAAGCAAGAAGTTATTTCTTCGCAACCTTCACTTATAGATTTTTGGAACGAGTTAAAGTCTGCTTATGAGCAAATGCAGGCAACAGAAGTTTTCGGAATGAAAAGAATTTTCGTTGATATCGGCGAACTTAGACTTTTTGTGTCTTGCAAATTGAACTTCCTCAATGTTGAAAAATTTGATGAGTATTTGAAAGCCCTTCTAGAAAAAACCAATTATGGAAAGCACATATTCCTCCACGGCGCGCCTGCCCATATCTTAGAGGAGAGAAAGGATAGTTTTAGATATAAAAACAAGGTTTACTTATATTTGTCAATAGAGGAATGATATGCTTGAGCGCTAAAGGCTTGAGTATTATAGACCTAAGTAGATTAAGAGTTCGTGACTATCCCAAATGCTTTCTAAAAAGAAATCCCTTTCCGTCAGCCGCAATTCCTGAAGAAGTTCCAATAATAACCGTGGATAGAGAACCAATAATACGACATTTCCAAGATGTTATAGCAAATCTATATCAAGATGGTAGTTCTACAGTCACCGTTCTCGTTGGAGATTATGGAAGTGGAAAGAGCCATTTACTAAGAGTTTTTAAGCATAGTATAAATTCTCAGCTTCTTCAACTTGACGAACCAGTGCTAGCTGTGTATGTTAAGTCACCTGGACGAAATATGTTAGACTTCTTCTTCACGTTCTTAGAGGATTTGGGAAGACCGCTGCTTTCAGATTTTTCAGCAAGAGTAATTAAAGACTATCTTCAACGCACGTGGGCTAAGTCTCAACGCCATATTTTTGATAAGGAAATCAGGAAAAAATTTGAACAGAAAGAAATAACAGTTGAATCTTTATTAAAAGCATCCACGGTCAACGATTTAATAGCCGAAATTAGACGCGAAACTTTTGCAAGCGTAAGAAGTCAGGACTTGGTATCAGCCTTTCTATTTTTGGCACATCCCGATTATTCTTCAACTGCTTGGAGATGGCTCTTGGGAGAAAAACTATCAAGTGAAGAACGAGAGAACATACTGGTAGATGCCTCTATAAGTGATGCAAAAGAAGCTTATCTTATGATGCAGTCCATGTTTGAACTCTTGCGCTCAATGGGCATCAAATCGTTAGTGTTACTCATTGATGAGCTTGAAAAAATAGTGTTCATCCCAGCATTACAACGGTCGCAATATCAAGATGATCTAAGACATCTTATTGATGACAACCCAAAAGGACTCGGACTCTTCTTTGCGATAGCCCCTGCGCAATGGTCAATGCTTTCCAGAGAGCCCACAGCATTACAACGGAGATTGGCTGGGAATATTCAGTTGCTTGACAGATTCGATGAAGAAAGGATTAAAGATTTAGTAAAAGAATATATCCGCATTAGTAGAACGGAAGAATTTCCGGAAAAAGAAGTTAAGAAAAAATTTCCACAATGTGAAGTTGAGCTGTGTCCATTCACTCTTGACTCCATTAAGTTGATACTAGAAAAAACGCAAGGTATAGTTTCAAATGTTATTCTATTATGTCGAAAAGCACTTGATTATTTCATTGATAACATGGATAAATACGAAGCAATAACCTCTGAGCTTATTTCCGCAGTGGCAAAACAGGAAGGAATCTAGAAGTTGAATTATGAGCAGCTCTTGTTGTATATTTTAAGCCCTGGATTTATTCTGTCTATTCTTCTTTTAATATACAAGTCACGCCCAAAAATGCTTCGAGAAGAGTTGCTGCTTTCATACATTGACGATGAAAATCGTCAAAAGATAGAGCAAAGAGAATTAGAAATTTCTTGGGGTCGTCTTTTTTTCTGTAATAGTTTAAAGTTGGTAGAGGTTCCGAAATCTTCTGATTTTGAATTAACATTCAAACCAATTAATGGTCTTGAAAATCAACTACCGAGTGACTGCTACACAGATAAAACAGGGAAAATTGGTCGAATTGTTTACTTGACAAATCGAAAATTTTTTGGTAAAAGAAACGTGAATAAAGTTTTTCTTTTTCTGAAGTCTCCTATGAGTATCGACTATCGAGCTAAGATTTCCACAAAAGTTTACCCTACATGTCTGCAAATAATAAACGAAAATCCCATTGAAATAAGAAACGTTAACATTACATTGCCAACTGATCTGGACTTGAACAGAATTGTCAAAGCTACACAGCACATTGATCACGTTAGAATTGAAATTCCACTTCCGCTACTCGGTGATGCGCTACCCAGGAAAATCAGCAATTGCAGGGAAGCCCAGCTTGCCATGACCCTGATAGTTAAGAGGCTGCCACCTAAACAGGGGAACACCGCAGGAATCACTGAAATTCCACTATCTCAATAATAAAATTACTGTCTAGAAACTGCACGACGTCAAGCTCATCCCCTCGCCTATAGGTTTCCAGCTCAGGAGTCTCCACAGCCTTCGCAATCGACGCCTTACCCCATGAGTGCAAACCCGCTCTTTACTACGTACCTTAATGTGCTCCGCAGTGAGTCACCTATCCTGAAACTTGATGCATGGCAACCTAACCATGCAAATCCCAGGAATCAGCACATGCTTTAATACGTACTTTTGTTTCCAAATGTCTATCAAAAATTTGTTGGTGCCCATTAATGCCCTCTTTTTCGGCTATCTTTTGACCCGCATCTCGTTTATACTAGCAAACTTAATTTGCATCATTTAACTTCTATCTGAAAATCCTCTACTGTAATAGGATTCTAAAGACTAGGTGTTTTTGTTTTAGGCGTATTATCCTTGCCTTTATTTTCTTCTAAGGCTTCATCTATTTGTTTGATTATGAAATCTTTCGGGTTAAGATACGTGGTTTTGTCGTGTTTTAGTGCAGTGCCTAGTTTTTCATATTTGTCTCTCGGAATCTCGACAAGTTCGTAGTCTTTTTCAAGAAGTTTCAGTCTCCACCTTGCTGCGTCACGGATAAAATCTTCCCTTGTCGTATACCCCAAATGCTTGTTTTCTTGTATAAAGTTCTCAATCCGAGCCAACAGTTCAGGAGGTAAAATTACCGATCGGCTTAGCATGGCTTCTATTGCATCTTCGTATGTTTGCATCTTGCCCGTTTGCGCCACAAGCGTCCCAAGAGTTGCTGTAAGCTTTCTATGCATCTGATCAGAAATTCTGAGCGTCTTCATCACTCTAGCCTCTCTAAGTTAATGAAAAATAGTGTCTAAATTTTAATAAATCTTGCATTTGCCCTTATATGTTTACTTTAACTTGTCTCTCTCCACAGCGCAGAATATTCGAATCAGCATCTAGCTTTTATAACTTTGAAGAAGAAGCAAAATTTTTGCATGGAGGCTGTATATGCATGGTTAGGATTCAGCGTAGGCTTTCGAGAAAGCGCTATCTTGGAAGTAAATATGTTTACGAATATGAGCGTTTATCGTTAGACATTCCCCGCAAGTACAATGACATGATTAAGTCTTTTCTGAAGCAAGACTTGGATATTGACTTAAGCGTTAAAGGCAGCCACCTTGTAATCACTTTAACCCCCGTGAAAACATTTCTGCCCGCCGAATCCACTCGGCAAAAACAAAGCCCAGAAAACCTCGTAAATCTTGAATTTTAACACAAAAATGCAAATCCGATTTAAATATGCGCTAGCCGAAAAATTTTCCGCT